>Ga0247839_1004328_pt1 | contig 18387 bp, 18 predicted proteins | sample LaCruzMarch2015__6_FD_192405 | JGI IMG/M metagenome (GOLD analysis project Ga0247839, IMG submission 192405) | Freshwater microbial communities from meromictic Lake La Cruz, Castile-La Mancha, Spain - LaCruzMarch2015_16m | ecosystem: Environmental > Aquatic > Freshwater > Lake | place: Spain... | reverse complement strand
CATCCATTCCGAGGAGAACAGCCGCTGGCCCGAGCGGCCCTCGAGATAGCCAAGGAAAAGACTCAGTGCGACAACCTCGGGACGCACTTCGGGCAGAGACCTGGTCTTACGCCGGTGTCCATGCAAGAAGCCCGCTGCGGTCCATGTGCCTGCTATGTTACGGGAAAATGACTTCAGCGACGCACTGCTGAAGCGGTCGGGGAAGGCTTCAGCCAAGAATGCTTCCAGGTCCTGCGGGGGTACCAATGATCCGACGGGTCTGGATAGAACGAAACCCTGGGAAGCCCGCAGTAGCGGGTCTCGGGCCAGGGCCACTGTCAAGGCGAGCAGTGGCTGGGCTGCTACATCCGCAGGCCAAAGATGCCGAAGGGCACGAAACAGGGGGTTGGCAGCGTCAAGGCCGTAGAGGGCGGTGAGATGCTTGAGCGACAGCTCGCGCGCCTTCCGCGTGGATTTGCCCAGCAGGTTGTCCGTGACGATCGCGCCAGCGTACTCCTGCCGCGACGCGCCCACCGGCGTGTACGCCAGTAGGTTGCGCAGGTCGTCCAGCATCATCGTGCGTGCCGCATGCGGCCCGTTGATTCCGAAACGAAAGCCGAGTCGCCTCAGGAGGTCTTGTCGTCGGTCTGTCATGCCGGCCATAGGCGTTCAGGCTTGCGGTCACAGGCGTCCTTCAACACGTTGAACTTACTACTTAATCATAATCAAGGTCAGGTGCGGGAGGTCGCGGACGGGCCCTGTCTGGTCATGTCGAAGACGCTGTCGCGGTGTTTGCATACCTGGGCACCTGGTTTCATGGGTTCGGCTGTTGTCATGGGGAGGCCATGGCCGAGCCCCTTTGTAGCACACGGGGAAACGGTAGGACTATCGCTGAATCGGTCGCTCGGCTCCCTGTCACGGGCCGGGGCGCAGTTCAGGTGCCGAGAGGCGGCCCCGAGCGGTCGGGAAGCGCGCGCTGGCAACCCGTAGACGTTTTTCAACCAGCGGGGAGGGAATTACCCTGACTGCCCGCATCGGGTGCCGTCTGTTCAAAGCGGTCAGGATCAGCGGGGCATCTTTTTTATGTGGGCCGGGTGGGTAGCCCTCGAAACCCTCGAAACTACCTGAACTAGGGGTTCTGACGGTTTTGAGGGTTGGGGGATGGCCCTTGCGGCAAATGCGGCGTTGGACGGGATGCTCCACCGTAGACTCGAACCTTGTGGACAACCGCGGGCCGGCGCCTTTAGGGCCTTACCGGTACTTGCGTTTCGGTTAACTCGGACAGGAATCGACCGCCGGCAAGCCTCAGCCGGTCGCCGCCTTCTGCCAGGCAGCGAATACCCTGGACCAGTTTTTGGAACCCGGTTCATGCCCGCAGGCGTCCTCAACCGCTCGCCGGACCTCGGCCGGCGGCGCGCCCCGGTCCGCCATCGCCAAGGCCATCTGCCGGACTTCCTGGGGGTAGATCGGCCGCTCGGGCGGCGGGGGGTGGGCGGCGGCAAGCCCGTGCTGCAGGGCCATCATCAAGACCTCGTGCACCGCGGCGCTCGTGCCTTCGCTGGGGGCGGTCTGAAATACGGATGCGGCAGGCTCGGCAAGGTCCTGTGTTGCAGGTCCAAGGCAGGCTTCCAGGCGGGATTCCCGGACCTCCAGGGCGCCCGGTCGGTGGGTGGCGTCAGTGGTCGGGGCCGGTGCCGGCGCGGCTTCCAGGGCCAGGGCCGCGCGCAGGATGACACCGGACAGCGACTCGCCCGGACGCGCCAGGGCACGCAGTCGGTCCAGGGTCTCGGCCGGTAGTCGAAGGGAGGTGCTCGGGGTCGCCATCGGCAAGGCTCCGGGTGTCAACAGGTGTGTCACGGCCTGACGCACTGGGTGGGAGGCCGAGGAATTGGCGGACGCACAAACGCCGACGGCGCCATCGGGATGGCGCCGTCGGTGTGGTTCAGCGTATTTTGGCGCGCCCGACAGGATTCGAACCTGTGACCCCAGCCTTCGGAGGGCGGGCATGTGGCGCAACGCAATGATTTATTAACTGATGCGCGGGCACCCGCAACGCGTTTGTGCATCACAAGGCATGTCGCTGCACTGCGTGCAGCACAAATTCCGCACAATCATTTTCCGCAAGACCCCTTTCACCGACACGCACTGACCAACCGCAAGATGCCTGCGCGCATGTCCCCCCCTTTCCCTGCCGGCTACGAACCGTGCCCGCATCACTGGCACCCTCCAAGAGCTCGTCGCGTTGCGGGGAGACGGTGCCGGCGCCGAGACGCGTCGGCAAATGAGCGCCTGGGGGAAGGCCCGGTCGTCAGCGCAGGTTGGAACCAGTGCGATCGGCGTGGCCTGACCCGACGGGGTATCATCGTGACGGACCATGCACCCAGTTTCCGAGCCGATCGCAGGAATTTTCAGACGATGACCTTGCCGACCATCTCCCGGACCTTCACGGTCCTCCTGATCGATCCCAAGGCGTAAAGGTCGTCATGCCCCGCACCCTACGCAACATCGAGACCCTGCTGGCTGAACTGGACACGGCGCCCGCCGACGCCATGGAGGATCAGGACCTCGATTTCAAAGAGTGGCCCGAGCGTAGCCGCGAGAAGGCGGTGGACCAGGTGGTCGAAATGGCCGTCTGCATGGCCAACGGCGGCGGTGGGACCGTGGTCTTCGGGGTGCGCGACCGGGTGGTGGGACGCGCGGCTGCCCTCCTGGGCGTACCCGCGGAGATCGACATCAACCTGCTGCTCAAGGCCGTCTATGACCGCACGGACCCGCGGCTCACGCCGGTGTTCGAGGAATTGATGCTGCCGGAAGGAACCGGGCGCCTGCTGTTGATGCAGGTCCACGGCGGCCTGCCGCCCTATACCGACAGCCAGGGGCGGGCCAAGGTGCGCGTCGGGAAGGACTGCCAACCCATGACCGGCAGCTTGCGTCGCCGCGTCCTGGTCGAGACCGGGGAGACCGATTTCACCGCCGGGCACGTCGAAGGCCGCCCGGCGGACCTGCTCTCGGCCGCCGCCATGGAGCACTTGCGCGATGCAGCGCGCCGGGAGAGCGCCCCGGAAGACCTGCTGCATCTGTCCGACCCGGACCTGCTCGCCGCCCTGGACCTGCTCCGGGATGGCCGGCTCTCCTTCGCCGGCCTCTTCCTGGCCGGACACCCCGAGGCCCTGCGTCGCCACCTGCCGCGGTATGTCTGGACCCATGCACGCATGACGAGCGACCTGGGCTACAGCGACCGCGTGGACGGCAACGATGCCTTGCCCGTGGCCCTGAGTCGCATCCTCGACCGCATCATGGCCGACAACCCCATCAGCACCCTGGAGCTTGGACTCTTCCACCACGAATACCGCGCCTATCCGGAGATCGCACTCCGCGAGGCCCTGATGAACGCCCTCTGCCACCAGGACTTCCGGATCGGCGGCCCGTTGCTGGTGAGCCAGTACCCGGACCGTATCGAGATCGCCAATGCCGGCGGATTCATCGGCGGGGTCTCGCCAGACAACATCCTGCGCCATCGCCCGGTCCCGCGGAACCCCTTGCTGGTCAATGCCCTGGTGCGTCTGCGCCTGGTCAACCGCATGAACCTGGGGGTGCGGCGCATGTTTCAGTCCATGCTGATGGAGGGCAAGGCCCCGCCCACCCTGGCCGAGCAAGGCGAATCCGTGCTGGTCCGGTTCCGTAAGCAGCCCATCTCCGCCCCCTTCCGGCTCTTCGTCGCGGACGAGGGCAAGGCTGGCCGCATCCCAAACGTCGAACAGTTGCTGGTCCTGCATGACCTGCTGACGCACCCGGAGTTGGACACGGCCGCCGCGGCGCGCCTGTGCCAGCGCACCGAGCCCGAGGCCCGCGAGCTGCTCAACGACATGGAGACTGGCCTGGGCTATCTGGAGCGCGGCGGCACCGGGCGCGGGACCTATTGGACGTTACGCCCCGACCTGCACCGTCAACTGGCCGGCCCCGGCCATCCCGAACGCGACCGGCGCATCGCCTGGGAGGCGGCCAAGACCCGTATCCTGAGCGTGCTCAAGGAACGCGCACGCCGCGGCGATCCTGGACTCAGCAACCAGGAAATCCGGCAGATCACCCGCTACGACCGCAGCCAGGTAAAACGCTTGATGAACGAACTTCGCGGCGAGAACCAGGAGATCGCCGCACCAGGGCAGGGCCGTGCCGCGCTCTATCACTGGCGGGGCGAGCGATGAGCCCAGGGAATGCTCCGCGCCATTTGTTGCGCCATTTTTCCGGACTAAATGGTCGAAGAATGGCCCGAGGCCATTGCCTGCCCCATGGCCGCCCCCGATACTGAGCAGAACCTTATTGAGGGGCTGACCTGCAACTCGGATTATCTGCACAAGGGAGATCGAAGCGCGTGTCCTGTGCTCGACTTTGGCCATTTTCCAGCGGCCCAGCAACGTAAGTCGTTGAAGGGCAATTGGTGATAACTTTAGGAGGGGGTCAGCAGATGGTGGGTAGGAAGCCCAGACCTCGTGAGATTTCGATGCCCCTTTGCAACTTCCTGATCTGGCAACCCTTGCCCGGTCAGAAAAATGGCCAAGGCGAGCTTTGAGCCGTTCATCACCGATTGGAAAGGTGCTCTCTGCTAAAATCGCACTTCCGGCCACCCCGGAATATTTCCTTAATTTCTGCGGCCTCTTGGAGGAGCCCAAATATGGACATCCGAGAATGGAATCGCCGACTCGTCAAAGCCGTGTTCCACGAGAGAGTGGATATCGCCCCCGAGATCCGACGGATCGACGCGACGGACACCTTCCTGGCCGAAGCCAGTGGGTTTGCGGACGGCGCCGTAGCGCGCGAATCCTTCCTCGCTGCCATGCCCCATGACGAGGCGGGCGTTCGCGGACTGTTCGACCAAGCGGTCTTGCGTCGTTGGTCGCCCCTTGCCGCGGACCTACCGTTCTACGCGCAATTGCATCTGACGATCCGCGCAGCCTCGGCCGACGAGAGTCTGCACGAAGAGGGCAATTTTCGTCGGCGACTCGCTCAGATGCTGGGCTTGCCGATGGAGGGGGACTACGTCTCCAGAGGCAGTCTCCCCGCACTTTGGGAAAGCGCCCGACGCTGGTCCAATCAGCGCGCTGAGCGACAGCACGACACCCGGCGGCTCGTGCTCCCCGATCCCGGTGGAGAGACGATCATCGGCCATGCGAAGCGGCTCGCCTTTCCTAACTTTCGGGATCCGAACCGCTTGGCGGAACTGTTCGCCACTGCTGGCATCGACGCCGCCTCGCCTTTGTCTCACTTCGTGTCCACCGTGCGTTCTCGCTTGGTTGGATTCTCGGAGCGCTTCCGCGAGGAGTTCGATCGCTTCTGCTCACTCTTGGAGCGGAGCGACCGGGCGGGCGCCCTCGACACCGCGTTCTGGGCGGCAGTCGTCGAGACGACCTGGGTGCAGAACCGTCGCGTACGCCATGCAACCGGTGCTGGCTGTCGTCTCGAGATCGACCCGACGGACCCTTACGACCTGGGAATCTGGCTCTATTGCCCGGCAACTGGTGACGGCGGACCTGGCTGGACGACGTGCTCCCAGGACAGCCTGTCGGGTGGTCTGATCCGCTGGCACCGCTGCACCGATCCTTCCCCCGGCGGACTGTTCGACCATTTGCGTGCCCAGTGGCAGACGTTCGAATACAGGGCGCTGCTCGGTGATCATGCAGTGAGCAAAGGTTGCATCGGGTTCACGCAGGACGATGAGGGTCGCTGGTTCGACACACCTTCACTTCCAGAGACCGGCACCCTGTGGTTGGTGCTGCATCGCGACAACCACGGGTTACTCCAGGCACCCACCGGTCACGCTCGGGGAGTCACGGTGTACCGGGCACCCCTCGTTGGCAGTTCCAACTGGACCCTCTTTGGTCCCATCGAGGTGACCGAGGAGGTACGCCGTTGGTTCGAGACGCGAGCGTTCACCCTGGACTTCTTCTTGCCGCGTCTGGCGCGGCGATGCGTCACGGTGGTTGACTCGATCCGACGCGCGGACGGTACGTACCTGTACCTGCCGCCCGTGGTGCCCGCGTTTCGTTGCACAGATGCACGAGGGGGCGTTACGACCGTCGAGGGGGCGGCGGACGGGACGGATTACCCCCTTCATCTGCTGGGCGACCGCCTGGTGCTACCCGAGGCAGAGAGGACGAGGTCCGCCCCAGACCGCACGCTGCGTGTCGTCGCCACCGACGTTTCCGGCAATAGAGTTGCCAGTTCACTCGATTCGCAATCACCACACTTTGCACCCTCTGGTAGCGAGCAATTTGCCTGTGCAGCCGCCGCTCCGAATCAATCCTGCGGACTTAGACGATCGTTGGCAGCGGGCTCAATGGGCGCTGAACAGACACGACCCGAGGACGCATCGAAGGTTATGACGCAACTAACACTGGAGTTGAAATGAAAGACCACGAAGCCAGAGGCAACGAGCTTAGATCTGAAGCAAAGGCAATTGTTCTTGAATTCATGCACGCATCCGATGTTTGTCAGCCAGGGCGAATGGGAATGAGGCTGGCATCGATATTTCGAGCTTGCGGATTCGACTGGGGAACTTACGAAAAGGCAACTTCTACCAACCAACAGTATTGGGTGGTGGCACTAATGAGAGAGCTTGAATCAGAAGGCAAGGTCGAGCGTGTTTCAGAGTCTGGCCCATGGCGCCTTCGCTTGTCCGACAGATAGAGTAGTCCGAAATGCCAAGCACACCTCGCGGCGGACTGTGACAAGGTGGCCACTGGCACCACCTATCCGAGTGTCCAACCGGCACTGCGCCATGCCCGCACACTGGATATGCTCTTACGCGAACGGCGGCAGTTCCCCTCCGGGTTTGTCGCTCAGGCTCAGGAAATCTAACGGAAAGATACGGTGGGTGCGGAGCAAGCTTAGGGTGGCCTCCTCTTCGTCGAGCACCTTGTATTCGCAACTCGCGATCCCCTCGGTCTTCTCGTAGGCCTGTGCAATCTCGCCGAGCAGTCCCTCAATTGCCTCCCGGTGCTTCATCTCCAGTTCCTCATCCACCAGCCCCACGAAGTCGACCACATAGGATCGGTCCGCGGGCAGTTCGTCCCAGGGTGAGAGGTTGATGTAGAGACCCAAAAGGTGTGCACCGGCCTTCTTCAGCCGGCTCTCAAGCTTGCCACGAGCCTTTTGCGTTCTGTCGTTGAAGGCATCAGGGAAGGCGGTGCGGATCGTGCGGTTGAGTATCCAGCGCTGGAGAGTGCGAACCGCTGGGTCCGTCACCACAACCAAGGGGTCAGGATAGATCCTGGCCAATCGATGCCGCGGTACCAGGGCGCGGCCGTTCGAGCGAAGCCGAAACCAGTGATCAGTTCCTGCGACGATGAGTTGAACCAGTAGTGTGCGGGGGTTCTTGCCGGCCGTGAAGTTGCCATCGGGTTGGTGATCGGGTCCGAGCGGCTCGCACAGGAATGTCTCGACGACTGGCTCGCTCTCGTAGTCGTGGTGCACAAGGTCGCAGCTTTGGGAGACCACCAACAAGCGGGGTTCATCGGCCCCGTGCTCCGAGGCCACGTGCGCTGCCCCGTCGCGAACCCATGGAAGGTCGGCGCTCGCGACGCAGCACCACTGCCGCCAGCCGCGTTCCTTGATCGACTCGGCCCCCGGAGGCCCTTGGTCTTCGGTACTCGGCGGGACTCCGGCGCCAACGAATCTACGAATCAGCCGCTGGAATGGCATGCGTCAATGCGTTCTCGTATTGGTCCTTCTCACTCAGAGGAGCGAGTCTTGCGTGGCGCTCCCGTCGCTCTTCGGCCTGCGCTGCGGCTTTGGCCGCCATCGCATCCAACTGCGGTCCGATCGGGGCGTGGTCCAGCGGCTCCTGCCCCAACAAATCGAGCAGCGAGCGGCCCTGAGCATTCCTGGTGTGCAGCAGACGCCCCACCGGCCGCTCGGCGCGCGCCTTCCAGTCCAGGCAGACCCGCCGCAGCGCGAGCAGGCGCACGTAATTGGCTTCGCTCACCTGGCCCCCGCCGATCCAGTCATAGATGGTCTGACGGGAGACCCGAACAAGCATGGCGAGATCCGTCACATTGATGCCCAACGTGGACTTGAGCTCAGCCACCAGATCCGCCCCGGCCAGGACCTCAGCCCGCTCGGCCGCGGGTTGCCCGGCAATCTCCGCCAGCAGTCCGCCCCAAGTCTCCAGCGCAAACGCCGAAACCGTCTCGCCAAAGGCCGCCGATACGATGCCATGGAGCGCGTTGAATTGCTCGATTGCCCGCGCTACCGAGAAGGGCTCCGTCTGTTCGATAAAGTGGTCATAATCCAAGACCGCGATCGGTTGGTCACGACCGAAGGTCCGCGCCAAAACGAGGTCCGGCGGTGTCAGATCCGGTGGCAGCACCCCAATGCTGTTCAGTCCGATCCGCACGACGAGCCGTCCACCCACGTCGGTTTCGGTGATCAGGTTGGTGAAGGATCTGGGCCGTCTGGCCCCGATGTCGTCCAACGCGACCCCGCGCAGACCTGGCTTGAGATAGTCGGCCAGACTGCGATCGGTGTCGGGCTGGAAGGCATCGACGTAACGCAGCCCCAGGCGCTCGATGGCCCCGATGCCCGCCGCATCCTGAACGATCTGAAGCCCTTGCCGCAGCTCGGCGAAGAAGGTCTCGTGGGTATCGTAGGCCGTGGTGTGGAAGGTGACGGAGCCCTCCTGCACGAGAAAACCGGCGGTCCGATCAATGCGATCGAAGGCCCACTGGCGGGCGACCCGCAGCGCCGTCCCGCCCGGACCAAACTGCAGATCCCTGACTTCGCCCAGCCGGTAGAGCGCATAGCCCGCCTGACGCATGTGCTCCTGAATCTCAGGCACATAGTCCCCCATTTTGAGGACGGCCCCGATCCGCACCTGGGCCACCACATAGACAAGGGGGGATCTAGCGAGCTTCTCCACGGGTGGTTCTGTTGTCATGGCCAGTTTACACTTCGGTTGACAAAGTATGGGGCAAGCGTGCCCGAAAGCAAACCCACCCTGGAGCCAGGAAATGCGGAAAGGTGGCGACCTCCAGGCTGATTGCAGCCGAATTTCACTGTCACCAAGTCAGAGCGGCTACCCGGCAGCGATCAAACGCCTGGCCCTGGACCTGGCCGAGCGCGGTGAACCGGCGGCGAAGATCAGAACGGCGGTCCTGGCTTCCTGCGGACGCGCGCCGACCCCCTCGAATTGGTCCCAAGTGCTGGGCACCTGATGGAAGTTCGACCGGGTAATAGTCCATCCAGTGCGGCCCGGTGAGAACGCCGCCCTCAAGGTCCAGGGCCACGGAATCGGGCGGGGCCAGGGGCTTAGCCGGACGCTGTTATGCCCGGCCCTCTGTGACCTCCAGGGCCGACCCGCTGCAGCGCCAGCCATTGCGCTCCAGCGCGGCGGCCAGTCAGTGTCCTTATAAGTGGACTGCGACGAATGTTAAACAAATTCGCCGTCACCGACCACCCCGAGCGGTCGCAACTCGAATCGACCGAGGTTCGCACCTATTCGGCAGGCCAGACCCTCCCGGTGGGCTTCGGACACTTTCAAGCGCCGGTGAGCTGGCTTCAGGAACTTCTGGATCAGGCATAGGTAGCGATGTGTGTCTGGACCAACGGGGGCGCGGATCATACGGCATAACCCCGGCGGCGACCCAGGCCCAACCCAAGGCGGCTCGGGCTCGGGCTCGGGCTCGGGCGAAGGTGGGAGCGGTTTGCCAGCCGTCGTGGCCCTGGCGATCCCGATCCCAGCCCCACAACCAACCACCGCTCCAGAAACAACAACGCCCCGTCTGACGATGAATCCGACGAGGCGCAGGAGTTGCCGCGGTAAAGCGATTCGGCGTAAGGTGTTGCCGTTCCTGCGGGTGTAATCAGCACCCGCGGGACAAAGCAAGGCCGCGTTCACGGCTTCGCACCGGCGCCCAAGATGATACCCCGCCCAGGGTATCTCGTCGCGCGTCCCTGCCTGCCCCTGCTTGCGGCCGATCCATCCTTCGACGGAGATCGGCATCCATGAACCATTCCCTGCCCACGCCCGCTGCGGGCGAGCCTGTCCACTGCCCAACTTTGGTCGAGCAGATCACTCAAGCCGGAGACCCGGGTCCAGCAAGACTTCCCCGCGTGGCCCACAACGCCCTGAAGGGTGCGCCGCCCTTCACCCTGGCCGACCTGGAGGCCAAGGGACGCGCGGAGGTCCGGGCGCAACTGAAGGCCCAGTCCGTCAATCTGGCGCGGCCTCTGTCCACGGCACCGGCGGTCACCCTGATCTGCGCGAACACCATCAAGCCCGAGCCCATTGCCTGGTTGTGGGACGGCTGGCTGGCCCGCGGCAAGGTGCATGTCGTCGCTGGTGCGCCCGGTACCGGCAAGACGACGCTGGCGCTTACCCTGGCCGCAACCTTGAGCACCGGCGGGCGCTGGCCGGACGGGACCCGGGCACCGGTCGGTGACACACTGATCTGGTCCGGAGAGGATGCACGGCAGGACACGCTCGTTCCGCGCCTGATCGCGGCCGGCGCCGACCGGCAGCGGGTCCACTTCGTCACCAGCTATACCGACGAGCGCGGTCCCCGCGCCTTCGATCCCGCGACCGACGCCGCGGTGCTCTCGGACCACCTGGCGACCATGGACCCGGCCCCCGTCCTGCTGATCGTTGACCCCCTGGTGTCGGCCGTCACCGGCGACAGCCATAAGAACGCTGAGGTCCGGCGCTCCCTGCAACCCCTGGTCGAGTTGGCCCAGACCCGCGGTGTGGCGGTCTTGGGGATCTCACATTTCAGCAAGGGCACCCAGGGCAAGGACCCCACCGAGCGGGTCACCGGCTCGCTGGCCTTCGGCGCCCTGGCGCGCGTGGTCCTGGCGACCGCGAAGCTACCTGACGAGCAGGGTGGCGGGCGCATCCTGGTCCGGGCCAAGAGCAACCTGGGCATCGACTGGGGCGGGTTCGGATACGACCTGGAGCCGGTGGAACTGGAGGCGCACCCCGGGATCGTCACCACGCGGGTGCTGTGGGGTCAGGCCCTGGAGGGCAGTGCACGGGACCTGCTGAGCCGAGCGGATATCCCCGGTGACCCGGATGAGCAGAGTGCCTTGGAGGACGCCAAGGGGTTCCTGCTGGCGATGCTGGCGGACGGGCCAGTACCGGTGAAGCAGATCAACCAGGAGGCAAGCGAGGCCGGACACGCCACCGCCACCGTCAGGCGCGCCAAGAAGGCACTTGGGATTGAGGCCATGAAGGTAGGCATGACAGACCCATGGGCCTGGGCGCTTCCCGTCGAAGGTGATCAGGGGCAGTAGGGCGCCGAGAAACTGCCGAAGGTGCTCATGAAATCCCGAAGGCGCTCATCCAAAAGCATGAGCGCCTTCGGCGCAGGATGAGCACCTTCGGGTCGACGCCCGCCGAAGGGGATCATTCTGGTGGAGTCGTCAGCGCCCATCGGGCTCGAGGTCGAGCCTCCAGCCTGCGCAACTCCCCAGGGACCGCGCCCCAGATCGACGGGAACCGGCTCGCCGCGGTCGGCTCGGTGTCCTGGTGTAGTGGATCGTCATCGAGCGCGCGGCCGTCGAGGTCTACCCCGGCCGCACAGGCGGCCCGACTTCGTGCCCGCTGGCATGCCCACATCGGGTGCTGTCTTCGGTGTCATGCTAGACTTCTCTACAGTTTTTCGATAGCAACACGAGCAAGTGGGACGTGACCCAGATTGCCGCGAACATCTCGCCCGAAACCCATGATCACCCCGAACGGTACGTCCGTGCCGGTGCTCGATGAATGAATTCGTGATCGAACAGGCACGCCTGCAACATCTCCAGGCAATGGACGAGATCCCTGAGGAGGTCGTCATACCCCCTCGCCTCGCGGTCACGTCCGCGTCGGGCGAGCGGCTGCTGGAGCGGCTGGAGTCGCAGGAAAACCCCAATCCGGCCATGCGCGAACTCTTCCGCGAGGACCCGGAGCCCGCACACAGCGACGTCTTATGAGCGTTAGGATTCGGCAGTTGGAGCCCGACGACAATCACGACCGGTTATGTTGGATTGCCCAAGGTCCCGCTCGCAGCACCCGCAAGCGCGTGCTGAGTTCGGCTCACAGCCGCCTGGGTTGTCGCCAGCCGCGCACCGAGAAGTACCGCAACGATGACGAATGCGGAGTCCATGACTGATCTGTTGGCAAGGCTTCGGGCGGAGAACGCCCGCCTGGTCGCACTATTGGAAACTCACGGCATTGAATGGCGCTTACCGTCGGAGCCAGCACCGCCCGCTCTGCCGCTGGTCGGACCATCAAGATTCAGCGCCGAAGACAAAATAGCGCTCTTTCGGTGCCTGTTCCGGGGGCGCGCCGATGTCTATCCAGTCCGCTGGGAAAGCAAGTCAACCGGCAAGGCCGGCTATGCCCCCTCCTGTGCGAATGAGTGGCGGGTCGGCGTCTGTGATAAACGAACCACCAAGTGTTCGGATTGCGGCAACCGCGTATTGATTCCGCTGTCCGATGCCGTCATCTACGACCATCTGGCAGGCAAGCATACGGTAGGCGTCTATCCGCTGCTGACCAACGACACCTGTCATTTCCTCGCCGTCGATTTCGATGAGGCCGAATGGCGACAGGATGCCCTGTCGTTTGTCGAGTCTTGTCACGAACTGGGTGTACCGATTGCGCTGGAAATCTCACGCTCCGGCAAGGGCGCACACGCTTGGATGTTCTTTGCCGGCAGTGTCTGCGCACGGGATGCGCGGCGACTCGGCACCGCCATCATCAGTCACACCTGCACCCGTACCCGGCAACTCAAGCTGACCTCTTACGACCGGTTGTTTCCCAACCAGGACATGATGCCCAAGGGCGGCTTCGGCAACCTGATCGCCCTGCCCTTGCAGAAACAACCCCGTGAACACGGCTGGAGCGTATTCGTCGACGAAGCGTTCTGCCCCTATCCTGACCAGTGGGCGTTTCTGGACTCAATCCAGCCGATGTCGCCCCACGACATCGAACCCACCATCCTTCGCGCCACTGGCGGGGTGCATCCGCTGGATGTGACCTTCATCGATGAAGAGGATCACAAGGAACCATGGAAACGAACGGCCCAGACCAGCAAGAAGCTGGAGGTGCCTTTGCCGAAGTCGCTCACGGTGACACTGAGCAACCTGATCTACTTTGAAAAGACGCAGTTGCCGCAGCCGCTGGCCAACCGCCTGATTCGTCTTGCTGCCTTTCAGAATCCAGAGTTTTACAAAGCGCAGGCGATGCGCTTCGCCGTGTGGGATAAGCCGCGCGTCATTGGTTGTGCTGAAAACTACCCGAACCACATCGCACTGCCACGCGGCTGCCTGGACGCCGCGCAGGCGCTGCTGCGAGATAACGGCATACACTGCGATCTGCACGATGAGCGATTCAGGGGTGACGCGCTCGACGCGACCTTCGCCGGTACGCTGCGACCGGATCAAGACGCTGCGATGACCGCGATGTTGGGTCATGACGCCGGCGTGCTATGCGCCCCGACCGCCTTTGGCAAGACCGTCACCGCGGCGGCCATGATCGCGCGGCGTGGCGTCAACACGCTGGTGCTTGTTCATCGTACTGAGCTGCTGAAGCAGTGGCAGGAGCGTTTGCAGTCTTTCCTGGCAGTCGGCAAAGGCGTGGTCGGCACCATCGGAGGCGGCAAGACCAAGCCAACCGGCAAGATCGATATCGCGGTGATGCAGTCGCTGTCTCGCCAGGGCGAGGTCGACCCGCTGGTCGAGAACTATGGCCATGTCATCGTCGATGAGTGCCACCACGTTGGGGCAGTGTCGTTCGATGCGATTCTCAAGCGGACCAAGGCAATGTACGTGCTCGGACTCACGGCTACGCCGATCCGTCGTGATGGCCAACAGCCGATCATCTTCATGCAATGCGGGCAGATTCGCCACACCGCCGCTAGACCGGTCAGTGCGCCGCACGATTTGGAGGTGACGCCCCGCGTGCTGTCCAACCGCATCGACTTACCACCGGAGGCGGGCATCCAGGACGTCTTCCGCCACCTTGCCAACGATCCGCAACGGACTGCGGCGATCGGGACCGAAATCCAAAGCGCCTTCAACGAAGGTCGGAAGGTACTGGTCCTGACCGAGCGCACCGAGCACCTGGATGCCATGGTGGCCGTGCTGTCCGGTATGATTCCGCCACCCCTCGTGCTGCACGGGCGGATGTCGAAGCAGCAACGGGCCACGGTGATGTCGAGCCTCGACGCGCTGCCACCTGATGCCCCGCGCGTCCTGCTCGCCACTGGAAAACTGATTGGCGAAGGCTTTGACCATCCACCTCTCGATACCCTCATACTGGCCATGCCGGTTTCATGGAAGGGGACGCTGCAACAATACGCCGGCCGACTGCATCGCGAGCATGCGACCAAGACCGATGTACGCATCATTGACTTTGTGGACAGGGATCACCCGGCACTGCTGCGCATGTGGGACAAGCGCCAGCACGGCTATCGGGCGATGGGCTATCGCATCGCAGAGCAAGACACACTGGAGTGACTGCCATGCCGACTGATTCATTTCTCGCCAAGATGACACCACCGGTCGAACAAGCGGTCGCGAGGATGCAAGCCGCATTGGTCCAGTTGCGCGAGACACTCCAGCAGGACATCTACAGGGAGGACACGCCTCTGGAGGTTCAGGAGGTCATGGAAAACGCTGCCTCGGCCATGGCGGCGACGCTGGATACCCTCAAGGCGATTTTTCCGGAAACACCGCGGCCTTTCCCCTAGTCCGCTGATTTGCCAACGCCGAAGCAGGGTCAGTTCGTGGCCTACATCCACGAATACATACGGCGGAACCACGCCGGGGTGGCGCCGACCCACGCGCTGCTGCAGCGCTTTTTCAACCTGACGCCGCCATCGGTCAACTCCATGTTGATCCGGCTCGAACAGCGCGGGTTCATCTGCCGGGCGCCGGGCCAGGCGCGCGGTATCACGCTGTTGATCGACCCCGCGATAATTCCCGAACTGGACCGCCCGTTTAAATAATGGATGCTCTGCGATAAACCTTGGCGAGGAAGAATGAAAACGGCGCAGCCTTCAGAATAAGGAGTTGGAATGGTGCGTCTGCTCGACTGCGGCGCAGCTGGGGTGCCTGCCACCGCTGTCTCGACGGTGGTCACTTGGGACTCGGGCGCTTGGGTCCTTTTCCCGCGCACCTGTTCTCGTCTGATCCGCAAGGCGCGTACCGACCTCCCCGGCTTCCCCGAGTGCGTCGCATGCGGCTACGTCCTGCCGCCGCTCGCCATAGGTGGGGTCAGAATCCAGGCTCAAATTGTGAGGCTGACGATCGCCGGCCGATCGTCGGCTGAGTTTTAACGCTAATCACCTTCCAATAAGCAGACAACGAGACACCATACTATTTCCAGAACCGCAACGAGAACCACGTTTATGGAAGCCACGCCAATTACCTCTGAGGCTGTTGTTGCATACTCGAAGTGCCCACAGAAAGCATTTCTCATTCTTCGTTCCGAAAATCAAGGAGTGCCGAATGAGTACATACAATTTCTTGAGGAACAATCATATCGGAAACGTATCGCATTTCTAGCTCGCATAAGGCAAGAGCACCCTGGTGCGAACGCCGGGAATACCGCTGACATCTTCAGCGGTGAGCAGGTGCTTCTGGAAGTCCCGCTCCGATTTCACGATTTAGCGGCTGACTGCGAGGTACTCACAAGGATACATGGTGGTTCATCGCTCGGCGATTATTTTTACGAACCGACGATCGTTGTCGGGACCCATCAGGTAACAAAAGAGCATAAGCTCGGGATAATGTTTGTCGGATATCTAATTGGGCGACTGCAGCATCAGATGCCTGATGTTGGAACGATCGTGGGAGTAGACGGCCTAGCTCACAAAGTCCGGATGGACTCCACTGAGCAAATCCTGATACCGATAATCAAAGCGCTAAGAGATTGGACAGGTGACTCTCCACCCACACCTCCGCCAGTGATTTTGAATAAGAATTGCCCCACGTGTCAATTTCAGAAAGTCTGTTTAGAGAAAGCTGAAAGAGATGACGACCTGAGTCTCTTGAATCGGATCACACCGAAAAAAATTCGACAATATCATAAGAAAGGCATATTCACCGTCACCCAACTTTCTTACCTTTTCAAGCCGAGACGCAGCCGGAAGCGACGGAATAAAGCTCCGATTTTGTTCAGGTTTGAGTTGCAAGCTTTAGCGATCAGAACTGGGAAAACATATATACAAGAATCACCTGCATTGCTCCGGCACGAGGTAGAGTTGTTTCTTGATATTGAAGGAATTCCAGACCAAGGCTTCCATTACTTGATCGGTCTCTTAATAAATGAAAAGGGGACTCGCTCCTATCATTTTTTCTGGGCCAATAGACCAGAAGATGAACAACAGATCTGGGTTGATGCACTGAAAAAAATTAATGAGTACTCCGAAACGCCGATTTATCACTACGGGAGTTATGAGCCGCGAGCGATTGATGAATTGGCGCAAAGATATCAGACCAACTGTGATGAACTGAAAAATCGTTTGGTAAATCTGAATACCAGTATTTATGGCAAAGTGTATTTCCCAACCAGATCAAATAATTTAAAGGATCTGGGAAAAGTAGTTGGCGCATCTTGGACCGCTACTGATGCATCTGGACTCCAAAGCTTAGTGTGGCGACATCGCTGGGAGGAGACTGGCGAGAGCCAGCACCAAGAAATGTTACTCACTTACAATCGAGAGGACTGTGACGCGTTATGGTACTTACTTGAGGAACTTTCACGGATTGCCGCGAGTGCTAAGGAGCACAGAGATATTGAATTCGCGGATCGACCAAGACAGCACGCCACGGAGCTGAGCCATGGAATTCACGAAGAATTTCAAGACATTCTCAGATACGCGCATGCCGACTATGATAAAAAGAGAGTGAAGATTCGGCCAGAACAAAGCACTACACAGACCCAAGGGAAGAAAAGGGGGGCACCAATAGGTCATCAAGGATATCAACGAATAATTCCCCCCAAGGCCAACATTGTTATTCAGTTGGAACCGCAGATGTTCTGCCCTATACATACTGATGAGTTACTTGAGATATCGGCGGCTGTTGCCGAGAAGTTCATCATAGACCTTCGGTTCACGAAAACCGGATGCAGGAAGACTGTGACGAAATATGTCGGCGCGAAAGGTTACTGCCAAGAGTGCCGCAGACATTATCTTCCAGCAAAGATTGAGGAACTTGGGAGTCGACTCTTTGGGCATGCCTTCCAGTCGTGGGTAATATATCAAAGAATAGTGCTCCGACTCCCGTACCGCATCATCCTCCAAGAAATGGAGGAACTCTTTCATGAGAGCGCCAGCGAAGGCACTCCGGTCAACTTCATCAAGCACTTTGCGGAGTACTATGCCGCTACCGAGAAATTATCGATTCAACGCATCCTGGAAAGTCCTTTTGTCCACGTCGATGAAACGCTCATCAACATTCAAGGCGTTGATCACTATGCCTGGGTTTTCACTAATGGCAAGCACGTTGTCTTTAGAATGACCGAGACGAGAGAGTCTGCTATTGTCCATGAGTTTTTATCCGGCTATAACGGGGTTTTGATTTCCGATTTCTATGGGGGCTACGACGCAGTCGCGTGCAGACAGCAAAAATGCTTGGTTCACCTCATTCGCGATCTTAATAATGATCTCTGGGGCGACCCATATAACCAGACATATGAAGCATTTGTCAGCAAAGTTAAGAATTTGCTGTTACCTATCTTTGAAGCGGAGAAGAAATATGGGTTAAAGAAACGACATTTGAGCAAATTCCGCAAGTCGGTCGATCAATTCTATTCTGAAAATATTGACATTGCATCCAGCAGTTGCGAACTGACAGCCAAGTATCAAAAGCGATTTCAACGCTATAGAGACAGTCTTTTCACTTTTCTTGAGTTTGATGGTATCCCCTGGCACAACAACACAGCAGAAAATGCCCTAAGGCACCTTGCGGTGCAAAGGAAGATATCGGGGACTTTTTTCAAGAAAGTCGCCCCCCGATATCTGTTGTTACTTGGGATCGCGCAAACCTGCAGGTTCCAAGATAAATCGCTACTGAAGTTCTTTTTATCTGAGGAGAACGATATCGATAAATTCAAAGCTAACAAACACATAAGAATATCATCTCTTGTTGAGCATGAATAACTCAGTAGGGGGCGACGGTGGGCCATCTTTTTCCAAAAAATGGCCGGGTGGCTACCCTTCAAAAGCCTCGAAACCACCTACTCCAGGGATTTTGAGGGTTCTGAGGGTCGGGAGGGACGGGCCTTTCAGCAAACTCTGCGGTGGACGGAATGCTCCACCAGTGACAGCAGGCGCGCCGCACCGAACTGACCACGGGCGATGCCTGCGGCTGCGGCCAAGTCGGCGCCGGGGGCGATCAGGGTAACCCAGAGATCGGGCGCGCCCG
>Ga0247839_1004321_pt1 | contig 18407 bp, 12 predicted proteins | sample LaCruzMarch2015__6_FD_192405 | JGI IMG/M metagenome (GOLD analysis project Ga0247839, IMG submission 192405) | Freshwater microbial communities from meromictic Lake La Cruz, Castile-La Mancha, Spain - LaCruzMarch2015_16m | ecosystem: Environmental > Aquatic > Freshwater > Lake | place: Spain... | reverse complement strand
ATTAAAAAAACCGTGCAATGGTATTTGGATAATCAAGAATGGGTGCAGCATATTTTAAGTGGTGAGTATCAAAATTGGATAACACAAAATTATACAGGACGTAACTAAATTAGGAATTAGCGAATTGAGTGATGAATAACACGCTTGATAATATGCTGAAATATCTTGCCAAATAGCATAAATATTCGAGTAGAGTAATAGAAATAAAGAAAATCATAATGAAACAATTACCGATAGGGATTTCCACCTTAGAAGAGGTGCGGGCTAAAGATTATATCTTTATTGATAAGACTAAACATGTGTTTAATTTAGTCACAAAAGGTAAATACTATTTTCTATCCCGTCCACGCCGCTTTGGTAAATCACTATTTTTAGATACTCTCAAACAAGCTTTTTTGGGTCGTAAAGACTTATTCACTGGGCTGTATCTAGAAAATAACTGGGATTGGAATACAAAATATCCAGTAATTCATTTTGATTTTGGTACTAGCTCGGCTTATGAGAGTAAAGAAACCTTGTTGGATATAATCTGGCAGACGCTAATAAACTCCGCCAAAGAATATCAAGTTGAGCTTAATCAAAATTTAACCTATGGTTCAGCTTTTCAACAATTGATCCGTGATATTATGGATAAGCATAAGCAAAAAGTGGTTATTCTGATCGATGAATATGATAAGCCAATCTTAGATAATATAAGCAATCTGGATATAGCGATTGAGTTACGTGAGATGCTCAAAGGATTATATGTGTGTATCAAGTCTAACGATGCATATCTAAAATTTGCCTTACTAACTGGCGTATCTAAATTCAGTAAAGTCAGCCTATTTAGTGGACTAAATATTTTAGATGATATCAGTTTAACAGGTCGCTATGCTGATATTTGCGGCTATACGCAAAGTGAACTAGAAAGCGAATTTGTCGAATATCTGCAAGATGGTAATATCGATAAACAAGAATTAAAAACTTGGTACAATGGCTATAATTTTGCTGGTACGGAAGAACAAAAGGTTTATAATCCATTTGATGTTTTATTGTTTTTTAGTAAAGATTATGAATATCGTGCCTATTGGTTTGAAACTGCAACTCCTACGTTCTTGGTTAAATTACTCCAAGCCAAACACTATTTCATTCCGAATCTGGAAAAAGTTATAGTAAGTGATAATCAACTTTCAAGCTTTGATATTGATAATATTCCGTTACTAACCTTGCTATTTCAAACTGGTTATTTGACCATCCAAAAACCGACTAAAATCGGCACTCAATATGCCTATGTTCTGAGTTATCCAAATCTTGAGGTTAAAGCTAGTCTGAATAATGTGCTTGCAGAAGTCGGTACCAGCGCAGAGAATAAAGAGCAGGTAATCAACCAATTATATGCAGCAGTGCAGGATAATGATTGGGGCAGGTTTAAAATCATTTTAGGTAGTCACTTTGCGAGTATTCCACATGATTGGTATCGTAAAAATGATATTGCGAATTATGAAGGATTTTATGCTAGCGTAGTATATAGCTATTTGGCAGCCTTGGGCTATGAACTCATTGCTGAAGATGTAACTAATCACGGCAAAATTGATTTAACCATCATCATTCCTGAGAAAATTCTAATCTTTGAATTTAAACTCAGTAAATTTGGTACCGCGCAAGAGAGCATTGAACAAATTAAAGCCAAAGGTTACCCACAGAAATATCAAGCCAATAATAAACCAATTCATCTAATTGGAGTTAGCTTTGATCCTGAGACTAAAAGCGTGCTGGATTTATGTTGTGAACATTGGAGTATTTTATGATAATATTCCAAAATGCTTAACCATATGAGTGATGAATTAATTATTGAACATAATGGTAAATTTAAGCTCAAGTCTGGATTACCAGAATTTGGTTACGAGTTAATCGCAATTTTGCCGTATGCTTATTACTTATATCAGAATAATTTATTGGAGAGCACTTGTTCTGGGTATGATACCAAGGTATTGTATTTTTTTAGCCCAGAACATTGTGAGGTTAGCGGAAAAAGATCTTGGGATAATGTTAGGTTGTTGCAAAATAGTGGTTTTCCCAATGCCAAGATTCATCAAGCTAAACTTGACCTATCACAATTTTCGCCACCTCCGCTCAAAGAACACTATGCTAGTTCTGCGATTAGATTTGCCAAACCGACCATCGTAATTTGTAATCGCTATAATCAAGAATGGAATGGTACTCCAGTTAATTTTATTTCGCCAGCATGTTTAGCACAGTTATTCGATTTATTATGCGATAAATATCAGATTGTTTATATTGATACGCAATATTTTACTGGAAATTATTCTGATCATGCGGATTTTTTAGATAGCCCATGTCAACAAGTCGTTTTGGAATATAGTGGTAGAATTTTAACGTTTCTTGATTTACAAGCCAATTATCCTGAGCTGTCGTTAAATGAATTACAATGTAGATTATATGCTGGTTGTGAGCGCTTTATTTCGAGTAATGGCGGACTTGGGATTTTTTGCTCGTATTTTGGTGGTGAAAATATTATTTTTTCTAAAACCTGTCATGAGTTAGACCCAGAGATAAATTCATTTTATGCATGGTATAGTTATCTATCACACGCCATGATTAGCGTTGTACGTAATGAATTGCAGTTGTTAGAGCTCTGCCAACAAAAATGGCTCCTAGAAGTTCCCTTAATAAATCTTCTAATTACAACTCGTGATTGTCCCAATTATTTTCATGATTGTCTCAAATCAATTTATGCTCAAGATTATAAAAATTATCATATTATTGTTGGTACTGAAAATATTGCTAATCTAGAATATATCCAAGGTCATTGTTGTACTGTTGTTACGCGGTTCGCGAATGAAATAGATTTATTTAGTAAGATGAAAGAATTTGTCAGCACTGGTTATTATCTTTGTTTAGAAGAAACCCAGCAACTTTCTTCAGTTAGTTCATTATCTCTTCTGGCTCAACAACTTAAACGTCAGGCAAATATAATATCAAATGATCTATCACCGTTAGTCTGTTCACAAGTTACAAGCGCGGTGAATACTAGTATTGATAAGCTACATATTGATAGAGAGAGTTTTCCTCCTTTAGTTGTGGTAATTAGTTCATTGAACTCTATATTATATTTAGAGAGTTGTTTAGATTCAATTGTACGTCAGATAAAACCGTTAAATTGTCCAGCATTTAAAGTTATTGTTAGTATACGTGATGTTAATCTTTCTATTGCGAAAAAATTAACACGCAAATATCTTGATTTGGTTGAGTTTTATTATGCAAGTACTCTAGTTGATGAAATGGACTTATTTTTCTCGGCCTTGAAAAAAATCGTACGTAAAGATTCGTTAATTCTGTCAATCTCTGCACGAGCTATTTTACCGAGTAATTTTATTTCTTATTATTATACTCGGTGGAGTAATAATGTATTAGGATTTTTTTTGAAGGCTAATTCAACAAAAATTGTTGCACTTAAAGAAATTAGAACCTCAGCTAATTTAGTAAATTATAGATTTAATCAAAATTATCCAGGTGCTCATAATGAGCTAAGCTTAATCAAGATATTGGATCCTGATGCTACAGACTTTGATGATACTTGTATCAGTTTACTTTTGGGGAATATATCAAAAAAATTAAAATTTCGCCTTAATGAAGTAATTTTGGGAAACCAACGCCTGCAAATGTTGAAAAACTATAATTTAGCTACTGAGTCAGCTATAACGCAATCATGGCATAGTGGTTTTATTGGTTTATACACGGATTTTGTTGCTATTCAAATTGGCGAGCAAATATTACTTGATGATGAGCCAAATGATGAAGATTGTCCGTTGTTATTGATGCGAACCCAGAGTGTTAGTTTAATTAACCCGATGCGTTTTAAGCAAAACTCGGCGTATCTACATTTAAATAAAATTATTCATTTGGATAAACTACAATGAGCTTACAGGTAGCAAATAAATTATTTCGTGTCGGCAAGTACAAAGAAGCTCTTGAGATTTATTTGAGACTACGTGGAAAAAGTCCAGCTTTGAATTTTATTCTGGACATGAATATTCAGATGAGTGAGCGTCGACTGTATAATTATGATGGAGTCTCCGTTCTAGCTCTTGAGAATCTTTATTTTTCGGTAAAACAATATGGTGTCTCTCGAATTGTTCAGCATGATACGATAAATGAGCCATTGGTTAGTGTTATTGTTACCACACATAATTCGGCAGGTGATCTAGTTAAATCAATTAATTCCCTACTTTGTCAATCGCACTCTAATTTGGAGATAATCATCGTTGATGATTGTAGTTCAGATGATACGGTGCCAATAATTCATGATTTAATGTGCTTAACGGATAAAATAAAACTGCTACGCTTAAATTGTAATTTGGGTACTTATTTTGCAAAAAACTATGGTATTCAAGAGTCAACAGGTAGGTATTTATTCTTTCATGATAGTGATGATACTTGTCACCCAGATCGAATTAAATTAATGCTGCATGCATTGCAAGAAAAGCATGTCCCAATAGTAAATTGTGAATATGCACGGATTAACGAAGACGAGTCTATTGTTCGAGTTAATGGCTTAATCAGTAAACTTGGTCGCATTACGCTTGGGTTTGAGCGGCGGGTTGTTGATGAAGTTGGTTACTTTAATTGTACCACTAAGGCCTCTGATGATGAGTTTTATCAACGTCTGCTAAGCTATTATGGGTCTGCTGCGATTTGTCATTTAAAATTGCCATTGTATTATGCTTTTTTTAGAGAAAACTCGCTTTTTTCTGATATGCTACAAGTTATGGATAAATACAACATTTTGCAAATAAATTCAGCGCAGCGACAATGTTATGTGGATGCATTTAAACAAACTCATGCTTTGTTGGACAAGAGTAATTATGCCCAAGTTTTTTATTTCCCACGTATTCGTGATGTAATTGAAGTGGATAGTCAGTTATCACTTTTGTGTAATTCTGTGATACCTGTGATTGTTGGTATTGATGCTTCTGGAGTAAATGATGTCGTGTTAGAGCAAACTATATTGAGTTTGATTAAGCAATGTGATGAAGTGCATCTATATAATTTGGCAAATGAGAGCACGTTATTACATTGTTTTGTTGATAAATTAGTTGTGTTTGCGGTAACTGAGGATTTGAGTGCAAGAGATTTAAATGTGTTTTGGTATTTATTGCAACTATCCTGCGCTAATGAAGCGTGCTATTATTTGAATGCATCTGCAAGCGTAATTTACCCACCTGATTATGTTAATGTGTTGATTAAGCAATTGCTTAAAGAAGAGTGTAATGTAGTTATTCGTTCGAGTTTTAAGAATCCAAATCATCAGCATCTCACTGTTAATGATTTTAATTATGCTACGCATTCTGCTGTTTACAACTCTGTAGGGCTAAGTGATTTAGCGTTGTTAAACCAACAAGAGAATTCACTATCGCAGATGCCTAAAAATTATGAAATCGAAATTGTTGATGTAGTATTTGTGTAGCATTAAACCGTGCTAGGCTAAAGTTAGTAAAAACTGTTATAATATGGCTTAATTTATGGATGTGTTCAGAATTAAGATTCATTTCTGGAGGAATTATGAGTAATATTAATTATTTAGTGCCAGCAAAAATTGATTTGTCTTGGTTGCAAGCGGAGCTTAGTTTATATAGTGGCTTGCTAAATGTAGTCCATGCTGAAAACACTAAAGTTAAGCGCGAAGTTAATGGTTATGTGGCGCTTATTGCGAAATATGAACGTGAAGTAAAAGAGCTTAAATCAGCAATTAGTACTAAAAGTGCTTCATTGGACGCACAAGAGGCTAAGTTAGTCAGTAATGAAAGCGAAAATGATCTAATTTTGTTGCAATTGCATCAGGTGCAAGAAGATTTAGAGCGTTCGTTGAATCAAACTATTGAGAAAGAGCAGTTAATTGCTCAGCATAAAATTCTGGAGTTAAAACATACTGAGCTAGTTACATCGTTAACTGAAAAAATCCAAAAATTAGAAAGTGACGTGAAGAATAAATCTCAAGAACAAATTGCGCTTGCCAAACAGCATGAAGATCAAAATAAAAGCTCACTTAAAGCAATTGCTGAATTGAATGCTGAAAACACTAAAATTAAGCATGCCACCAATGGTTATGTGGAGCTTCTTGCCAAATATGAACTAGAAATAAAAGAGCTTAAATCGGCAATTAGTACTAAAAATGCGGCATTGGAGGCAAATGAGGCTAAGTTAGTCAGTAATGAAAGCGAAAATGATCTAATTTTGCTGCAATTGCATCAGGTACAAGAAGATTTAGAGCGTTCGTTGAACCAAATTACGGAACAAGAAAAATCAATTGCTCAATATCAAAGCTTAGAGCTGAAACATACTGAGCTAGTTACATCGTTGACCAATCAAATTCAAAAATTAGACCGTGACGTTAAGAATAAATCTCAAGAGCAAATTGCGCTTGCCAAACAGCATGAAGATCAAAATAAAAGCTCACTTAAAGCAATTGCTGAATTGAATGCTGAAAACACTAAAATTAAGCATGCCAACCATGGTTATGTGGAGCTTCTTGCGAAACATGAACTTGAAGTAAAAGAGCTTAAATCGGCAATTAGTACTAAAAATGCGGCATTGGAGGCAAATGAGGCTAAGTTAGTCAGCACTGAAAGCGAAAATGATCTAATTTTGCTGCAATTGCATCAGGTGCAAGAAGCTTTTGAGAGCTATCTAATTAATAATATTTCCAATGAAAAATTTGAGCAACAAAAGGAATTAACTAAACTCACCCAAGAAAAATTAAATAGTGCGAATGAGAAGTATCGTAAAGTTACCGCTCAGGTGCAAGTTTTAAAAGATCGACTATCTATCGAGAAAAACTCTTTGTGCTACAAAATGGGGCACTATTGTGAGAATGAAGTTAATGGTTTTTGGAAAAAATTTACGCTTGGATTTAAAATAGGTAAAATGCGTAAAACTTGGACATTAGAATCAAATAAAGTTAATACATGATTAAGCGTTTAAAAAAAATCTGTTCTTTAATCTGGGTGTCACGTCATGAGCGTTTATTAAAACGTGAAGCACAATCCAAGATTGATAAAGTTAATGCGATTAAGGTTTTGTCTGCTAGTATAAATCGAGGTAAACAATTTAATATACAGACCGACCAGCAGCTACGCGTTGCGTGCATTATGGATGAATTTACTTATTCATCTTTTAAGTATGATTGTGTTTTACAGCAACTTAGTTTGGCCAGTTATATTGACGAATTAAATAATTTTAAACCAGAGCTCCTTTTTATTGAGTCGGCATGGTGTGGTCTAGGTGGCTTATGGAAAAATAAGTTAGCCAAACACTGTGAGCAGCTAATCGATATAATTAAATGGTGTAATGCCAATAATGTGCCAACCTTATTTTGGAATAAAGAAGACCCAATTCACTTTAATACCTTTTTATCTACTGCGGCTTTTTTTGATTTTGTTTTTACGACGGATGTTGATTGTATTCCAAAATATAAATTGTCATTAGGGCATGAAAATATTTTCTTATTGCCATTTGCTTGTCAACCAAAACTGCATAATCCACTTGAAAAATACCAACGTAAAGATGCCGTGTGCTTTGCTGGCGCTTATTATGAGCGTTATCCTGAGCGAATGCAAAATTTTAATGACTTTATCACGACATTGCAAGAGTTAAAGCCAATTGAAATATTTGATCGTAATTATAATAAAGTACTTCAAGGATACAATTTTCCAGAGTCGTATCAAAGGTATATTGTTGGTAATTTACCTGTTAGTGAAATTGATCAAGCCTATAAAGGCTATGCATATGCAATTAATATGAATTCAGTTAAATATTCGCAAAGTATGATGGCACGGAGAGTTTTTGAACTTTTGGCATCTAACACAATTACGTTGAGTAATTATAGCACTGCATTAAGAAGATTTTTTGGTGATTTAGTTATAGCTACGGATAATTCAGCGTATTTAAAAAGTCGTTTTGAACTTTTATTGGCAGATGATGTGTTACGTGCAAAAATTGCGTTACATGGATTGCGTAAGGTCATGTCTGAACACACCTATGCTCATCGGCTAGCATACTTAATCAGTAAAGTTAACCGTAGTGAAATATCTGTTACACAGCCAAGCATATGTGTTTTGGCAAAGGCCAGTAACATAGGTGAACTAAAACAATATATTTCTGTTTTTATGTTGCAAAATTTCCAAAACAAGCAACTCATTGTGGCTTGTAATTTTGATCTTGATTTTGCTCAATTTAAAAAATATTCAAATGTAAAAATAATTACAGCGGAACAATTGGCAATTGCCGTTGTTAGAGATTTTACTCTTGCTGATTTTATTGCAGTTCAAGACATTAAAGATTATTATGGTCCAGATTATTTATTAGATTTAGCTCTGGCAATACAATACTGCTTAGGGTTTGAGGCTATAAGTAAGTCAATTTGGTTTAGAAAAGATCAAGCCGAATTGATAAACACGTTTGATACAACTTATACATCGAGTGATCAAATTTTTAAGTCAAGCGCACTTATAAGTTATAAGTATTGTTGTGATTGGTTGCTCGGTGATTTGTTGGCTAATCTGGATACTCCAATCATAAATATCAAAGCGATTAAGATTGATGGGTTTAATTATTGTAAATGTGTTAGCACCGCTGAAAGCCTTACATCGCTAGAGAAAAAACACATTAATGCAGAGTTGAATCTGTTTAGCGGGTTATCGATTGATGAAATTATGCAGCAAGCTGAAGCAATGAACGCTGAAGTTACAAATGAGCGAGTCGCATTAGATAAATTTTTTATTAATGCAGGTTGCGTAGCAGACGAAATTAAAATATTTAAGAGCAATTTGATTAACTCCAATCTTGTAAATGATAAATATGAAATTACGTCTATATTGGAAGAAGGTAAATTTGAGTATTTTTATTCTCGGGTAATTCATACGGTTGGTGAGCTTGGCTTTGAAGATAATGCTAAAATATTTTTTGAAGTTAGTATTGGATTGAACCTGCAGATTGCGCTGCGTTTTTATGATCAAGGCGGTCACAAGATTGATTCGCTGGTTCGTTCGGCGAATGCCAATCATGTTATAGAGCTTCCCCTAAATACTACGCATGTTCAATTTGGTGTTCGCGTGTTTGGTTCAGGGCAGGCTACGATAAATGGGATTTACTTAGTCCACCGAAATAATTACGTCAAACCGCTTATCGCAGCGGAATTTTTGGTGTTGACCAATAGTTATCCCAATTATAATGAACTATATCGGAATGCTTTTGTACATACCCGAGTTCGTGAGTACTTAGCTAATCATATTCGTGTGGATGTCTTTAAGCTTCATGCTTCAGATGAAACCTCTTTTTATGAGTTTGAAGGGGTTAATGTCATAAGTGGATCAAAGCAAGCGCTTCATGACCTTTTATTAACTAATAAAATAAAAGCTGTTTTGGTTCATTGTCTAGATCATAAAATGTGGGATGTTTTACAACATTATGCACATGAAATTGAGATAATTATTTGGGCACATGGATATGAGGTTCAATCTTGGCAAAGAAGAATGCATAATTTTACTACTATGTCATCTCAAACTAAGGCACAATTGATTAATGAGCAGTTTTTAGAGACGTGGCGGAAAATATTGTCGAGTGAGAATAAAGTAAAAATTATTTTTGTTTCAAATTATCTGGCCAATACCGCAATTGAAGATATTGGTATAACACCTGAAAATAATAAATTTGAAATTATCCACAATTTCATAAATACTGAAATGTTCAATTATGAAATTAAAAATCCAGATCTGCGTAAGAAAATTTTATCCATCCGCCCGTATGCAAATCATAATTATGCGAATGAATTAGCGGTAAATGCTGTACTTGAGTTATCAAAACAGTCAATTTTTAATGATTTAGAGTTTTGCTTTATTGGAGATGGCATATTTTTTGATGAAACGCTTGAACCTTTAAAAAAATTTGCAAATGTAAAAATAATTAAAAAGTTTTGTACTCAAGTAGAAATTGCTGAACTGCATAAAAGTTATGGTTTGTTTTTAGTTCCTACCAGAATGGATTCTCAAGGAGTATCACGTGATGAGGCGATGGCATCAGGATTAGTGCCATTAACGAATAGTGTTGCTGCTATTCCTGAATTTGTTGATTCTAGCTGCGCTATTTTGGCGCCTGGAGAAAGTTTTAAAGAGTTTGTCGCTGGTATTGTTGAGTTATACAATAATCCAGATTTATTTGTGAAACTTTCTAACGCCGCTAGAATGAGGGTTGAAAATGAACGTAGCTATCAACAGACCATTTTAAAAGAGATTGAGTTAATTAAGAAATTCGATAAATTAAGTCCAATTTATTCTTTTAATTGGTTTACTGTGGATTATTTGCATAAAAAATTTGGATCTGAGAATAAAATAAAAAGCAAGCATAAGATATCAGTTGGTGATTATGTTGTGGATTCAAATAAATTATCAATTCCTACTGTGTTGATTGATAAAAAATCTCAATATTTATTTGTAATGTTTAGTGCTGCAGTTAATCGAACGCATATGATCTTACCTGTCTTTAATCGTATCTCTTGGGCTAATGATTTACCTGGTAATCTACTTTATTTATTTGATCCTATGGTAATGTCTTCAGATGAAATTAATCTTGCTTGGTATGTTGGTAATCGTGATTTTGATGCGATGGATGCAATTTGTTCATTAGTGATTAAAACGGCTTTAGAATTAAACGTACCAGTCAATAATATTATTGCTTATGGTAGCTCAGGTGGTGGGTTTGCAGCACTGATGTTAGCTGCTAGAATTAAGGAAGCTACGGCAATTGCGATTAATCCACAAGTGCAAATTTCTAAATATAATATACCTAGAGTAGTTAAAGCTTTTGTTAGTGAATGCTTTGATGGAGTAGATATTGATGTGCTCGAACGGATAAACTCAAATAGATTTATAGTCTCGGAAGCCATTAAATATTTTAACCCAAGAATAAAATTTTTAATTGCTCAAAATAAACTTGACATTCATCATTATAATGAGCACTTTATTCCATTTGTAAATGAATTTGGGTTACAAATTGATGGTGGCTTTTCAAAAGATGAAACTAAGGCGACCTATGTTTACGAAGACTCACGCGGGCATGTTGGCGAAGATCTAAATTTAGGTTCTAAACTAATAAAAATAGCTCTTCAGTTAAAATGAAGCTTAAATTTTAGGTAGTTGGTTAGACAATTGGATATAGAATACATAAAAAGTTTAGTTGATATTCAACAAGTAAAAAATAAAATTATTTGTGATGCTAGTGCAATTTTACCTTATATAGAAAATATACTAGCTTTTTACTTAGTATTTGATAATGTTGTGATTGAAAAAAACTCTACATATCATACAGCAATGTCATTTTTAACAAAGCATGGCAGTGGTGTTTATACAGTTCAAGTCTTTTATTTTGATCAATTCCATGAGCGTAAATTTGTTAATATTGATATAAATATTCAACATGTTCAACCCAAATCGCCAGTGGAACTTGCTGAGTTGGTAGTGGTGGAACAAAATTCTAATCAAATATTATGCAATGCCGCATTACTAGAACCATTTATAAACCAAATCATTTCCTATGCGGTCTATCGTAGTAATAAATTAATTGTGAAAAAGAAGTTTAATTTAGATGAGTATGTGTTTACCCCAAATGAAGATGGTTGCTGCCAAATAAAAGTTGAGTATGAAGATCTTGATGGTGTAATTCAATACATCGCTACAGAATTTGAGTTTCAAAGACAATCTTCAGAAGTGATGAGTAATTTTGCTGCGATAAAGATAAGTTCTAGTTTAAGTCTTATTTATAATATTATTTATGCGTTTGTGATTCGCGAATTTCAACGCAAATATGACAAGGGTTATTTTCGTTACTTTTCTATCATTCTTGGTCCTGCCGTTCAATTGGGGATTATGGTGCTAATTTTTTCACTTATGGGTATGAAAGCAGTACTCGGTTTGAGTATTCCTTTATTTGTATTAACAGGCTTAATTCCGTATAATTTATTTACAACTTCAGGTAATTGTTTAACAATTGTTCAGTCGAATCGTGCATTATTGACGTATAAACAAGTAAAAATCATTGACACTATTTTTGCCAGTATGTTAATGGAGTTTTTATTAAGTCTAGTCATTTTTTTTAGTGGTTTATTGATTTGTAAATATGTGGGTTTACAGTTTACTATTTATAATCCACTCTCATTGTTGTTAGCGTTTTTTATGCTTTTCCTTTTAACTCTAGGGGTTGCTATGATTCTATCTGTGGTAGGATTTTATTTTGCTGAGTTCAATTATGCAATTCAAGTAATATTTAGAGCGCTATTTTATGTCTCTGGTGTTTTTTTCTCAATTGAAAATGTTCCTGTTCAATATCAGAAGTACTTCTTATGGAACCCATTATTTCAACTAATTGAATTTATTCGATTTTCTTTAATTAGTTTTAAATTACCTACTGAATTGAGTTATCTCTATGTCATTAAATCTGCTTTGTTTTGTTTTATGCTAGGTGCAATGTTGTATTTTGTAAATCGTCATAAATTTATGGTTAATGATCGGGCAAGGATTTAGTTATGATTACGTTAGATAGGGTAACCAAATTTTATCGGATTAAAGATTTTCGCCATTATGTTTTACGTGATGTTTCGTATAAATTTAATTCTGGAGTTAGCATTGGTATTTTGGGTAAAAATGGTGCTGGTAAATCAACGTTGCTGCGGATGCTAGGGGGGATTGAATTCCCTAACTCAGGTAAAATTTCAATTAGTGGCTCAGTTTCTTGGCCAGTTGGTTTAACCGCGGGGCTTTTACCAAATTTGTCAGCACGGGATAATATAAAATTTGTTTGTAGAATTTATGGTAAATCTATACTTGAGGCGCGAAATGTAATCGAATTTGTTAAAGACTTTGCTGAAATTGGTGAGCATTTTGATATGCCAATTAGTAGTTATAGTTCTGGTATGACAGGTAGAATCAATTTTGGTTTATCAATGGCCTTTGATTTTGACTATTATCTGGTTGATGAAGTAACTGGGGTCGGCGATCCATCATTTAAAAAAAAATCTTCAGATGCATTTAATCAAAAACGTAAAAATGCGGCGATGATAATGGTTTCGCATGACATGAAAATTTTACGTGATACCTGTGATATTGGGATTTATCTTCATGATGGTCAAATAGACGTGTATGAAGATCTTGAAGAGGCAATTAAAATTTATCAAGAGCAGTGTTAGATGAGTAGAAAATTAGGAAGTAATAACGTGAAGAAAATTTTTCATAAATTTGCTGGGCGACCATTTATTGGCAACCTCAAGCAATTAAAACATAATCAGTATGTTAAGTCATCGCTTAGTCAAACGATGAAAATTTTGTTTGGTAATCGTGTGTTTGCGCTAATGGTGGTAATTCCCACGATCCTTTATTTTCTGTATAATGCTTTGATTTTTACTCCGCGTTATGAAAGCACTGCAAGTATTGCGATTAAAGATAATCAAGGAAATATTAATGCTGGTGGCCTAGGTGCTTTATTAGGTTCGGTTTCATCAGGGACAACCAATCCATATATGTTACAAAATTATATTCAATCATTAAATATGTTGCAAAGTTTAGATAAAAGTATTCATCTGAATAAACTTTATCAGAGTCATACAATTGACTTTATTTCACGTTTATCTGCCTCCGCTAAACAGAAAACTCAGTTAGATTATTATCTCTCAAAAATTGATGTGAAGTATATGCAAGATTCGCAAAGTATTAACGTCTCTGCACAAGGCGTGACTCCGCAAGAGGCGCAATTTATTTTACAAGCAATTATTGATGCATCGCAAGAGTATGTAAATAATATCGATTATCAATTAGCTGGTCAACGCTTGCAGTTTGCGCAAAAGCAGTTAGAATTAGCACAGAAAAAACTCTCGGAGGCTAATTCTGGAATTATTAGTTTTCAAAATAATAATGGAATTTTAGATCCTAAATCAGATGTTTCAACCTTGGCTGGAATCATGGCGGGACTACAGTCGCAATTGGTGGCAGCACAAACCGAGTTAATTAATATGCAAGATTATATGCAAAAAGAAGCTCCAGATGTACAACGCCAGCAGGAAAAAATTGCTTCGATTCAACAACAAATTGATATTCAAAAACAAAAAATTCTCGGGATGGATGGTGGCGATAGTTCTAAATTGAATGAAATCGTAAATAAATTTGAATGGTTACGCATGCAGGCTCAGGTCGCTATCAGTGAATATACTGCTGCAATTGCTAGTTTGGAAGTAGCCAAATCGGATACGATCAGTCAAAAACAACAGGTGGTTGTTTTGCAAATGCCAACCTTGCCGAATTATAGTGAGTACCCGCGTTTATGGTATAACACGTTTACTTTGTTTATTATTTTACTGATGTTATATGGTATTGCGCGGATGGCAAAAACGATTATCGATGAGCATCGCTATTAATTTTTTAGAAAGAAGAAATGATTCTAAAGAATTTATTGTTTGTGTTTGGGACGCGTCCAGAAGCAATTAAAATGTTGCCAATTGTTAATTGTGCTCGTGAATATTACTCAGGACAACTTATTATAAAAGTTTGCGTAACTGGTCAGCATCGTGAGATGTTAGATCAGGTGCTAGAGATTTTTGGTGTGATTCCAGATTATGATTTAGCTATTATGGCACATGGTCAAGATCTCTATGATGTGACGGCTAAAGCTTTATTGGGTTTGCGCTCGGTATTAAGTGAGTTCAAACCCGATTGTGTTTTAGTGCATGGCGATACTAGCACAACCTTAGCTGCAAGCTTAGCAGCATATTATCAAAAGATTCCCGTGGCACATGTTGAAGCTGGTTTACGTACGCATAATATTTACAGTCCGTGGCCAGAAGAAATTAATCGTACCATAACTGGTTGTGTCGCAGAATATCATTTTGCTCCAACTGAAGTTAGTAAAATGAATTTAATTCGCGAAAATATTACTAAACATGTAGTAGTGGTGGGTAATTCAGTAATTGATTCTTTGCTCTGGATGGTAGCTAAGATTAATGCTGATCAGCTACTCAATGCTAAATTGGCAGATTTTTTTGTTAAACAAGGTGTCGGTTTTGAACAAAAAATTATCTTGGTAACAGGGCATCGCCGTGAAAATTTTGGTGCGGGTTTTATTAATATTTGTCAAGCAATTAAACAAATTGCAGTGGAGCATCCTGAAGTACAGGTGATTTATCCAGTGCACCTTAATCCAAATGTCCAAAAACCAGTTTATGAAATTTTATCTGGACTAGCGAATGTGCATTTAATTGAGCCATTGGATTATCAACCCTTTGTTTACCTAATGCAAAAAGCGCATATTATTTTAACTGATAGTGGTGGCGTGCAGGAAGAGGCTCCGAGTTTGCATAAACCAGTTTTGGTGATGCGTGATACTACAGAGCGTCCCGAAGCGGTTAAAGAGGGCACGGTTAAATTAGTTGGTACCAATCAAGATTTAATTGTTCAATCGGTGAATGAGCTTTTAAATGATACTGAATTGTATCGCAAAATGACTAGTGCCAAAAATCCGTATGGAGATGGAAATACCTCACAGTTGATTTTAGATTATTTAATTGCAAATGTATAGCTAATTTTATTTCAATGAGGCGTGATATGAAGATTGTTATTTTAGATCAAGTGACCATCGCTTGTGGTGACGAAATTGATTTTAGTGCTTTTCATAAATTGGGTACTACCACACTGTATGCTAATTTGAGTGTGCCCAGTGAGATAATTACAGCGACTAAGGATGCACAAGTTATTGTGTTAAATAAAGTTAATTTGGATGCGGCTTTGATTGCGCAATTATCCTCGACAATTAAGCTAATTGCAATTACGGCAACTGGTTACGATAATGTTGATGTGGTTGCAGCGACTAAACGTGGCATAAAAGTGTGTAATGTGCCTGGTTATGGAACCAATGCGGTGGCGCAATTAGCCGTGTGTTTGATGTTGAATTGTGCCACTCAATTTGTGCCGCAATTAGATTATATGCGTAAGCAGGGCTGGAATAAGCAAGCTGGTTTAGCTATCCAAATGCATGAATTAGCTGGTAAGACGCTGGGTGTAGTTGGTTTGGGCGAAATTGGTGCGGCTATCGCTCGCTTGGGTTTAGCCTTGGGTATGCAGGTAATTGCCTATAATCGTACGCCTAAGCAGCTTGATTCAGTCATGTTGGTTACACTTACTGAATTAGCGGCTAAGGCTGATTTTATTTCACTGAGCTGTGCCTTAACTGCTGATACGCAGAAAATAATCAATGCGGAATTTTTAGCACTGATGAAGCCAAATGCATATTTGATTAATACCGCACGGGGTGGTCTAATCGATGAAGCTGCGTTGGTGAGCGCTTTACAGAATAAACAAATTGCAGGGGCTGCATTAGATGTTTTATGTGCTGAGCCGCCTGCTGCAGATCATCCGCTATTAAGTTTGGCAAATGTGATTTTAACTCCGCATATTGGTTGGGCGCCAATTGAAGCGCGGCAACGCTGCGTTGATATTAGTGAGAGTAATATTAATAGTTTTATCTATGGTAATCCTCTAAATTTATTGAATTAAATTGGTGTTAAATAATTAGTAGCTAGTTTGTAAAACGCTGGTGAGGTTGTATAGTATAATTGCGCATAACATTAATTTAAATGGTGATAATCATGCTTAAACAGGTAGTTTTAATCGATTTAACTGGACAACAACACGTTCTACCGAGTACTAAATTCCGCTTTACCTATGCTAATGGTGGGCAAATTAATCTTGAATTAGCGCGGCAATGGCACGAAGCTGGGATAAATTTGAGTTGTGAGTACCGTGCTCAAGCTCAATTAACGACGGAGAGTGAAATTAGTTCGCATTTATTGTTGCGTCCAAATGGTGCCGATGAAATTTATTTAAAAGGTTCTTGGGTCGCAGTTGAATCGGGATTTATATTTACCGCTTTGGACAACTCGGGGGAAATAGTTAAGGTTACGGCTTTACAAGAAGATGAGTCGTGGCAAGAAATTGCGCTTGGTCAATTAGTGATTATTTATGAAAATGGGGTTTTTTTAAATCTGTCGTTGGTTGATTTTCCTGCGCTTGCGCGCGGTGAGTTATTGATCAAAGCTGGCAGTTTATCTGCGGATAACGTTGCGGTTCGTCCGATGGCGAATTTAATTTGTGAGCCACGTGCGGCGGATAGCTGTGTGCTGAAAGTTCAGTTATGGACGCCAAAATTTGCCTGTCATACGGGAAATTGTGCAACGATTTAAGTTCAGATTGGGTTAAATCGTTGCTTGAGTAGGTCGAGTTAGATTAACGCACTACTTAGGAGTTGCTTCCAACCAGCACCATCAATTGTATGGTGCACTAAAACATTGGGCGCGCGGACACTCCAATCTTCGGTAAAGCCAGCAATTGAGCCAACCACCGAGCGTTGATCGACAACGGTCATGCCGCGGGTTAATTTGCCGTTAAGTTCAATTTCAACGCGGTAATAACCATTTTGGCGGCTTAATTCAGGTGCAATTGCAATTGCCATCGCTACGGGATCATTTTGGATTAGGCCTGCATCACCCAGCCAATCAACACTAGATTTTAATGCATGAATATTACAATCCATAGCAAAAGTGGCTAATTCGGTGTTTAAGTCATAAATGGCTTGAATTTCATCTAAAGAGATAATTGCATCATTGAGTGCAACTTCCCAACCCACCATTTCTAGTTTCATGCCGCTAAGCATAACCATTTGCGCCGCTTCTGGATCGCACCAGACATTATATTCTGCTGCTGGTGTTACATTGCCCACTGTATTGGCAGCGCCAGCCATTAAAACTACCCGCTTAAATTTAGTTGCGATACTTGGATCTTTGGCAAGCGCGCAGGCTAAATTAGTTAATGGTCCAAGGGTAACTAATTCCAATTCTCCAGCGTGTTGATGGGCAAAACGAATGATTGCATCGACCGCATGTTCAGCTTCCGCTTGACGCTGGGGTTTGGGATAATTTTTATCGCCCATGCCATCATTGCCATGATACCAGTGTGCATGAATGGTTTTTTGGATAAACGGTTGCTTAGCGCCAATGAAAACTGGTGCTGGGTTGTTACATAATTCAAGGGTGTATAAAGCGTTTTCGACACCTTGTGCCGCACTTACATTACCTGAAACAATCGTTATGCCAACTAAATTAATGTTCGGATTTTTAGCTGCCATAATAATTGCAACTGCATCATCCGATGCCGTATCGCTATCAATAAGCATAATTCTTGGTGTCATAATTCCTCCTATGATGATGTGTCAAGTTACTCTACTAACCAAACACACCATATTTAAATTAACCACCTAATTTATTTACTATTTTCCATTAGATGGCACCTAAAATTCTTTTTCCAATTGGCCGGATTTCA
>Ga0247839_1004303_pt1 | contig 18462 bp, 24 predicted proteins | sample LaCruzMarch2015__6_FD_192405 | JGI IMG/M metagenome (GOLD analysis project Ga0247839, IMG submission 192405) | Freshwater microbial communities from meromictic Lake La Cruz, Castile-La Mancha, Spain - LaCruzMarch2015_16m | ecosystem: Environmental > Aquatic > Freshwater > Lake | place: Spain... | reverse complement strand
AAAAACCCACTGGTATTATTCAGTGGGTTTTATGCTATAATCCTCGCCTGCTCTCCGCGCTAACCTCTTAATGGTTGGACGCCTGAGTGGTTAGTGCTTTCCGGGCAGAGAAAGGAGAGTACTATGAAAAAACTGGAAGCTATGATTGTTGTAATTTCTGCCATTACTTCAATTATTAATTTAGCCAACCAGCTTATTCAATTAATCAAATTGACTAAGTAGTTTTTCACCACCCTTCGGGGTGGTTTTTTTCTCTCGGTATTATATCACATCATTATAATTTAAATAACCATTTTGCAAACGCCCACGATATTGGAAGCAACAATATCGTAATACATATGACCCAACCAATTCAAGAATAAATCTACGTAAATTTCTGCCTTTTTCTAGTATTTCACACATTTCATATCCCAACATTTATTTTACATTCAACGTACAAATAAAGCAATAATACCCTTTAATTGCCAAGCTATCGGCATTAATATAGTAATACAAATCAATGCACCCCAAGCAAAATATCTAAACTTTGATTTATTTTCTATTTTATCAGCCATTTGATTAGCTCCTTTATTGACAAAAAGCCATAATTTCAATTATAATTACTCCTGTAATAATCATAAAACCCCGACATATGAGCTTCCAACTCGTCGGGGTTTTGCTTTTCTAATTCACTTTACGGCGCAAATCTAATACCATTGTCATACCATTTATTAAAATCGGTTTGCGCTTGCTTAGACGATTTACCTGCCGCTTGTTTTATAGCATCAGGATCACCGCTATTAACTGTGATGGTTTGTGGCGCATTATAGGTTATATTTTGACTACCTTTGGTTTGTTGGCTCTTAATTAAGCGATCTAGATTCGTGTTAAAATCATTTTTACCTTGCTGATGAACTACATTTATCTGAGCTGTTTTACTATCTCCAGTAAAATAATCTTGAATTTTACCAGCAATTTCTTTTACTTTATTCCAAACATCAATAATCTGCTGAACCCTCATAGCAATATGTTTCTGAGCTCGATCCATTAACCACATTATTCCATCCACTAATTTATCAATACATTGCTTACCAGTTTCAGTTTGCGTGAAAAATTCATATAGTGCAAAACTCATACCTGCTATTGCTGAAACAACTAAAACAATCGGATTAGCTTTCATTGCGGCATTAAATACCCACATTGCCGCAGCTGCTGCTTTAAGAGCAATTGCAAATGTTCCAGAAAACAACCACGTCATTCCAGTTACTGCTATGCTAATACCAGCAAGTCCAGCGGCCAATGGAACTGCGCCATCCAAAAGTTTTTTGTGTTGTTCAACCCATGGTTTAATTTCAGTAACAACATCTTTGGCTACATCAATAATATCACTAACGGTAGGTAAAAAAGCCTCTGCTAAAGTTAGTTGTAAACTATCAATATTATTTTTTAACAACTGAATTTGCGCTAATGTTGAGGAATTTACAATGCTTGCTTCTTTATCTACACGCCCAGCATAATTAGTTGGATTACTTATAATGCTAAGTTGTTTTTCTATTAGCGCTTGATTATTTATTAACTGAGCCATCACTGGAGCACCAGTTGCGCCAACTAAAGCCGAAGACACAGCAGACTGCTGGGCTTTAGGTATTTTTGTGCGGATTAAATTTACTATTTTAGTTATAGCCTTAACCGCATCTATCTGCATATCATCTTGCAATTGCTTGACATTCACACCTAATTTGGTAAAAACCTCGATCTGAGACTTTGTTACCTTAACACCTTTAGTCATTGCATTGGTAATAGCAATAAACCCAGTTGCAGCTTTCTCAGGTTGCATACCAGTAATTGCAGAGCCAAATGCTGCAGTTTGCTCTGCCGCTAATCCAGCCATCCGAGCCTCTTGTCCAGATTGTGCAACAAATGAAGCTAACCAACTAGTGCTATTTGCTGATTTATCACCTAAGTTAACCAAAGCATCAGCTAATGAATTAGCTCCGGTCTGAGTTAAATTTAAACCAGTACGCCAATCAATTAGTAGTTTAGTCGCATCTTCGCCAGATATTCGCATAACAGAAGATAATTTAGCAGCCTCCTGAACTAAACCAGAAATCTGATCCTTTGCAATAGCAGATGCACCAGCTTGTTCTGCCATATGAAGTAATTCAGTTTGTGAAACAGGACTCTTCTGACTTAGTTGAAAAAGCTTATCTTGCCATTGCTTATACTCCTTGAGTGATTCAAAATGAATATTTTTTTGCACTTGAGCTGCGGCTGCTTCCACCTCTAAAGCTTTTTGAATTGGATGCGCCAACTTTGCGGTTAACCCAATCATTGAATCCATATATGCTTTATTGTTATATGCCGTCATCATTAAGTTATCAGATTTTTTATGTAGTGCTGCTATTTTTTCTACCTTTGACAATTTTTGCGTTTGTAGGGCATAAGCTACTTGTCTTTCTTTCATAGATTTCTGGGCTGTATTTATCCGCGCTTCTAACTCCTGTGCACGCTGAAGATTGTTCGCTTCTTCCGCAGCTTTGTGGTAAGCTCTTCCAAGTTCCAGCACCGCCTTAGATTGTGAATCTAACGATTGTTTAGCTTGTGACTCAGCGGAGCGTAATTCCAATAACTCTTCTTTCATTGCATGAGCTTGTTTACAGGATTTTTCAAAACCTCTAATTTGTTCCTTAGTTGGGGCATCGGTATTTTTTATTTCTCTAGCCAGCTCATTATTTTTAATCTTCAATTGTGATAGGTCTCGGTTTAACTCCAAAACTTTACGATGAGTTTTAGTTAGATTCGCATCAAAGGCGGACTCCTTAGCGCCAGCTAATTCAAAATCTTTTATTTTCTTCTCTAATTTACCTAAGTTTGTTGTAGCCGCAACAAAACTACTAGAAAATGTAGATTTAAGCTTAGCATCAAGCTCAAATGCTATTTTATGTTCTTTAGATGACATAATAACCTCATTTTATGGTATAATATAGTGTTAAATTTCAAGGATTTACAAATGATTACAATAATTATCTTATTTGGTTTATCTAGTATATTTTTAACCCGAGCCGTCTATTTAATTTACGCTGAAAAAAAATTACAAAATAAACTTAAAAACATGACTCGCGATGAGTTACGTATATATAATAACCAAAAACTAGCAGAATTAGCAGCAATAAAAGCATACACCGAAAGAGAAAAAACGGCTAAAACATTATACCTTGCTCATTCATCTTATAGAATAGTGTATCCTGGTGATCCCGATTATGACCGAGCGTCTTGACTGGGCTTAACCCCTATTCATCTACCGATAATCTGAGATAATCACGCAATTCATTTATCGGCAAATTTTGCCAAAATGTTATAGGGGTATAAGTAACCTTAGAAAGTGAAATATACCCCTTGCGCAAAGTATCTAGACTATCTATGCCAGCAAAAAATTCTGTACCGCAAACTTCAATTTAATATATTCATTCATCGGTAAACCAGTAAAGAACTCAGATGGTTTTTTACTAGCATTTACTAAAATTTGCGTTAAAAATGCTGGTTCTAATTCGACAGCGCCAACAAAATCTTTATTTAGTGTTTTAAATTGTTGGCAAGATTTTTCATAATCCATACCAGTCAAATCTTCTAACGGTACATCTACTTCAGTATATTCTTGACCATTGAACACATATGGTTTCTTCAATTTATGTAACATAACGACTCCTAAAAATTACTTATTTAAAAAATATCTCTAAAATTTTTGGTAACCCAAAGGTTGCAAAAATCATAATTAAAATGCCCCACAATAACGTCAACAGCGCTTTTGATTTGCTAATTAGTCTTAGGCACATATAAAACCACCTATTTAAATTAAAATAAAAATTATTTTCTTGTTTTATGATAAAATCCTCTTTGTTAAATAATTAAACTCCGACACATGAGCTACTAACTCGTCGGGGTTTTGCTTTTACATTACCAGACTTTCCTTAAAATACATAATCAGTAATTTTTTTAATTGCAGCAACACCCAGTTGCTCAACAATGCCACTCAACTTATTAATCTTGAATAATTTCTGACCATCCAAGCGCGCTTCAATTGAGGTTAACTCCATCTTAAAGGCCGTTTCAGATAACTCCCCAACTTTAATTGCACCAATTGAGAAGCTCTTATGCGAACCTTGAATAGCAAAATAAAATCCCTTGCCTTCAATAGCATGTGTTTCACCATTGATACCATTAATAACAGCTTTAAGCTCAATTAATTTATTGTTTAAATCCAATAACTTAAATGCTGGTTGTGAAACCTGATTAAACTTAATTTCAGCTTCCATTTTTTCATATAGCCCAGGTGCAGGTAATTCAATTTCACCTAAAATACCCGAACCGCCCAAAGTGATAGTTTTTTGCGTGAACTCAGGCGGTGTAAATTCTACAACCCCAAGCAAATCATACCCATCGATATACATCGCATACTGCTGTGTTTGTCCACCATGCCAACTCATTATGCTGCTCCAAAAATAGTTAATAAATCCTTAGCGTTAAACGCTACCTTAGTGGTGATTGATGATGCCGTGGTGGCGGTACAATACTCAAGATAAAATACAACATTACCGTTGAGTAATTCATCAAGTGGATTTTCATCAATTGGAAATGAAATGCTGCCGCTAATTAATTTGCCAGAGCCATACAACCCGTCTAACCAATTCTGCAGTTTAGTTTCAACGCGCAAAATAAAGGCTCGGTCGATTTGTTCATCCACATTAGGCATAGTCGCGATAATGCAATTATTGATTAAATAATTACCCATCTGCCGCACAGCAATATCATAATCTTTAACGTCTGGATTACCAGGATAACATGCGGTACGATTACCCCAGCTAACCCAACCATTATCACTATTAAGCGCAACAATCATACCATTGGCATTTAAATGTTCCGCTTGTGACTCTTCAAGATCTGGATCACTGCCATTAATTTGATAGCCATTGATTTGATAACTCTTATTTGATGAATTTTTATTCGGCACACCATCGTTAACTGCTGTGACATACTGACGAACTGCTGCCAAATGAGTTGATTGATTATGACGCACTCCTGCTACAAGCAAATCGCCAACACATACGCAATAATGCGGATCAGTTAATCCAGCTTTGGATTTAACTTCAACGGCATCAGCATAAGTTTTCATGGTGCTGGTATTCAAATCAATTAAAGCATCGGCAATAAATTTCTTATTAATGGACTTAGCATTAGATAATAAAGCCTGCGCCACTGATAAATCATTAGAAAATTTAGGCGCAATTAAACAACCTGGTAACTGACGATACTTAGGACGCATTTTTTGCACCAATTCAATGCCAGAGTAAACACCTTTAATGTCAACCCCACCAATGATTTCTTTACTTGTGACTTTACTTGGATCTACCACGCTGTACGTAGTAGTTAACTTATCGGCTGGTTTAATGCTCGAACCACTAATCGCACTAACTACGAGTAAATTATTCTCATTGAACGCTAAACTATAATCTTTACCCAACTCTTTAATCACTTCGGCAACTTTGACTACTACAGTTGATTTAATCGCACCTTTTTGTGATAAAACCACCTGAGCATTAATTTGTGGATTTATTTCTGGGTCCACAGGTTTATTATGTTTGGCTGGATCTAGCACATTCACAAAATAAACTGGCGCTACCCGATACAAACTAAAAAATACAAAAGTTGCTTCTGAAAGGGTGTAACTTTCAAAATCATCATCATACCCAAATTTAGTTACCGCATCCGCTAAGCTAGTTAATCTGACCAATTGATTAACGTTATTCTCATCAACTTGATTAATTGGAGCAACTCCAACTACAAACGAAATCCCCGCTGAAGTAGTAATCACCCCCTGAATTGCCGTTGGCAACTCTTTAGCAAATGACCCATGTTTATATTCTGACATCTTCACCCTTTCCTAATCTGCCACTATGGCAATAAAAAAACCACCCGAAGGTGGCTTTAGTTATAACTATCTGTTTTACTCGGTTACCGGTTTGGCTGGTAACACTCAAATTAATGCTTGGTTGGCTCGGTAAAGAGTAACGCCAGATCATCGGTATCAACATACAACCGATCTTCATGTTCCAGAAAACGCACCATCCGCCCATTAAAATAATTACTAAATTTTTCTGCCATTTTATGCTACCTTATTTAAAACTGCATTTATATCAATCTGATACACATCTCGCCATGCTTGCGCTGGATACGAATGTACCGCACCATAACGGTCATCTGGAATGTCTTTAATGACTAAACCATTTCGATTACAGAAGTAAGTTAATTTCAAACCGCTGACTTTTATATATTTTAGCCGACTTTGCACCGCTAAAATTGTGGCATACTCATATTCTGACACAGGGCTGCTTAATTTTGCCTCAAGTTGACAAATTTTCTCATCGCGCAACTTGAGCTTATCATTCGCACGGGCTAATTTGCCTAATGCTGAAGCTTCGCGCTTGGAGCCAATTTGCGCCTTTTCTCGAATTGCTTGGCAAAGTTCATCACCCAAGAAATTATAGCTACGTTGTAACTGCTCTTTCTCTTCCTCGGATTGTATGACCATGCGCGCTAAATCTTTGGCGCTTGGTAACGCTGGAGTTGTAGCAACAGGCTGTGCGCTAATTTGCGGCACGCCACCAGCTAATTGATTTTCTAATTCTTGCCAGCGGTCCACTAAATCGGCGGTAAATTCTGGCGAAAGTTGCGCGACTACCACGTAGCTATCTCGTTTGTTAACATAGTATATTGTTTTAGGTTTTCCGCCACCTTTTGTCGGTTCCTCAATTTGAGTAATCGAAATTAACTCTTTGTTTTGTAACATTTCCATCGTGCGCTTAACATTATCATGACGACGTTTAACAACATTTGCAATCTCTTGGCTCGACATCATTAATGGCTCGCTTGCCTTAACTGGATTTAATTCAATTTTATTTGTCTCTGGTGACGTTTGAGGTGCTGCTGGCTTAAATAATGGCATTAGCGTGTTTTTTACAAATTCAAGTACGTGAGATATATATTTAGCTTCTGGCGCATTAACAATTAACTCACCAATTTGAGCTATGCTAATAAATAAAGCTTCACGGGGAGCAAATTCAGTACAATTAGTATATTGCAACACCATCGGCTGCGATAATATTGCTTGGGCTGAATCACTGATTTTATAACCCAGATGCAGAAATATTGGTGCAGCCGTAACTAACTGTTTTTCAGTGTCAACAAAAGTAAAACAGTTGAGAAGATTAACTAAAACGTGTTGTTTAGATGTTCTGGACGAATTTGTTGCCATTGGCAATTGTTTAGTCATGATAATTTCCTAGACGAAAATTGTTACTAATTATCTACCTTGTGGGTAGGGCTGGAGCTTAGTAACACCGCGTCTAGACGGCTGTTGCTTATTAGGTATTTGGCAACACTCCAACCCATTGATTTTTTGGGCGTGGAAAATAAAAAAAGCCAGTGAACAGTTGGCGCTGCTAGACGTAAATTCAAGGAGTTACTAATTCCTGCCCGTATTATATCACATTTTTTCTAATTTATCCCACTTCTTGTGCCATGAAAAAAGGCTACCTTTCGGCAGCCTTTTTATATTATATTGCTTTTATTTTATTCTTTGTCCGATAACAAATGCACTCACTAAAGAAATTAATGTTGCTCCACCAACTACACTAGCTGCTGTAGTTGCTCCAATTGATGCTAACGCAATTGTCGTACCTAAGCCACCAATGGCGACTAAAAACCCCAATACTTGCCCAACTTGAGTTATTGTTATTAATCTATTTAATTGTTTACGTCTATCAGCTGCCTCTATGGATGTTTGCTCCATAAACCATTTTATACTACCAGGCTCTTTATCTTCTAATCTTTCCAAGTATTCAATTGGTGGTAATATAGGTGTATCACTAGAATGTTCTTGATATACTACTTCACCTTTGGACGTTCTAACTCCGAATTGTTTTTTGTTTGTGCTCATTAGTAACCTTGGTAAAATCATTCATAATATTTTTACTAGAGTTTTTTAATTGTTGATAGTCTCGCAGATAGCCCTTGCGTAAATCAGGCAGATAGTCATTCCCACCAAAAATATTTAAAACCGATCCAAAGCCGAATAAAAAATGCTGAATTGCTTTAGACATAATAACATCTCCTCTTATCATCTTAAATCTTATGATTTCTTTTTACTATAAATAAATACTTTTGTAGTCACGTTCAAACCTTTGCATTGCTGATTTCATATCATCACCTACGTTGTGCCAATCATTTACTAAATTATCCATATCACTGCGTGGTGAAGTAAATTCAGCTAATTTTATTTTATTTTTTGCTGGGAAAATATCTAAAATTTGAGCAACACCATCAATAAATTTATCAATTTTATTCGATGTAGTTTTTATAATGGTCTCCAAGTATGGTATTTAATCGTGTGATATTATATCACACCATCATTTCAATACCATAATTAATGGCGGTAAATATTTTATGACGAATATTGCTATAACACCCCACAATAACGCCTGTAATGACACAGAGTCGCGTATAATTTCTAGAGCCATGATAAAACTCCTATTACTATATAAATCCATTTATGGTATAATTCCTTTCTTCTCAATATAAAAACCCCGACATATGAGCGTCCAACTCGTCGGGGTTTTGCTTTTGCATCATCACTCTACCCTAAAATTTATAATCACGAATATCACCAACCTTAGTTGCGGGCAAATAGACTCGCCAAGTAGTTGAAATCACTAATCCACCTTTAGGAGACTGTGAATCATCAAAAACTGTGGTTTTAATTGTTGGATTAAGCAAAAAAGCTTGTGCTAACACATGTCGCGGAATCCCTAGCAAACCATTAATCAGTAGTTTTTTAGCTAAAAGCGCAAATTGATAGCGGTTAACCGTGTCAAATTCAGAAACAAAAACCACTAAATCAATATCAAAATCTTCGTAATTTTCACCATCTTCAAAACCAACTGTTGAGCCATTGGGACGAACAATCACACATGGAAATTGCGCACGATCTACATCATTATTTATTGCGGTATTATTTAACGGCAAATAATACTTATATACTTGCGGGGTGGTTGATAATTGATCCATGGTTACACCAATATCAGTTTCCATTTCTTGAGTAAATCTTACATCTGCTAACCATTTTTTGCACCATTTAGTTAATTCATCAACAAGCTTAACCTCATTTAACTCAACTATCATTTACCCGCCTTTGCTAATAACTTTTCGATTTGTTCATTGAGCTTCATATCACCAATTTGCTGAATCCGCTCCTTAAGCCCTGAATCTCTTTTAAGTGATGCACCCACCATTTGCGGTACCGAGGTGCTATATTTTTGGCGAATAAATTCAGTTTTAACTTGCTTACCACCTCCTGCACGCCACCGAGTAAATTTAGTATTACGACTTACATTATGGAAAACTCCAGTCCGCTCAAATAACCCAATACCTCCGTTTGGCATTTTAGCCATAAACGCATGATTCCAGCGCGAGCGATTACCACGAATAACTTCAGTGGTTACGCGTTTACGCTGGCGCAGCGTTCTACCTTTTTGCGATGGGATATTTCGCGGATTAATTCCAAAATGCATCATTGACAACGATCTAGATTTATAGCGCAGTGACCCAGATAATTTATTTGGTGCTGCTCTAACTATTTCAATCGCTGACTTTTCGTCAGTTTTAGGAGTTTTTAGCGCATATTCTTGTAAAATTGCAGCATAGAAATCACGACGCGCCTGAGTTAATGAAGTGTTAATTGAATTTTTAACCGCCTTATTCATCCCATTGTTAATATCTTGTAAGGTTAGTTGTGCTAAATGTAACCCACTAGCACTAAATGAGATTAACGATTTTTTAGCCATTATGCAGTCCTATTAAGCTTTAAGGTAACCAAACCATTATCAACGCTATAGTGCTCAACCTGATAGAGAATATTATCTAAATAAACCTGACTCTTTCTAGCTATAAACACTTGTTGAAAATCAGCTTGTTTATAGCAAATAACCATGTCACACTCAAAAATATTGTCATCAAACGATGAATTGCGCGAATAAGTACGTGCCATACTTTCACTAGTGCTAACTATACACGCTAAATTAGTACCATTAAGATTATGAAAATCAGCAAACTCATCAGTATTTATAAAAGCATTTAGGTCGCGGTTTATCTGTTCTTTGAATGCACTCATTTTCACTCTCAATAAAAAAGGCAGTGTTAAACACTGCCATTTGACCAAAAACTATTTACCGGTAGGTTTTTTGGACTTCGCTTCGGCGATAGAATCAACAGCATTTTCGATTACCGTAGAAAGTTGTTCAGTTTGTTCTGACTTTCTTGCTTCGGCAATTTGCAATTTATCTGTTACCGTTGGTGCTCGAGTACAAGCAGTAATAGCAATAAAACCATCTGTTTGATGTGGTACTGCAATCGGAGCTGATGATAATTTTAACATTCGCGCGCTTGGCTCTTGTTGAATAAAAGATTTTGGCACACGCGGTGCTGCAAACGAACCAATTGCTACATCATAAATCATGCCATAGATTAATGAAGTATAAGCTTTAGTTGAAGCGACTAAAATCATATTTGGATCAGCTAATGGTACTTCTTTGTTAGTTGCCATGTCCAAAACCCATTCATCAACTGTATACATCTCCAGTCCCAACGATGGAGAGTACCCAACAAACGTCGCGCCTTCTGGTTTATTTTTTGGTGTATAGTTCCCAAAATTAGTTTGAATAAATTTTTGCTCTTCGCGCCAATTTTCGCTAAGATACATCCATTCCAGAGCATTAGCACCAATGATAGCAATGTCACCATTTAGACCTGAATTTTGGGTAATTGTACGTCTCCATCGACGGAAATCAGCACTTGGATTAGATGCTTTGACATCTTCCCAATTTACCGTATCAAAATTCCAATAATCAGAATAGTCAACGACCACCGTATCAACTACATTACCTTTATCATCCATAATCGGCATGATAATTTTACCTTTGTACAATGCTTGAGCACACTGTAACTCTTCTGCACGAGTAATCATGTCATCTAAATCACGTAAATCGCGCGCAATAATCTCAACCATACGCTCATTTGGTGATTTAGCACCATAGATATTTTCACCAGCAGAGCGCTTAATTACATCTTCTGCAGTTGTAATTGTCATTGGTGCAATCAATTCAGGCTTGATGGTTTGCATTGTGAAACCCTGCCGCTCAACAACCGTGTGCCCAATATTGCGTTTGACATACGGAGCAACACGACGCGTACCTTTGCGAATGTCGATATCAGCTAATTCAGTTTGTAAAGTTACCCGATTCGCGAAAAAGGTATCTTTAAAAAATGTTTGTGCTGGCAATGTTTGACTTAACATGCGCAACATCATACGAGTAGTAAATAAATCCATATTAACCCCTTATTTTGCAATTGAAGATTTAAAGTACATACCCATTGTACGCGCTTGAATCTCATGATTCGCTGCCGTATTACCCGCAGCAAAAATTAACGACCGAACATTAAATTCGCCTTCCAAATCCACCACCATACGCTTTGCTTCACTAGTTGCATCACAATCTTCCGACGCGATGCAATAAATTGTTTTAGCTGAATCAGAGCGCATTCTATCTACCGGAACAACTTCACCATTATCTAGTCGCCCTAATGCAGTACCAGCTTTAACACTCTGCCCTTTTGACAAAACAAAAGTATCACGAGTAACTACCTTTGGACCAGCATACAAATTACTATATTCAAATTTATTTTCTACCATGCTTATCTTCCTTTATTAAAAGCAGTTTTGAATGATGCCATAATATTGGCGGGAATCTCACCATCATCTGAAGGCTCCGAAGTTCCAGCACTAATATTCTTTAGCGGATCAGCATCAGCTTCATTATTGGCTCTGTATTGCGTACGCGCATTTTTTTCAGCAGCCATCATCTTCATCGCTAAATCTGGTGCGGTGATACCTGATTCATATTTAGCCTCAATGACTAACGCTTCATGTCCAGGTACTGCAACCTCTTCAATTGCCTTAATCCGCTCGCGTTCAGCGGTGATACCAGCTTGAATACCAGCTTTATGTGCCGCAGCTTCAATTTGTTTATATAACTCTGGATGCGACTGCATCAAAGATTGTAAATCCATAGGTTGATTTCCTTTTTTAGAGGTTACGTTATTTTTATTGCTACTAGCTTGCGCCGCTGTAACAATCTGTTTTATATTATCTGGAATATTATTAAATTCAACTCCATTTACCAAATAATTACTTCCACGCAAAGACGCTGCAATTGCTACATCTTCGATAATCGACGTTGCAAAGCCCAGTTCTAGCGCCGTATCAGCGCTTAACCACGTTTCATCATCCATCATTTGCTTTATTGCCGCAAAGTCTCTCCCTGTGCGTGACGCATAAATATTAGCCATCGACTTATCTAGTTCAGCCATCATCTGAGCCGCATGAGTTAACTCATCAGAGTTACCCTCCATATATGTCCAGCCATTGTGAATCATAATGAACGTACTTTTTGGCATAATTATTTCATCGCCAGCCATCGCGATAATACTTGCTGCACTTGCCGCTAAAGCATCAATTTCAACGATTTTATGCCCTGAGTATCTTCGTAATGCATGATAAATAGCTAAACCCTCGAATGCGCTTCCACCACCCGAATTAATTCTAATTCGTAAGGTTGTACCAGCATCAAGTTCTTTTAATTGCCGAACAAAGTCACGAGATTGCACATCCCAACCACCAATATAGCCATAAACAAGCAACTCAGCTTCTTTGTTTGCTTTTGGATTTATTTTTAGATTTATTGTTTCCATTTTTACCTTTCAAACTTTCGTTAGCATCAACTGAACCACGATACAGTATTTTTTCCGTCCGACGAACTTCATCCATTTGTGATTCTTCAGCCTCTCGGATTGGAACATTATCATCAAATGACCGCCCTAACTCAGCTGCCTCATGATCTCTAGTAGTTAAACACTCATCAATTCTCATTTTGGCGGCAGCCGCATCTTTTAGCGGATCTAATTGAATTGGACGACTTCCTACCCAAGTAGTTTTACACCATGCTGCGCGTACCATAGGATCATTAAAAAAGCCAGGCATATTAACCCGACTTTTAGCAACCGCTTCAGATAACCACAACTCATAAATTGGTTGACAAAATGTCTTAACTAACCACCTTCTACGCGTTGAAAACATCTCCCAAGCCAACAACACCGCGGCACGTGATGCCGAATAACTAGAATTCATATTTTTAAGCATAAATTCGGGCGGTAAACCCAATCCAACTGCAATTTGCTTTAATACCGACATAACAAAACCATCAAACGCAGTATTTGGACGACTAGGGTTGGCAGTCTCTATCTTTTCACCGGGTTGTAGAGTCATTGCCATACCTGGCTTCATCGCATACTCTTCATATTTCTCTTGCTGTGGACTTAAATCATCCATTCTAAGGTTAGCATTATTTTTTATTACATCAAAAAGAGCTTCCGTAGGGTCTTTTTTAGTAATAAACACGCTAAACATACTGCTAACCACTGCGGAGGTAATTTCAGCTTCACTATACACGTTTAATTGTTTAAACATTTCAATTATGGGTGACAGTATTGGAATACCGCGGCGCTGCTCTGGTCGTTCGGCAGTAAATAAATGCAGTAAATTTCGCCGACCAGTTAACTTACCAAAGGCAGGAATGCGCACCGCTTGGGGTGCTTCAATTTTGGCGAACTGTGGATCATCAGGTAGGTGATTCCAAACATAATACGCCACAGGAAAACCATCACCATCAACTTCAATGCCATTCAAAATATTCAACGTCACATCTTTGTACATTGGATCATCAATCCGATGCGCAGAAATTAGTTTAATTCTTAAATCATAAATTGAATCTTTACGCGCGCGTAATGGTGTTGCCACAAATACATCACCCGATAAGAGCACTGATAACATGGCTAAAACTTGTAAATCATCGAACGATTTACTACCCTCAAGATCACAAGAATAAGGATTATTAGCCCATACGCCAAACTCAAATTCAATATTTTTCTCTAGTTTACGGGCTTCCTCATGTGAAATACCTAAGTATTCATAATTAATATTGCATTTAAGTGTTAATCCACCACCTGTAACATTTTGGGCAATATCTTTCAAAACTCCGTTAGCTAACGGCGAATCCATAAACAAACTATGCGAACGCTGAGCTAATTTTTTACGATTTACAACTAAATCATTATCGGCATTAGAACTATGATCATCCCACCCCCTCATTGAGCCATGATTACCTGCACCAGTCCTGCCATAACCAGTTCCAGAAGTTTGTAGGTAATTTTTAGCTAGTTGCAGAGCTTTTTTGCCTATATTTTTCTGAAGGTGTAGCTTTGGGCTTGATGCCATGGATTTCTTTTCGGTTTTTTTTACCTTCCCCACGGTATCATCCTTCCAACTCTTGATGTCGAGTTCATGCTTTGCTGGATTTTATTAATTTGCACAGTCCAGTAATTAAGTTGTTGGCTAATTTCAGCCAAGCTATACCTTGTAATACTTCGCCCATCAATCATGTAACTTTTATTACCGGTTGCTGCTGCATACTCAGCATCTTGCCATGCTTTTAACATTCTTTGCGCGTGGTCTAAACTAGTCATATATACCTCCTACACTTGATATAATCCGCCGTTTTGGTTTTTGTGTAACAGCTTTTATTTGTTGTTTGGCTGTTGGTAAATTTGCTACTAAAATAGCCTGTTCTTCAAAATTAGGTTTAAGCATCTCCACCCCAGCTAGAGCATACACAAAAGTATCTAGCGCTTCATTCCGAACTGTAATTTTTGTCCACACTGAAACATAGCGCCCGCTCTTTAAAACGACTTCATTTTTTTCTGAAGTTAACATGTTAAAGTAATAACTATTACAATTAGCACTTTCTTCGCGTGGAAAATGTATATACCCAGCCCCAAACTCTTCAATATGCAATGAACGAAATAATCTACTCTTCCCAGCATCAACCCCAACTGTAATTAATGTCGTTTTATATACATTATTTTTTGAAATATTAGCGATTATACTTTTATCACCCGAGCGCCCAACAATTGGGTACACATTCATCTGATTACGCAACATAGTGTATTTATATACATCATTCGTATGATTACCAGCCGAATCAATAAACACAATATGAATTGGTAACTCCCGCCCATCAGCGAATAAATACTTTTGGAACAATATCGCATCAAGAGATTTCCAAGGTTGTTCTAACGTTAAATCGCCATAAATAACCCCATATTTGATAACCCAAGCCTGATAACCTATCCCCCAGCCAATAATTTGGTACTCTAATCTATCACCCTGAGTATCAACACCACAGGTAAGATACAGTACACCATCAGGTAATTCACAGTTATAAAACTCTCTGCGCCTCAATAATAATTCAGGATCTAACTCCAGTAATATTTCTTCAAACGGTTCACCAAGTTTTAGATTAATAAACTCGCGTAACATGGCATTATTGCCAGATGATGAGGCTTCAACAAATTCAGCTGCTAAATCAGCAAGTTTTACCCATGGACTATATAAACTAGAAATATGAAAGCCTGGCATGGTTTTATGTGGCGCTGTCGCAATCCATTTACCATTAGCGAGTAATGCTGGCTTATGCTTATCAATAATTTTAAAAAAGCAAGCTGGACACTCAAGGTAAACTGAATCAACAATTAATTGCTGCTTATCGTCAAGCATCCATTTAACTTGTTGCCAATTTAAAACAAACTCATGCTCACAATCTGGGCATGGTACATGGTAATAACGTTTATCACTTTTCTCAAATAACGCTACAATCTGCGATGTTTCTTTTACTGTTGGCGTCGAAATTGCTAAAACTTTACTATTCCAGAAGTTAGTTGTGCGTTGTAACGCCAGCTTAAATGGTGAACCTTCTTTTTTAAGGATATCCAAGAATCTGTCTAATTCATCGGCAATTAGAACTCTAATTGCTTTACTTGATAATTTAGTTGGACTTTGTGAACCATAAATTGCTAAATATCCAGATGCAAATGTTTTAAGCTCAATAGTATTATCACCATCTTTACAATTTACAAATAAATCACGTAATACTGGCGTTGCTTTAATACTTGGTTCAATTCTAGTTTTAGAAAAGTCACTTGCAAAACCATCGGTAGGAAGTAAATACATAATTGGCGACGGATCTTCTGCCATATAATACCCCATAATATTAAGCGCAATTTCTGTTTTACCAACTTGTGAGCTTGCCATAACCACAATCATATTCTCTGAGGAATTAAACACGTCCATAATTTCACGGGTGTATGGTGCACGTGCTGTTTTCCAACGTCCAGGCTCTGGACCAGTCCCGCGCGCAATGTAGCGACATTGATCAGCCCATTGACTAATGGTTAAGCGTGGTTTAGGCTTGTTCGCCGCTAAATATAGGCGAAGTATCTGACGGATTTGATTGTTCAGTATATTCATGTTGCATATCATAAAGATTAGTTAAAATTTCATTAATTGCATCATCGAGTGCGTATTGAATTTCAGTAGCAGTTAAATCAACTAAAGTTGATGCAATTTTAGTTGGTAAATTTATTAATTCGTTGCGGACAATTTCACCAACACTAGTCACTGCTTTACAAACATCATCAAGAGAAATTAAATTACCTTGGATTTTTTTTAAGTTAACATCGTGCAGATCACCCAGTGCATTTTCTTTTTTAACTTTGGCATTTAATAAATCTTGCATACTGGCATCGCCATCAGATTTTATTGGAAATTGTCCAGGTTCTAAAACTTCTGGCGCTGCTGCGGCAGCTGCTAATCCAAGACCACTTTTTAGTAAGTGATAAGCACGCTCTGCATCTGGCATAACTATTTTTTTACCGTCAACGGGTAACTTACCATCTCTTACTAATTGTGAAACAGCCGATTTAGTTTTATTTATTATTTTTGCAAAAGCTGTTTGGGTGATTGTGTACATACTTTATCCATCTTTAATTCTATGAGAATAGTTTTACCTGTGTTAAATACTTTTACTTCAGGCATAAGTTCCGCACTCACCCTAAGTCCTGATTTTAGCTTGTGATAATTACACTCAGCATCTGGCATAATTATTTTTTTACCGTCAACAGGCAACTTACCGTCTCTTACTAATTGTGAAACAGCCGATTTAGTAACTCCCATTTTTTTTGCAAATTCTGATTGCGAAATTAAATACATATAAACTCCAATAAAAATGCCTCAGTATAAACCGAGGTGTTAAAAAGTTAAGGTAAAGTTAAGTTTGAATTTTACAACAATATATTGATACATTTTAATATTTCCCAATAGGTGCAAAAATGCTACAAAATAAAGTTAAGGCAAAGTTAAGGTAATTTTGAGATTTCAAAATGAGCGAAAGGCCGCGAGTCTTTGCCCCGTAACTATTTCGTAAAGCCACAGGAGTACCTACCAAATTTTCTACTACTAACAAACACATAAAACTACTGGTGGCTTTCTTAATCCCATCTGAATAGCGTGTACGTTGTTCTCTCCAGGTGTACACCACTCAAGATTGTTTTTGTTGTTGTTTGTTTTATCGCCATCTATATGATTTATATGCGGTTTATTGTCTAGATTAGGTATGTAAGCGGTAGCCACTAAGCGATGTATTCTACACTTTAACTCACCCCAAATACCATGCAAAGTTACAAGATAATAACCATCTGAATGTAATATAGGAGATAACCATTTACCATTATGTATCTTGATTTTTGTACCTAAATGTGTGACATAATATTTTGGATAACTCCACACTCTTCCATCCTCAGTAATGGCATACCCATCATAGTTAGTTATTTCTTTTAGTTCGTTACTCATAACAAAACCTTTGGCAATAAAAAACCCCAGAGCTAATGCCCTGAGGTCTATCAATACAGTACTATACTGTTTTATAATGCTTTATTATTAGCATCTAATGATGATTGAATGGTAATTGGCTTCCAAAGTAAAATCAGGCGCTTGCGAATACTGTAATCTGCTGGTGGTAATTCACCATCATTAATCATCTTATCAATTGTTTTAGTGCAGACACCAAACAAATTTGCTAGCCGTTTGCGGTTAAAAAGTATTAGTTCCACATAAAATTCCCTTTAGAAATGCAAAAACCCCGCCGATTTGGCAGGGTTCTAATTACTTATAACTGTTTCAAGTATGACAATTATACGATTTTCTTGGCAACGTGTCAAATTTATTTTGCATTTTCTTTAGACAATACAATTCTGTTAAACCAACCGTGGAATATTGCGGAAAAATGCGGAATATTACGGAACAAACTAAGATACCCACCAACACAGCAGCAATATAACAAACTGTTATTTATATATATTTATGTAATATTCTATCTCTACCGCCATTAATATATGGTTATAATAATGCACTTAAGAATGGAGGTG
>Ga0247839_1004299_pt1 | contig 18474 bp, 16 predicted proteins | sample LaCruzMarch2015__6_FD_192405 | JGI IMG/M metagenome (GOLD analysis project Ga0247839, IMG submission 192405) | Freshwater microbial communities from meromictic Lake La Cruz, Castile-La Mancha, Spain - LaCruzMarch2015_16m | ecosystem: Environmental > Aquatic > Freshwater > Lake | place: Spain... | reverse complement strand
CAGCTAAAGCCAAAGCAGAAAAAGATAAAGCTGATGCCGCAGCTAAAGCTAAAGCAGAAAAAGATAAAGCTGATGCCGCAGCTAAAGCTAAAGCAGAAAAAGATAAAGCTGATGCCGCAGCTAAAGCTAAAGCAGAAAAAGATAAAGCTGATGCCGCAGCTAAAGCTAAAGCAGAAAAAGATAAAGCTGATGCCGCAGCTAAAGCAGAAAAAGACAAGGCTGATGCTGCTGCAAAGGCAGCCAAAGACGCATCAGAATTAGCTGAATTAACTAAAGCACTTGTATCAAAAGTAAACAGGAGCTGGATTCGACCACCTGATGCAATTTCAGGACAAAAATGCACAATAAGAGTTAAGTTGATGCCCGATGGCAAAGTAACAGATGTTGATGTCGTAACAAGCAGTGGCGATGAATTATTTGATAACTCAGCCATGAATGCAGTTCGAAAAGCCTCGCCCTTACCTGTACCTATAGACAAAGAACTCTTTGCTAAAGAATTTCAACCACTTATGTTTGTATTTAAACCAAAATAAGTGATTAGCTAATTAACCACTAGCAACTTAACACAGAACAAAGCTTGACCATTCACCCTGAACGTAGCTGAAGGACTCACCACGAACGACTTAACCTTTAACTGTACCCGCTTTAAATTGGTAACCCAATGCAGTTACTCCTAAATTTGTGCCGTGTTAAATTAGGTAGCCACCAACATAAAACTAAACGTACCGAAAAAAAGCTCGCACAAATAGATTTCCTCTACAACTGAACGTGACTAATCGAGAATATTCTCCAATTATTAACGTGAAAAAAGGTAACAATCATGGCTTATTTTAGAACCATTGTAATGATGATAATATTCAGTCTAGTTTCGTCTAGCAGTTATGCGGCACTGACTATTGAAATAACAGAAGGTGTTGAAAGTGCGTTGCCCATCGCAGTAGTGCCCTTTGCTTCAACAGGCGCACCTGTTGCAATCAGTGAGGTAGTCAATGCAGACTTAGCGCGCAGTGGCTATTTTATTATGCTGGATGAGCAACGCATGACGAACCATCCCAGCACTTCGCAAGAAGTAAACTTCAAAGAATGGCAAACGCTAGCGCAAAATCACATGGTAGTTGGACGCGTAGAAACGAACGCTTCAGGTCAGTATGATGTTCAATTTCAATTATTGGACGTTTATAAAACGAGTCAATTATTAGGTTATCGGATGACCGTTTCTGCTGCGGATTTACGCAGAACAGCGCACCACATCAGTGATTTAATCTTTGAAAAATTGACTGGCAAAAAAGGCTCTTTCAGCGGCCGAATAGCTTATGTCACGAGCAGTGGCGCAGGTCAGCAACAAAGCCATCAATTACAAGTGGCTGATGCAGACGGCTTTAATCCACAAACAATAGCAGGTTCTCTTGAGCCCATTATGTCACCCGCATGGTCACCTGATGGCAAACGCATTGCCTACGTCTCATTTGAGAAAAAAACTGCCGCAATCTACGTTCAAACATTAGCAACTGGACAGCGTGAGCGAATAGCTGAGTTCCCTGGAATTAACGGTGCGCCAGCGTGGTCGCCAGACGGTACACGCCTAGCATTAACCTTGTCTAAAGACGGAAGTCCTGATATTTATGTTTTAAACTTAGTTACGCGTAGCTTGCTTAGATTAACAAAAAGCTTAGCCATTGATACTGAACCTGCATGGTCACCAGAGGGAAGTCATATCATTTTCACCTCAGATCGAGGCGGAAAACCACAAATCTACATGGCACCAAGCACTGGCGGAAATGAAAAACGACTTACTTTTACTGGCTCATACAATGCACGAGGTAGTTTCTCACCAGATGGGAGAAATATTGTCATGGTTCATGGTAACGGTAGTCGTTATCAAATAGCTATAATGGACATGTCAACGCGCGCTATTAATGTGTTAACTTCTGGCCCTGCCGATGAATCACCCAGCTTTTCACCCAATGGCAGCATGGTTTTATACGCGTCTAAAAAAAGACAAACAGGGTTTTTAGCCGCAGTGTCAATTGATGGTAAAATGCAACAAAAGCTTATGTTTAATAGCGGCGAAGTAAGAGAGCCTGCATGGTCGCCCTAAACTAAATAGCTTAATTTAAACACTCACGCGCTTTGTTCTGCGCGCATTTTTTGCTTCAAAATACTATATTATTTCTCACTTTTTCTTGGACATTAACAATGAAATTAACTAAAACTGGTTTAGCGTTAACGATTGCCACGTTATTTTTAACAGCTTGTGCAGACACAGAAGACAAAGATCCAAATGCACTTGATAACCAAACAAAACAAAGCGGCATTAATGACGCTTCAACCAATGGCTTAAATAATGGTACGGGCATTAATGGCTCTGAAATTGGTGGTAACACTGGCACTGGTGAATATGGCAGCACTGATCTTAATGGTAATAGTCGCTTAGGCCCTGAATTTAGCGATCCAAGCAACCCTTTATCAAAACACACAATTTACTTTACCTTAGATAGCAGCCAAGTACAGCCTGATTTTGTACCTGTCATTGCTGCCCATGCACAGTACTTAATTGCCAACCCAAATCAACATATTACCTTAGAAGGACATGGTGATGAACGTGGTTCAAGAGAATACAATATTGCGCTAGGTGAACAACGCGCAAAATCTGTAGCGGGCATGATGAAAATTCAAGGTGTAGCTGAAAGCCAGTTAAACGTTGTCAGTTATGGCGAAGAAAAACCTGCATCATTTGGTAATGATGAAGCTGCATGGGAATTAAATCGCCGCGTTGAAATTGCGTATTAAAGGCACTTAAATGAATGGTTATTTAGCAGCGTTGGCACTGGCTATAACATATAGTCTCTCAAACAATACTTATGCTTTACCTGAAGTTATTGATAACTCAGCATATCCTGCCTCAGCAGGAACGGTTATGGCAGCGCCAACGCTGCCATCGCCATCAACAAATTCACTGATTGAAATGACTGAGCGTTTAGAGCAACTACAGCTAGAAGTTCAGCAACTTACTGGCAAAGTTGAAGAGCAAGCAAATCAAATCACCGAACTAAAGCAACAACAAGCAACCCTGTCTGCGGAAGCTGAAAATAATCAGCCACAACCAGCAACTAATCAGCAAAGCAGTCCTGCAAATCCAGACACTGAACAACAACTTGACCCGCCTAATTTAAACAACGAAGCCGGTACAAATGTAAGCGCTACGCCCACTACAGAAACTGTCGACGCTAAGCAGCAAGCAAATCGTCCACTTAAAACAGATATTTCTGCAGTAACTGATGACGAAAAAAAAGCCTATTTTGAAGCTTATGAAACTTTACGCTTAGGCCATACCGATGAAGCAGTCATGGCTTTTAAAACTTTCATAAATAACTATGCACACAGTGTATTAATAAGTAACGCACAATACTGGCTAGCTGAGGCGTATCGTGTTAATCAAAATGATGAAGCGGCAAAACAAATTTATGAAATCGTAGTAAACAACTACCCTGGCGCAGAAAAAATGCCCGATGCATTATTAAAACTAGCCTATGTTGAAATAAACTTAAAACATAATGATCAAGCTAAAGCCTACTTAACACGTGTAATAAAAGACTATCCAGAAACAACTTTAGCGCGTTTAGCAGCAAAAAAATTACTTACCTTGGATGCAAGTCATTAATGGATTCATTACGTATTACCGAAATTTTTTATTCCCTACAAGGCGAAGCTAATACTGCTGGCATTCCTACTGTGTTTATTCGCCTAACAGGCTGTCCATTACGCTGTACTTACTGTGACACTGCTTATGCCTTTCATGGCGGTCATAAAATGACACTGCAAGCAATACTCGATGACGTCCACCACTACTCTTGTCGTTACGTTACCGTCACGGGTGGTGAACCTTTAGCACAAGCAAACTGCCCACTACTTTTAGACCGCTTAATAGCAGAAAACTTTATTGTTTCCTTGGAAACAAGTGGCGCACTTGATATTTCTAAAGTTGATTCTCGCGTGATAAAAGTAATGGATCTAAAAACACCTAGCTCAGGCGAAGAAAGCAAAAATAATTTTGCTAATATTGACCACTTACAAGCACACGATCAGGTAAAATTTGTGATCGGTGACGCTACAGATTATGAATGGTCAAAAGCCCTCATACGTCACCACGCCTTGCATGAACGCTGCGATATTTTATTTTCACCCGTCATGAATCAACAAAACCCCACCGAACTTGCCGAAAAAATTCTCCAAGACCGACTCCCAGTGCGCTTTCAAATACAATTACACAAACTTCTTTGGGGCGACGCTCAAGGTAAATAAGTTATATTTATGCAAAAAAAAGCTATTGTCCTGCTGTCAGGCGGACTTGATTCCATTACCGTATTAGCTCTCGCCCAACAACAAGGATTTGAGTGCTACGCCTTAAGTTTTGACTATGGTCAGCGTCATCATGCAGAATTAATTGCCGCAACACAAATAGCCCAACAATATCAAGTAATTGATCACAAAATTATATCTTTAGGCTTAGGCGTTATTGGTGGCTCAGCACTCACAGATGAACATATTCCCGTACCAAACACCCTTCAGCAAGGTATTCCCGTAACCTATGTGCCCGCAAGAAATACCATTTTTTTATCCTTTGCTTTAGGGTGGGCAGAAGTATTAGGCTTACATGATATTTTTATTGGTGTAAATGCGATCGATTATTCTGGCTATCCAGACTGCCGCCCAGAATTTATTGATGCCTTTCAAAAACTAGCAAATTTAGCTACTAAAGCAGGCGTAGAAGGCACTCAATTTGTCATTCACACGCCTCTTATTTCATTAAAAAAACATGAAATAATAAAACAAGGTGTCGCCTTGGGCATTGATTATGCAAAAACAGTTTCGTGCTATTCAGCGGATATAGAGGGTCGCGCATGCAATGTCTGCGATGCTTGTCGTTTACGAAAAATAGGATTTCAAGAAGCAGAAATTAAAGATCCAACACGTTACAAATAATGTTGTCAGATAAAAAAAAATCAGTATAATAGGCGGTCTTTGTTGGGTCGCTAGCTCAGCCGGTAGAGCACCGCACTTTTAATGCGATGGTCATGCGTTCGAATCGCATGCGACCCACCACTTAACACTTTGAAATAAATAGCTTTTTAAGGATGAAAAAGCTTTGGTAACTGTGTACTAAACCATCGACTACAGTGATTTTAATAGTAGTCTTGTTTTATTGCCCTCAGAACGAGGATACACAGATGCTAAATTTCCACATCATCAAAGTTGACCTAAAGAACGGCGAAACCCGTTACCGCACGATCCTTACCAAATCTGGTAAAGGCATCAAAACCAAAACCTTCCGACGCAAGCAAGATGCCCGCACTTGGGGCAACCGTGCTGTTTTGGATGCACAAGAATACGAAGCCAAAGGCATCAAGCCCTGCACCATCAAATTCAGCCGTCTAGCCGATGAATATATGCAATGGTGGACAGGCAAAGACCATGACCGGGTACGGCTGGTTTTATGGTGGGAACACCGCCTGGGCAAAACCCTACTGTCCGACATCACGCCGGAACTGATCCGCGACACCCTCAAGCCAAAAAAATCCCAAGCCCCCGCAACCTATAACAAGCACCTTGCCGTCTTGTCCGCCATTCTGGACTACGCCACCCTGCAACAGGAGGATGACAGCATTCTGGAGCAATACTTGGATGACAACCCCTGCAAGCGCGTCCGCTCCCTAAAAGTCGATAACAAAATCGTCCGCTACCTGTCCGAAGAAGAAAAACCCCGTTTGCTGAAAGCGTCCAAAGCCATTGGCGGCAAGTTTTACCTAAAAGTCCTGATGGCACTCACCACCGGAATGCGTAAAGGTGAGCTGGATCGGCTACGCTGGAACGATATTGACTTCGAAAAGGGCTTGGCCTTACTATCAGACACTAAGAACGGTACGCCCCGCCACACGCCGATTCCTGGCGTTATCGTGGACGAAATCAAAAAGCATCGGGAAATCGGCAATGGCTTGCTATTCCCTTCCAGCACCGACCCCAACAAAGCTTTCGATTATAAGAAGCAATGGGCGAATTGCCTGAAAGCGGCAAATATCCAACATTTTCGGTGGCATGACATGCGCCATGATACGGCCTCGACACTGGCGCGTGATGGCAGGACAATGAAAGAAATCGCTGAAATATTGGGGCATAAAAGCCTTGCCAGCACCGACCGCTACACGCACTTGTCAACGGCGCATAAATCCCAAGTGCTGAATGATACGATGGCGAAAGCCATCAATTTATAATCCGTTTTAGCCTATCTAAGCCGCCGCCTGACTGAAAACGATTGGCAAATTTACAATGAGTGGGAAGATACTGGATGTCAAAAGAGTTCGATACAAGCTGGTTCGATTTAAAGAATTATGAAGCATTTAAAACAATGCCTATTTCTGGCTGGATATGGCAGCTTATGAAGCGACATGATTACATTGATGCTGTAAGTGTTTCTAACCCTGATAGGGAAGATACTGCGGGATTTTTGTTATCACTCGCAACAACTCTTAAGTCTGGAGTTATTCCCAATATACCTCAAATGCCCCCAGAGAGCCTTGCTTTTAAAGCTAATTGTGGAGAACATACCTTTTCCACCACTTCGGTTGATAGCCTTACTTCTGAAGGATTATGGTATCTGGCAACTCATGAAAAGCTTAAACATGTATGGGATGCTTGTCAGCATGTGGATGAGTTTCTTTTTTCGGACGATGTGCCTTTCGATGATGATTTATCAACAGTTGCTTTCACGCCAGTTGAAGATGATCCAAAGACTGTTTTATCAAGTAAAATTGCTTTCACTCCGATTGACTTTCACATTAGGGAATCTATGACCCCTGGTGCTGGCGTTTATATTCACACATCGGCACATCTTGTTGTCGATCTATCAGCAACTGATGAACAAATCAAAATGGATTTTTCTCACTGGCTGAAGCATTTCCGACAAGAAATTCAATATCAGAACAAAAGAAAGTTATTTTCTCAGACTGATTTTAATTACTGGATTGAATATAGTGTTATTCCTTATATGGACTTGATATTTATAGCGAAAATCGAAGGAAAAAAAATCACCCAAAATAAATTGGCGCGGCTGATTTTTCCTAATGAATATGAAGTTGATGTTGTTGAGCGAGTTCGCAAAGTCACCAAGCCAACAGCAGAATGGTTAACAACAAATGAGATTTTTATAGCACTGATCACACAGTATTCTTATGAAATGAGAATGGAATGAAAAAACCTTAAAATCGTTCCGGTATGAGCAGTCCTATTAAACCACGCCGGAATTAAAATCTGGACACCACATCCCTCGAAAAGCCCCTATCCTCACTTCACAATAGCCTCACGATGTTTAACAACCCGTGAGGCTTTTTTATGACCGATACCCCCACCCAAACCACCTTGGGCGACTTCTGCCCAAAAAACACGTTTGCCACCCACCCCGACAATCCACTGAAAGAGTCAGAATTCAACTGGCTGTTCAAAAACCGTGAGGCCAACGGCTTTAAGGAAGCGTTCGTCAAAGTCACCGCCCGTAATTTCCTGGTGCATGTCCCAACCTTTGTCCAATGTTTAGCTGAACGTAGGGGCGCGTAATTCTAAGACAATCCGCACCCCATGCCAGCGGCTACCGATTCGGATAATCGGGCACAGATAGCTGTTATCGCATAAAAAATGCGGATGACCTTTAGCAATAGCGCGTCCTACGGTCTAAAACTACGGTGAATTTATATCTAGGCACTATCAATGCCGTGCATGACAGCCATTATCGGGGGGATTTATTGGACGCAATTTTCATAATCGGCACTGACCCATTTTGTTGCGGGAGGTTTGCTGATGGCTGACAAACGCCAAAAAACAACCGGACGGAAGACAAGCCCCACTTTTGCGGCAAAACCCCACCATATCTTCAGGGCGGATTGTAAATACGGCATTGCTTCCCCCGCTTCGGTGTTGAGCCACATGGCGGCGCATTTGCTCGACAACCTGACTGCCCAATTTAATGGCAGCAATAATGGCGACCTTTGTGCCGCGCCCAAAATTATGAAGCTCTACGGCTGGAATTCGCAAGGCTCGATCAACAAAGCTTTAACAGAACTCTTGGCACTGGGTTTTATTGAGCAGACTCGACAGGGCGGCAGGAATCAGTGTTCACTCTATGCCCTAACTTGGCTGGCGATTGATGAGTGCAAAGGCAAGCTGGACACCAACCCCACACGGGTGGCATCCAATTTATGGAAACCGGAAAATGCCGACAAAATCGACCCGCGTTTTAAGTTGGCGTGGCAAAAACAAAAAGCCCCGAAGGCAACTGATAAACCACCCAAATTAGAAACAGTTGCCGCCATCAGGACAAATGTTGTCGCTATGAGGACAAGTCAATAAAACGGGCGCGTTACAGTTGCCAAGACTGTTCACTATCAGGACAAGTCACGGGTATTTTGGGTGGTTTTGTTGCCGCTATGAGGACAGCTTTATAGATATACCATACATAAAGCAAATAATAGGGCTACTTAGGGCAGGGTACGAATAGCATTATTTCAGTGGGCGGATGTTCATGTTGAGCAACCAAAAAACAACGATAACACCATAAAAAATAGTGACTTAATATGGGGCATGATGAACAAATCAATAAATTTTCCTAATGATTTCGGAAAATAAATGGGCGGATAAGCCTACTGAGAATTAAATCATGACGACAAACAAGAAAATAACGACTGAATCGAAAATCAAGATAGGGAGGAATTATGCAAGATATTGAATCCGAGACGAAGAAGGATACCGTTGTGATACCTTTCCCTGCAAACGATACCCAAACCACTTTATCTTCCAGCTATGAAGCCGTGCGCTTTAACGCCGTGAAGCACGGCATCTTGTCCAAGCTGGCAGTATTGGCTCATGAAGATGCAGGCGAATTTGCTGACTTGCTCGCGGCTTTGGTTGAGGAACACCAACCCAAAGGCATGACCGAACAGCATTTGATAGAAGAACTGGCGGCAGTTATTTGGCGCAAACGCCGGGTATTGCTGGCAGAAGGCGCGAACATCAACCGGGGATTACAATCTGTAGTACAAAATACACAAAACAGCACAATCAAATCGGCTGTGCCGTTCCAGCGCAGGCCATCAGGCGAGGACATAGACCTGCCAGACCTAATGCTGGCGACAGCGGAGGAAATCATGGAACAGCAGCGGGAAGCCGAGATTGATCTGGCGGCAACCCGCAAAGCCGCCGCTATCCTCCGTAAAGGTGGTGATAAAGCCTATGAAAAAGCCCGGCGGGCATTACTCCCTGATTCGCGTGATTGTTGGGATGATAATGTCGAAGAAAACAATTATCCGGCAACCGCAGAAGGGCTGGCACACTATATCAGGGAAACATTGGAACCGATCTGTTACAGCATGGAGTTTGAAGCCCGCAGCCAACCAGCGATTAAAGCGCAAACTTTGGGCGAAGGGCTGCAAGCGCATAAGCTGGAAAAACTGAACCGTTACGAAACGCACCTAGACCGCAAATTTGAACGCACTTTAGCCATGTTGTTAAAAATGAAGGAGCTACGCGGTAAATAATAGTATCGCCGTAACATATCAAATCTGTTTCGCAAAATGGATAACCGAAAATTACATCCAATGGTGTCGGGATGTGTCAAAAAAATTCAATCTTGATTTGTATGATGAGGACGGCAATCTGAAACCATTTGATTTTGAAAAAAATTAAATATCGGCTTCATGTTCCCCGTCTACCCTTTTAATTTTCAACTACATCTAAACAAAAGCAGCCGTTCAATCATGTGAAGGCATGATTTATTCCAATTTACATAATCCTATCTGCTAACATGCTCCAAAAGCCCATGATTCACGATAACAGGATGTATTCACCCGAATGAAAGACGAACAAAGCTACAAAAACCACAGTGACCTAATCTGGAAAATCGCCAATTTACTACGCGGCCCGTATCGCCCACCGCAATACCGGAAAGTCATGTTGCCTTTGGTAGTATTGCGCCGCTTAGACTGTGTTTTACAGGCCAGCAAAAAAGAAGTATTAGCTGAATATGAAGCCCTAAAAGCCAAAGAGCTGAGCGACGATGTTATCGAAAAAACCATTAACCGGAAATTTAAGCTCAACTTCCACAACACGAGCCGCTTTACCTTCGCCAACCTGTTAGACGATCCGTCCAAACTGGCGGCAAACTTGGTCAATTACATGGCGGGTTACTCCAACAAAGCCCGCAAAATCATCGACCACTTTAAATTTGCTGAAGAAATTGAAAAGCTAGACGCAGCCAACCGCCTATTTGAAATCATCAAGGAATTTGCCAACGTCAATTTGCACCCCGACACTATCCCCAACACCGCAATGGGTACAATCTTTGAAGACCTAGTGCGGCGGTTTAATGAACAAGCCAACGAAGAGGCGGGCGACCATTTTACCCCGCGCGAAGTCATCAACCTGATGGTGCATTTGCTGTACACAGGCGAAGAAGACATTTACACGCAAGGCATAGTCCGCACCATTTACGACCCCACTTGCGGCACGGGCGGCATGTTGTCAGTGTCCGAAGAATACATTAAAGAGCAAAACCCCCAAGCCAATTTGCAATTGTTCGGGCAAGAATACAACCCCGAATCCTACGCCATTTGTGGCTCGGACATGCTGATAAAAGGCGAGGAAGTCGATAGCATCATTTTTGGCGACACCTTGGGCGACAGCAAAACGGGCGACGGACACCCGGACAAAAAATTCCACTACATGCTCGCCAATCCACCGTTTGGCGTGGAATGGAAGCCGGAACAAGACACCGTCACCAAAGAATATGAAGAACTCGGCTTTAAAGGCCGTTTCGGCGCTGGCTTGCCGCGCATCAATGACGGCGCGTTACTGTTCCTGCTGCACATGATGTCCAAAATGCACCCCGCACCCGCGCAAGGTGGCGAAGGCTCGCGTATTGCCATCGTTTTTAATGGCTCGCCCTTATTTACAGGTGACGCAGGCAGTGGCGAAAGCAACATCCGCCGTTGGATTATTGAAAACGACTACTTAGAAGCCATCATCGCCTTACCCAACCAAATGTTTTACAACACAGGCATTTTTACCTACATTTGGCTGGTCAGTAACCGCAAACCCGAAGCGCGACTGGGTAAGGTGCAACTGATAAACGCCGTGGATTTTTTTGTGAAAATGAAAAAAAGCCTGGGCGACAAACGCAACGAAGTTGGCGACGGCAAAGACGGCAAACCTGACCACATCGCGCAAATCACGCAACTCTACCACGACAACCAAAACCAGCCGCACAGCAAAATTTTTAACAACCGCGACTTTGGCTATTTAAAAATCACCGTCGAGCGGCCTTTGCGGCTTAACTTTCAACTGTCTGAACAACGCCGCCAAAAATTGCGGGCAAATCCTTATTTTGTCGGCTTGGCAATCTCCAAAAAACGCAAAGACAAAACAGGCATAGCCAACGAAACTCAAGCAGGGCTTGAACAACAGCAACAACTCATAGACCTGTTAACCCAACACGAAAGCGATGAATTGTTTACCGACCGCAAAGTGTTTGAAAAACACCTGCAAGAGCTGTTTAAACCTTTAGACGATGACCCTACCGCCCTTAAGCTGGACGCTGCACTGAAAAAAGCCCTACTGGATGCCTTTGGCGAAAAAGACCCGACTGCGGAAATTTGCTGTGACAGCAAAGGCAACCCAGAACCCGATGCCGATTTACGTGACACCGAAAACGTACCTCTACCCGACAATATCAGCCTGCCGTTACCCTTGGATTACGAATCCAAAGCCAATAAAGGTAAAGTTGATAAAACCGCGCTGTTGGCTTTGGTTAAACCCCATTGCGAAACCTACTTGGCAAAAGAAGTGCTGCCCTACCGCTCCGATGCCTGGATAGACCACAACAAAACCAAAGTCGGCTATGAAATCCCCTTCAACCGCCATTTTTACCAATACAAAGCTCCAAGGGATTTGGCGGCGATAGAGGCCGACATTAAAGCCTTGGAAGCCAGCATTATGGCGATGCTGCAAGAGGTGGTTTAGTGGGTAAGTATATTGCGTATTCAGCTTATAAGGATTCGGGGAGCGAATCAATAGGCAACATTCCTGAGCATTGGGAGGTTATGAAGCTAAAGTTTTTGGGTGAAGCCTTAATCGGCATCACTTATAGTCCTTCGGAGGTAGTGAATGAAAATAATGGAATCTTAGTTTTTCGCTCTTCTAATGTCCAAAGCGGAAAAATTGATTACGAAGATTGTGTTTACGTTGATAAGGAAATCCAAGAAAAACAACTAACACAAGCGGGGGATATTTTAATTTGCTCAAGAAACGGTAGTATAAATCTAATTGGAAAAAATGCTTTAATTGACAAATCGTCGGCTGGCGTAACTTTTGGGGCATTTATGACTATATTTAGAAGCCAAAATTATAGTTTTTTACGATATTTTTTTAATTCGCAAAATTTTAAAAATCAATCAGGATTATTTTCAACATCTACAATTAATCAATTAACAACAGGTGTTTTAAATAATATTTTCACTCCAATTCCTAAATCAATCACAGAACAACAACAAATCGCCGATTTTCTTGATGACAAAACCATCCACCTCGATAAGCTGATCGGGCAAAAACAGCAAATGATCGGGCTGTTGAATGAAAAGCGCATGGCCTTGATTACCCAAGCCGTCACCAAAGGGCTGGATTTATCCGTACCGATGAAAGATTCAGGCGTTGAGTGGCTGGGGGATGTGCCAGGGCATTGGGAAATTAGGAAGTTAAAATTTTCAGTCGATTTAATCAGCAATAAATGCGAAGCAAAGGGCTCTGAACTGCAATTTATTGGCCTTGAAAATATCGAGTCATATACCGGAAAAATGATAACGGTAAATAGTGAGCTAGAAAGCGAGGGCATTGCGTTAAGTTATCAAGCAAATGACGTGCTTTTTTGTAAGTTAAGGCCTTATTTAGCAAAAGTTTATTTGGCAGGTAATTCTGGCCTATGTACGTCAGAATTATTGGTGTTAAGAGGAACTGAAGCAATTCCTAATTTTTTAAAATATTTTCTTTTGTCTAAAGAGTTTATCAACATTGTTGATTCATCTACTTACGGCACAAAAATGCCGCGTGCGAATTGGGAATTTATCGGCAATTTGGCTTGCTTGATTCCAAGTGAGGGCGAACAACAACAAATCACCAATTACCTAGACACCGAAACAAAAAAAATCGACGAGATGATAACAACCGTCAAGCAAGCCGTCGCCACCTTGCAAGAATACCGCACTGCCTTAATCACCGCCGCCGTGACCGGAAAAATCGACGTGCGCGGTTTTAAATTACCTAAGCAAACAACCCTGGATGATTTGGCTGGCTGCACTCGTTATCACGGAGCTGCCAAAACCCTAGAAGACATGGATGCCACCATTGAACAAGGCATTATTGCCAAATGGGGCAGACACGATAGCAATTTGTAGTGTTAGTTTACGTTTAGCCGCTAAAGTAAACTACGGCTTTCCTTGGTTTACTTTCGGCTATTAAAGTACATTAAGGATTGGCTCTACAATAAAACTGTCATTTAAATAAATTAACGCGAGGAAATAATCCATGATGACCTTGGAATTGGACGATGAAACGGCAAATTTAATTAATGAATTAGCCGCACATGAACATATCACCCCCGTACAGCTATTGAAAAACTTGACGCTGGTGTATCGCAACACACGGCAAGCCAATAAACACGAAGCACCTGAATTGCTGACGGATTTCGCTGGGCTTTTAAGTAATTCCCCGTCTTTCAAAGGCGATCCGTTAGCTATCCAACAGGCGATGCGTGATGAATGGTCTTAACAGCCTGCTAGATACCAATGTCATCATCGGTTTGCTGAAAGGCAATGAGGCGGTAATTCCCCTGTTACGCAATATTCCGTTACAGACTTGCGGCTTTAGCGCGGTCACGCGCATGGAATTATTAGGCTATCCCGATTTAACCACTGAGGAAAAGCAAGCCATTAACCAACTGTTGGCGCGGATCACTTATTTGGCGATTAGCCCTTTGATTGAAGATTTAACGATACAATTTCGTCAGCAACACAGAGTCAAGCTGCCTGATGCGATTATCGCCGCTACTGCTATGGCGCATGGTATTCAATTGTTAACCTTGGATAAAAAGCTCTTGGTAAAAGTACAGGCCAGCCAGTGAACAAAAAACACACCGAAATCAAATTTGAAGATGCCTTGGAATACCAGCTATTAAGCCCTGAAGGTGGTTTTTGGCAAGGTAATGCCGCGCAGTTTGATAAAACCCGCGCAATGGATACGGTGCTGTTGATCGGCTTTATTAAGGCGACTCAGGAAAAGCACTGGCAGGCGTTGCAAGCCATCCATCAGGAGCGCGTCGAGAAAGCTATTCTCGATGACTTAGAAAAAGAGATTAACGCCAAGGGCTTGTTGGCTGTGTTGCGGCATGGTTTTAAATGTTTTGGGCGTGTCCTGCATGTGGCTTACTTTACCCCTAATAATGGTTTGAACCCACAGACGTTGGCGGATTATCGGAAAAACCACCTAACTATTACAAGGCAGTTACATTACAGCGAGAAAGACCCCAAGAAATCCTTAGATGCGGTGTTGTCGCTCAATGGCTTGCCCGTGGTGACGATAGAGTTAAAAAACCCGATGTCGGGACAAACCGCCGCCCATGCTATCCACCAATATACACATGACCGTGATTCGCACGAATTGATTTTTGCCTTTAAAAAACGGGCGTTGGTGCATTTTGCTGTTGATCCCGACCAAGTGTTTATGACCACACAACTGGCAGGGCAAAAGACATTTTTTCTGCCTTTTAACTTGGGCAATAATCACGGTGCGGGTAATCCGCCTGCCAGCGACGGCGGTTATAAAACGGCGTATTTATGGAACTCCGTGTTACAGCGTGACAGTTTGTTGGACATATTAGGCCGTTTTATGCACTTGCAGGAAACGGAAAAGAAGCTTGTCACGCTTAAAGGCATAAAAACCGAGCGTAAGGAAACGATGATTTTTCCACGTTACCATCAGTTGGATTCAGTGCGCCAGTTAGTCGCGGATACTCAACGCAAAGGCACGGGGCAAAATTATTTAATCCAGCATTCGGCAGGTTCGGGCAAGTCCAATTCTATTGCGTGGCTGGCACATCGTTTGTCGGTGTTGCACGATGCCCACGACCAAAAAATCTTTGATTCAGTAATTGTTGTTACAGACCGGCTAGTGTTAGACCAGCAATTGCAAAAGACGATTTATCAATTTGACCATAAGCAAGGCGTGGTGAAAAAAATTGAGGAAGACACTCGGCAATTAGTGAATGCGTTGGCTTCCAATACACCGATTATTATCACTACACAGCAGAAATTTCCTTTTGTTGCCGAGACGCTGGAAAAAATCAATAAAGACCGTGAAAACAGTTTGCAACTGGCGATTGATACCCGTGGCAAACGCTTTGCAGTGATTGTGGACGAGGCGCACAGTTCGCAATCGGGTGACAATGTTGCCGATTTAAAACATGTCTTGAACAAAAGCGGTATTGAAGAAGCCATTCCTGTGTATCAGGCGGAACGCGGTAAGGATGAATCCGAAGAAGTGATTGAAGCCATGCTTAAACGTGGTCGGCAACCCAATTTAAGTTTTTATGCTTTTACCGCCACACCCAAATATAAAACCAAAAAGCTGTTTGATGCTCCCGGCATGTCGGGGGAATCGCCTTTTCATTTATATGCGATGCGCCAAGCGATTGAAGAAGGTTTTATTTTGGATGTGTTGAAAAATTACATCCATTACGCCGCTTATGCAAAACTGGTACAAACTGGCGCAGATGACCCGCTAGTCAAACGCAAGCGCACAGCCAAGGAACTGGCGCGTTTTCTGGGCTTGCATCCCACCAATATTGAACAAAAAACCGAAGTGATGGTTGAGCATTTTCGTACCCATGTTCGCCATAAAATTGGAGGCAAAGCCAAGGCGATGGTGGTCACCCAGTCACGCTTACATGCCGTGCGTTATAAACAGGCATTTGATAAGTATATTCAGGATAAAGGTTATACCGATATAAAATCACTGGTGGCTTTTTCTGGCACAGTGGATGACCCCCAATTGCCGGGCCAACGTTATACAGAAGTCGGTATGAACAACGGCATTAAGGAAAAGGAATTGCCGGAAAAGTTCGAAAGTGATGATTATCAAGTGTTGCTGGTGGCGGAAAAATATCAAACCGGATTTGACCAACCGCTATTGCACACGATGTATGTTGATAAGCGTTTGTCCGGTATCCAAGCGGTACAAACCTTGTCGCGGCTTAACCGTACTTGCGCGGGGAAAGAAGACACGTTTATTCTGGATTTTGTGAATGAGGCCGAAGACATTTTTAGCAGTTTTAAGCCCTATTATGAAAATACCCCTGTTGATCCCTTGGTTGATCCGTACCATTTATATGAGTTACAGAATAATTTGCTAGAACCAGCGGTGTTTTATGAAACAGAGATTAATGACTTTGCGGCGGTTTATTTCAAACCACGCTTAAAAGAGACTGTCCACGACCACGGCAAAATGAATGGCGTGTTGGATTTGGCGGTTGAGCGGTTTAAGGCGTTACCCGAAGCAGTGCAGGATGACTTTAAAAGCAAGTGTGTCAGTTTCCGTAACCTCTACAGTTTTTTGGCGCAGATTATTCCTTATCAAGATTCTGATTTGGAAAAGCTTTATATTTATTTACGCTTTTTATTGAAAAAACTGCCGCGCCGTAAGATTGATGACGTTTTTCCTATTGAAGATGACGTTAAACTGGCTTATTACCGACTGCAAAAAATTAGTGAGGGGCAAATTGATTTAACACCCAAAGATGCCGATCCCTTAAAGGCCCCTGGTGATGTTGGTACAGGCAAACCCGATGAAGACGTGCCGCTTTCTGAGTTGATTGATTTGCTTAACGAGCGTTTTGGTACGGAGTTCACCCCCGCCGACCAACTGTTTTTTGACCAAATCAGCGAAGAAGCAATGCAAGATGAGACGCTTCAACAAGCTGCGCGTGTCAATACAATGGATGACTTTAAATATCTTTTTGATAAAGCCTTTGAAGGCTTGGTGATTGACCGGATGGAAGGTAACGCTGAAATTTTTAATAAACTAATGGGGGATAATGATTTTAGGACATTGGTTGCTGATAATTTATTGCATCAAGTTTATAGCGCATTTAAAGCCAACTTTTCACAAGCTAACAATTCTTCCAGGCAATGAAAACGCTATTAAATAGAGGCTTTCACAGTTAGCCGATTACTCGCTTGGCTAAAATAGCAACCAACAGTCCGCCCATTAAATAACCCAATAAAATTTCGGAAATAACGACCAGCTTACCTGTGATGCCTACCATAACAATATCGCCATAACCAACAGTTGCAAAGGTTACGACGGAAAAATACAAGCAATCTATAAAGCTTCGTGTACCCTGCGCTTTGGCTTCATCGACAAAGAAATAAATACACGCATAGCAAACTACAAAGCCAGTAACCCATGCGAAATACCGCGAAAATGAACGACCATAATCACTGGAATACCTAAGAAAACGGGCAAACCATTTATGATGTTCTTCGAGTTGTTGAATACGTTGCTGGGAAAGAACTAAATCATAAAGCAAAGTTGCAAGCGTAAAATTCACTTTATGAAGATCAACGCCCTGAAAACTGGTGTCCCGGTTGAATTTCACATTGTCCAGCAAAACGTTATCAAGCGTTGCCCAATCAAATCTAGCCCCCGAAATGTTGCATTCTGATAGATGGCTATCCGATAAATTGCATTTATTGAAATTACTTTTTGAAAAATCAGCATAAAAGAATTCAATATTGCTCAAATCCAAACCGGATAGATTTACACCATTTAACGGTATGCCACGTAAATCGAATTTATCGGCGAATTTTCCGACATTGTTTTCTAAAACTTGCCTGGAAAAATGACCCGCTTTTAGGCTTTTCAGTATTCCTTGCCCCATAGGTGTTTGCCAGCGTTGGCGAATCTCATTTTTTGTAAGGTTCGCGTAATGCTGCCATGCCAGACCTGATGAGATGGTGATGTTTTGATTGGGAGCAATAAACGATTCCATTGTCGAAGTATAAACAAACGACTATTTCCTGTCATCCGTAATCCTGTCGAATAGATAATGTCTTGGGTTTGAAAACTACAGTAAAAACTACAGTGGTTTATAATCCCTCATACTACTTTTAATGACTTTACACGCCCTTTAATGTGCGCTATCCTTTTGATTATAGGGAGTTATAAGTAGTATGCAGTTGCCTGATAGAAGTTAAATTCGAACTTTTAATGCGATGGTCATGCGTTCGAATCGCATGCGACCCACCACAACAAATTTAATTAAAAAAAGCGGTTATCGGCTATGATACCCGCTTTTTTTATGCCTGCTAAAAAAGTGCTTCCTGTTTT
>Ga0247839_1004293_pt1 | contig 18490 bp, 17 predicted proteins | sample LaCruzMarch2015__6_FD_192405 | JGI IMG/M metagenome (GOLD analysis project Ga0247839, IMG submission 192405) | Freshwater microbial communities from meromictic Lake La Cruz, Castile-La Mancha, Spain - LaCruzMarch2015_16m | ecosystem: Environmental > Aquatic > Freshwater > Lake | place: Spain... | reverse complement strand
GGCGGAGGTAGTGGATTTGATAGTTTAACATCGATATATCGTCAACTTTTTATCAAAACAGGATCAGGATTGTATACAGGCAATGATTATACAATTGACGGAAGAATTGTAAGCAGTACAGTGTTACGTTTTAGAATTTCTCTTGACGATAATGATGCTGGTACAACAGTTGACGAATCTGTTGACGGTACAGCTACCAGTAACGTTAACACATTCCGTCCAGATAGCAGTTTTGTATTTAATAGCACTACCTATACAGCAGTTAGTATAGCCGCTCCAACAGTTGCAACAGTAGTTGCAATGACCACAAACAACGCGACTCCTCCAGCATAAATTCACATTGACTTTTTAAAAAAATATTGTATTATTGAAAGATACAATAGGAGTTTTCCATGGACGAACGATTAGAAAAAGCACTTGATTTTAGTAATTATATGATTACTCTTGAAAATCAGAAAAGAATTTTAAAAGAACAATATCAAAGTAACATTATATTTTATTTTGGTGGAGGTCAGTTTACAGTAACACAACAGCTTTTAAGTTTTTGCCACAGTCTAGTTCTATTAGAACAAACCAGCACTATTTTAATCGATGACAACGATATTCCGGTTGAAATAGAAAATCTTGTTGAGTTTACAGATAATGTTATCAGTGCTTACTGGAAAGCATCCAACACATATTTGATTGAATATAACAAATTAAGAAGCAACAGAACGATTGAGGGCATTGTTGATTTATGAAAAGAGGTGCATTACTAATCGCAAGAAATAACAGCGAAGTAGATTATATAAAACAAGCTGTTTATTGTGCATCTCGTATTAAAAAATATTTAAATTTGCCTGTTAGCATCATCACAGACAACGAAGCATATTTAAAAAAATTATTTACTGACTATAAAAAAATCTTTGATCAAGTTATAGAAATAAAAAACAAAAAAGCAATCCAATATAAAAAGTACAACGACGGAATTTATGTAAGAAAAAATTTAGAATATAAAAATGATACTAGAAGTCAAGCATATGAGTTATCGCCGTATGACGAAACATTACTTTTAGACACTGATTTTATAATTTCAAATTTAGATCTGTTGAATTGTTTTGAACAGCCTCACAATTTAATGATGTACAAAAATGCAGTAGAACTATCGGGTTGGAGAGATGTAAGCGAATTTTCTAAAATCAGTGAAACAGGCCCGGATTTTTATTGGGCAACTGTGGTTTTTTTTAGAAAAACAGAAACAAATAGAGTTTTTTTTAATTTAATACAGCATATACAAGAAAACTGGTATCATTACAAAAACATTTATCAGTTACCTTATGCTACATTTAGAAATGACTATGCATTTAGTATAGCAGCTCATGTTATGAACGGTTATAAAACGGGCAATTTCATAAAAAATTTACCCGGAACAATGTATTACACATTAGATCGAGACTTGGTTCTCGAAATCAAAGATTTGGAATTTTTGTTTTTGATTGAAAACAATAAAAACTCAACCAATTACTTTCCTGTTAAGATTAAAAATAGCAATGTGCATATTATGAATAAGATAAACTTAAACAGGATCATCGACAATGAGTCTTAACTTTACTATTTTAGCGCAAAACAGCGAAATTGATTATATTAGACAAGCATATCTTGCAGCACTAAGCATAAGAGCAACAAATCCTACTAGTAAAATATGTTTAATCACCAACGACCCTGTTGATTCTAAGATCAAATCTGTTATAGATGAGGTTGTGGACATTCCGTGGGAAGACGCTGCACTTAAATCTCAATGGAAAATAGAAAACAGGTGGAAAATATACCATGCTTCTCCCTATGATCGTACAATAGTACTCGATTCTGACGTGTTGGTATTGGAAGATATAAGCCATTGGTGGAACTTTTTAAACACACACAAGGTATTTTTTACAAAAAAAGTACTTACTTATAGAGGCGACGAAATTACCAGTCCTTATTATCGCAAGGCATTTATAAATCATAACTTACCAAATCTCTACAGTGCTTTTAATTACTTTGAAAAAAGTGATGAAGCACACACGTTTTACAAATGGCTTGAATTGGTAATGAACAATTGGGAATTGTTCTACGGGCAGTATGCTGGAGGAAAATATTTTCAAAAGTTTCCTAGTGTTGATTTAAGTGCAGCAATTGTAACAAAGATTTTGAATTGCGAAAATAAAGTATCAAATCCAAACACCAGTTATCCGTATTTTGTTCATATGAAAACCAGATGCCAAGATTGGAAGTTGATTCAAACAGACAGATGGCAAGATAAAGTAGGTGTGTATTTAGACAACAACTTAAATCTAAAAATTGGCAATTATAAACAGTCGGGAATATTTCATTATACAGAAAAAGATTTTGCTTCAGATGAGGTAATATCTGTATATGAAAAGTTTTTAGGATTATAACATGAATACAGATATTTTGTATATTTCAAATAAGAAATTTGTTTATTTTGACGAAAATGGAAATTTACTCTCTGTTGGAAATTCTAATACAGACGAAGGATTATACATAGAAGTAGATACTGCGGAAGTTTACAACTTAATCACAGGACAGGAACAGTTTCACGCTTATCAAGTAATTTTTGATACAATAAAAAAGAGCTATGTATTAAAACACAGATTCAACGACGAAGAAGTTGTGTTTGATATTAATACGCAAGTGCATCGAGTGCCAACTAGTATATCTTCTGAACATAGACCAGATTTAACCATAGTACAAGACATCAAACATTCAAAATGGATTTTTAAATTAGATGAATCAATTAAAGAAAATTTAAAAACAAAAAAAGTTTCGTTAGACAGACCGTTGATGTTTAGCATTACAAGATTCAACGACCCACACCAATTGGAACGATACATAATTATAAGATTAACTGACTTGATCGATTTGGACTTTGAAATTGCATTTGAAAATCAAATAGAGCAGACATCTAGCCTATTAAGTGTATATACTATAAAACGACTTGAAACATACTATCATGAGGTTATAAATGAGTAATAAATTTAGAGTTCTTGATTACGACATAATATACTTGAGTTATGATGAACCTAATGCAGAAAAAAATTATGCAGATTTGTGCAAAAAAATTCCTTGGGCAAAACGTGTTCATGGAGTTAAAGGCTCGGATGCTGCACATAAAGCCTGTGCTAGACTCTCAGAAACAGACAGATTTATCACAGTAGATGGCGACAACACAATCAAGTCGGAGTTTCTAACAAAAGAATTTGACCTAGACGAGAACAAAGATTTAGAAAAATGTGTTATAAGTTGGACAGCTCGCAATACTATTAATGGGTTGATGTATGGAAATGGCGGCCTAAAATGCTGGCCAAAAGAATACGTATTAAACATGCGTACACACGAAAATGCAGATCCTAACAACCCACATGCACAGGTAGATTTTTGTTGGGATATAGAATACATACAAATGAATAGTTGTTATTCGGAAATACACAACAATGCAACACCGCACCAAGCATGGCGAGCAGGCTTCCGTGAAGGTGTTAAAATGTCACTGGATCGCGGAGTTAAACCTTCACTAGAAGACTTTTATAAAAATCATTGGAAGAATCTTCACAGATTGTACGTTTGGTTATCAATCGGTGCAGACGTAGAAAATGGATTATGGGCAATTTACGGTGCTCGTCAAGGACTGTGCATGACAATGTTATCCGATTGGGATTACATCAATGTAAGAGATTTTGATTACCTAAACAACATGTGGGATACAGAAGTAAAACATATTGCAAACAGCATAGATACACTCTACACTGCAAATACAGAATTAGGAAAGAAAATAGTTTCTGAATTAGAATTGCCTATTCCAGTTATTCCGCTGAACGATCAACAAAGCAATTTTTTTAAAACAGTATATCAAAGTCCTGCCAGAACAGTAAATCAGCAATTTATAGATAGAGAATAATGACTTCTGAAACAGATCTAATCAAACAACAAAATAAAATGATAGATGAGATTAGTCCGACATTTTGTTTAGCAAAATGGCATCATACTACAATTTATTTGCACACAGGAGATACACACAGTTGCTATCATCCTGCTCCACACCGCATTTCTTTATCAGAAATAAAAGACAATCCTAGTGCTCTTCATAATACTTTGACAAAAAAGAAAGAACGAGCAAAGATGTTGATTGGAGAAAAACCAGAAGGTTGTAAATATTGTTGGAATGTAGAATCGCTTGGGGCTGACCATATTTCAGACAGAATGATTAGAAATCAATCAATATACAAACCTGAACGAGTTGAAGAAATTTTAACAAAGCCATGGGATTTTAATGTTAATCCTGAGTACGTAGAAGTGGCGTTTTCAAATGAATGCAACTTCAAATGTGGGTATTGTCATCCAATGGCAAGCAGTGCATATCATGCAGAAATTAAAAAGTTTGGAAAAGTTGAAGGCGTCAAAAATCATGCATTGGATATTGATTGGTTCAAGCCAATGGAAGAGGATCAAAATCCATATATAAAAGCTTGGTGGGAATGGTGGCCAGAACTTTCTAAAACTCTAAATATTTTAAGAATTACCGGCGGCGAGCCTTTGATGCATAAAAGTACATGGAATTTGTTTGAAAGATTAAAACAAGAACCAAGACCACATCTTGAACTCAATTTAAACAGCAACTTAGGAATAAGTCCTCGCCTGGTTAATAAATTATCTAACAACGTTACTGAATTACTAGAAACAAACTCAATCAAAAAGTTTAAATTGTACTCTAGTATAGATTCGTTTGGCGAACGAGCCGAATACATGCGAACAGGGTTAAACGTTGAGCTGTGGGAATCAAATATGAAAAACTATCTTGATATCACAGGTGCAGACATTACTTTTATGTGTACGTTCAATGTTCTTAGTGTTACTAGTTTTACTTTATTTTTAGAAAAAATGTTAGAATGGCGCAAACAATATCATCATCCTAATAGAAGACGTATAAGATTTGATACTCCTTATTTAAAAGAACCTTTACAATATGATATGCATATTCTTCCTAAGGAAGAATATCTTCCGTATTTTGATAAAATATTAAAATTTATTGAAGACAACACTGATGAAAAAGATACCACCAAATTTTCAGAATTAGAATATCAAAGATTTAGACGTGTGAGAAATTATTTTGCATCAGTAACATATGAAGAAAATAAAATCGTTGAAGGTAGAAAAGATTTTTACAATTGGTTTAACGAATACGACAGAAGAAGAAATGTAAACTTTTTAAAAACATTTCCAGAAATGGAAAATTTTTATAACTTGTGCAGAGACACTGTATATGCAAAATAATCTGTATACATTTGGATGCAGTTTTTCTCAATATTCTTGGCCAATGTGGCCTGATATCTTGTCTCAAAACTACAATATAACAAAAAACTATGGGCATCCGGGCTGTGGAAATTTTTATATTTTTCATAAAGCAACAAATTTGTTAACCAGCAATAAAGTAAAAAATACAGACACTGTGATAATACAGTGGACTGAACCTAATAGAACTGACTACATTGATACAACTGATGATTGGTTTGGTGCGGGAAGTTTAACAACAGAGTGGTTAACAAAAGCCAAACTAGATTTCTTAATTTCAGACAAGACAACAATTATAAAAACACTAACTTACATGATTAATATAATAAATTTACTGGAAACAATTGGATGCAAATGGTATTTTATGTATATGACCCCCGATAGCATAGTTCATTCTTTTAAAAATTCTCAATTGTTTGTAGATACAAATCTTTACGAATCGTACACTACAATGGTTAACAAATTATTACCTTATAAACATCGTTACGTAGACTCTGTATCAATGACAGACTTTTATCACAGTAAGCGTATGCCACTAAAAAATAGTTTTCATTTTGTTAAAAATAAATTGCACAGTCATCAAGACGATCATCCCCTTCCAAACTATACATTGATGTATATTAAAGAAATTGCTTCATTGATAATACCGGATTTAAACATTATAAAAATGGAGGAATATGTTAACGAAATAATGACAGCGTTTGACTTTTTGACACAAATTAATTTATCCAGTTTAGAAAAAAAATTCTCTAATAATAAAAAATTGATAAATTTTAAAAAATCAATTGACAGTAGGAGAATAGATGAATAAAGAACTTGTCTTTGTGTATGATTGGATAGGACCCGAAGGTCCTTTAAATAATTACAAAGTTCCTAACATATATGATTTAATGAAACGAATGCCATATACTGGATGGGATAGCAACTCTGTTACAGACGAACACGACCCGATTGCAATGAAAATAAAAAAAATTGTAAACTGTAGGTTTGTGCCTTCGTATGACATAGAAAGATTAGGAGATGTTCCGTTTATGTACGAAATATTGCTTTCGCCTAAGAAATTCTTTACTGAAATTACCTTGAATAATCATCTTGGAGTTTTTCAAACTACTCCGGTGAATCAACAAGTATTAGAAGCTATAAGAAAAAAGAATGGGTACATTTTACTTTCTAATAATTACGAAAGCTTTGTAGATACTGCAACATTTGAAAGTATACATAATTATTTTAATGAAAATCAAATACCGTTGAATAAAGTAATATATCTAAGTAACTGTGCAAATGCACAGGAAATTTACGAAAAGCATTGCAGAAAATATGGCATACAAAAAAAAATAAACTGCGAATATATAGGACTTTATGTTTTGGATCAGAGTGCAATATGCCGAGATGCTGTGTTTTCTAAAAGAACTGATAAAACTTCTAAAAAAGAAAAATTGTTTTTAAATTTTAATAGACGACATAGATTACACAGATATATTTTATTACTGAAGTTTTTTGAGCATGATTTATTAAAACGTACACACATGAGTTTTTCTAAAGATGTACCTGTTGAGCATTGGATTCATGACGCACAAAAAGCAGTTGCAGAATACGATGTAAGATTAACCTCGGATGAATTATACAAAGTTTATGACTCCTTGCCTTATGTACTAGACACTCATGATTTTTCAAGATTTCCAATGGAAGACCGTCTTGAAGATACAATAAGTTGGTACGATAAAACTTATATAAGTATAGTTTCTGAAACCAACTTTGAAAACAACATTATACATATGACTGAAAAAACCATAAAACCTATTATTTTTAAACAACCATTTATTACAGTAGGACCAGCAAAAACATTAGCAGCTTTAAGAAAATTAGGATTTTGTACTTTTTCGGATTTTTGGGATGAAAACTATGATAACGAACTAGATCCTAAAAAAAGAATCAAAATGATAGTTTCAGTCTGTAGAACTATTGCAAAATGGAACCCTATGGAATTGCACACATTTTATGCAAGAACTAAAGAAATACGAGAACACAACTTCAAAAATCTTGCAAATTTACAACCAATAGAATTAAATAAATTTGTAGAAAAATACGGTGCAAATATATGAAAAAAGTTTTAGTTTGTGGCGCTGGCGGATTCATTGGTGTACACTTAGTCAACAGTTTAAAAAATCAAGGATATTATGTAATAGGTGCAGATCTAAGGTATCCTGAATTTTCTCATACAACCGCAGACGAATTTCACATAGTTGACCTGCGCAATCAGGATCAAGTAAGCGAGTTAATTACAACAGATCTTTATGAAATTTATCAATTGGCCGCCGATATGGGCGGAGCCGGATATATATTCACTGGCAACAATGATGCAAACATCATGTACAACAGTTCTATAATTAATCTTAATATACTTAGAGAAATGGTAGAAAAGAAAATCAACAGAATTTTTTATTCGAGCAGTGCTTGCATGTATCCTGAACATAATCAAACAGATCCGAGCAATCCATTATTAAGCGAAGAAAGTGCATATCCTGCAAATCCTGATAGCGAATACGGGTGGGAAAAACTGTTCAGCGAAAGACTATTTTTATCATTTGCAAAAAATTACGGAATACGGGTTCGAATAGCAAGATTTCACAATGTATTTGGTCCAGAAAGTTCATGGACAGGTGGCAAGGAAAAGTCTCCTGCTGCAATATGTAGAAAAATTGTTGAAACTGAAACTGGGGAAATAGAAGTGTGGGGACCGGGAACACAAACTCGTAGTTATTTGTACATAGACGAGTGTATTGTTGGTATTAAAAAAATTGTCGATGGCGAATATGAATATCCGCTGAATTTAGGCAGTGAAAGAATGATTTCTATCAACGAGCTAGCAATGTTGGTAGGAAGATTGACAAACAAAAATATAAAAATAAAAAATGTAACGGGTCCAATAGGAGTTAATGGAAGAACCAGCCACAATAAATTAATCAAAGAAACACTAAATTGGTCTCCTCCTGATAATTTAGAAGACGGGTTATTGAAAACTTATAAATGGATACTTGAGCAGATAGAAAATACCCAATGAATTTTTATGTTGATGACCTAAATAACAGCAATTTACATACACTGTCTTTTGAAAATGAAAACCAGCTGCCCTTAACGTTTAATGCTCCACAGGCCTTTAATCATTTTAAGGAAGCAGGATTCGACATTAAACAAAGTAAAGAATATAATACTCCAGGAATATATCTTGTTAGTGTTCAATGTTATGCAGAATCTTGGTCTGGTAAGTACAAATCAATTATTAGACATGTCTTATACGAAATTCCGTTATCGGTTATTGAGGCAGCTAAAAAAGGAAAAATACTTATAGTTATAGATAATCAATCTGAGGGATTGCCTCTAATTCGTAAAACTGTTAATGGATTTTTTGAAATGCACGAAGCAATGAAAAATCTAAAACTTCCAAAATACAGTGTTGTATTAATTGATAATAATGCATGGTTTACAGCAGAGTACTCTCAATGGTGTATTGAAAATGAACAATTTCCTCTATTTGCTCATACATATTTTTTAACAGGATTTTTTTATTTTAACTCGCGTGTTCCTAAACAACCATTGGTATTAGACGCGATAAATTCTTCCGACTCTAAAGATTATAACAGTTTAAACAGAACAGTTAGACCTCAAAGAACCGATCACCTGTATTATTTAATAACAAAAAATCTTCTAAAGAATGGGTTAATCAGTGGAAATTATACCAATAATCCTGATAATCTAGAAGTTGAAAAAAGTTTAATACTAAACATACATCATTTATCTTATGCAGATGTTTTAATAAAAAACTTACCTTTGATTGCTGACAAAGATTTTACTGTGGAAAATCCCGATCATGACAACGAAACTATTTTTAACCATTCTATATACAAAAACAGCTTGTTGAGTTTTGTTACTGAAACAGCGTTTCATCAGCCGGGCATGTTTATTACTGAAAAAACATTTAAACCAATTGTTGCAGGCCATCCTTTTATAATTTTAGGACAATATAATATTCTAAAAGAACTAAGAACCATGGGATATCGCACAGATTTTTCAGGAATAGACCAGTCCTACGACGATATTGTAGATCCCGTTGAACGTTTTCATGCAGCACATCAGTCGTTGATAAAGTGGGTAAATACAAGCAGAAAAGAAAAAGAAATGCATATACGACAATCTTTAAAAATAATAAAACATAATCAAATGAACTACCGACAACACGATTATGTTTATGAATCTCATAAAAGATTGTACAACACTGTGCAAGAAATATTTGCAGAAAAATACAGAAAACAATGAAAAAAATAAGTTTTGTAAGTCCAAATTTTCAACAGGGTCCTAAGGAATTTAATGCATATTATCTTCCGTATAGTCCTGCGGTTTTATGGGCTTATGCCCAGAAGTTTGATTATATAAAATCCAACTATCAGTTGGGTAATTTTATATGGAGAAGAGATCCTATACCGGAGGCTATTGAAATTTTAAAAGATTCGGCAATTGTAGGATTTAGTACTTATATTTGGAACAAAAGTTACAACAATGTATTAGCAAGAGAATTAAAAAAAACAAATCCAAATATTATGATAGTGTTTGGTGGTCCTGAACCTAAAATAGAAAATCCTAATTTTTTTGAACTTTATCCTTATGTTGATATATGTGTTAAACAAGAGGGCGAGATATCTTTTAAAAAAATATTAGAAGCAACTAATATAGAAGACATTTTAAAAATACCAGGATTATTGGTTAATATAGACAACAAAACAGTTAATACAGGAACCAGTTTAAGAATAAACGAGTTAGACGAAATTCCTAGTCCGTATTTAATTGGTATTTTTGACGAACTGATGTCACAGCATCCCGAGATTAGATGGAATGCAACACTAGAAACAAATCGCGGTTGTCCTTATGCTTGCACTTTTTGTGATTGGGGAAGTTTAACATACAACAAAGTTAAAAAGTTTGATCTTGATAGAGTTTATGAAGAGCTCGAATGGATAGGAAAGAATAAGTGTGATTTTGTTAGCATTACTGATGCTAATTTTGGAATCTTTCCGGAAAGAGATTCTGCAATAGCTGATAAATTAATTGAAGTTCAAAAAACATACGACAATCCAAAAGCCTATACAATAAGCTGGGCAAAGAATCAAAAACGAGAAATAGTAGACATTGTCAAAAAGTTAATATACGATGGTGGAGCAAAAATAGGTTTGAATCTAAGTGTTCAAACAATGGATGACAATGTTCTTGAAATTATCAAACGAAAAAATCTTGATACAAACAAAATTGAAGAAGTTTTTGAGCTGTGCGAACAAAACAATATACCCTTATACACAGAACTTATTTTAGGACTACCGGGAGAAACTTTAACCTCGTGGAAAGAAAATTTTTACAAATTATACCGAGCTGGTAATCATACTGGTATAACAATATATCAAGCACAGCTTCTTGAAAATGCCGAAATGAACCTATCACAGAGATCTGAATACAACATACAAGGCACAGTTGTATACGATTATCTTGTTGGAACATACAATGAAAATGAATTAAAAGAAGGTGTAGAAGTAGTAATATCTACAAGAGATCTACCGTTAGAAACCATGCTTGATGCACAGGTTTTTAGTTGGTTTATGAATACATTTCATATTAATGGCATAACAAATTACATCAGCAGATTTTTATTTAAATATTCAAATGTATCCTACGAAGAATTTTATGAAAAATTATTTGAATACATTAAAAAAGATCAATGGTTAAGTTCTGAAATCATCAGAATAAGAAAACATTATAAAAATTGGGCAGACTATGGAAAAATAGATCATATTCCAATTGAAGGAATTGAAATACACGGATGGAATCTTGTGCATAGTACTATAATTAACATGCACAGTAAAAATAAAAATCAGCATATATTTGATGTTATATATAAGTTTCTTGAAGAAAATTTTAATTTAGATAACGAAATGTCGGATCAATTAATTCAACTTCAACGCAATTATATAGTTGAATACACACAGGTAAAATCTTATCCAAAGGAAATAAAATTCGACTATGATTTTATAGGATTTATTCAATCAGACACAAATTTGAACAGTATTCAAGTGTACAATTTTGATTTTCCTGAAGATAAAAACATTAGTTTACAAGGGTTTTGTGAACAATTGTTTTTTGCAAGAAGAAGAAATTTTGGTAAGTCTTGGATAACAAAAGTCAATGATTGATGATACAATTTATGCATGGGAATTTGTCGACGACGAATTGTACAATTATATAAAAATAAAAAACTTAAAGCACATAAATCTTTTTTATATGCATGAATACGAACTGAGATTATCAAAAAAAATTGTTGATTATATCAACAAAAATTCTATTACTATAACAGTTATACTCTGTGTAAAAGATAAAAAATGGTTACACAACAATGTTATCAACTCTGGCATTAATAGTAATCTAATAAAAAAAGTTATTGCATGGCCGACGTTTTGGTTTTTAAAAACAACAGTTGAGCTTAAACAATACAACACTTTTTTTAATAACATTAAAAAACACACATTTAATTTTAAGAATCCTTATTTAACATTTAATGGAAGAACTCGTCCGCACAGAACATTGTGGATAGACGAGTTAGCAAAAAATAATTATATTAAAAAAGGAATAGTGTCTTATCAGCAAATTCCTCAAAAAGAAAAACAACAAAACTGGAAATACCACACAGGGGAAATATTGCTTTCTGGTGACGGATTTGAAAATCATTTTTCTAGTTATCACTTTAATCAGACTTTTTTAGAATCATTTTTACACATACCAACAGAAACAACTGTTGATACATTTCTTTTATCTGAAAAAACAGCCACTCCTATTCTTTGTGGGTTACCAACGTTAACACTTGGATCTCGGTATTATCATAAAAATCTTCAAGATATAGGTTTTAAATTATATGATGAAATCTTTGATTATTCTTTCGACGATGAAGCAGACACCGAGCAGCGTATACAAAAGTTGATGACAAATGTAACAGAAGTTATAAATCAAAAAGATAACTTAAATAACTTGTATGAAAAAATAAAAGATAAATTAGATTATAATAGAAATTTAGCACTAGATATAACGCAAACAGACATTCATGTTCCTAAAATTGTAAAAAACTTTGTTAATACAGACGTAAGAAAACAAACACATCTATCTGGGTATAACAGAGAATTAGCAGAGTTTTTCTCCAAATTTAAAATGTATAATATCGATGCACAAAAATACAAAGAAAAGATTTTTGAACTAGAAGCTGATTTGTGGCATAATTTTAGTTATGACAAGTTAATTCAAAATATTGAAAATACAAATCCTGAGTTGGTTACAATCTATGGAGAAAATGAGTGGGAGCCGTGGATGACTGAAGAATTTGTAAATACAATAAATTCTCGCAATATCAAATTAACATGGATTACAGGATCTCCTGAATCTAAATATCTCACAGATCGTGTAAACAATTTTGGTATTAAAAATTTTAAATTAAAACATTACCCTACTTTTTGGTTTAATCACACATTGTCTGTGTTAAAGTCACAAGACATAGAAAGTTTACAAAATAAAAAAACTTTTCAATACCCATTTGTATGTTTTAACAATCGTGGACACCTGCATCGTTGCTATGCAATAGACTATATTTCAAAATATAATCTATTTGACAAAGGTGTTGTAACTTGGCATAATTTTCTAAAAGAAAATACCGACTTTAAGTTTAAACATTTTGATAACACTGTTAAGAAAATCGATGATGAGTTTGATGTAAAGCTTGATTCATTCTTACTTCCTCATCAGTACCACGAAAGTTTATTTGATTTTGTTACCGAATGTTCTCACGAAACAATAATGATTAGTGAAAAAACTATAATACCGATAATTTTAAAAAAACCGTTTGTTACACTATCAGCACCGCATTTTAATAAGTATTTACAGAAGCTAGGATTTGTACTATATGATGAAGTAATAGATTACAGTTTTGATGATATAGAAGATCTTGATACCCGTGCTCACAAATTTGTAAAAAATATAGAAAAAATTAGCAAATTAAGAAATTTTGACGAAGTTTATAATTTATTAAAACCAAAAATAGAATTTAATTATCAAAATTTCTTAAAAATAGTCAACGATAGAAGTTTTATACCTGATGAAATAAAAAATTGTATTACAAAAATAGAACCTGCTCCTCTTACCGATCACGGAAGATTAAACAAATATTTTTGTATTTTGAACACCGATATATAATATGAGATTAACAATGAAAAAAGTATCAATGATAGGCTGCGGCAAATTAGGACAAGATTGTGCAGAAGTAATAGCCGAAACGTATGATGTAATTGGATACGATATTGTTCCAAGAACTCCTATTAATTTCAAAATGTCTGCAACAGTGCAAGAAGCAGTTGTTGACAGAGACATAATCTTTATTGCAGTACCAACGCCACACGAATTGGAATACGGCGGCGAAACCCCTATTAGTCATTTGCCTAATAAAAATTTCAACTACAACGCTGTAAAAGAAGTGTTAGCTGAAGTTAACAAACATGCAACTAAAAAACAGCTAGTAGTTCTTATTTCTACAGTTTTGCCCGGTACTGTTAGATCAGAATTTATTGGTCTTATTCCAAACGCTAGGTTTGTGTACAATCCTTACCTAATTGCGATGGGCACAGTTAAATGGGACATGGTAAATCCAGAAATGGTTATAATTGGAACAGAGAACGGTAGCTTAACTGCTGATGCACTGGAATTAATAGATTTCTATAAAACATTGATGCAAAATAACCCTAGATACGAAGTTGGTACGTGGGACGAAGCTGAATCGATAAAAATATTTTATAATACATTTATATCAACTAAATTAGCACTAGTTAATATGATACAAGATGTTGCAGAAATTAGTGGGAATATAAATGTAGATAAAGTCACAGATGCTCTCAAAAAGTCAACTAATCGCATAATGGGACCGGGATACATGGTGGCCGGAATGGGTGACGGTGGTGCTTGTCATCCACGCGACAACATAGCATTAAGGTGGCTATCGGAAAAGTTAGATCTAGGATACGATCTGTTTGGTGCTATAATGACTGCTAGAGAAAAACAAGCAGAAAATATGGCTAAACGTTGCCTTGAGATTGGCAACAGCGTGTGTATTGTAGGCAAAGCGTACAAGCCCGCAGTTCCGTACACTATAGGGTCGTCTAGCATGTTAACTGGGCACTACGTCGCGCAGCACGGTGGCACAGTGCAGTATTACGACCCTAATACAGGAGACACTGCATTCCCTACAACAGACGTATACTTAATTGGATACTGGGAAGAATGGGTTGAAGGTATATCATGGCCCACAGGATGCACAGTAATAGATCCGTGGAGACGCATTGCACCGAGTTCTGTGTATCATACAATTCATTATGGAAATACTAGAAAATGAAAATTATCGATCATGTTAGAACAAATTTTAGCAACACTAAAAAATTAAATGACACTTTTGTAGGAACACCTCCGTTTCCAATGATTGTGCTTGATAATTTTCTTCCAACGGAATTAGCTCTTGAATTAGAAAAAGAATGCAACACAATTCCGGATCATCATTGGACAGAATTTACTAGACGCGGCAGCAGCATGAAAGAATGTATAAACATGAATGTTGCTCCTGTTGCAGAAAGTTTTGTAAATCAGTTTCACAGTCAGCAATTTATGAAATGGCTCACTGAACTAACTGGTATTAAAGATCTAATACCTGATCCTTATTTAATAGGTGCAGGATATAGTAAAATCAAGACAGGATCTTCTTTAAAAATACACACAGATTTTAATTGGAACGATTCTATGAAAGTACATCGTATGTTGTCTTTTATTATATACTTGAACAGCGATTGGAAAGAAGAATGGGGCGGCCATCTACAATTCAATGACTTTCAGAATAAAAATGTCATACAGCGTGTACCGCCCTTGTTTAATCGTGCTGTATTATGGAGGCATCACAAAAAAGGGTTTCACGGGTTTCCAGATCCGCTAACCTGTCCTGAAAATATAACAAGAAATGCATTTAGACTGTTTTTTTATGTAAGTAATGCAGAGTACGATTCTAAAGATTTACCTCATAGAAGCCTTTATTGGTTTGACGAAGAAACAGGAGAACCCTATGATATCCCAACTGAAAAATAAAGGATATACAATAAATGATCCATGGGATGCAGTAACAATATTTGAAAATAAACTGGCAGAATATGCAGGATCAAAATACGCAGTATGCGTTGATAGTTGCTCAAATGCTATGTTTCTTTGTATGAAATATCTAAATATAAAAAATCAAATAATTGAAATTCCTTCGCGCACTTATGCAAGTACCCCTATGCAAATAATACATGCAGGAAATCGTGTTAGATTTGTTGAAAAAGAGTGGAGCGGAACCTATTATTTAAAACCTACGCAAATAGTTGATGCAGCAACTTGTTTTAGAAAAAACATGTATATATCTGGAAGTTATTTTTGTGTTAGCTTTCATCATAGAAAAACTCTTAAAATAGGCAAAGGTGGAGTTATTTTAACCGACGACAACAATTTTGTTGATTGGTGCAGGCCTATGATCTATGATGGTCGACACAAATATGTTCAACACGATGTTGACAATTATGAATGCATAGGATATCATATGTATATGACTCCTGAAGAAGCAGCCAAAGGGTTATTGCTGTTAGAAGAGTTACCGGATGAGAATCCAGATACTGGTAGCAATTTAACATATAAAAATTTAAAGGAACAACAGGTCTTTTGGCCTTATAGTGTATATGAAAGTTAATTCAAATACCGAGTGGGGAACGCTCAAAGAAGTAATATTAGGTCGCGCCGAAAATGCACAAATACCTAAAACAAAAAAACACGATATTCACTGCGTAGATTATGCAAATTATAATACTGTTTCTGGATTACCTTCGGGAAAATATCCCGATCGAGTGATCAACGAAACAGTCGAAGATTTAGATTTGTTTCAAACTCAACTTGAGTCTGTTGGTGTCAAAGTACATCGTCCTCAAGTAAAAAACTTGGACCTGTTGTGTTCAACTCCGGATTGGGTTTCTGATGGATATTACATGTACTGTCCTAGAGACAGTGTTTTGGTTATTGGGGATACATTAATAGAAACACCAATGCCGCTGAGAGCCAGATACTTTGAAACTTTAGGATATAAAAAGATTTTCAAAGAATACTTTGAATATGGTAGTAGATGGATTTCAGCGCCAAAGCCTGAATTATCAGACGAACTTTATGATAGATCGGACTTGTCTAAACCAACACTGACAAATTTTGAAATTGCGTTTGATGCAGCCAATGTTATAAAATGTGGAAAAGATATTTTTTATCTTGTTTCAAATTCTGGTAATAGATTAGGAGCACAGTGGTTACAATCTACGTTAGGCAAAAAATATACAGTTCATGTTATGGACAACATATATGCTTATGTTCATGTTGATACAACGATTTTACCATTAGCCCCAGGAAAAGTTTTGTTAAATCCTAGTAGAGTCAACGATAACAATATTCCAGAATATTTTAAATCTTGGGATAAAATTTGGGCTGTGGATCCAATCCCTACACCTTTTATAGAACATTGGGCCGCAGCAAGTCCGTGGCTAAGCATGAATGTATTGAGCATTAGTGAAAATCTAATTGCTGTAGAAAAAACACAAACGCCTTTAATCCAGCAACTTGAATCCAATGGGTTTGATGTAATGCCAGTGCAAATGCGTCATGCTAGAACTTTAAGCGGAGGTCCACATTGTGCTACATTAGATACAGTAAGAATTGACCAATACGGAGATTACAGTTAATGAATGTTTTAATAGGACTAGGGTGCAGCTGGACACAAGGCGAAGGCGGCTATCCTGAACAATTATGGAAACAACACAATGGAAAAATCAATCTTCCAATGCACAAAAGCCACCATCTTATTGAATACGAGCATGAAAACAGTTGGGTCAATGTTCTATGCAGAGACCACCTAACCGAATATCATCCATGTAATCTAGGTCAACGCGGTATCGGTAATAGAGGCAGTGCAAGAAGCCTGTATCTTACAAACCCAACTTTTTCAAAAATTGACAATGGAATTGTAGTTTTTATGTTAAGTGGATATGAAAGATTTGATTTTTTTAGAGAAGGCTGGAAAAACGAAAACAATTGTTATAAAAGTGATACAAAAGATTCAGGACATTATAATTTTCAAACTGTATGGCCTCACTTGGGTAATAGCAAATTGTGGGATATATACACACGCCAAGTCTATTCGGATGATGCAACAGCTATAGAAACCTTGTGTAATATTTTAGAAGTTCAAACCTTTTGTAAAGCCAATAATTTGAAATTTGTTTTGGCAAACGCCTTTGACAATCGCAATAAAGAATTTTTATATGAACACTGTGATAATTTAGCAAACAAAGTAGATTGGTCATGCTATATACATGATTATAGAGATTATCAAACATTTGCAGAATTACTAGTTAGAAAAGACGATTGGCTTTCAAAAGAAATGCAGTCTCATTACTATGAGAAATATAGTAATTTAGATTATCCAAAGAAACATCTGACCAATTGCATACACCCTACAATTGACGGGTACAAAGTAATTGCAGAAGAGTTGGCAGATTTTATTAAAGAAAAATATCCTAACGCTTGACATTTTTAATAAATTAGTTATAATTATAAAAAAGGATTATCTATGAGCGAGTACAATGAGTCTGCCGACCGAGCTGACAATCAACTTAAAAAAATAAGCAAAACAATGTGCTATGCTAAATGGACTCAAAGCTCGATGCATTTAACCAACGGTATGACACATAGCTGCTATCATCCTCCGTTGCATAAAATAAGTATCTCTGAAATAGAAAAAAACCCAAGTGCGTTACACAATACAGCAGAAAAAAAAGCAGAACGATCATTGATGCTTAAAGGAGAACGTCCGGCTGGCTGTTCTTATTGTTGGAATATAGAAGATTCTGGCAACAGAAGCGATCGTATATATCGTTCTGGAGAATATTGGGCACAGAATTCTCGCAGTGACATTATTGATGCACTGGACACAGGCAACATAAATCCTCGATATTTAGAAGTCAATTTCAATCAAGCATGT
>Ga0247839_1004292_pt1 | contig 18491 bp, 17 predicted proteins | sample LaCruzMarch2015__6_FD_192405 | JGI IMG/M metagenome (GOLD analysis project Ga0247839, IMG submission 192405) | Freshwater microbial communities from meromictic Lake La Cruz, Castile-La Mancha, Spain - LaCruzMarch2015_16m | ecosystem: Environmental > Aquatic > Freshwater > Lake | place: Spain... | reverse complement strand
CCGGCATCTGTTCGAGCGGCAGACCGGGCGAGGACCCGATGGCGCCCTCCGCGGCCGGCCCGGCGAGCTTGATGAACTCGGCCGACTGCATCCCGTCACCGCCCATGAACGGCGTTTTCATGCCGAGAGTGCGCATCTGGCGCATCATGGGGGCGGCCTGGGGGTCCATGCCGCCGAAGACCACCACATCGGGCCGCTTGGCCTTCAGCGAGGTCAGGATCGCGGTGAAATCGGTGGACTTGTCCGTCGTGTATTCGCGTCCGACGACCTTGCCGCCGGAGGCCTCGACGCTTTTCACCACCTCGTCGATCAACCCCTGACCATAGGCGGTGCGGTCGTCGACCACCACCACCCGCTTGCCCAGCCCCGTCGCATACCGACCCAGGGCCTTACCCTGCTGGGAATCGTTGGCCATGAGCCGGTAGGTGGTGTCGAACCCTTGATTGGTATAGGCGACCGCGGTGGAAGCCGGCGACACTTGCGGGACGCCGTTTTCGGCATAGATGCGGGAGGCCGGGATGCTGGCCCCTGAGTTCAAATGCCCGACCACCCCCTTGACGCCCTCATCCACCAGCTTCTGGGCGACCACGGTCGCCGTCTTCGGGTCCGCCTGATCATCTTCCACCAAGAGCACGAACTGCACCGGCTGGCCGCCGATGGTCGGCGTGGACGCGTTGATGGTGTCCACCGCGAGGCGCGCCCCGTTCTCGATATCCTTGCCGAGGTGCGCCTGCGGCCCGGTCAAGGGGGCCACACACCCGATCTCGATCGTCTCGGCAGCGGTCAACCACGCCGGCATTGACCAGGAGGCGGCGCCGAGAACGAAAGCGATCAATAACTTGGAAGTCATAGGTCTACTCCGAATGCCAGTCGGCAAGGTTGACAAAGGCGGGCCACGGCAGCGCATCCGACGATCGCCGCCGCACGGGGGTCCTGCTGGACGGGCATATTACCAATAGAACGCCTGCAACACCTTGGTGATGTGGGTCAGGCTGCGGACGCGCTCTTGGATCCGCCGAGACACAGGGGTGATTCCGGAGCCGCACCGCCCTTGGCGAGCCACTCATCCGGAGTCCAGGCGTGCAGCGCCAGGGCGTGCAGCCCGTGGTCGAACTCCTCGCGCAACAGTCGGTTCAGCGTCCGGTGACGGGCGACCAGACCCTGACCGGCAAACTGATCGCTGACCACCAGAAGCTTGAAGTGCGACTCCGCCCCCGCGGGCACCGCGTGCATATGACTCTCATCCACCACCTCCAGATGCAGCGGGGTCAGAGCGGTGGTTACAGCGGACTCGATACGGTCGTGTCGATTCATTGGGGTACTCTCGGTGGGTCGGCATGACAGCGGTGCATGACCGGTCAGGTTCGGCGAAGCTGGGTATTCGGGGCGCGCACACGTTTATAGCGTTCGCACCTGATATCCAGACAGACCTTCGTGTAGGGGCGGGTTTGAAACCCGCCCCTACGTCCGGTTATCACGTCCGAAGGCTACTTAGGTCCGCGCGACGCTGGATCGGGTCGGGCGAAACGTGAGGCCGACGCGCCCACTCGGCAAGCCGTCTCTTGACGGGTTCCTGAGCGCCGGCGAATCCCAGGATGAGATTCTGCGTCAGTATCCGTCCCTTGAGCCGGCGGACATCGACGCCTGCCTGCGCTTTGCCGCGGAGCTGATGGCCCACCGTTACACCCTACAGCGAGTGGCCTGATGCCGCGCTTTCTGAATGAGGGGAGGAACCCCAACAAGTCAAGCCGTCGTCCACAGAACGCATCTCACGCCAAGGCGCCAAGCACACCAAGGAGAGCGCCATCCTGCGGTAACCCCAACTCCGCGAGCGCCTCCGGTTTCGATATCGCCTTGAAGAACCTTGGCGTCTCGGCGCCTTGGCGTGAGACATTCCGGGTCTGAGCCAATCCGGTGCGGCGGATGCGCCCACTTAGTCGCAATTCGCCACCAGTGTCAATACCTTCGGCGCGACATCTCGGCTCTGCTCGACCAGGTCGAGATCGACCCGGATCACGACGACAAAGCACTGTGCCGCGCGGATGCGTGAGGTATACCTGGAGCGGCAATGCGGCGCCGCGAGACTAATCCCCGCGGACTTCGATATGGTCCGACAGCAGCAGGTCCTGCGTCGCCGTGACCACGGCCTGTAAGGGTCCGATCAAGGACGGCTGGGCTATCGACTCGCGGGTGACCCCCTCCGCCCGGCCGTAGAGGCTCAGCCGCAGGTGTTCGACTGTGCGGACATGCAGTTGCAGGTCGGTCAGGATGTGTTCGAACTCGCTGCGGGTCGGGGCCGTGCCCAGTGCCTGAAACAACTCGGCAAGGGCGCCGAACAGCGGCAGCGCCTCCGCGCCCAGACCGAATTCCGCGGGCGCGTACGCGATCTGCTGTTCGGACACCCGCCCGACCCAGACGCGAAAACTCGCTTTTTGAATGGCGTGGTAGAGCGGGGTTTCCGAAATCAGGAACAGCAGCAGATGACGCGGGTTGGCGAAATACCGACCGCCGCGCACCTCCCAGAAGCAATCCGCGATCAGCCGATGGATACGGATATGCTCACGGAAATCAGCGGCCTGGAGTTGATCTAGGATCAAGACCGTCGGCTCACCCTCGCTTTGGGCGCAGGCCTCGCTGACCTTTTGGTCCAGCGCGTCGATGGGCGGTTCGGTCCGACCCAGTTCGTCCTGGCTGGGCGGCAGGATCACCTCCGGCAGGGCCGGATGGGCCTCGGTGAAGTCCAGATAGAGACAGTGGGGAAACTCCAGCGCGCGCGCCAGCGCGGTGGCGAAGGCGGTCTTGCGGCGCTCCCCGTCACCTTCGATAGCGAGCGTGCGCAGCGTGCGGGTCGGGCCTTCGAGCACGCAACGGACCTGGAACTCGTAGTCGTCGTTCGACTCGAATCCGCACTGGGCCATCTTTTCGCGCAAGCTCGGCATATCCATGATGATAACCCGGTTGCGGGGGATTGGGGAGCGGTGACCACCCGCGGCGGTTGCGCGCATTCGGTCGCCGTGACCGGTGGCGGGACCCCGTCCTCACGGTCTATCGCTGTCAGAATATCTTACACTCGCCTGGCTCCCGAAGGCTGCAAGGCTCCTGTTTTCATGCTAGATATATGATTAAAAAGAGTATTTATGTTGGTGGCGCGATTCATGCTTTTGTTCTCGGCAAGATTGCCGCCATCGGCTCAGTCCACTGGACATCCAGATTGACGCTATGAACAGATCGTTTTCGCTGGCCCTTGCCGCGACCAGCCTTCTCGCCGCTTGGTCAGCTCAGGCTCTGGTCATTGACGGGTTCAACGAACACGAGATGCTTCTTGTGGCAAACGCCCCCGGAAGCAATCTGGGAATCGGCGAGCCGGTCGATGATGTTATCGGCGGCGCCCGCAAGTTCAATGTAACGAATGTGACGGGTGCAACCGCAAGCCGGACTGCCGCCGCCCTGATCGATGAGATCGACGACCTGACGCCGGGCGGCTCCAACCTGCTGTCGGTCAGCAATGCCGACCGGGTCGACAGCACCGTCACCGTGATCTGGGATGGCACGACCAATGACCCGTTTTTAGTGAACACGACGGGTTTAGGCGGCGTGAACTTGTTGGCGGATAATGACACCGGATTCCTGTTCACCATCCCGACCATCGATCAGAACGTCGAATTGGCCCTGACCATCTGGGATCTCGACAACAACAACCACACCTACCTCTATCAGTTCCCAGCTCCCATCGATCGGTTTTTTATCCCTTTTGCCGAGTTTACCGGGATTGACTTCGAGAACGTTGGTGCTATCCGACTGGTGCTCAATGGTCCGGTGGCTTGGGACGGCTCGGTCGATCTTTTCGAAACCGGCAGCCCCGCCCCGTCGCCTGGAACCTTGCTGCTGTTGGGCGCAGGATTACTGGCCCTGGTCCGCCGCGGCAAGCGCTCCGGGTCACACCGCTGATCGGAAACCTCCAATCGAAACGCGCTTGCCGCTCCAAGGCAGACGCCATGTCTACCTCGCGTGTTTTGGATTCGCGCCCCTGAGTTTTCGCCAGCCTTCCGCCTCGAGCCGACCGTTACCTCGCCCGGCGATGCTCCTGTCGGCGCGCCTTGAAAGCAGACGATAATCCTTCGCGATCTGGTATAGGATTCTTGGGCAAGCGCCTTAGCGGCCTCGATGCGGGGTCGCGGCAGGTGCCGCGTCGCTTTCACACCTGGGGTTTTACCTGCTATGTCGTTCATCGCCAGCCTGCGCTTGGCCCTGATTGCCGCGCTTGTCACGCCCTTGCTGTTGCTTCATGCAATCACGGTTCGCGCGGACGTCATCGGCGACGCCATGTCCTCTTGGCACGCGGGAGATGCGCGCACCGCCATGATTCTGCTTAGAGATCATCTGGAGCGTCACGGCTCCGACGCCGCCGCCCGCCTGCTGCTGGGACGCGTCTATCTCGACCAGTCGGCAGGAGCGGCCGCTGAACAGACGTTGCAGCGGGCCTCAAGAGATGGGGGTTTCGCGGCGGCGGACCATCAGGTCGAGTTGGCCGAGGCGCGCCTGCTGCAAGGCAAGTTCACGCAGATCGTCGAAGATCCCGCGACCTTGGCCGCCTCGGATCCGGCCGATCGGGCGCAACTGCACGCCATTCGGGGTGAAGCCTATCTCGCGCTGGGCCAACAGGAACAAGCCGACACCGAGTTCCACATGGCCTTGGGGTTCGTCCCAAACCACGCCCGGACCCTGCTGGGTCAGGCCAAGCTTGCGCTGACGCAGGGCAATAAGGAGCGCGCGCGGGAGTTCCTGAACCAGGCCGTGGCGCTCCACCCGCAGGATGCGCGGGTCTTGGAGTCGCTTGGTGAGGTTCAGTTCGGTGACGGACAGTTCGGCGAAGCCGACGCGGCCTTCACCCAGGCGATCGCCTACGGCCGCAGCGACTGGATGGCCCAGTACAAGCGCGCCATGACCCGCCTGGAGCTTGGTCAACTGGATCAGGCCGCGGCGGATATCGCGGCAGCCGCCAAGCAGAGTCCCAATTTTCCGGGGCTCAGCTATGCCCGCGGCATTCTGCTGCTCAAGCAAGAACAACCGGAACAGGCCCTTGCAGACCTCCTGCTGTACTTGCGCGAGCGGCCCAAGGACCCCCAGGCGGCCTATCTGGCCGGAACCGCGCTCTACCAACTGGGCCGTTACCATGAGTCGGAGGAATATCTGGAACGCGCCTACCGCGCCGCTCCGGCAACACCGACCCGCGCCGCCGCCCTGGCGGCCGTGCGGCTCGCGAATCAGGATTTCGCGGGTGCCGAGGCTGTGTTACGGCCCTTGGCCGATCAGCCGGACGCGCCCCCCGGAATCCAGGAACTCCTGGGTCAGGCGGTCCGGGGCCAGGGGCGGGCGGCTGAGGCGCGCGACCTCTTGACCACGGCGGTCACCGCAAGTCCTGATGGCGCCATAACCCGCTTGCGGCTTGCCGAAGCCATGCTGGCGGCCGGGGATCCGGTCGGCGCCGAGCCGGAACTGCGGGCGGTGCTGCAGGCCAGCCCAGGGAATCAAATCGCACGGCTGATGCTGATCCGTATCTACCTGGAGAAGCCGGACCCCAAGGCCGCACTGACCGAGGCCGAGAGCCTGATCGCCATCGCTCCGAAAGATCCCCGCGCCCTGAACGCCCTGGGCCTTGCCCATCAGGTCAACGGTGACCCGGCGGCGGCACGCGGCGCCTTTGCGCGTGCGTTGGAGAGCGAACGCGGTTTTGCCGACGCGGCCTTCAATCTGGTCGCCGCCGCGCGGCGCGAGCCTGATCCCCAGGTCGCCGGGGCTCTGTGCGAACAGGTGCTGGCCGCCCAGCCCGGGCACACCAACGCCTTGCTGCTGCTGGCCCAACTCGAGGTCACGGCGGGCCGGCGCACGGCCGCGCTCGAACGGCTGAGTGAGGCGCTCGCCAAGGATGCGGGGAACCTGGCCCTGCGGCTCAACCTCGCGCGCGGCTATCTCGCCGCGGGCGCGATCCCGGCCGCACAGCGCATCCTCAAAGACCGACCGCAGTCCGCGGCCGCCGACCCCACCTTTCTGATGGTGCAGGCGCAAGCCGAGCTGGCGGCCGGTCAGACCCGCGAGGCCGTCCAGACCCTGGAAACCCTGATTCAGTTGCAGCCGGATTCGGCGCCGGCCCACTTCCTGCTCGCCGCCGCCTATGCCGCCGGCAATAGGGTCTTGGAGATGCAATGGCAGTTGCTGGAAGGCTACCGGATCGATCCCCAATCCCCGCTGGCGGCGGAGACCCTGGATCGCGTGGCCGCCGCCTTACCGGATTCGCCGTTCAAGAATCTCCTCGTGAGTACGCTCCGGAACCAGACCGCCGACGGCGCCGCGATCCTCCTGTTGCAGGCCCGTCTCGCATTCGCCGCGGAGCGTTACCCGGAGGCTCTGCGATTATTTGGCGACCTGGTGCAGGCAAGACCGGACGATCGCGCGCTGTTCATGGAGTTTCTGAACGCCCAGGTCAAGGCCGATGAACTCTTCCCCGCGAGCCAGGCCGCCCAGGCCTGGGTCGGCGCCCATCCCGACGATTATGAGGCCCGCGGTTTGCTGGCGCAGATCGACGCCCGCCGTGGGCGGGTTGCGCAAGCCCTCCAGACCTATCGCGAACTGCTGCGGGAGGACCCACAAAACGCCAAATACAACAACAACCTGGCAATGCTGCTGATCGATCGGGAGCCGACCGAGGCGCTCACCTACGCACGGGCGGCCGTCGCGGCGGCGCCGCAGGACCCGGCGGTGGCGGACACCCTGGGTCTGGCGCTGCTCGCCGCCGGTGACACCCGGGGCGCGGTGCAGGCACTGGCCAAGGCCTATGCCGCCCTGCCCAAGGAACCCACCGTCGCCTTCCACTACGCGCGCGCCCTGGCGGCGGACGGCGATCCGGCCCAGGCCCAGACGGTGTTACTGACCATCACGGATCTCGCGTTTCCGGAGCAGGCCCAGGCCCAGGAGTTGCTTAAACAGCTTGCGCCCTGAACAGCCGCGGCAGCCGCGGACGGTCCGCATAGCGGACCCTACGGTAACGTCGTGACCTGTCGGGTCCGCTGTGCGGACCGACGACCGTGCAGATCGCGCGATGGCCGGTCTTATAGCCTTCGTACCTGATATCCAGACAGACATTTGGTGTAGGGGCGGGTTTGAAACCCGCCCCTACGTCCGGTTATCACGTCCGAATGCTCTATGACCAAGGCCCGCCCGCCGGACTCAGGCGGCCGGCAGCACCATGGGGCTGCGCTTTTTCGGGTTGGCCCGAAACAGCACGGCAACATTGCCGACGCGGGTGACGAGCTCCGACCCGGTGCGCTCGACCATCGGGGTGAGGATGGCGTCGCGCAGCGCCCGGTCCCCCACATTGATCTTGACCTTGAGTAACTCATGGTGACTCAGCGCCAGTTCGAGCTCAGCCAGTACCGCCTCGGTGAGTCCCGCCTGACCAACCATGACCACCGGTTTCAGTGGATGGGCCTCGCCCCTGAGCCAACGCCGCTGCGCCGGCGTGATTGCCGGAGTGATCGAGCTTGAGATCGCCATCATGAGTCTGTATCCGTTAGTCGCGCCGATGCGTTGAGTCCGCCGCCGGACGCGGCGGTGACTTGCGCAGTTGTCCCTGATTATAGCCTTCGCACCTGATCTCCAGACAGACCCGCGGACGCCGCGGTGTCAGACCGGGTCAGTCGGTTCGGGAACCGGTCTCGGCGCGGGGGTAAAGAGGTCGGCACTGACCTGATCGAGCTGCTGATAAACCCGCCGCACCCAGACCTTCACCCGCTGGCGGTCCATGAGGCCCAGGCCGGAGTCACGGTTGTGGGTTGCGGCCCACAGACTGGTGCCCTGATGGTCGATCTTACGCATGGTACCGGCGTGCAGTTCCGGCAGCTCGATGACCGCCGCCCCCAGCCACTGGGCACGGGTCCGGACCGGGGACGACTCGAAGGCCGAGAAGTCCTTGCCGCGGCCATAGTTCTTCACCACCACATAGGAAGCCGCATGGTTGTAACGCTCGAACAGGGCGTCGAGCAGGGCGATGCCGTCGGCGCCGTCGTCGAGCACATGCCAGAACACCACCGGAACCTGCTCGTCCGCGGCCAGGCTGAGCAGATCGTTCTGCTCGATCCAGCGGTGCAGCGGCAGCGAGGTCTGGGCGGCCAGGTCCACCAGGACATCCTGGTCGGCCGCCAGTGCGGCCTCCATCAACTGATCGGCGCTCTCGAACTCATCCAGCGCGATGGGCCGGCTGAAACCCGCGTAGAAGCGCAGCAGGGCGCCATGGGAACGGTCGGTATCGAAGGCGGTAAAGGGACGCTGGTGATCGATGTGATACTGAGTCAGGAGTCGCGCCAGGACGGACTTGCCGACCCCACCCTTCTCACCGCCAACGAAATGGATCTTGCTCATGCTGCCGCCTGTCTGTGTGTAAATGAACTCGGCGAGCGGAGACTCGCCGGGGCCGCATGGTAGAGCCTCACGCGGCCGGCTGCCAGCAGCCGGAGTGCTCTTCAGCATGAACCGGTCTTGACCATGGTTCCGGCCAGTGCCCGGGAAGCGCGTACTGAAGGCTCCCGTCCCCCGTGGGAGCGGCGTCCCGCCGCGATGCGGTGCCGCGGTGACCTCGAACGCTGCGGCTGCGCGCCAAGCCCCATCGCGGCGGGACGCCGCTCCCACGGGGTCGCTACGCGACTTTCACGGCAAAATCCCCAGCGACCGACGACCGACGACCGACGACCGACGGATCGTCTCAATCCTCGAAGCGGCCGACACCCGGTATGTTCACCTGGTGCTCGTCAAAGTCTCCGGTATCCGCCCCGCGGTGACAAGCCTGACAGTTTCCGAAGCTGCCGACCTTCGGGTTGTCCTTGACGTAGCGCGCCGGAACCTCGTCGTGTTTGCGCTGAAAGTACGCCGTTTGGGTGATCCGCGGCGGTCCCTCGCCCTGGATCGGCCGCGCGGCGAAGGCCCGCGAGCGGACCCGGTCGTTGCGGTCCGCGGCATTGCCCTCGAGGTAGGCGAGCAGCTCGGCAGTGAGCGCCGGGTCCAGGGTCGCATCATCGCCGAAGTGATTGTCCAGCGTGCCCATGACCTGCGCCCAGGACGCGGCGGGCAGCAGCCCCGGCTGGTAAGCGAAGTGGCAGCCGCCGCATTCGGCGCGATAACGCGCGTTGGTTACCGGGGCCAGGTCGCCGCGGGCTATCAGACCCTTGGCTTCACGATGGCCCTTACGGTCGTGGTCGTCATCGTCGTGCTCGCTCCAGGCGAAACCACTCGCCCCGAGGGCGATCAGGGCCGCGCCCGCGGCGGCAATGAATGCCTTGCTCATCAGTCCGATCTCCGGTTGTTGCATATCAAGCGCCGCTCTCTAACACCTGCCAAACGCCTGTGCCGCTCGGGGGTTCTCAAAGCGACTGGATGTACCGCACGAAGTCGCCTTTCTCCTGGGGCGTACAATCGCGCCCCAGGGTCCAGCGGCAGTTGCGGCCGAACCACTTCTCCACCTTGGCGGGGTCCGTCAGCCGCTCGGAACTGGCGGAGACGGCCAGGGGTTCGATGGGTTTGCCGGTCGTCGCATGTTTTCCGGGCTTGGTCAGATCCGTTCCGTGGCAAGTGACACAACTGCGCTGTTCGCCAGCCCCTTCCGGTTGATGCTTCGTGGTCCAGGCCCGCGCGCCGGCGGCGGCGCTGAAGGGACCGGCGCCCTGCCCCTGGTAGGTCGCGATCAGGTCGTCGCCGGTGGCCGCGGACACCAACTGGGTGCCCAGCCCGAGGCCGACGACCAGTGCGAATACACTTATTGGTTTCACAGTCATTGCGATGCTCCTCTCTTGTAACCATCGATCATGCCGCGGATCAGGTTTTCGCGGTGTTGCAGGCTGGCCAGGACGACTCCCAGCACGTGCAGGGGGATCAGGAACAGGGTCGCGTAGGCGATAAACTCATGGACCTCCTTCAGATCATGCGCTGTCGCCGCCGAGACCCCCCGCAGATAAGGCGCCAGGGGTCCGGCGAACTCCCCGGCACCCAGCACGGCCATGCCGGTGACGGCGGTGGCAGTGACGCCCGTGAGCAGCGCGATCACCATCGCCGCACCAGCCGGGTTGTGACCCAGATAGCGGTCGGCCCGACCGCGCAGGACATCCCCCAGATAGGCCAGGGTCACCCGCGGGCCGCACACGAAATCCCACCAACGGGCGTGGCGCGGACCGATCAGGCCCCACAGCAACCGTGCACCGATCAGGGCGAGCGCGGCATAGCCGGCCCACGTGTGGAGTCCCAGCAGTTCATCCTCGGTCAGAAACGCAATCAGCACGGCGGCGCCGAGCGCCAAGTGGAAAAAGCGGACAAAGGGATCCCAGACGCGTACCCGATCCGCCGACCGCGTCGCGGTAGCGCGCGGGCCCTGATGGCCGGCGACAGGTTCATTGGTGTTGCTCATGGCGGTCGATCGCTCCCGGTGGATTTGGCCCCTGGTTCGATACGAGTCTCGATCCAGCGCTTGGGCACAGCATGCCGGATCGGCCATGAACGCCGCCTGAGCAGGACTGTCAGCGGATCGACAGGATGGATTGGCCTACAATCAATGTTATGCAGACTCATCACTTTCGCCTGATCCTTGGTTTGCCGCTGCTGCTGGCAACTGGGTGGTCCGCCGCTCATGGTCGTGCACATGACTGGGAAGACGACGATCACAGCCACGACCGCGCCCGACGGGCCACCGAACGCGGTGAGATCCTCAACCTGTCCGAGGTCTACACCCGGGTCGCAGCCCAAGTCCCAGGCCGCGTATTGGAGGCGGAACTGGAGCGGGAGCACGGGCGCTGGGTCTATGAACTGAAGATCCTGGACCCGCGCGGTCGGCTCCAGGAGATCGAACTGGATGCGCGCACCGGCGCGATCCTGGACCATGAGGAGAAAGAGTGATGCGCATCCTGGTGGTCGAGGACGATCCCCGCACCGTCGATATCCTGATCCGCGCGTTGACCGCCGCTGGTTATCTGGCGGACCACACGGGCGATGGTGAAGACGCCTGGTTTCGCGGCGATACCGAACCCTACGCGGCGGTCATCCTGGACCTGGGGCTGCGGGGCATGGATGGGCTCGCGGTGCTCAAGCGCTGGCGCGCCGCCGGCCGCGACCTGCCGGTGCTGATCCTCACCGCCCGTGGCGATTGGAGCGAGCGCGTGGAGGGGATCGATGCCGGTGCCGATGACTACATGCCCAAGCCTTTTCGGGTGGAAGAACTGCTGGCGCGCCTGCGCGCCATTCTGCGGCGTGCCGCCGGGCAGACCTCGCCGGTCCTGCGGGCCGGCGGGCTGGCCCTGGACACCCGGCAGATGGGAGTGACCCTGGACGGCATCCCCATCCATCTCTCGCCTCAGGAGTACCGGCTGCTGTGTGTCCTGCTGCACCACAAGGGCTCGGTGGTCTCGCAAGGCGAACTGGCCGATCAGATCTACGCCGACGGAATCGAGCGCGACACCAACGGCGTGGAGGTCCTGGTCGGCCGACTGCGCCGCAAACTCGGCGCCGACCTGATCCAGACCCGCCGCGGCTTCGGGTACCTGGTGGACGATCCCGAGCCGGCATCCACTCACACTAAAGTTGATGAGTAACGGTTCTTTCGCGGCAACAGCGACACGATGACCCGCCGCTCCCTGCGCTTTCGACTGCTCCTGGCGGCCGCCCTGTCGATCACCTTGGCCCTGGTCGCGGCCGGGGTCGGACTCACGGCGCTGTTCGAGCACCATGTGACGCGGCGGCTGGAGGCGCAGCTCGACGAAACCCTGAGCCAGATCCTGGGTCACCTGGAGGCCACCGCGGGCGGGCGCCTCCGGTTCGACCTGGCCCTGGCCGATCCGCGTTTCCAGACCCCGTTGAGCGGACTCTACTGGCAGATTCAGGACGAGGACCGGCCGACCTTGCTGCGCTCACGTTCGCTTTGGGATGTCGTACTGGACCTGCCCGCGGACACCCTGCCGGATGGGGCGCTCCACCGTCATCAACTGCCCGGACCCGCCGGACAGTCGCTGCTGGTCTTGGAGCGGGGGGTGCTGTTCCGGATCGGGTCAGACGAGCGGCGGGTGCGGGTCGCGGTCGCGCTGGACCGGCGGGAGTTGGCCCAAGCGAGCCGCGACTTCGCCGCCGACATCGTCCCCTATCTGGTGTTGCTGGGCGCGGTGCTGGGCCTGGCCGCCTGGGGCCAGGTCCGCATCGGCCTGGCCCCGCTGGACGCCGTGCGCCGGGGTGTGCGCGCCATCCGCTCGGGCGAGGCGCAACGCCTGCCGGCCGATTACCCCGACGAGGTTCAGCCCCTGGCTGAAGAAGTGAACTCGCTGCTCGATGCGCAGGCACGGGCGATCGAGCGTGCGCGGGCCTGGACCGCTGACCTGGCCCACGGCCTGAAGACCCCGCTGGTGGTTCTCGCGGCCGATGCCGAGCGTCTGCGCGACCTGGGTCAATCCGAGTTGGCGGACGATCTGGACGGACTGGCCCAAACCATGCGCCGACGCGTGGATCGGGAGTTGATCCGCGCCCGTGTTCGGGCACGGGCCGGCGCCCGCGCCGACGCCCGCGAGAGCGTTGGCCCCGCGCGCCGGGCCAATGAGCCGGGGGCCGATCTGCCCGACACCCTGAGCCGCGTGGTCCGCGCCTTGGAGCGCACCCCCAACGGGTCACGGCTGCACTGGGATCTGGACGGTCCCGACCGGCTCGCGGTGGCGATCCTCCCGGAAGACCTGACCGAACTCCTGGGCAACTGTCTGGAAAACGCATCCAACTGGGCCAGCACGCGGGTGCTGGTGCGGACCGAGACCGGCGACCGCATCAGGGTGCAGATCGAGGACGACGGCCCCGGTGTCCCGGAAGAGGCGCTCAAGAACCTGGGCCAGCGCGGCCTGCGGCTGGACGAGCGCACCCAGGGCTCCGGTCTGGGCCTGGCCATCGCGCAGGACATCTGCGACGCCTACGGTGGCGACCTGGCCTTCAGCCGCGCCGACCTGGGCGGATTCGCGGTGACCCTGCACCTGCCCGGTCGGGGCGCCTGAAGCCCTCAGCGCGGCGGCGGAAACAGAACCGCGGCGCCTGGCGCGGCCATCCCGACCGCCGAGCGGCCGAGGCTACGCGCGGGCAACGCCGAGAAAACGTCACCGTCGGCCGTCCACCCGAGCGGCCTTAGGGTAAACTGCGGATCATCTCGCGAGGCTGGGCCACTCCGACACCCGCGCCGTCGCCGATCACCAACATCCTGTCCCCTAAACCTGGTCGAAGAGGTGTCACATGGCCACTCCCAATTATGCGTTCGAGAAGCGTCAACGAGACCTTGCCAAGAAGCAGAAAAAGGAAGAGAAGCGCAAGCGGAAAACCACACCCAGTGACGACCAACCGCAAGTGGTTGAGGAAACGGACGACCAAACGGCTGCGCACGCGGTCGAGCCGCAATCGGACGACGACGACAAGCCGAGCACCTGATCCGGTGAAAGCGGCTCGAACCTGGCCGCACTGTCCGCTGCCAACCCCTCTTGTCGGGAGTTGTCAGCGAACCGTCAGCACTGTGGGTCCATAATGCCGCTCGGCAGAGGCTGCGAAGCGCACGCGCACTAAGGAGCAGAAACCCATGGGTCAGGAAACGGACAACGACTGTTCCCCCCGCGGCCTCGCCGCCCATCTGCTTCCTTTCACCGACCCAACAGCGCACCAAGGAGATTCATCATGCGTTTGAAAGCCACTCTGCTGCTCGGCAGTCTCATGACCCTCAGCGTCGCCAATCCGTCTCTCGCGGCCGATTGGCAGGCTTTGCCTGATCAAGCCCCGTTCCCGGCGGATAACCCTCCGAACGAAGCCAAAATCGAACTCGGCAAGATCCTGTTTTTTGATCCGCGGTTCTCCGAGCACGGCACCCTGTCCTGCAATTCCTGCCACAATGTGATGGCCGGCGGGGACGACAACCGCCCCAACTCCATCGGCATGCACGACGCCCGCGGCGGGCGGAGCGCACCGACCGTCTGGAACGCGGCCTTTTACTCGGTTCAGTTCTGGGATGGGCGCGCCGCCACCCTGGAGGATCAGGCGAAGGGACCGGTGGCCAACCCCATCGAGATGGGCATGGCAAGCCTGGACGAAGCCATGGCCCGGGTCGCCAAGATTCCCGGTTACCAGCCGCTGTTCGAGGCCGCCTTTCCGGGCGAGACCAACCCGGTCACCGGCGACAATGCAGTCAAGGCGATCGCCGCCTTCGAGCGCACCCTGATCACCCCCAATTCGCCCTATGACCGCTATGTGAAGGGCGACGCTACCGCCATGACCGAACAGCAAATCCGCGGCATGGAGACCTTCGACACCCTGGGCTGCACCTCCTGCCATTCCGGGGCCAACTTCAGCGGCCCGACGCTGCCCATCGGAACGGGCTTCTTCATGAAGTTTCCCACCTATCCGGGCAGTGCCTATGACGCCAAGTACAAGCTGACCAAGGATCCGGGCCGCTACGAGGTCACCAAGAAGGCCGCCGACCGGCACCTGTTCCGGGTACCGACGCTGCGCAACATCGCCCTGACGGCACCGTACTTCAACAACGGCCAGGTCCCCACCCTGGACATGGCAGTACAGGTCATGGCCAAGGTCCAGTTGAACAAGGACCTGACCGAGGCCCAGACGGCGGACCTGGTGGCCTTCCTCAACGCGCTGACCGGCGAGTTCCCGGAGATGGCGCTGCCGCGGCTGCCGGGAACGCCGAACATGAGCGTGATTCCGCCGGTTGACCCGCACCTCAAGGCCAAAGCGCATCGTTAAGGGTTTCTCGTTCCCACGCTTTCTCGTTCCCACGCTCCAGCGTGGGAATGCCGTCCGGCCGCTCCAGCGGCCCGTGGCACCACGCGACGCCTTCCGTGTCGCGCTTGCTCCCTCGCTGGAGCGCGGGAGCCGGATCAAACAAGTCCAGGAGTGAACGTCTTTGGCGTCTCGGTCGTTGTCGTAATCGAGATGATATTTCCGACTCGTTACTTATTGCGATCACGCTCCGCCTCGATAGAGTTGGGCGGGATTTGCATCAACGAATCGGGCCATCGCCTCCTCAATTGAGGAGGCCTCTGAGATCAGTCCCTCCTTCCCGATCGGGAGAGCACTGTTGGCAGCGTTATAGCCAGGCTCCGCCATCCGCCGATTCCCGACCCATGCCGCGCCGCCTCTCCTGCGAAACGGTGCCTTCGCCCGCGGCGGCCTGGTATTCTCAAGACCTGTGATCGCATATGCATTCATCGGTTCGCACTCCTAATCGTTGCGTTGAAAGCGACCCGGCCGCGGCTGATCGCGACCTTGAGTGCAGCCTAACGCCACGCGGTTGACCACACCCTGTGCGGCCTTGTCAGCGAACCATCAGGCGATGCGATACCACCATTGCCCATCGCCAAGACCGCCCGATCGACGCGCCACGTTGCGACAGCCCGTCGGATCAGGAGGCGCGGACGCTGCCGGCTATACTGTTTAGAACAAGCACCGCGGCGCGAGCAGCGCCCGTGGCATGACAGACCGCGGTACCGGTCACCGCCCAGAGGCAATCAATCAACCTCGGGGGGCACGCGTACTGATTTCAGGTAATCCATAGGGGTCATAGCATGCACCTCGATGAATCCTCAACGCCCATTGGCTGCATCGGCTGCAATGCGGCGGGGACCCTTCCAGGGCTCTTCCGGCAGCGGGTCGCGCAGTCCCCCGCGGCGGTCGCCTACCAGCAGTTCGAGGACAAGACCTGGCGCGATTACACCTGGTCGGAGGTCGCGGCACGCGTCGCACGCTGGCAACAGGGACTGGCGGGCGAAGGGCTGCAACCCGGCGACCGGGTGGCGCTGAGCCTGCGCAATAGTGTCGACTGGGTCTGTTTCGACCAGGCCGCACTTGGTCTCGGCCTGGTCCCGGTGCCCCTCTACATCACCGACAGCCCGGACAATCTGGCGCATATCCTCGGCGATTCCGGCGCCCGTCTGCTGCTCCTGGACTCGGACCGGCGCTGGTCGGCCCTCGCCTCCAGGCGTCAATCCTTCCCGGAGCTGCGGCGGGTGCTCTGCCTGCTGCGCGAGGTCCCCACCGAGGATGAGAGCGTCCGGTACCTCACCGACTGGCTGCCCGACACCGCAGCCGCCGGGCCGGAGCGGGTCACGGCACCGGACGCCCTGGCCACCATCGTCTACACCTCGGGGACGACCGGGAGACCCAAGGGGGTGATGCTGTCGCATCGCGGCATCCTCTGGACGGCGGAGGCCGTGCTGCGCCGCATTCCGGCCTGGCCCACGGACAGCTTCCTTTCCTTCCTGCCGCTGGCGCACGGTTTTGAGCGCACGGTCGGCTATTACCTGCCCATGATGGCGGGGAGCCGGATCAGCTTCGCGCGCTCGGTCGAGTTATTGCGCCAGGACCTGCTGATCGTGCGCCCGACCGTGTTGCTCGCCGTGCCCCGGGTGTACGACAAGATCTACCTGGCCATTCAGACACGGCTTGGCGAACGGGGGCTCAAACGGCGGCTGTTCGACACCACCGTGGACCTGGGTTGGCAGCAATTCCGCGCGCGCCAGGGACAGGCCAAGGCGCTCGGTTTGGTCCAGCGCCTGACCTTGCGCCTGCTGCGGCGCCTGGTCGCCGCGCAGGTGCTGGATCGGCTCGGCGGTCGCCTGCGGGTCGCCGTCAGCGGCGGTGCGCCACTCTCGCCGGTGGTGGCACGCTTCTTCATCGGGCTCGGACTACCGCTCACCGAGGGCTATGGGCTCACCGAGACCTCCCCCGTGCTGAGCAATGCCCGACCGGAGGACTGCATCCCGGGTTCAGTCGGCCGCCCCTTGCCCGGCCTGGAGGTCCGGATCGGACCGGCGGGCGAACTGCTCGTCCGCACGCCCGGTGTGATGCTGGGCTACTGGAACCACCCCGAGGCGACCGCCCGCATGATCGATGCCGATGGATGGCTGCACACCGGCGATATAGCCGACATGCGGGAGGGGTCGCTCTACATCCGCGGACGGCTGAAAGAAATTCTGGTCACCTCGGCCGGCGAGAAGGTCTCTCCCGTCGAGATGGAGATGGCCCTGACCATGGACCCGCTGTTCGCTCAGTCCATGATCCTGGGCGAGGGACGCCCCTATCTCGCGGCCTTGCTCGTGCTGGAACCGGACCTCTGGGCGCCCTTGGCCGAGCGGCTTGGGCTCGATCCGCAAACGCCGACCGCGCTGCACCATCCGACGGCCGTCGCCGCCATCCTGGCTCGGGTGCGGGAGCGTCTCCGGCCGTTCCCGGGCTACGCGCAGGTACGCGCGGTGCACCTGAGCCTGGAGCCCTGGACCATCGAAAATGGTCTCGTCACGCCGACCACCAAGGTCAAGCGCTCCGAGTTGGAGGCCCGGTTCGCGCCGGTCATACGCCAGCTCTACCGGCATCGGGAGGTGCCACAGGACCCGGCTTGATTGGAGGATACAGAATCGCCTGAGATAGCCATCGGACGTGATCACCGGACGTAGGGGCGGGTTTCAAACCCGCCCCTACACCAAGGTCTGTCCGGATATCAGGTCGGAAGGCGATATCACATGAGTGGTTCGACCAGGCCTGCCCGCGGACAGCGGTCGCCGCGCTCGACGAGGAACCGCACCCGTTGGCCTGCCACCAGCGCTTTGAAGCCATTCGTCATCAATGCATTGGAGCGTACCGACACATCGTGACCGCCGTCATCCCGGGCGATGAAACCGACCCCCCTATCCGCATTCCATATTTTTACTGTACCGGTCAACATGTTCGCACCCTCTCTCGATCGGATGGATTGGCGCGACCCAAGCCGCGCGCGTTGTACCGACTGAACTACGAGTCAGCAATCGGAAACTACCATCGGACCTATTGCAAAACAACATCTTTATTATAAATTACTTAAATACTTGGCTCTGCTTGGCAGGAACGGTGACGCCAACGAGACCAGGGCCGGATCATGATGCCAGGCATCCCAGTGGTCGACCAGCACACGTATAGAGTGCGCGCGCCTGACGGTGCCGCGGGCGCCCCGACCCTGCGGACACCTGAACCGATAGTCCGAATGACTCACGCGAAGGCGCGAAGACGCGAAGAAGAAAGAAAGATAAGGGAGATTTGATAATCTAATATTTGCGATGACGAAATGTGGGGGGAGAGCGATAGCGTCCGGTGATGAACGGCACGCGATGAGTTGTGCGCTTTCTTCCTTCGCGTCTTCGCGCCTTCGCGTGAGACCCTTCTTCGTCCGGATCCTCGCGCGAGACTCCCCTGGTTACAGACATCATTGGTGGCTTTATTGATCGAACTGAAATCGGTGGAACAACTTGCCGCAGTTCACGCCAAGCAAGTCTTGACCTATCTGAGACATTTGCGCTGCGGCGTTTTTCGCGGACGCGCCGGAACCCGGGGTCGGCGCCAGGTGGGCTGACGCACAGGCATTTCCTGGCGAGCATCGGCGAAATCGGGTCGCCGGGGCGCCCATTTGA
>Ga0247839_1004270_pt1 | contig 18589 bp, 7 predicted proteins | sample LaCruzMarch2015__6_FD_192405 | JGI IMG/M metagenome (GOLD analysis project Ga0247839, IMG submission 192405) | Freshwater microbial communities from meromictic Lake La Cruz, Castile-La Mancha, Spain - LaCruzMarch2015_16m | ecosystem: Environmental > Aquatic > Freshwater > Lake | place: Spain... | reverse complement strand
AGCATAAACTCCAGTTAACGTAACAGGTGCAGCATCTACGCAATAAGCTGCCGCCAACCCTGTGTAACTAACAACCGGCAGCGGGTTAACTACAACTTGTTGAGTTTGACTTCCACCACATCCATTGCCATTTGTGAAACTGTAAAGAATATTGTAGGGTCCTCCAATTGTTGCGGTAGCAGGATTAAACGTAGCCGTTCCGTTGCCATTGTCTGTAATTCCTGTTCCGCTAAATGTGCCGTTTGGAGCCTGATTTCCAGTAAGGGTTATGGCTGCTTCGTCAATACAATATTCAGAGTCCAAGCCACTAAAGATTACGTTTGGCAACCCGTTAATAACCACATTTTGTGTTTGAAAATCAGTACATCCATTCGCATTGGTATAAATATAGGTTACTGAATGCGTACCAACTCCTGCTGTTTGAGGTGTAAACACACCACCGTTAGTTACACCCACTCCACTAAAAGTGCCTCCCGCAGGGCTTCCAACCAAAGTAACAGAAGCCGCATCAACGCAGTAATCAGCTGCCAATCCTGTGAATGAAACTACTGGTAAAGGATAAACAATGGTAGTAGCAGTACTCGAATTACTACAGCTATTTATGTCAGTAAAATTGTACGTAATAGTGTACGGGCCCCCAACTGTTGCAGCCACTGGCGAGAATGTTGTTCCCGACATTCCTGGTCCAGAAAAGGTTCCTCCAGGAGGGAATCCCGAAATAGTAACAGGAGCATCCGAAATGCAATAGGAAGGAGCAAGATCAAAAATTCCCACAATCGGTAATGGGAATACGTTAACCGATTGGGTTTGTGAGTTTACACAGCCGTTTACATCCGTGTAGGTGTAAACCACATTGTGTAATCCTATTCCAGCTGATGATGGCGTAAAACTATTTCCAACAACTCCTGGTCCTGTAAAAGTTCCTCCCGTTGGAAATCCTGTTAACGGCACAGCAGCACTATTGTCAATACAGTAGGAAGAGCTCAATCCACTAAAGCTCACCAAAGGCAAACCAGTAACTACAACTGTTTGCTGCGCTGAACCTACACAGGTATTTCCATCAGTGTAGGTGTAGGTTAATGTGTTGGTTCCTACCGCTGCCAACGATGGTACAAAATCATTGCCAGCAACACCCGTTCCGCTAAATACTCCTCCAGTTGGAGAAGCAAACGCAACTAAACTAATAGGAGTAGTTTGGCTAATACAATATGGACCGCCCAAAGAACTGAAGGTAACGGCTGGTGTATTGTTCACTGTAACTGGAACGGTAATAAACGAACCTGTACATCCATTTCCTGAAGGTGTAATCGTGTAATTAACCGTTCCAGGAGCAAGTGTGCTATTGGTAAGTATTTGGCTAATTGTGCTACCTGTACCAGAACTAAATCCTCCTGTTCCGGGCGTTCCACTAACTGTCCAGTTAAATGCTGCTGCTGTTACCGCAGATGTAAGGTTAATTGTAGCCAAACCACCGTTGCAAATAGCAAGTGACGTTGGATTAGCCACCACATTCGGAATTGGATTTACGGTAACTTGAACCGTAATAAAACTTCCAACACATGTTAATGCCGTAGGTGTAATTGTGTAGGTCACAACAGCTGGTATTCCAGATGTATTAAACAATTGCTGAGCGATGCTGCTTCCAGAACCTGCGGAAAAACCACTAGTTCCGGGACCACCTGTAACTGTCCAAGCAAACGTGGTACCCGCTACAACTGGCAATGTGCTAAGTGCAATATTCGTGGTCTCTCCACTGCAAAACGATTGTGATGTTGGTGTTGCAACAACCACCGGCACTGGATTCACAATCCAAGAAACTGAACTTACACTTGAGTTACAACCACTTCCGTTGCATTCGCGCTTTGCTTCGATAATTGTTGTTCCAGCTATGGAAGTAACGGATGGAATGGTGGTAGACCACCCGCTCCATGAACCACCATTGTCATTCGAAAAACGGTATTCGTTTGCACAAGTACCAGTTCCATCACTTCCACCAAAAACATTTATGGTAAGCACAGTTCCTGCGCAGACTTCAGCGACATTGGGTGACTTTGTAATAGTTGGGGCAATTGGATCAGGAACAACAGTCACTTCAACAGGTGTGGTGGCAACAGATTCACACGATACACCACCAACCGTAGAAATAGTTATCCTTCTAAACCACGTTGTTTGCGTTAACGCTCCTGCTGTATAGGTTGAACCTGCTGGTCCTACAATTGGACCAAATCCGGCAAAAGCACTCGTGGTGCTACTTTCCCAACGGTAAGACACACCACTTCCTGTGCCATCCGTTGTGCTGATAAAAGCTGCGGGCGTTCCCCCTACACAAACCGTTTGCGCAGCAGCGATTGCGCCAGCAGTCGGAGTTCCAATTACGGAAACTGATTTGCTATCGAATGCGGCAGAACAAGGAGTCATTCCTGTGGTAGTCAATGTCAATGTTGCTGTTCCGCTAAATCCAGCGGGGGGCGTCCACGTTGCGTTCAACGTATTTGCATCTGGAGTAAAAAATCCACTTGACGAAGTGCTCCAAGTGGCTCCCGTTGCTCCACCGCCAAATCCACCACCAAGGCCAACAGTGGTTCCACCTTGACAAATGTTTGGAATGGCAGGACCAATGCTAACCGTGGGTGTAGCAATAACTGTTACCGACTTGCTAGCTGAAGCTGCAGAACAAGGCGCCATTCCCGTGGTTGAAAATGTTAAAGACGCAGTTCCGCTATATCCTAGAAGCGGTGTCCACGTAGCATTTGCTGTATTCGCATTGGGCGAGAACGAACCTCCTGCAGGAGTGCTCCACGTACCGCCTGTAGCTCCACCGCCAAATCCCCCGCCAAGCCCAGCAGTAGTTCCTCCTTGACAAATATTTGGGACTGCACCACCAGCGCTTGCAGTTGGGGTGGCAATTACAGTTACTGATTTGCTAGCCGCAACTGCAGGACAAGGCGCCATGCCTGTTGTTGTCAAGGTTAGCGTTGCCGTTCCACTAAACCCAGCGGGTGGAGTCCATGTGGCATTTAATGTATTCGCATCTGGATTAAAAGAACCGCCAGAAGCTGTACTCCAAGTTCCTCCAGTGGCACCTCCACCAACAGAACCACCAAGTTGACCAGAAGTCCCTCCTTGGCAAATGCTTGCCATTGCAGGACCAGCACTTACCGTTGGTGTTGCAACAACTGTTACCGTTGTAGCCTGTGCAGTTCCCCAACATCCATTGTTGAATGGACGGTAATAGTACGTTCCTGCGGCACTCACACTTTGAGGGCTTGCCGTTACACTTGTGCCAGCAGCATTTGTTCCTTGCCAGTATGGTCCAACTCCACATAGTGCAGAACCACCCGCAATCGACACGGAATTCCCCGCACAAATAGTACTAGCATCAGGTGTGTTGGCCGTAGCAGTAGGAAGCGTGTGCCTGTATTGCATTTGCCCAGAAGTGGTACTCCAAGTAGTACTAGATCTATTCGAGCTTACCCGCAAAGATGTAGTTGTCCCCGAAAACCAGCAGGTTTGGTTGGATGTAAAAGCAAAACTTCCACTGCCATTCAAAGGAGTAGCGCAGAACCCATTAATGTTTGGCGCTCCATTATTTCCCCAAGTAAAGTTGTAATAGGTACCAGCAGTAATGGGTAAATCGTAATACGCTCCAGCGCCAAGATTTACGCTTCCTACAGCGCATCCCGCAGCGGCTATTACTGTTGGACTAGATTCTGGGGCAATACCACAACCAACCGGCTGAGGTGCTGGGACGCTTATTAACGTAATCGAAACAGTCGTGCAAGTGGAGTTGGTGAAACAATTCCCACCGCTGTATTCATTCATTACAGAATAAATGTTTCCTCCTGGAGAAGTGAAATTCACTGAGGCTTGAAGCCCTCCACAACTCGGACCATTATCATCATTGTATGCTAAATACGAACATCCAGTGGTGTATATGGTTAGTTGAGTGTCGTAACCAGCACCACAGGTAGAAACGCGATATACCGCCCCTGCAACCGTGCCTGTAATCGTGGATCGCTCTCCTGCATATTGGCAAGTTGTGATATTGGCGGATTGGCCAACGGTCCATCCGCTCACGCTAATAGAAGCAAAGTCTGTGGCAGAACAACCACATTGCGCCAACGAAGTGTTTGCTTGAAAAATGGTGGCCAAAACAACCAACGCAACCACACTCAACTTACCGTAGAATTTACTCATGTTTAAGATATTAATTTGACGAGAATTGCCAATCCTGTTGAAAACTTTGGAAAAAGGTGGGAAAATTACGCATTATGTCTGTTCATATCATCGCTTCATGCCTAAAAACAAGGAAGTTGGTCGAAAATAAGTAGTCATATAACGAAAATCAAAACCCTTCAAAGGCATCTGTTTTCGCATTTATCGCTAGAAAATCGCTAATTATCAACAGAAAGGGTGAGCCAGTTTCCCGATTCACCCTTTTCAATTTTAAAATAACGCGGTTTAATTTTTCACTATCGATTTCACAGTGAAGCCCTCACTTCCAACGATTTGAACGTAATAAACTCCATTGCTTAAGTGGCTTATATCAAACGACCTGCGGAATGAAGATGCGACTTCAATGCGTTCGGGTTGCATCAATTGACGACCTAAAACATCTTTCACTATCAAAGTAACATCGGTACTCGCGCCCAAATCGGCCTCAATACTGAATTGCCCATTGGTTGGATTCGGGTAGATGTTCAAACGGTACGGACCATTGTTTTCACCAATACCAACAAAAGTGAATTCTATGTTTGAGGAAATCCCTATACAGCCGTTAACATCTGTTACTTGTACGGTATAATTACCGCTTAACTCCGGTGAAAAACTTCCAGCATCAGCACCAGGGAGTGGGCTACCATTTCGGAACCATTGATAAGTGGCAAATGGGCCATTGATAACCTGCAGCACTCCACCATTTTGTACCACTTCGGGTATAGGATTCCAAACCGTTACGACAACTGGATTAGTTAGAGTTGCGCTATTCAAACAGTTATTCAAATCAATAACCTGAACAGCGTAAGCACCTGATTCAGTCACCAAAATAGACTCGGTAGATGGGCCATTACTCCAGAGATAGGTATTAAACACCCCAACTGGTTCTACCGAAAGTGTAACGTTTCCGCCTTCACAAAACTCCAATGGGCCATTGACAACAATGTTCGGCTCAGTAGATTCATTCACGTTTACAGTGGTTGGAGATGAAGTTGCTGAACATCCGCTAACAGCATCAGTAACGGTTACGGTATAAAGTCCTGCTTCATCTGCCGAAATTGCCGAGGTGGTTTCATTTGTTGGGCTCCAACTGTATGTGCCAGTCGAACCTGTTGCCGTTAGCGTAACGCTATTGCCTTCGCAAAGATTTGTGCTACCATTTGCAACAATTACCACACTAGGAGCGGGACTAACAATAACATTCACCACGTTAGAAACTGCTGTGCATCCAAACTGATTTTCGATTGTAACCTGAACTGAACTTTCCTCAAATACGGTAATATTTTGGCTTGTTTCTCCCGTGCTCCAAGCGTAAATAAAGCCTGGTGCTGCTGATAATTCCACAGACTGACCTTCGCAGAAAGAAACGGAACCATTGGCCGAAATCACAGGTTGCTGAACAGTGCTTAACGCAACAACAATCTCATCAGTGCCTACACATCCATTGCCATTTGTAACCTCAACAGAATATGTAGCCGCCAATCCAATTGTTATTTGCTGTGTTGTTTCCAAAGTTGACCAGCTATACGTTGCACCTGGATTTCCAGCGTTTAAGGTTAAGAAAGACCCCGCACAAACGGTAGCATCCTCGCCAAGGTTAACCACGGGAGATGTTAGAACCGAAACTTGAATAGCCGTTGAGGTGGCGCTGCAACCAGCAGCACTAGTTACAGTCACCGTATAATCGTCTTCGACACTCACCGTGACTGTTTGGCTAGTTGCGCCATTACTCCAATTATATAGGGCATAACCTGCACCTGCATCCAAGGTTACGCTCGATCCTTCGCACAAAGCAATTGGTCCTGCTGGAGAAATAACGGGCAACGGCAGTGCATTGACTACCACACTTTGTGTGCTGCTGTTGCTGCATCCATTGGCATCGGTGTAGCTATAGGTAATGTCATGCGTGCCAGCGCCTGCATCTGACGGACTAAACGTGTTGCCCGTAAATCCCGACCCACTAAATGTTCCTCCAGTTGGAGTGCCTGTTAAGGTTACTGCCGCTATATCTTCACAATAAGCAGCATTTAGCCCTGTGAATGATACAACTGGAAGTGAGTTAACTACTACCGTTTGGGTGGCGGTGCCCGTGCAGCCCAACGGGTCGGTAAACGAGTAGGTAATCGCATGCGTTCCCGCACCTGCAGTGCTTGCCACGAAGTTGTTACCGATAATTCCAATTCCACTAAATGTGCCTCCACTTGGGTTTCCAATAAGCTCTACTCCTGCGTCATCTAAGCAGTATTCCGCACTTAAACCGCTGAGGCTTACTACGGGTATGGCATTCACATCCACACTTTGCGTTTCGCTATTAGTGCATCCGTTCAGGTCGGTGTAGGTATAGGTAATGTCCTGCGTGCTTACTCCAGCAATAGATGGAATGAACAGGTTTCCTGAAATTCCTACCCCTGAGAATGTTCCGCCACTTGGAGTAGCAGTAAGCTGAACTGGAGTGGTTTGGTCTACACAATATGACGCTGCCAAGCCTGTGAAACTAACCACCGGCAGTGGGTTGAACGTTACTATTACTATATCAGCATCCGTGCATCCTCCATTGATTTCTGTCCATGTGAAATCGTAAGTGCCATAAGCAGTTACCGTCACAGTTGCAGTGGCTGTATTTTCGTCTGGTGTGAAAACTGCTGTGCCTGAACCACTAAACGTCCAAGTTCCGCTGCTAATTGATGGAACTGCGGATAATGCAACATCCAAATCACATTGATTGGCAGCTACACCTGCATTTGCTACAGGCTGTTGAAAAAAGTCTACCACCACATCAGCACTTGCAGAGCACGTACCATTGTTCTCGGTCCAAGTGAATGTGTATGAACCGTATTGCGAAACGGTAACCGAAGCATTGGGGTCAGCCGCATTAGGAGAGAAGTTGGCGAAACCATTTCCAGCAGAAATCGCCCAAAACCCATTTCCTGAGTTAGAAACTGCATTCAAATCAAAATTAAGGTCACATTCCACTCCGCCTAAACCAGCGTCAACACTTGGAAGTTCCAAGAAATTAACCGTTACCACATCGCTACTTACGCAAATATTATTCGTCTCGGTCCAAGTAAAACTGTAAGTTCCAAAGGCATCTACAGTTACCAAAGTACTGGCTGATGTTGCGCTACCAAAAGACGCAGCACCAGGGCCAGACGTTTGTGTCCATTCCCCACTTCCAAGACTTGGATTGGCAGCCAAATCAAAATCCAAATCGCATGCATCGCCTCCAATCCCAGCATCAGCAGTGGGCTGATTCCAGAAATTAACAGTAACCGTTGCCGCATCACTACATGTTCCGTTCGTCTCAGTCCAAGTAAAATCATAGGTTCCAAACTGACTCACAACTACTGTAGCTGATGGCGAGGTTGAATTGCTGAAGGCAGCGGTTCCAGCACCTGTGTTCAGCGCCCATTGACCTAATCCTACACTTGCAATGGCATTGAAATTAAATTCCAATTCACAGGCATTGCCTTCCAATCCTGCGTTTGCAATGGGTTGTTCGAAATAATTCACCGTGATTGCAGCATTGTCCGAACAAGTTCCGTTGGTCTCTGTCCAAGTGTACTGATACGTTCCAAATACATCCACGCTTACTGAAGTGCTACTTGATGTTGAATTTGCAAATGTTGATGTGCCTGGCCCACTTGTTTGCGTCCATTCGCCCAATCCAACGCTTGGGGTTGCCGCTAAATCGAAATCAAGGTCGCATTCGTTACCCCCATTTCCAGCATTTGCTACCGGTTGCTCATAAAAATTAACGGAAACAATCTGACTGTCAGAACAGTTTCCGTTAACTTCTGACCATTCAAATGAATAAGTTCCAAACTGATCCACAGTAACTGTAGCGGTGGCCAAAGCGCTATCATCATACGAAGATGTGCCTGGGCCGCTTAATTGTGTCCAAGAGCCCAGACCAACGCTTGCCTCCGCATCAAACGTATAATTTAGGGAGCAAGCATCTCCACTTTGTCCAGCATTGGCAATGGGTTGCTCATAAAAATTGACGGTTATTTGATCGCTGGTAATGCATGTTCCGTTTGTTTCTGACCACGTAAAATCATAGGTTCCATAGGTGTCAACGATAACGCTTGTATTCGCGCTGGCTACGTTTATATAGTATGCTGTACCAGGACCAACATGAGACCACGATCCTACTCCGGAACTTGGGGTGCCATTGAATGTGAATGTGTCATCGCATTCTGAACCACCAACACCAGCATTGGCAGAGGTCTGCTGCTGGAAAGTCACATTCACCACATCGCTATCAGAACAAGAACCGTTGGATTCTGTCCAAGTAAAATCATATGCGCCTATCACACTTACTGTAGCAACGGCATTGGGGTCATTTTCATTGGGTGAGAACGTTGCAGTTCCTGGTCCAGAAGTCGTCCAAGTTCCCACACCAAGCGATGAAATGGCCGCGAGCGAGAAATTTAAATCGCACTCAAATGCACCAAACCCTGCATCTGCGGTTGGTTGCTCGAAGAAATTGATGGTTACAGATGCCGCATCACCACAATTTCCATTGCTTTCTTCCCATTGAAAAACATACGTGCCATAAGCATCTACGGTAACCGTAGATGTTGGGCTTGTGTCATCTGAGAATAAAGCGTTTCCAGAACCACTAATTTGCGACCAAAGTCCAGTTCCAAAGCTTGATGCTGCTGATAAAACATAGTTCAAATCGCAGGCATCATCATCTAGCCCTGCGTTTGAAATCGGTTGGCTTTCGAAAGCAATACTAATTTGATCTGAAAACGTGCAAGAACCATTGGTTTCCATCCACTCAAGCGTATACGAGCCCGATTGAGATGCTGTGGCCGTTGTTGTAGCAATTGCGCTATTTAGGAATGTGATAAATCCAGGTCCAGAAACTTGGCTCCACAATCCGTTTCCCGATGTTGGAACTGCATTCAGTGCAAAATCGAGGTCACATTCCGCTCCTCCATTTCCAGCATTTGCCACTGGTTGCTCATAATAATTCACCGTTACCTGATCGGACGAAGAGCACGAGCCATTCACTTCTGTCCAAGTAAAAGTGTAGGTTCCGTATGCTGAAACAGTAGCTACCGAATTTGGGCTACTCGCATTTGGAGAAAAACTTGATGTTCCAATTCCAGTTGTCTGCGACCACGTGCCTGTTCCAATACTTGGCAGCGCAGCCAATTGAAAATCAAGGTCGCACGCATCGCCTCCAACACCTGCGTTGGCAGTAGTTATACCATTCACCGAAACTTGCGTGGTTGCCGAATTTGCACAGCTATTTCCATCTGTATATAAATAGGAAATGGTGTAGGATCCACCAACTGTGGCTGTGGCTGGGTTAAATTGATTGGCCGAAATGCCAGTTCCTGAAAACGTTCCTCCAACAGGAAATCCTGAGATTGTAACCGGCAAATCTGAAACGCAATATGTTGCATTCAATCCAAAGATTCCTACAACAGGAAGGTCAAAAACGTTAACAGACTGCGATTGAGTATTCACGCACCCGTTCACATCAGAATAGGTGTAGGTAATGCTATGCAAACCAACCCCAGCAACCGATGGTGTGAAATTGCTACCCGAAATTCCATTGCCCGAAAATGTTCCGCCAACAGGAAATCCTACCAATGGAACCGCTGTGGAATTGTCGATGCAATAAGACGTTCCCAGCCCCGAAAAACTAACCAAAGGCAAGCCTGTTACTTGCACGGTTTGTTGCGCGGTATTAACACAGGTATTTACATCAGTGTAAGTGTAAGTTAATGTATTGATGCCCACCGCAGCTTGCGAAGGCACGAAATCAGTGCCTGAAACACCTGTGCCGCTATAAACACCTGTGCCAGGCGGAGTGGTTGGAATTCCAAGACCCACCAAACTCACAGGCGTAGTTTGGCTGATGCAATACGGCCCTCCAAAAGAAATAAAACTTACCGCTGGTAAAGGATTTACCGTAACAGCGACATTTATAGCGCTGCCTGGACATCCATTTGCTGTTGGTGTAATGGTATACGTCACCGTGCCAGGCAATCCTGTTGAATTGGTAAGTACCTGAGTAATACTATTGCCAGAAGCATCACTAAAACCGCCTGTACCAGCGGTGCCCGAAACAGTCCAAGAATAGGTAGTATTTGCAACGCCAGAAGTAAGCGCTATGGACGTTAAACTTCCCGTACAAATAGCTTGAGATGCTGGTGTTGCAACGACATCAGGGATTGGATTTACGGTAATAACCGCAGTAATATCGTTGCCGATGCAGGTGGCTGCTGTTGGAGTAATGGTGTAGGTAGCTGTTCCAGGCGCTGTCGAACTGTTGGTTAAAGTCTGTGCAATTGGGCTTCCCGAACCGCTTGAAAATCCACCAACACCGCTAGTTCCAGATGCTGTCCACGCATACGTTGTTCCTCCAACGGAAGAAGAAAGTGCAATGGATGTGCTTGCACCGCTACAAAACGCCTGCGTATTTGGAGTGGCCGATGCCACGGGCAAAGGATCTACAGTAACAACGGTAGCCTGCTGATTTCCCCAACAGCCAGCGCTTCCTCCATTGTTTGGACGATAGTAAAATGTATATGCCCCTTGAGAGGGGATAATTCCCGTACTATTCGGACTTCCCGCAATGGCAACACTTGTTCCATTATTCGTTGCCCCTTGCCAATAGCGTGTTCCACTAATGGCTATTCCTCCAGAAATATCTAGCGCTTGTCCTGCACATATAGTTTGCGATGTAGGAGAGTTTCCCGACACCGAAGGATCCGCTCTTCTGTAGGTTAATTGAGCAGAAATGGTAGCCCATGTTGCCGATGTGCGATTTGAACTTACGCGCAATACCGTTGTGCTGCCCGAAAACCACGCACCTTGGTTGGTATTGAACGCGCCACTACTTCCCCCGCCATTTTGCGGTGCTGCACAGAAACCCGAAAGATTCGGAGCGCCATTGTCGTTCCAGCTAAAAACGTAGTAGGTATTTTGGTCAATATTAATATCTCTAAATGCACCGCTGCCAAAGGTTGTGGTTTGATTAGCACAGGCTGCAGGGTGCGCAGGTGAGGCGCCTTCTGAGGCGATATTGCATTGCGCAAATATTTGATTTGCACTAAACCCAAACAATAAAACAAATGCCGTCTGGCCCAAACAATTAGAGTAAAATGCCTTCATGAGGGGAATTTTGAAAATGAATACGAAGATGTGAATCGAAACTAAATCAACAAATTACGGTGGGAAATTAGCAATAAGTGCGAAGCCAATCCATTTCGTTTCAGAAAACTTGACAAGCAAACGAAAAGCTCCGCGTCAAAACTGTTTTAACTCCTCTATTAGGTCAAACGCGGAGCGTTGCATGGTGTGAAACATAGCGCGACAATCATGCGCTTCCTTTTCAAAATCTTTGTGCTTATAAGGCAATTCTCGGTCTTGCAGCAGAAGGCGGTCTTCCACAATTAGTTCCAAATGTTCTTCATGTGCCTTCCACTTTTGGCGTTGTTGAACAGTTGTTTCCTTTAGAAAATGAACCATACGTTGTTTCAACCCTTTTACTTGGGAAGCATGAGGTTCATCCATGGCTTTTAGCCCATAAATATCCAACATGCGCTGCAGAAAAGTGAGCTCAGTACTCCACGAGTTCATCTCCGACTGCCAAGCCTTGGTTTGCGCCATATATACTTTAGCATTAGCAATATAGGTCGGATCCATAGGCATCTAATTTACCATTAGATTAATATCATTCGAATTGATTGGGATCGGAAAGAAACCCATCTCCCTTGCGCTTGTTAACCCGATCAAACTTGGCACAATCCAACTCCACAGTAAGCGGCCCTGATGGTCGTTCAAATTGTCCTTTCGAAATAGCTAGTGTAGAATCGGCATATACTTTATTCATATAAATGCCCCAAATAGGTAGCGCCATCGAAGCGCCTTGACCATGGAAAATACCTCTGAAATGGGCTGCACGATCTTCGCAACCTGTCCAAACTCCAGTAACCAAATCAGGTGTCAAACCCATAAACCATCCGTCCGATTGGTTTTGAGTTGTACCGGTTTTACCAGCAATAGGTGTATTGATTTTGTATTTGAAGCGCAACCGAACACCTGTGCCCGATTGCACCACTCCTTCCATCAAACTCAGCATCGCATAGGCTGTGCTCTCGTCCATTACCTCATTGGTTTTTGGAACAAATTCTTCCAAAACGTTTCCATTCTTGTCTTCAATCCGGGTAATTACGATTGGTTCTATGTAAACCCCTTTGTTAGCAAAAGTGCTATTTGCAGCCACCATTTCATAGACCGAAATATCAGGCGATCCTAAGCAGATTGCTGGAAACGGGTCTATTGGAGAAGTGATTCCCATTTTGCGCACAAGGTCAATTACTGCTTGTGGACCAAATTTTTTCATCACAAATGCAGTGACGAAATTGACCGAGTTTGCCAACGCTTTTTTGAGCGATAATTCTTGTCCATCAAACTTATCATCTGAGTTTCGCGGTGTCCAATCTTGGGGTAAATTCCAACGATCACGCTCAAAAGTGACAGGGATATTCAGTACTTTTTCGCATGGCGACCAACCTTCCTGTATCGCCAATGCATACACGAATGGTTTGAAGGTAGAGCCCACCTGCCGCGCACTTTGCTTCACATTGTCAAACTTAAAGTGCTTGTAGTTGATACCACCAACCCACGCTTTCACAAAACCAGTTCGTGGGTCCATAGACATCAAACCCGACTGCAAAAAGTGCTTGTAATAGCGGATAGAATCCATTGGTGCCATGGTGGTGTCGCGCTCCCCTTTCCACGAAAACACAGTCATATCTACAGGCTTGCGAAACTCTATTTGCAACGAATCATCAAATGGTTTCCACACTTTTTGGTAATCCTCCCATTTTTCATCCAAATCGGGTTTTAGGTCCGCCACCTTTTCGCGCAGCGTAGCCACGCGGTCGCTTATATCCTCAATTTCATCCTCTTTTTGAAGTGTTTCTGCGCGAGCTAAGTCCTTATACAATTTAGCTATTTCGGCAAGATGACCACTTTCTTCGTTCTTTATTTTGAAATACTCTCGCGTACGAGCACGAATATCTGGCCTACGGTCAAGGCGGACATTGTAGCGATTGGAACGCCTCATTGCCGTGAGCATAATGTCCTTTATCTCATCATCAGAAACATTCCAAAACGGTGCTTTTGGGTTTTTCTTATGGTCGTTAAAAAAATTGACCTGATGCGCGCTGATATGCTCTGTCACTGCCTCTTCGGCATATTGCTGCAAGCGCGAATCGATGGTGGTGTAAATGCGCAATCCATCGCGGTACAAGTCATAATTGGAACCATCGGGTCGGGTGTGTTTTTCACACCATTTTTTCATGTCACCGCGCAACACCTCCCTAAAATGGGTGGCCAAACCTTGGTTGTGGTCCACACTCTTAAAGTCGAGCACCAAAGGCAAAGCATCCAACGAATCTTCTTGTTCTTCGGTAAGATGCCCGTTCTTACGCATTTGAAGGAACACGGTATTTCGCCTATCGCGCACCATTTCCAAGCGCCTTCTGGGGTTGAATAATGATGGATTCTTTACCATACCAACCAAGGTGGCGGCCTCTTCTAATCTGAGCGAATCGGGCGATGTGTTGAAATACACCGCTGCAGCCGATTTAATGCCCACTGCACCATTAATGAAATCGACCGTATTGAGGTACATCGCAATAATTTCCTCCTTCGTGTATCTCCGCTCTAAGCGAAGAGAAAGAATCCATTCTGCGGGTTTTTGTACCAGTGTCCCACCAACCAATTGACCACGTGTATTAAACAGGTTCTTGGCCAACTGTTGCGTGATGGTGCTTCCACCTCCGCGTTTGCCCATAAAAACAACCGCCCGCATTAGACTTTTAATATCGATGCCGCTATGGCTTCTAAAACGCTCGTCTTCTGTGCTAATCAGTGCGTTTATCAAATGCGGAGAAAGTTGCGCGGCTTTCACATTCGACCTGTTCTCGGCAAAGTAGGTTCCTAGCAACTTTCCATCAGCCGAAAGCACCTCACTAGCTTGGTTGCTTTTCGGATTTTCAAGTTCTTCCAACGATGGCAATGCGCCATACAACCCAACACTAATCAGCAGCAAATGCAGCATAATTAACACTGGGCCAGCCAGCATAGCCAACCAGAAATACAGCACGTATTTGCGTTTAATTGGCTGTTTGTTGTCCATCACAAATGGCTTTTTTTCAATTGTAGGGTTTCAATTTCAATTCTAATGATGCGGAAAAATGCTCATTCCAACATCAAAAACTTCTGGCAATTGGGCCATGCGCATGCCCTGTTCCAATTCAAACCGATAGGTTCCTCCATGAGGAAAACGCACTTTGGGTTTAAACAGAATCTGGTTGTCCCGAATATCGCCTAAGCCTTTGCCCAACCAACGCCCTGTTGGGTCGGCCAAAACGCATTCCACGGTATCGCGAGCCGTTTTTCCATTCGGAAACGTGGTGTTTACAAACAAATACATATTGGAATACGGATAATCGCCACCAATGCGCAAATTCAAATAAAAATCGAAGGAAGAAACGGTGTCTGTAATAATTACTTCATGCACCAAGCGATTTCCGGTGTCCCATGTGCGATTGGGCACAGCATCAATGCGCTGATAAAACGCACGTTCGGTGCAGCCTGCTAGCATGAGCATACAAACCAACCAGATGCTTACGCGGTGTGTCATGATGGCTTGTTGCCTTTATTGCGATTTCTGTTGCGGTTTCTGTTACGACTCCGATTGCCTTCTGACGATTGCCCACCTTCTGGTCGAGGGCCAGCAGATTGAGGTGGAGTTCCCGCAGTTGCTTGTGGAGTAGATGGCGGGCGAGCTGGCGCGACAGGGCGTTGCTGTGCCGGTTGAGTTGGGCGGTCGTTTCCTGCTGGTTGTCCGCTAGCCTGCGCACCTCCACGATTGCCGCTTTTCTTCTTATTGCGCTTGTTGCCCGTTCCTTTTGGTCGGTCAAAACGTGTAAGGTCGTCTTGCCCAACCACATTCTCGTAATCCGATTGTTTTTCCACTACAGGAAGACTTGCAAACTCTATCAAATCATCTGGTCGCTCACTTTTCTTGTTCAGACTTACAATTTCTTTTACTCGTGCAATTGGCACAGGAATAAAGTTGGAGAAATCGTCCTTGTAGGTGAAATACATCAGTCCTTTGAAAATGTCAATCTTCTGCGGAACTGCCACGCCTTTCTTGGTTTCCAATTTCGTTTTCTGACTTGGAAAGTCCTTCAACGCATCGATGTAACTATCCAACTCATAGTTCAGGCAGCATTTGAGTTTGCCACACTGTCCCGCCAATTTCTCGGGATTGAGCGATAACTGTTGATAACGTGCCGCGCCCGTGGTAACTGTTCTAAAATCGGTGAGCCACGTGGTGCAGCACAATTCGCGACCACATGTGCCAATGCCGCCAACCCGCGCTGCTTCTTGCCGCGAACCAATTTGGCGCATTTCGATGCGCACCTTAAATGCTTCGGAATATTTGCGCACCAAATCACGAAAATCGACCCTATCCTCAGAAGTATAATAGAACACCGCTTTGGTTCTATCCCCCTGATATTCTACATCGCTCACCTTCATGTTGAGCCCCAATTCGCGTGCAATTACACGTGCACGTTTTTTAGTGGGTTCTTCCAAATCTACACCGCCCTGCCATTTGTCTATATCCAATTGGGTTGCCCTTCGCAACACGCTTCGAATATCGGCCATGGTGGGTTCTACCTTGTGTTTGCGCATTTGCAGCATCACCAAATCGCCCGCAAGCGACACGGTTCCCACATCAAATCCTGGATTTGCATCCACAGTTACGGCCTCGCCCACCTTGAGCGCCAACCCTTTTTCTTGCCGATAAAACTGCTTGCGTGTGTTTTTGAATCGGACCTCCACAAAATCAGAAAAGGTGTATCCCACCGTTTCTTCCATGTTTGCCAAATAGTTGAAAACACTCAATTTATCGCAGCCTCCGCTTTCGCAAGTGCCGTTGTTTTTGCAGCCCCTTGGCAGGCCGCTATCTGTTTTTCCGTTACTGCATCCGCTACATCCCATTGTTCCTTCGCGCTGTGTTTCTGCTAACGGGCAAATGTACGTGTTTCGATAATGGTCTCAATGGTGGCTCTTTCCTTCCTTTCTAAACACAATCATCGCAGCGCTTCCTGTTTCAAAAGTGCAGAAATGCGGTAGGATAAATCTGTGAAAAGTATTTTGGGATGGGCATTGCGCTCAATGTGGTAGTGCGCTTTATCAAGCTCAGTCAGCAATCCTTCCATATTATCTACACTTATAAACTTGGAGAATTTCTGCACAAACTCCAATTGCTCTTTCATCATAGTATGGCTGCCTTGCGGATGCATACGATACATCAGCACATTGCGCAACAACCCAGCGGCTTGCGTTAATAAATCTTTCTGTCCCTCGCGGCCCATTTTCTGGAATGTGTCCATCAATTCGGCCAACGTATCCATCTTCATTCCGAAACAAGCCCGCATCCATGCAATAAAAAATTGCACAGTGGCCGTAACGTTTTCGGGTTCGTGCACCAATTGCCGCGCAAGTCCATAATCACCATCAGCAAGGTGTGCAACCAAATACGCCTGCTCTTCCGACACTTCGTTTTGTTCCAATAATCCTGCCTCTACTTCTGCGGTGCTCAGTCTGTCCAATCGATAGGTTTGCACCCGCGAAAGAATAGTGGCAAGCATATTCTCGGTGCTATCTGATGTGAAGAGAAACACAGTTCGCGCAGGGGGTTCTTCCAACACTTTCAGCAACTTATTGGCCGAGGCCGTATTCATAAACTCGGCCAGCCAAACAATAATTACCCGGTATTCGGCCTCGTATGCCTTGTAGCTCAAATTGGCCATCACCTCAGCGCTATCTTCCACGTTGATAATGCCCTGCTTATTTTCTATTCCCAACTCTTGCAGCCATTCTTGCAAGCTCAAATACGGATTGGCAAGCACCGCCTTACGAAACCGCAACACAAAATCTTTGCTCGAAAACTTTACCCCTTCGTTTTCGTCTGTCTTATTTTTTGGAAAAATGAGCTGCAAATCGGGATGTTCCAACTTTGCATAGCGCTTGCACGAACTGCATTCGCCACACGAATCATCGGCTTGTCTATCGGTACATGCCAAGTATTGCGCATAGGCCAAGGCCAGCGGTAATGCCCCAGCACCACTAGTGCCCAAAAGCATTTGAGCATGAGCCACCCGCTTGTTTTGCACCGACTCCAACAGCTTGCGCTTCAATCGCTGTTGCCCTATAATTTCCTTAAAAAACATGCTGCAAATCTAACCTTTAGGTGCGGTGTGTATTCGCTCGTAGCGGCTACTTTTGGCAGCATGAAAGGGGGTTCTTAGTTCATGGTTTTGGTTCTCGTCCCATGTCCCACGCTCCATTCGTAATTCATCATTCGTAATTTTCCATAATGAATAAAGTAGTAAGTGGCCCAGAGGCGGCCTTGAAGGGGTTGAAAGACGATATGACGGTCATGCTGGGCGGCTTTGGCCTGTGCGGAATTCCCGAAAACTGCATTGCCCAACTGGTAAAAATGGGTGTGAAAGGACTCACCTGCATTTCAAACAATGCCGGTGTAGATGAGTTTGGCCTTGGTTTGCTCTTGCAACAACGCCAAATTCGCAAGATGATTTCGTCATACGTAGGCGAAAACGCCCTATTTGAACAATTGATGCTAAGCGGTGAGCTAGAAGTAGATTTAATTCCGCAAGGCAGTTTGGCAGAGCGTTGCAGAGCAGGTGGTGCTGGCATCCCAGCATTTTTTACTCCTGCGGGATATGGTACCGAAGTGGCCGAGGGCAAAGAAGTGCGCGTGTTTAATGGCAAGCCGCACATTCTGGAAGCCGCGCTCACTGCCGATTTTGCCATTGTAAAAGCGTGGAAAGGCGACCATTATGGCAACCTTATCTACAAAGGAACCGCACGCAATTTCAATCCACTAATGGCCATGGCGGGCACCATTACCATTGCCGAAGTGGAAGAATTGGTAGAACCCGGTGAACTCGACCCTAACTTCATCCACACCCCAGGCATCTTCGTTCAGCGCATCTTCCAAGGGGCAAACTATGAGAAACGCATTGAGCAACGCACGGTTCGCAAGCGTGACTGACCCCCTTTGAATTGATAATTGCTCATTGTAAATTGATAATTGAACCATCATGGCTTTAGATAAAAACGGCATCGCCAAACGCATCGCACAAGAATTGCGCGATGGCTACTACGTAAACCTCGGAATTGGAATCCCCACTTTGGTGGCCAACTACATTCCGCAAGGCATTGAAGTTGAATTTCAGAGCGAAAATGGCATCCTTGGAATGGGGCCATTTCCATTTGAAGGCGAAGAAGATGCCGACCTCAT
>Ga0247839_1004263_pt1 | contig 18611 bp, 11 predicted proteins | sample LaCruzMarch2015__6_FD_192405 | JGI IMG/M metagenome (GOLD analysis project Ga0247839, IMG submission 192405) | Freshwater microbial communities from meromictic Lake La Cruz, Castile-La Mancha, Spain - LaCruzMarch2015_16m | ecosystem: Environmental > Aquatic > Freshwater > Lake | place: Spain... | reverse complement strand
GTCTTTCGCCGTTTACTTGAACAGCTCGCCAGGACCGACCAGGTTCCCGAGAAAAATCTCATCCATGGTTACGATTGGCGGCTACACAAGATGTAGGGCAGGAGGAGCTAACCGCCCACCCCATTCCGGAAATTGCTCTCACAAAGACACAAAGACACAAAGACACAAAGAATAGGAACACGGGACTGGTTGGCCTTTGTCTTGGTTCCGGCCAGTCGAGGCGCCGGCCGGAGTCCAAGGCTTCAGGACCTGGATCGGCAGCGCGTAGGATGGGCAGAGCGGGAGCGATGCCCATCCGGCCACCGCGACGCTTGATGATGGGCATCGCTCTCGCTCTGCCCATCCTATGGAAAGGCTTGGCCCACCGTTTCCGATCACACCCGCCGATGGCGACGAGAGCATCATGACCGGACCGCGAACGCCGCATCTGGAACAGCTCAGATCCGCGCTCAACGCCGGGGCGATCGATCAGGCCACCTTCGACGCCGCGGCCGCGGCGATGACCGCCCCGGCCCCGGCGGGCGGCGCCATCGCCCAGGGTTCGGACGCGGTTGCCATGGGCGCCGGCGGCCTGGCCATCGCCGGCGACAACCAGGGCCCGATCAACACCGGCCGCGACCTCACCGCCGCACCAGGCGGCCAGATCGTTTACGCGGAGCAGGGTGCCACCGTGGTCATCGGCGATGCACCGGTTACGATGACCGCGGTCGCGCGCCAAAGTACGCTCGGCCGTTATCTGCAAACGCTCATCAGTCAGAACTGTTACCTCCAATTGCAGGGCATCCGTTCCGGCGGCCGGCTCGTCAACATCGAGCTGGATCGGATTTATGTGACCTTGCGTGCCACGCGCCACCCCGGCCAGCGGACCGAGGTTGCCTGGCTGGCCGACGAAACGGCACTGGCGCCGGGCGAACGGCAGCGCGGTCAGGACCAAACCCCGCCGGGCGAGACCACGCAGATCACGGTCAACGCGGCCCTGGCGGCGCATCGGCGCCTGGTCGTGCTGGGCGACCCCGGCAGCGGCAAGACCACCTTGCTGCGCTATCTGACGCTGCTCTATGCACGCGACCTGGCCGAGGACACGCACCGCGTCGCGGAGACACTCGGGCTCGATGAAACTGGAACCCTGCCCATCGTGCTTCCGTTGCGCCAGATCGGCCGCTATCTGGCTGAACACCACCCGCAGGACGACGGCACCGACGGCCATGCGCTGTTGCTGCGGTTTCTGGTGCAATGGCTGAAGAACGAGCGGATCGAGGTGCCGGCCGACTTCTTCGACGACTGGTTGAAGACTGGGCGCGCCGCGATCCTGCTCGATGGACTGGATGAGGTTGCGGACCCAGGGCTGCGCCGCCGGGTCGCCGGTCTGGTGGACGCCTTCACGCGCGCCTATGCCGATTGCCGCTATGTCGTCACCAGCCGCATCGTCGGCTATAGCGACGCCTCGCGGCTCAGTGAAGGCTACGCCGCCACCACGGTACGTGATTTCACCATGGACGATGTGCGCGTCTTTCTGTCGCAATGGCATCGATGCCGGCCCCCTGCGGGACCTGCTCAAGGCGCAGCTTGGCGATGCCGTACCGGACGCGCGCGAACTGGATGCCGCGGTGACCCGGTTTCTCACCGTCATTCAGGAGCGCACCGGATTATTGATCGCGCGCGCCGAGGGCACCTACGCCTTCTCCCATCTCACTTTTCAGGAGTATCTGGCCGCGCTCGCCATCGCCGGGCGCGATGACTATCTTGCCTACACCTTGCGCCGTTGCCCCGACGCCTGGTGGCGCGAGGTGATCCTGCTCGCCGCGGGTTATCTGAGCACCCAGAGCAAGGAGAGGACCACCCGCCTGATCCGCGCCATCGCCGACGCCAAGACCGAGCCGGAGCCCTACCACAACCTGGTGCTGGCCGCCGACTGCGTGCGCGATGCCGACGCGAACCGCATCGTCGGCGATCTGGAAGCCGATCTGCGCGGCCGGCTGCAACGCGAGTTGGAGGCCCGCGTGTGGAAAGGCGCGCTCGGCACCGTGCAGACGCTTTTCACGCGCGCAATGACCCCGCAGCAAGCCACGCGCCGACGCATCGCCGCGGCCGAGGCGCTGAGCAAGATCGGCGGCAGCCGGTTCTGGACAAGGCCCCATGGCGAGCCCGAGTGGGTGCAGATTCCGTCGGGCGAATTCACCATGGGCGAGCGGTCCGAAGCCCATTGTGTTCACTTGCCGGACTATGCCATCGCGCGGGTGCCGATCACCCAGGCGCAGTATGCGCTATTCGTCCAGGCGACCGGCCATGAACCGCCCGCAGGCTGGACCGGCAAGCGCCCGCCGATCGGTAAGGAAGGCCATCCGGTGGTCGGGGTCGATTGGCACGCTGCCTTGGGCTATTGCCGCTGGCTCGGCGCAGTGACCGGCAAACCCATCACCCTGCCCAGCGAGGCGGAGTGGGAAAAAGCGGCCCGCGGTGCGGACGACGCACGCGCCTACCCCTGGGGCGGTGACATCGATGCGGTGCTGTGCAACGTCCGCGAGTCAGGATTCGGCGGGACGACACCGGTTGGGATATTTCTCAACGGTGCCAGTCCCTCTGGATGCCTTGATATGGCGGGCAACGTGTGGGAGTGGACGCGCAGCCGGTGGGGCATCGCGTATCCGTATGACCCGCTTGACCCCAGGCGAGAGCGATTCGATGCAGAGGACGACATTAGGCGGGTCGTGCGCGGCGGTTCGTGGAGCGACCATCGAGACTACGCGCGCTGTGCCTGTCGCTTCGGGCTTCGCCCCGACAATCGGCTCGATAACTTGGGTTTTCGTGTCGTGTTGCGTGCTGCCCCTGTTTCTTCGGCTCCGTCCTCTGGTGACTCTGGACTCTGACGCTCTGATCTTGCTTGCTCCTACGCTCCAGCGTCAATGCCATTCAGTGAAGCGCCAACGGCGCGGCTTCTCGTTCCCACGCTCCGCGTGGGAATGCCGGGCGGGCGCTCCGCGTCCGGTCTTGGCGCCGGACGCGGAGCGCCCGCACGTGCTCCCACGCAGGAGCGTGGGAGCCAGAATGGCTTAACTGAATGGCATTGATCCTACGGGTCGGTGCCCTGCCGTTCAGGGTCGCGCGATGCCGCCCAAATTTGGAACTGCCGCGCGACCGGTCAACGGACGGCGCGCGCGCGCTCACGCCGCGTTAGAATCACCCCACCGGAACGGGGTATCCGCCGCTGGGCGGCACCGCGCTCTCACGACAGGCATACGGAGGCTCCCATGGCATTCTCTCAAGGTCGCGCCCTGCTCATCGGCGTCGGCACCTACCGGCACGAGCCCTGGCTCGATGTCCCGATCAGCGCCGCCGACGCGCGGGCGGTCGCCGCGGTCCTGCGCGACCCCGACTACTGCGGTTATCCCGCGGATCGGGTCAGCGTAGTGCACGATGCGCCGGCCAGTCGCGACGGCCTCCTCGCCGCCCTTGATGACCTCGCCGCCCAGGCTGGAGAAGACGACACGGTCTTGCTCTTTTTCTGCGGCCACGGCGGCTATGGCGACGACGGCGACTACTACCTCACCACCCACGACACCCGCATCCACAACGGCAAGGTCGCGAGCGGCAGCGGGCTGCGTGACAGCGAGTTGCTCGAGCGGCTGCGCGCGGTCAAGGCCAAGCGCCTGCTGCTCCTGGTCAATGCCTGCCATGCGGGCGCGTTGTCGCCCACCCTCGGGCCTGCCGAGCCGACCTTTGGCGACACGCCGCTGCCGGGCGCAACGGCCGCCGCCCTGCTCGCGACGGGCGAGGGCCGGATCGTCATCACCGCCTGCCGCGACCAGCAGGTGTCCTACATCGGCACCGGCGCGCTCAGCTTGTTCACTCAGGCACTCGTCGATGGACTGCGGGGCGAGGGGACGCGCGGCAGTCGCGGCTATGTCAGCGCATTCGATCTCTATGTGCACCTCTACGACAGCGTCAAGGACGCGGTGGAGCAGAGGTACGGCAAGACCCAGGAACCGGAGCTGACCGTATTGAAGGGCGTCGGTCCCTTCGCCGTGTCGCTGTTCCGCGGCGCAACGACCTTGGGCGACTTTGACTCCGGGGCGCGCCCGCCGGAGGGTACCGCGGTTCACGAGGTCAGCCCGGAGCGCGCGCGCTCGCGCCTGCGCCAATTCAATCTGCACATCGGCGACAGCGATCGCGCCGAGCTCCGCGGCGACGGGGCCATCGCCCAGGGCGACAGGGCCATTGCGCTCGGCAAAGGCGCTGTCCATGTGGGCGGCAAGAACACCGGCAATATCAATACCGGCACTCAAATCAATACCGGCGGCGGCGCCGATTCCACCCGAAGCGGACCGAGCGACCCGGGGTGACAACGCAACCCTTGACACCGGACGCTATCGAGACGCTACAGCGTCAGGTCTCCGAGCTGCAAGCGCAACTGGCCGCCGCGCGGCAGGCCGCCCTTATCGGCACAGTCTCCGGCACCGGCGCAGCCGCCCATGGCGGCGACGCGCTCGGCGAGCGGGCGGTGCAGACCGGTGACAACAGCGGCAACATCAATACCGGCACCCAGATCGAGACCGCCGGCGGGGCGGTCTTCAGCGGGGCGGTCCAGACCCGCTGCGGCCATGTCATCGGCCGTGACTACATCCAGCACCTCACCCAGATCGTCCAGACCGGCGAGGACCCGCAAGAGGCCCAATCAGTCGTCGCCCTCTATCTGCACGCGCTGGCCACCGATCTCGCGGGGCTGCGGCTCGGCGAGATCGACCTGGGCGCGCAGGAGACCGGGCGCGAGCCGCTGAAGCTCGCCGATGTCTATGTGCCCCTGGATACGACACGCTCGATTCCCAAAGACATGAGCCTGGCGCGGTGGCTGTCGCGCGACCCGGTGACCCAGCGGCGCGAGCCCCTCGACCAGGACAGCCGGTCAGAGGAGCGACCTGTCTCCGCTCTCGAGGCCCTTGCCCACCATCGCGAGCTGACCCTGCTTGGCAAGCCCGGCAGCGGCAAGAGCACCTTCGGCGCCAACCTGCTGCTGGCAATGGCCCAGACCTGGCAAGGCCACGGCACCGAACTCGACCGGCTGGATGCGTCTTGGACCCATGGCGGACTGTTCCCGATTCGCGTGGTACTGCGCCGCTTCGCCGAGCGGCTCCCGCCTGGGGATGGACCGGCCCGGGCGGGCGATCTCTGGGACTTCATCGCCGCGGACCTGCATGCTGCCGGTTACGGCATGTCCGAGCGGACCACCGAGTACGTGCGGCGGATCAGCCGCACCAGCGGGTCGCTGATGCTGCTCGACGGACTCGACGAATGCGGCAGCGGGGCAACCCGGCAGCGCGTGCTCGCGGCGGTGCGCGAGCTCATGCGCTCGGCCGGCCCCAAGTGCCGTTTTCTGCTCACGGCCAGGCCTTATGCCTGGCCCGGCGGCCCGGACCCGGGGCAGGGGGTCTATGCCCTGGCGGACCTGGACGACGCGCGGATCGAGCAGTTCGTCCGCGGCTGGTACCGGGCGCTGGTGCAGCGCCGCTGGCTCTCGCCCGGCGACGGCGAGCGCAAGATGACCGACCTGCTCGCCGCCCGGCACCGGCCGGATTTGGCACCGCTGGCCCGTAACCCGCTGCTGCTGACTCTGATGGCGACTCTGCACGCCAATCGCGGCCGGCTCCCGGACGACCGGGCGGACCTCTACAATGAGTCGGTCGACCTGCTGATGCTGCGCTGGAACCGGCAGATCGGCACCGACCAGGCGCTGCTCCAGGCACTGGCGATCCCGAGCCTCAAGCTCTCGGACCTGCGCGAGGTCCTCGAAGAACTGGCCTTCAAGGTGCAGGCGGAGGCCGCCGCGGGCCAGCCGTCGCCTGCCAACGCGGACGGCACCGCCGACATCGGCGAGGGCCGGCTGCTGCGCGCTTTCAGATCACTGTTGAACGACAGCCTGGACAAGGCCGCCATTGTGGTCGAATACATCGAGAACCGCGCCGGGCTGCTGATCGGTCAGGGCGAGAAGGACGGCGAGCGGCAGTTCGCCTTTCCGCACCGCACCTTTCAAGAGTTCCTCGCCGCCTGTCACCTGGCCGCACGGGACGATTTCCCGGCCGAGTGCGCGCGTGTCGCCCGCGCCGCGCCGGATCATTGGCAGGTGGCCCTGGCGCTGGCCGCCCGCGTGGCCAAGGCCGAGCGCGGCGCCAGTGCCGCCGATGAACTGATCGGCGGCGTCTCCCTGGCCGAGCGGCGCCAGCGTCAGCGGCCCGAGTCCGCGGACTGGACCTGCGCCGTCCTCGCCGGGCAGCAGTTGCAGGAGATCGGGCGAGGCGCCATCCAGAAGGGTGGGCGCACCCGTGCCATCGCCGATCGGGTGACCGGTTGGGTTACCGCGTTGCTGCCGGTGCATCCGCAGCAGGGTGGGCTGCCCGCGGTGCGGCGCGCCTTGGCCGGCGACCTGCTTGCGCGTTTGGGCGATCCCCGGTTCGACCCCGAGCGTTTCTACCTGCCGACTGACGACCTGCTCGGCTTCGTGCAGATCCCGGCCGACCCGGAGTTTCGGATCGGCACGCGTAAGGCGCACGCCAAACGGATCAGGGAGATCCTCGGCTCCGACATAAATAAGAACGAAATGAACGACGCGCCGACTCCGTCGTCAGATTTCTACATCGCCCGCTATCCGGTCACCGTCGCCCAACTGCGTTCCTTTGTCGAGGCCAAGGAATTCGGGCTCGGAGACGCCGATGCCCTGCGCGATCCGGACAACCGACCGGCGTGTCGGGTGAGCTGGTCCGAGGCACTGGCCTATTGCGCTTGGCTGAATGCAATGCTGGCCGAGTCTCCGGCGCTGGCCGACACCGCGCCCGCCCGCTTGGTGCGGAAGCAGGGGTGGCAGGTCGCGCTGCCGAGCGAGTTGGAGTGGGAGAAAGCGGCCCGGGGCGGGTTGGCCGATGCGGTATTCCCCTGGGGCGATACCCCGGACCCGGACCGTGCCAACTTCGGCGAGTCGAAGATCGGCGACAGCTCGGCCGTCGGCTGCTTTCCGGCCAATGGGTTTGCTCTGTACGACATGGTCGGCAACCTGTTCGAGTGGACGCGCAGCCGGTATGCGCCTTATCCGTACCGGTCGGATGATGGTCGAGAGGCCACGGGGCCCGGCGACAACGAATCGTTGGTCGTGCGCGGCGGTTCGTGGTCCAACCATCGGGACTACGCGCGCTGTGCCTATCGCCTCTGGCTTCTTCCCGTCCGCCGGCGCGCTCTCCTGGGTTTTCGTGTCGTGTTGCGTGCTGCCCCTGTTTCTTCAACTCTGTCCTCTGATGACTCTGCACTCTGATTCTCTGATCTTCCGATTCCGGAGGGGGAGCGCGTAGGGCCGTAGGATGCGGTGAGGCACGAACCGCATCACTCCTCGCGTGACCTGCGATGCGGTTCGTTCCTGACACTGGTGGCGAATTCGCTAACCCATTGAAGCCCAACGTCTCCTGAACATGCTTTCAAGGGGTTACGGGGTTATGGGACTCTTCTGGCATTTCGCCACCAGGGGGAGCGTTGTGGTTCGCTCTCGCTCACCCCAACCTACGCGCTCTCACCGAAAAAGAAAATGCTCTCACAAAGACACAAAGACACGAAGAAGAAAAGAGCGATAAGAAGCCATGAAAGGCTCCTCTATCTTTGTGTCTTTGTGAGAGGATTTCTTCTCTTTCTTCCGTGTCTTCGTGAAAAACCCTTGATCGGGCTCCCAGGCTCAAGCGCGTAGGATGCGGTGAGTACCCGGAGACTGGTGGAAAGATGCCGGGAGATCCCCGTAACCCATGGAAAGTGTGCTCTTGATGCGATGTTTTTCGATTGATTAGTGAATTCGCCACCAGTGTCCGTTCCTCACCGCATCCTACGGTGAACTCCAGCCGGCCATCGGCATCCATCGGCTCGACTTCGATTTGTTCCAGGACCCGGCGCACCAGGACCAAGCGCTGGGGTGTTTTGAGATGCGCGATGCCGCGCGCCCGACGGTGACCCTGGGTCAGGAACTGCAGCTCAACCTGATCGAACTGCGCAAGGCCGATCGGCTCCAACAAACCGGGGGCGTACTCGGCGCCTGGATCACACTCTTTGAACACTGGCAGGAGGAAAGCACCATGGCGTAGATCGTCGATCCACCGGTGCGCGCCGCGCTGGACAAACTCAAGACCCTGAGCGCAGACGCGGAGGCCCGGCGCCTGGCCTTCGTGCGCGAGCGGGCGCTGCGCGACGAGCGCAGCTTGCTCAAGGATGCGCGGGAGGAAGGTCGGGCCGAAGCCTTGCGCCTGACGGCCATCAATCTGATTCACGGCACTGACCTGAGCGATGCGGCCATCGCCGCGATCACCGGACTCGGCGTCGATGACCTTGCCGCGCTGCGGCGGGCGTTGTAGCAACATCGGGGTCCGGCCGGAATGGCCCGCGTGACCAGCGCGACTGGATGTGGTGAACCGGTCGCGTGAGCGGGCCAGGGAATTCGCCACCAGTTTGGGTGATGCGGTTCGAGTACTGACACTGGCGGCGAACTCTCCCGACCGTGGAGTCTGGAAAGAACGTATCTCACGCCAAGGCGCCAAGCACGCCAAGAAGAGCGCAATCCTGCGGTGACCACCATCACCCCACGAGCGCCTCCGGTTTCGATAGCGCCTTGAAGCACCTTGGCGTCTTGGCGTGAGACATTCCGGATCTGAGCCAAGCCGGTGCGGCGGATATGCCCGTTTGAGCGCAATTCGCCACCAGTGTCCGAGTGCTCACCGGATCCGACGCGCTGCGCCTCGGCAAGGACCCGGGCGCAGAGCTTCGGCGGCAGATCGCCGGGCGTCAACAGATCGAAAGCGCGTAGGATGGGCAGAGCGAGAGCGATGCCCATCCGGGCCACCCAACGCCACCGGAGTCAAGTCACCGGTCGCGGGATGGGATGCCCCGCGAACAGGTAGCCGCGCAGCCCCCAGGTATCAGCGTAACGGACGTGGTTGATCCAGCCTTGGACGCTCGCATCCAGTTCGGCAAAGCTGATTTTCCCGGCCTCGTACGCGCCAAGATTGCACTCGAAACGGCGGGTGAAATTGACCGCATTCCGCCGCTTGAGCAGGCGGAGTGTCGGATACACGACGAAGCCCAGCCAGGGGATGCCGCACGACGTGGGCAAGACCTGCGTTGCCGCCTCGTGGATCGTCAGCCGCTCGTTGGCCAGGCGGGCGATGACGGCCTCCTTCCAGGCGTAGAGCTTGGTCTTGCTGTCGCTGAACAACGCGAAATCATCAACGTAGCGCAAATAGGCGCCGCAGCCCAATTCACGTTGGACGAACCAGTCGAAATCGTTCAAGTAGACATTCGACCAGAACTGCGAGGTCAGGTTACCGATGGGCAAGCCGCGCGGGCGGCAACCGGCCAGCAAGTCATCGCCCGCGAAGTACCTCATCCGGTACTCGTCCGCCAGGACGCCCGCCCCGCTGGCGAGAATGACGTCGGCAAGCCACAGCACATCCTCATCACGCACGGCCCGTGCGAGTTTGGCGCTCAGGATGGCATGGTCTACGGATGGGAAATGCTGGACGACATCGGCGCGCAGCACGTAGCGATACTGTCGGGCCAAGTGCTGTAGCCGATTCACCGCGCTGTGCGTCCCTTTGCCGATGCGGTTGGCGTAGCTGTGCTCGCTGAAGCGCGCATTGAACACGGGCTCGATGAGGTTGCATAGCGCATGATGGACCACACGGTCCCGAAACGGCGCGGCGCTGATCTTGCGTCGCTTTGGCTCGTGTATAAAGAAGTGGCAGTACGGACCCGGACGATACGCCTTGCTGCACAACTCCGCTTGGAGCGCGATCAGCCGGTCGGCGACCTGATGCTCGAAGGCCGCCGCGCTGCCCCGGCGGCGCTTACCGCACGCCGCCTTGCCAAAGGCCAGCCACAGGTTGTCCCATGCCGTGACCGACTCGAACATGGTGCCCATTCAATCCTTCAGCCGACCATCTTGACCATGTCAGACCCCAAAGACTTCGTGATCCTGACCCAAACCTACGACCTGCTGACCTGGATCCTTCCACAGTGCGAGCGCTTCCCAAAAAACCAACGCTTCGTCGTCACCCAACGCCTGCTCAATGCCGTCCTGGACTTTCAGGAGGCGCTCTTCGAGGCGAATGCTCGCGGCGGGATCCAGCGCTTGGAACACCTTTTTGCCGCCGATGCGCATCTGAACAAACTGCGCCTTTATCTGCGGCTCTCCCGGCAGTGGAACTGGCTGAGCAGCGGTCAGTATGAGCATGCGAGCCGGATGGTTGCCGGCGTCGGCAGGCTGCTGGGCGGTTGGATAAAGCAGACCCGTGCGGCGGCGTCCGCCGGGCCATCCGCCAGTCGACGCGCCGACCCGGTTGGCTGAGGCCCAAAAGCAAGGGGGGCGGGCACGGCGGGTGCGATCACCTGGCCGTGCCCCGGCTTCTGTATACGCCCGGCGCGAGCGATGCCCCTTGTCACTCTGCCTTGCGGCGTGCGCGCGGACCAGACCGGTCTGGCGCTGTTCATCTTCCTTCACCTCGGCGGACAAATCGGCTTGCGCAGATCGACCCGCATTTCCGGAACGCGGCCGACACGGGAGTCCCGGTGCGCCGTCCCGCCCCATGGCGAGACCAGAAGAAGGGGCAGAAGAACGTGGGCAGCACGCAACACGACACGAAAACCCAGGTTATCGTTCCGGTTGTCGGGTTGATTCCTGTTGCGATAGGCACAGCGCGCGTTGTCTCGATGGTTGTTCCACGAACCGCCGCGCACGACCTCCCAGACCGCCTGGTCGGATGTTGCCATCCGACCAAGGCATGGTAGCAAAAAAAATCGCGCGCTGCGCGCGGCGGGGGAAGGCTCCCCCGCACCCCCTCCGGAATCGGAAGATCAGAGTATCAGAGTCCAGAGTCACCAGAGGACAGAGTTGAAGAAACAGGGGCAGCACGCAACACGACACGAAAACCCAGGGAAGCGTACCGGAGGTCGGGAGGACCCCCGCCGCGATAGGCACAGCGCGCGAGGTCTCGACGGTTGTCCCACGAACCGCCGCGCACGACTCTGTACACATCCCGTCCTGCACCCGGAGCCTCCCGTTTCTCGTCGCTCGTGTCGTAGGGATACGCGAATTCGGGCTTAAACAAATCCGTGCCCCACAGGCTGCGCGTCCATTCCCAGACATTGCCCGCCATATCCTCGCAGCCATAGGGACTCTGCCCCTGCTCGAAACACCCTGGCGTGCAGGTGCTGCCTAGGGTCATCCCGGTATTCGCGTGCTCCGCCAGGAATTCGGCCCCCCAGGGGTAGGCGCGTCGCGGGAGCGGGTTGTCGATCGACGCCGTTTGAATTGGCCCGAGCCGCTGCTCGAACGTAGCGACCTGGACCGTCGCCGGCAGGCGCTCGCCGCCGCGCGCCGCCTTTTCCCATTCCGCCTCGGAGGGCAGCATCACGGCCCAGCCCGTCGGAAGCCGATCGCTCCAGCACTCGGTGAGCCAGACGCAGAAGGCCAGGGCGTCGTGCCAAGACACCTCGACGACCGGCCGGTTTTCCGGGGCATCCAAACCGTCCTGGCCGCGCGCGGCGAGAAATTGCCCATACTGCGCCACCGTCACCGGTGTTTGCGCGATCCAGTAGTCATAGCCGAGTGTCTCGTTGCGGTGCAGTTCCCGATCGGCATTGCCGTCTTCCCCCATCCAAAAGGCCCCGCGCGGTACGGCGGCGAAGCGCATCGCGTCCAGGTCCAGCAGGTGTCGGCGCGGGTCGCCCAGGCCGGCGAGCAGGTCGCCCGCCAAGGCCCGCTCGCGCGCCGGGAGCACGGTACTGCGCAACAGCGACACCTGCCAGTCGCGCACTCGTAGGCGCTTGCGCTCGTGGCGCGCCTGCAGTTCGGGGTCGGGCGCCGCGAGCCCGGTCTCGGCGAGCACCGTGGCGGCCACCAGCGCGCCCCACTGCGCCTGCGTAGTCGGCTCAGACGTATCGGACTCGGGCGCCTCGTCCTTGGCGCACAGCTCGTCAACCAGCTCCCAGACGGCACTTGGGGTGTCCTTGGAGCGCGCCGCCGCCAGCAGTGCGACTTCGCGCCAGCGGTTGGGGTCCGTCTTGACCAGTCGGCTCAGGGTATCGGGGAAGTCGAAGCGGGCCAGGTGGCAGGCGGCCAGATATTCCTGAAAGGAGCGATGCGGAAACTGATAGAGCCCATCGCCGTGGGAGGCGAGCAGCCCCGCGCGGTCGCGCAGGTACTCCTCCAGGCGGGCGAGCTTGGCATCCGGCCGGTCACGGGAGGCGGCCAGCAGTGCCGCGATCAGCGCGCCTTGACGGATATCCGCGGTGCCGACCAGCGACGGCTGATCCAGGTGTGCCTCATAGGCCAGCTTGTCGAGCTCGCGGCGAATGCCTTCCCGACTGGCATCGAGCCATTCGCTCAACGAGGGCTCGGCGACAATGGGCTGGCCCTGCGCGTCCCGGCGCAGCTTCAAACCCTCCCACTCGTCGAGCAGCATCTCGACCGACTGGGCATAGAGCGCCTCGCGATTCTCCGGCAAGGTGCCGCCGCCCTTGGTTTGCAGCCGGGCCATCAGGGTCAGGAGCAGCGGGCGTTCGGCCAACTCGGCAAGCTCGGGGCGCCGAGCGGCGCGCTTGAGGACCTCGGCCCGCGCCAGGGCGTCCGTCTCGGTCAGGCGGAAGAGGTCGCCTGCCATATGGGCATACCAGGTGTCGACAAAGCGCTCGATCTGGCCGCGGGTAAAGGGGAGCAGTTCGCGCTCGGCGAAACCCGCGAGCTTCCAGTCCTGGCGCTGATAGGCGTAAGTCCGGCTGGTGACCAGCAAGCGGCAGCCGCGGAAGACCCCGGCGAGTTCCTGGATGGCCTGCTTGACCTGCTCGCGCCGCCGCAGGGCATCCGGGACCTCGTCAAGGCCGTCGAGCAGGATCAGCCCGCCCTTGCCCAGCAGCTCGGACTTGAGGTCATCGGCATAGGGCCGCAGCAGGTCGGGGAGCTGCGCGACGATGAAGCCCCAGAGCGCGTCCGCGCTGAGCGGGGTACCGGCCGGCGGCAGGGCGGCGGCGAAATCGCGCAGCAGCACCCGCACCGGCAACAGGCCTTGATGCCGCCAGCGCTGGGGCCGCGGTTTCTGCTTGGTGTCACCGTCCGGCTCCGCGGGGATGGGGGTCCGCAGGCGCTTCAGATTGGCATCCCCGAGTCCGAGCCGCTCGCCGGCCAGACAGAGCGCGACCATGTTAAGGAAGGTGGTCTTGCCGCTGCCGGGTCCGCCCATCAGCACAAGGTATTTCTCGCTGTCCAAGGCCTCCAGGGCGGACTGGCGGGCGGGCTCGCGTTCGACCGGGGCACCCGCGGGCGCATGATCCTCGCCGGGCTCGCGCGCCTGGGTCAGGAGTGCGGTGTAGACCGACGCGAGCTGTGCCGGTCGGCCGCTGTCGCCAGCGAACAAGGGCAGTTCGTTGGCGCGCAGGCTGAGCCAGGCCAGGTAGCCCCGGCGCAGCGCGTCCGGATCGGCGCCGGGTTGGGCGGCCTGCTGGACGATGGTCTGGTAGATGTTGCCCGCGCCGGTGTTGATGGGCGCGGTGTTGTCGCGCTCCACGATCACCGCGCCTTGACCGGCGGCCCTGGCCGTTCGGCCCCGCGCGATGGCGCCGCTGCCGTTGAGGGTGGCCTGATCCGCGGGGTGACCCGCAGCGGCCGGCGCACTCTGGTCGGGCGCGGCGGTGATGAATCCATGCGCCGTCGGTTTGTCGATGATCATCGAGCGCCTCTTTGCTCAAACAGTGGTTTTCTTCTTGGCACGCCAAGGTTGGCCAAGCATCGGGTCCTGGGCGTTGCTGGCCTTGATCATAAACCCGGCCGCCGCGCGATCGGCACGGTCGCCGGTCCGCACAGCGGACCCTACAGGTCAAGGTGTTACCGTAGGGTCCGCTGTGCGGACCGTCCGCGGCCGGCCGGGGCGATGATCAAGGCCGCGTTGCTCATCCATCCGGGTCCGTTCCTCACTGCATCCGACCCTGCGCGAGGCGTGCCCGCAGGGCCGCCAGGTCGTGCTCCAGGCGCTGCCGTGCTTGGGCCTCGGCGTCGGCCCGGTCCACGGCCTCGCGTTTGGCCCGGGCCTCGGCATCGGCCCGCTGCGCCTCGGTATCGGCCCGTTGCGCCTCGGCATTGGCCCGTTGCGCCTCGGCAGCGGCCCGGTTCAGGGCCTCGCGTTTGGCTTGCGCTTCGGCATCGGCCCGCCGCGCCTCCGCTGCGGCCCGCCGCCCCTGCGCCTCGGCCTGCCGCGCCGCGGCCGCCGCGCGCTCCCGATCGGCGCGCCAGCCGGGCAGGACGAAGCCGGCATAGACCGGATCGTCGCGTAACGTCTCCAGCTCCGGTCGGCGCGCCAGGTCGGTCGGGCGGAATTGCAGCCCCGGCAGCACCCGCGAACAGATCACCCCGGCCTGCGGTGCGATGGGCGTATAGAACCCGGTGGGGGTGCGGGTGTAGAACGCCTGGTGAGCGGGGTTCTGGTGCAGGATGTAATACTCGGGCACGCCCCCGGCGGCGTATTCGGCCTTCTTGATGACGGTATCACGCTCGATGCCGCTACGCTCTTGGTCGGACAGAGCCTCGATACAAAGGTCGAAGACGCCGCGGTAGGAGCAATCCAAGGGCAGCAGCGGCTGGGGATTGTCGTTGCGCACCACGCCGAAATCAGGCTTGCGGATGACGGTGCCGCTCGGCAGCGGCAGTCGGAAACCCATCTCCAGGCCGACCAACTGCGCGCAGGGGTGGGTGCGCAGGAAGTGCCGCACCAGTTCGCTGAACCAGGCATAGACCAGAAAGGTCTCGTAATCGGACACCGGTTTCTCCTCCAGGCGGCCGTTATTCCACTCGTAATGGTGGTCCGACTTCAGGTAATACTCAGCCCAATAGACCGCCTCCGAGACCAGGAGACCGTCCGCGGAGCCCGCCGCGGGCAGGCGCCGGGGCGGCGGGGCCGGGACCTGCGGCGCGGGTGTGGGTTGAGTGGCGGCGCTGGAGGACATGGGCGGCAGGTGTCCGGTGTTGGCATCGCAGGCGTCAAGGCTAGCACAAAGCGGGCGGGATCGGCGGCGGCGGACGTGGTCAGCCGGAAAGGGTGAGGGCGGCAAAAAAAAATCGCGCGCTGCGCGCGGCGGGGGAAGGCTCCCCCGCACCCCCCTCCGGAATCGGAAGATCAGAGTGTCAGAGTGCAGAGTGATCAGAGTCCAGAGTTGAAGAAACAGGGGCAGCACGCAACACGACACGAAAACCCAGGTAATCGCCCCGGCAGGCGGGTTGAAGCCCGAGGCGATAGGCACAGCGCGCGCGGTCACGATGGGAGCCCCACGAACCGCCGCGCACGACCCGCCGTACCTCGTTCCCGGCGTCGAGCGCCTCGCGTTGCGCGTCATCCGCCCGGTACGGATAGGCAAAGTCAGGCTTGTCCCAATCCGTGCCCCACAGGCTGCGCGTCCATTCCCAGACGTTGCCGATCATTTCATGCAGGCCGAACCCGTTGGCGGGGAAGCAGCCGACCGCCGAGGTCTCTAGGATCTGCGAGTCATCGCAATTGGCTCCATTCGGGTCGGGAGTGTCGCCCCAGGAGAACACCGCATCGACCAGGCCGCCGCGTGCCGCCTTCTCCCATTCCAACTCGCTCGGCAGGGCGATCCGCCACGACGCTTCACGCACCAATCGGGCGGCTGCACTGTCGGTCAAGACCGGTTCGCGCGCCAGCGCCTTGGTCAGCCACTCGCAGTAGGCCAGCGCCTCGTGCCAGTCGACCGAACTCACCGGCCGGCTATCCGGGTCGCGCAACGCATCGGCGTCACCCGGTTGGACCCCGGTGGCGTCGCAGTAAGCCCTGAACTGAGCGACCGTGACGGGATAGCGCGCGATATAGAACTCCGGGGTCGGTGTGGCGGTGTCATTGATCTCGTATTCGGGAACTTCGGCGATGATCGTCGCGACCCGTTTCACGTCTGAGCTGCGTGTTCCGATCCTGAATGCCGAGTCGGCCGGAATGTGCACGAAGCCGAGCAAGTCATCGGCGGGCAGGAAGAATCGCCGCGGGTCGAAGCGCGGATCGCCCAAGCGCGCCAGGGCGTCACCGGCGCGGGCGCGTACCGCGGGTGCGGACTGCTTCAGCGCAGCGGCGTCGCTCAGCAGGGCACGTATCCGGTGTGCGCACTCGGTCCGCAGCGGCGCGCCGCTCTCGGGCCATTCCAGCGCGGCCGTGCCCGCCAATTCCGCGGCGGAGAACCGTGCATCCGGTGTCGCGTCCGCCGCGGTGGCCAGCAGGGCACCCAGCAACGCGCGCGCGGACTTGGCCGCATGGGCGCCAAGATAGCCGGCCAGGAGCAGGGTCGGCTCGCGCCACCAGGGATCGTCCAGCCGGTCGGTGAGGAAGGCAAGGATGGCTTCGCGGCTGTCTCTGCCGGTGACCTCCCCCAGGTAACGCGCGGCCAGGAACTCCTGAAAGGCCAGATGGATGAAGCGATACACGCCGTTGCGCTCTTCGAGCACACTGCCGCGCTGGCGGGCGTGCCGCAGAAAGTCGTCGATGCGCGGGGTGAACTCGGCTTCCTCGCGCAGCGCGGCCTTGAGTGCCGGCTCTTCGAGTTCGCGGCCCTGGTCGCGGCCCTGTTGGTGCAGGTGGAAGGCGAGATGCTGCGCCATGTCGCGAAACAGCTTCCAATCGGTTGACAGTTCGCGGATATCGCCTTCCTCGCGCCCATAGTCGACCTGCAGCAGGGCATTGATGGCCTTGTCGAACAGATCGGCGCGCTCGTCTGGCAGACGGCGGTTGTTGACATGCACGATCAGGAGCAGGCGCACCATCAGGGGGCTGTCCACCAGCGCCGGCACCTCCTCGCCCTGACGCGCGCGGCGGCCGGCTTCCAGGCGTGTCATCCCGTCCACCAGGTCCGTGACCCGCTCGGCTTGCAGGGACACATCCCGCGGGTGGATACAGGCATAGGCCTGCTGCACCATGGGGACGATGTGCTGCGTGAAGTCCAGCGGCTGCACGACGATCTCGCGAAAATCCGCGCCCAGCGCGGTGCGCCCGCCGCGGTAGGCGATGGTGCGGCAGGTGACCAGGACGCGCATGGCCGCGCGCCCGCCCACCAGGTCTTCCACCGACTGGCGCACCTCGGCGCGCTCGTCCTCGTTCGCCACCTCGTCGAGCCCGTCGAGCAGCAGCAGCACGTCGCGTCCGTCGTGGAGCAGTTGCACGAAGAAGTCCGCCGGCAAGTCGAAGTCCGCCTGCCGGCTGATCAGATGGTGCGAGATGAAGTGGGCGAGGGTCCGCTCGCGCGCTGGGGCCTGGCCCGGCAGTTGGCGCCGATAGCGCGCGAAGGAGGCGAGCGGCACAACGATTGGCAGCGGCAGGACGCTCGGGTCGCTGGTGAGGCCCAGCCGTGCGCAGGCCGGTTCGGGCGCGCCGGTGAGCAGCGAGCAGGCCAGCGCCCAGGCCATGTGCAGCAGGACGGTGGTCTTGCCGGACCCCGGTCCGCCGATGATGACCAGGCGGCGGCCGAGCCCAAGCACCTGGTTGAGCGTAATGTCGCCGTCCCGCTCATCGGCAGCGGTGCCGGCGAGCGGTCCAGCGCGGCCCCGGTCGTTCCCGCCATTGTGCGGCAGTGTCTCGCCGACACGCGGCAGCGGCCTGGCCCGCAGCGGCACATAGGCCGTCTCCAGCGGCAACAGCACCACCGGCGCGCCACCCGCCCGCTCGATGCCGCGCAACTCGATACACTGTGTACGGGCACGCAGCCAACTCAGATAGCCGGCCACCTGGCGGGCGATCTGTTCCTTGGAGAGCGCGCCGCCCGCGGCGGCATGGTAGTGGGTGACGATCTGGGTGCCGGTGATGATGGTGCCGGAATTGTCGGCGGTCTTGACGCCGGCCGCCCCGATCGCATCGCCGCCGCCTTGGGCGATGGCGCCAGCGCCGGTCAGATTCGCCTGGGCGGCCTCCAACTCGGCGATCCGCCGTTGCAGTGCCGCGATGTCGTTCAGGTCAGTGGGCGCGGATGCCATGGCGTCCCCTCAGGCGTTCTTCAGCTTATCCAGCACGAAATGGGTCACTGGTCCGGCGATCCCCTGGAGGATGGGCGTGGCGAAGAGCGCGACGACTGCCCCGACCGCGCCCGGCACCAGTGCGACCAGTCCGTCCAGTAGCCGGCCCAGTCGGCTGTCGTCCGCCGCCTGTCCCTTGGCGATCTCGGCTTTGAGCGCCTGGATCTGTTGCAGGGCCGCGGTTTGCGTGCCCGCGGAGGCCTGCCGGGCGATGACGGCCAGCAGCGCGGCGAATAGCGGTTCCAGGTCCCGGCCCGCAAGGCCCTGCACCTGCTGGTCGCGGCCGATGAAGTCGCCGCCTGTTGTCACATCTCCGCCGATGTAGGCGCCGCCGCCGGTTTCGACCTGGGTCCCGGTGTTGATCCGACCGGTGTTCTGGCCGCCGATCGAGACGCCGCCGGCACCGACCGCGGTCCCGCCGCCCTGGGCGATGGCGCCGCTGCCGTTGAGTGTGGCCTGATCGGTGGTGTGACCCGTCGCGGCCGGCGCACCCTGATCCGCCGCGAAGGTGATGAATCCGTTCGCCGCCAGCTTGTCGAGTTGGCCG
>Ga0247839_1004254_pt1 | contig 18644 bp, 12 predicted proteins | sample LaCruzMarch2015__6_FD_192405 | JGI IMG/M metagenome (GOLD analysis project Ga0247839, IMG submission 192405) | Freshwater microbial communities from meromictic Lake La Cruz, Castile-La Mancha, Spain - LaCruzMarch2015_16m | ecosystem: Environmental > Aquatic > Freshwater > Lake | place: Spain... | reverse complement strand
AGCATGAACGCGTGCGGCGTGCTTTATCATACCCACCCGTGCGTCGAACCCCGACCCGGTGCGTCCGGGCAACACGGTTCTTGCATGGGGGATCGGGCGCCGTTTCGGGTCAGATTGAACATCCTAGTCTGAAGGTCGATGAGGAGTCAGACCGACCCATAGTACTCCGAGCACGGGAGAGCTGTGCACATGGGGAAGGGGTCGGCAGAGTGACGTAGCTCATACAGGAAACTTCACCCGGATAAGAAAGGCCGGTCCATGAAGCCAACCTCACTGCGAGCAATAACGACGGGAGCAGCAGTTTGCTGTCGCTTTTCGATGCGATGCGAGTCACTCTGAGGAGCCCGGTGCGGGAATTCCGCACGCCGGGATCTGTGCGGGGGCGGCCGGGTAACTGGCCGTCCTACCGCGATGGCAATTCGTGAATTCATAATTGAGCCTGGCCCCTTTTCCCTGGGCCCCTTTTCCCTGAGAGGTACCGTTCACGGCTCTGGATTCCGGCATCCTGCCGGAATGACGTGGAGTCGGGGGTTCGGTCTTAACTCGTACAGGTCTGAGCGCTCTGAGAGGTACCGTCCATGGCCCTGGATTCCGGCATCCTGCCGGAATAACGTAGCAGTGCCCTCGCCAGCCAACCCTCAGGCCGCGAGTTTTTTCTTTATGAAATCAGCCAGGACGCCGGCCAAGGTGCCGCCGATGCCGACGATCAGCCAGAGCGGCAGTCCGATGCCGCCGCCCAGCGGGACGATGCCGGCCGCGCCATTGCCGACCACGACAAAGGCGGCGATGACGGCACCCAGGCCCAGCCGCAGGCGCCAGGAACGGGCGTCCCACAGGACATGCTTCAAGGCTCGCGACATGACTTTGAGGAGCGGCCAAGCCGCCTTGCGCTCGCGAGTCAGTGCGAAAATGGCGCCCATTTTCTTGAACCCCCGCAGTTCGCCCTGACGGATGCTGCTCAGTTCCCGCACCCAGGCCAGCAGGAGTTGCTGCTCGGCCGCGGGCGCGCGCAGCAGCGCCTGGACGAGTGCGGGTTGAGTCTCGGTTTCTTGCGCTGCGGTCACTTCAATCTCCTGATACATCAGATAAAAAGGCGGACGATCGATTAGCGGTTTCGCTGGGGAGCGTTTTCTCCGGCGATTGTAGCCGCGATGACTGTTGCCGTGGCCTTGATCGTTGGTTTGGCGGCAAGAAGATTGGAGGTTGAGGCTTTGCCGTAAGAGTGCCTCGTCAGGCCATCCTGGCCTGGCGGCGGCGGGGGTGGCACGGTCAGGGCTGGAAGCCCTGACTACGCAGCGTCGCACGCCGGCAGTTGCGACAGTGGTCAAGCGGACTTTCATGTTCCGGGGTGGCGCGGGCGCCATGGCGGTTAGCCGGCCGACCGTGCTTCCATGCGGTCATGATCCGGCTAACGGCCATGCAAGGAACATCCGCCACCCCGGACGATGAATGGCCCCCGTGGGAGCGGCGTCCCGCCGCGATGCGGTGCCGCGGTGATCGCGAACGCTGCGGTGACACGCCCGACCCCATCGCGGCGGGACGCCGCTCCCACGGGGTCGCTGCGCGACTTTTACGGTAAAGCCTCGACCTCCAGTGCGCCCCGGCGATCATGGCCGCTGTTTTGATGAGTGACGTTGATGTGGCGGTGATAACCCATTCCAGTGGCTGAGGGTCTATCGTGGGAGCGGTCTGTGGCCGCGATGGGGTCTCGCGGGAGCTTGAACATCGGGGTTCGCCGCGGCGTCGCATCGCGGCCGGAGGCCGCTCCCACGGGGCGGCGGGTGGTTTTCACGGTAATATGCGGCGTTTCGCGGGCTGACGACGCTTACCAGGATCATCGACCGATCATTAAACCGCGCCAGCTCCAGCAGTCGTCGAGACTACCAGGTCCGATGCCATCCTAAAACATCGCATACCGCGCTGGGCGCGGTTTAGCAGAGACCGCACCGATGAATTACACCGCCATCCTCGAAGCCTTGGGTCAGGCCAGCCTGTTCCAACTGTATCGCTTGAACGTGGCCATCAGCAATCAGCTCGATGATCCGGCGCGGATCGCCGCGGTGAAGCGCGTGCTGCGTGTCGGACAGACGATCCGCTGGTTTCACAGTACCGAGAACCGCCTGATCGAGGCGAAGCTGTTGAAAATGAATCGGACACGGGCGGATGTGCAGGATTTGGCGGACGGGAAGCGGTGGACCATTCCGTTTCACCTGATCGAACTGGAGGGTCAGGACGTGACCATCGGTGCGCGGAAGCGTCAGGCGCTGGACCGCAATCGCCTGAGCGTGGGCGATCGGGTGGGCTTCAAGGACCGCCAGGGTCAGGAGCGGTTCGGCCAGGTGGTGAAGCTGAATACCAAGTCCGCGGCGGTCCTGGTGGATGGGCTGCGCTGGCGGGTCGGTTACGGGCTGTTGGTGTCGGTGATCGACGGCGATCTGGGGGACGAGACCCTGGCGTTGCCGGGGCAGTGGGTGGCGATCACGGACGAGGATGCACGGGGCTCGTCGACAGCGTTACCGGAGCAGCTCGGGGAGGATGATGGCAGCGATGATAGTGAGTTTGCCTGACCGGCCATGATCGGCGCTCCGGCCAAAGCGATGATCCGGATTTATCCACAGATGTCACAGATGAACACAGATGAAGAAGAGCATCTGTGAAAATCTGTGTTCATCTGTGGATAAAATTTCCGCCTCAAGGCCGCGGCGGGCGCTGGCCGGAGCAATGATCACACTCGGCTCGCAGTTCCCCGGGGCGGCCTTGATCGTAATCCCGGCCGGCGGTATGCGTAGTCAGGGCTCCCAGCCCTGACAGTGTCAGGCCAGGATGGCCTGACTACGCACCCGGCGCGCCCAAGTGGCCGGAACGACGATCAAGGCCCCGGGGGCGCAGAGCGCCAAGACATCCATGACACCGCTGGAGAGTTTTGGCAAGTATTCCTTGTCGATTGGGCTGAGGAACGAAGCCCAACGAGCAGCCAAACGTAAGGCGCTGAAATGTTGGGGTTCGTTCCTCACCCCAACCTACGGCATTGCGATGTTTTCGGGTTCGGAGCCAATACTTTCACAATCTCTGGAGCGGTGTCACGAGGATTGAAATTAGATCGTTTCTCCGATTACGATTACGACAACCACAACGATTGTATTGGTTGCGTAGATTATTCAGGCATCCAATCCGCATCCAAGACCCGAGGGATCTCCCAAGGGCAGTGTTCAGGAAAGGCATCGAGCCCCGTCTCGGCGGTGGCGGCGCTGATGGCATCTTCCCAGATTTCCTCCAGCCAGTCGGGATCGCGCAGGATGGTCTTGAGGCTGGGCGTGCGCTTGAGGCGCAAACCCAGCGCACGCCGTTGGGCGAGGATGGTACGGCGCCAACTGCTTCCCCGGCGCTGGGGTTGGTATTGCCACTTCAATAGATGGGCGAGCAGTACCGACAGCCGGCTCGCCAGTTCCCGCTGCTCGCTCTTGCCCACGTCTTCGATCTCCTCGGCGATGTGCTCGATGTCGAGTTCCGCGAACCAGCCGGCCCGCAGCAGGCGCGCCTGCTGCTCGGCCCAGGCGCCGATGTCGGTCTCGTACAGCCCGGGGGCGTGGAGCCGCTGTGTCTCAAGCCTGGCAGTCATGGGGGAAAGCCTCGATTCTCTGTTTTTCTTCGTGTTCTTTGTGTCTTTGTGTGAGCAATTGCCGAATTTAGGATACCAGAAAGCGACTTGGCGAGCTTGGCGCCTTGGCGTGGTACGGTCCAAAGTGAAGTGGCCGGATGGGCATCGCTCTCGCTCTGCCCATCCTACCGAAAGGCTCAGCCCGAACAAACCACATCACTTCCGATCACACCGGCCGTGGCGTGATCACTGCCTTGTATAGGTTCAAGAGGCCAGGCCGTTGCTTGTCCTTGCCGCCGCGCGCTCCAATGTCCGCTCCCGCAGCCAAAGGAAGATGACTGGGGTGACGACCAGGATATGTACCAGGCTGGAGAGCATTCCGCCGACCACCGGGGCGGCCAGCGGCTGCATGATTTCGACGCCGGTGCGCTGAAGCCAGAAGATCGGGGTCAGTGACGCGATGGTGGTGGCGACGGTCATGACCTTGGGGCGCAGCCGCAGCCGGGCGCCGGCTTTGACGGCTTGCGTCAATTCCGCGCGGGTCAACGGGCGGCCGAGTTCCTGGGTCTTGCTTTGTACTGACTCCTCCAGATAGGTGACCATGATGATGCCGGTCTGGATGGCGGTGCCGAAGAGCGCGATGTAACCCACCCAGACGGCCACGCTGAAATTGAACCCCATCCAGGCTTGCAGCAACACGCCGCCGGTGAGTGCGAATGGCACCGCCAGGAGGACATGGGCCGCTTCTCCCACCGAGCGGAAGGTGATCACCAGGGTCGCGAAGATGATGAGGATGACGGCGGGGACGACGTAGCCGAGGGTGGCCCGGGCGCGCAACTGGTTTTCGTATTGACCGGAGTAGTCGATGGTCGTTCCCGGTGCCAGGGTGATCTCGGCGGCGATGCGCTCCTTGATCTCCTCGACGAAGCCGCCGAGGTCCCGGTCGCGGACGTTGGCCTGCACGAAGACCCGCAGCCGGCCGTTCTCGCTCTGGATCTCGTTGGGACCGACGACGCGCTTGAGGTCGGCGATCTGGCGCAACTGCACGGTCGCGCCAGAGGGAGTGGCGACCAGGATCTCGCCCAGCCGGTCGATGTCGCCGCGTTCGGATTGTTCCAGCCGCACCTGGAGTGGCCAGCGTTCGCGGCCTTTGATGGTCGTGCCGACGCTGACGCCGCCGATCCCGGCCTCGACCTGACGGAAGACCTCCGCAACGCTCAGCCCGTAGCGGCCGAGCTGTTCACGCCGCACCTGGATCTCGAGATAGGGCTTGCCCTGCACCCGTGAGGGCGCGACGCCGACCGCACCCGGCACGCGATTGATCACGCGCTCGACCGCGAAGGCCTGTTCCTGGAGTGCGTCGAGATCGTCGCCGAAGATCTTAACGCCGACCTGGGCCCGGATGCCGGTGCTGGTCATCAGGATGCGGTTCTCGATCGGCTGGAGGAACCCCGGCACATAGCCGGGCACATTCATGAGGCGCTCCGACAGATCGGCGATGATCGACGCCTTGGTGGTGCCGGGCGGCCAGGCGTCGGGCGGTTTGAGCTGGATGGTGGTTTCGATCATCTCGACCGGCGCCGGGTCGGTCGCGGTGGCGGCCCGCCCCAGTTTGCCGGCCGCCGAGGCGACCGCCGGGTGCGCGCTGATGACCTGATCCTGCCAGGCCATGATGCGTTTTACCTCGCTGAACGCGGTGGCCGGCAGCAGCACCGGCATGAAGAGCAGCGACCCTTCCTCCAGGGTGGGCATGAATTCGGTGCCGAAGCCCTGGGTATGGCGGGCGATGGACTCGGGCAGGTGGGCGTTGAGGGCGCGCGGCAGCCCCCAGGCGATGACGATGCAGACGGCGAGCAGGCTGGTCGCGAGCCCCAACACGGTCTTGCGGTGGCACAGTGCCCAGTCGAGCGCCGGTTCGTAGAGGCGCAGCAGGCGCTGCATCAGCCAGTTTTCCGACTCCGGCTGGAAGGGGCCGCGGATCAGCAGGGTGCAGAACACCGGCACGGCGGTCACCGCGAGCAGGGTGGCCCCGATCAGGGCGAAGGTCTTGGTATAGGCCAGCGGATGAAACAGCTTGCCTTCCTGGCCGGTGAGCAGGAACACCGGCACGAAGGCGAAAATGATCACCAGCATCGAGAACACGATGGGCCGCCCGACCTGGGTGGCGGCGGTCAAGGTCTGAGCAAAGACCTCGGCGGCGGTGAGCCGGCGGCGCAGCGCCGCCTCGGCGCGCTCGCAATGCCGGATGACGTTCTCGGTCATGACGATGCCGGCATCCACCAGAACGCCGATGGAAATGGCGATCCCGGTCAGCGACATGATGTTCGAGGGGATGCCGAACTGATCCATCAGAATGAAGGCGATCAGAATGGACGCCGGCAAGGGCAGGGTGACGATCAGGATGCTGCGGAAATGGAAGAGAAAGAGGATGTGCATCAGCGTCACCAGGATGACTTCCTCGGTCAGCGCCTCCTTGAGGGTGGTGATGGCGCGCTCGATCAATTCGCTGCGGTCATAGAAGGCCGTCAGGGTGACACCCGGCGGCAGGCCGGGTGTCAGGCTGTTGATCCGGGTCTTTACATCCTGGATGACGCGATAGGCGTTCTCGCCATAGCGCATGACGACGATCCCGCCGACCACTTCCTGCCCATTCACATCGAGCGCGCCGCGGCGGAAGTCGCCGCCGATACGGATGGTGGCGACATCGCGCAGATAGAGCGGGGTGCCGTTACGCGGCAGCACCGGAATCTGTTCCAGGTCGGTCAGGTCCTGCACCAGGCCGATGCCGCGGACGATGTACTCGGCGCCGTTTTCCTCGATGGTCTTGCCGCCGACATTGAGGTTGCCGCTGCCGACGGCATCCATGACCTCGCCCAGGGTGGCGCCGTATTGCTTCAGTTTGAGTGACGAGACCTCGATCTCGTATTGGCGCACGAAGCCGCCGATGCCGGCGACCTCGGCCACCCCCGGCACGGCGGCGAGTTGATAGCGGATGAAGGTGTCCTGTAAGGTGCGCAGTGAACCCAGGTCCTGTGTGCCCGAGGTGTCTTTGAGGTAATACTGATAGACCCAGCCCAGGCCCGTGGCATCGGGTCCGAGCCGCGCAGTCACACCCGTCGGCAGCAGATCGCCCAATGAATTGAGCCGTTCCAACACCCGGGTGCGGGCAAAATAGACATCGACCTGATCGGCGAAGATCACCGTGAGGAACGCAAAGCCGAACATGGAACTGGCCCGCACGGTCCGCACCCCGGCCAGGCCCTGAAGCGACACGGAGAGCGGGTAGGTGATCTGGTCCTCGACCTCCTGCGGCGAGCGGCCGGGCCAGTCGGCGTAGACGATGACCTGGTTCTCGGAGAGGTCGGGAATGGCGTCGATGGGCACGCGCTGCAGCGCGACCAGGCCCCAGGCGCAGAGGGCGAGAAAACCGCTCAGGACCAGGAAGCGGTTGTGCAGCGACCAGTGAATGAGCCGGGTGATCATAGAGTCTACGCGTACTCCGTTCCAACTGAAGTTGCAGTGTCATTCCGGCAGGATGCCGGAATCCAGAGCCATGGATGGTCCCTCGCGGCGACCTTGATCATCGTTCCGGCCAGCATTCGTCGGAACTCAGGAGGGGAAATTTCGTCCACAGATGTCACAGATGTTCACAGATGTTTTTCTTCATCTGTGACATCTGTGGACAAATCCGGATCACTGCTTTGGCCGGAGCAGCGATCCTGACCGTTCCTGCCGTAGGGTGGACTGCGCTGCGCTTGTCCACCCTACTCGCTCACCTCATCGCCGCATTCGAGCATGGCGGACCCGAAGAAGGGGTTGCGCAGTTGCTGCGACCGGGAGAGCCAGCGGGCGGTGCCGAGCACCGGGGTCATGGGGCACTGGTAGATCCAGAGTGGCTCCCGGTGCTGGAGGTGCTCGGTGCGGGCCAGATCCGCCACGGCGGTGCTGAATGGCTCGAAGGCGCGGCGGGCCGCCTCGAGATCGGACGCCTCGGCAAGCGTGTTGGTGAAGGCGGCCAGTTCACCCCGCGCCGCCGCGGCATCGCCGGCGAGATAGGCGGCGAGCGCTCCCCGCATGGCGGGCAGGTGCTGTTGGTAGGCGGCGAGATCATCGGCCGCGAGTGCGTTCGCGGCATCGGCGGTGGCGAAGGCCAGGGTGCGCAGCAATCCGTAAGCCGCCTCGGCCGGCGGCGGGGCGGCGGGGATCGTGACCGGCATGACATGGCCCTGGTGCGGGTCCGCGGCGGCGCCCGCGTGGGCGAGTTGGGCCTGCGCATCGAGGATCAGGGCGGCGGTGGTCACGACCCGGTCGCCCGCGTTGAGACCGCCAAGCACTTCGGCCTCGGTGTCGCCCACGCGGCCCAGCCGGATCTCGCGGGCGCGATAGCCTTGCTCTCCGAGGTCGAGATAGACGATCGGCCGGCCGCTGTGCTGCAGGACGGCCGCGCGCGGCACGAGCAGACGGTCCGGCGTGGTGACCGACACCAGCGCCAGGGCGGTCTGGCGGTAGCGCAGCCGACGTTCGGGATTCTCCAGGATGACCCGCACCCGTGCCGTGCGGGTCTGTTCGTCCAGGTTGGGATCGATGAAGCTGATGGGGGCGGTCAACGCCTGGCCGGGAAGCGAGGGCACCGACACCTCCACGGTCTGGCCCAGGCGCAGCCAGGCGAGGTCGGGCTCGTAGGCGTCGAATACGAACCACATGCGTGAGAAGTCACCGATTTCGAACAGCGGGTCGTTGGTCTTGACGTACTGGCCCTCGTAGACGGCACGCGAGACCACGGTGCCGGACAGCGGCGCGCGGATGTTGACCATGGCGGTGGGCTTGAGCGTGCGGTCCAGGATGCGGATTTCCTCCTCGGTCAGCCCTAGTTCGAGCAGCCGTTCGCGGGCCGCGGCGCGCTCCGCGCGAGGGGAGGCGACCTCGCCGGCCTTGAGCCGTTCGACATACTGACGTTGGGCGGTGAGCATTTCGGGGCTGAAGACGGTGGCGAGCGGCGCCCCGGCCGCCACTTCGGCGCCCACATAGTTGACCTGGAGTGTCTCGATGCGCCCCGGCACCCGTGCGGCCAGGATGCGATGCCGGGTGTCATCATCGTTGATGACCCCGCTGACGCGCAGGGTGCGGGTCAGCGTACCCTGTTTGACCTCGCTGGTCGCGACGCCGGTCACCGCGGCCTGGGCGGCGTTGAGGGTGACGCGGTCGGGATCGACGGTCGCTGCCGCGGGGTTGCCCCCGACGGCGACGAGGTCCATGCCGCAAATCGTGCAGCGGTCACCGGGTTTGTCGGACGTGATCCAGGGGTGCATGGGGCATTGATAGACCTGGGCCGCCTGGACTGGTGCCAAGGATTGGCCGGCTGGACCGGCCTGATCGCGGCCGAGCAGATAGCCGCCGCCGGCGAGCAGCAGACCGAGGGTGAGCAGGATGGGGATCTTGATGTTCATAAGAGTCATCGTCCGATCCAACCCGGTGTCGGCAAGCTGTCAGGCTGTCGTGTTGATTTAAAGCGATTTCCGAATTCAGCGTGCGAGGCTGCGTCGTCAGGGCTTCCAGCCCTGACTGTTCCAGCCCCAACGCTGCCAGGCCAGGATGGCCTGACTACGCGCTTTCACGGTAAATCTCAAGCCTCGGGCTCCTCTCCGATCCACCCCTGCAACGCCTTGATCAGGCCCTCGGCCTGGGCGCGACTCGAGATGTTGAACTTGGACTGCTGACGGTATTCACCGGCGCGCTTCTGATAGCGGCGGATGGTGTATTTGTCCGGTCCATAGATCTCCTTGGTGCGGTCCCAGTCCTGATACCGGAAGAGGATGGTGGTCCAGGCGCCCTTGGACAAGATCACCTTGTCCAATTCTTTGCAGGTCTCGATGCCGTCTTCCGTGTAGGAGACGGTCAGGTCCTCGACCTTCTCGGTCATGTTTTCTCTCCGCGAGTCGATGGCGCGGCCCCTTTATGGACGGGCGCCGGATTGTTGCAATGCCTGCCGGATAGCAGCGGTGTTCTTACCCTTGGGATCCAAACCCAGCGCCAGTGCCAGCGGGGTTCGGCCGGACCCGTCGGGTTGGTTGATGTCGGCCCCGCGCGCGATCAGCCGCTTGACCGTTTCCAGGTGGCCCAGTTCGACCGCCAGGTGCAGCGGTGCGTCGCCCTGCGCGTCCGGTCGGTTGAGATCGGCGCCGCGGCGGAGCAGGAAGGCGAAACTATCGCGATCCGCGACCCCGGCCCGCACCAGGGCGAGCAGGATGGCCTGTGCATCCACTGCCGCACCCTGCTTCGCCAGCATGACGGCAACCTGGGTCCGGCCGTTGATCAAGGCCAGTTCCAATGGGGTGCGTCCGGCGCCATCCACGGCGACCAGCGATGCGCCATGTTGGACCAGCTCGCGGGCGATGCCGACCTGACCGGCCCGGGCCGCCACGTGCAGTGGATGGTTGCCGTCGGGGTCAGCCTGATTCAGATCCGTCTTCCAGTAGATGTGCCGTTTGATTTGGTCCAGATCGCCCACCCGAACCGCGCGGCTCAGGTCCACTGTCGGGTGCGCGGGTTCGTCGCAGCCCCCCAACAGCAAGGAGGTCAACAGGGCCAGGATCAGAGCTGGTAGAGCGGACGGGTGGCGCATGGTGCGGATCGGTTTGGCGTATCTTACGGGCTGAACCGCGGGTTCGTCCGGATGGTATCGACCGGGGGAACGGCTCGCAACCGGTATCCTGCCGGAGCCGCATTCGACGGCGGCACCAGCGCCGACTGCATTCGGAGTCCCATGATCTGGAAATTCGTGCTGACGATCGTTGTGATGCTTGGCGCGTATCTGGTCGTTCGCACCAGATGGCGCGCAGTGGGCCGGGCCGGGGCACCGACCGCTCCGCCATTGCTGCTGCCTGCCGGTCTGGTCCGCACGGTCGCTTACGCGCTGCTCGGTCTCATGCTGGCGGGTTCGGGCTGGTACTTGTTTTGGCAGTGGGAGACCGGGAACGCCGTGCTGGCGGTCGAGGTCGTAAACGCCAACACCGGGGCTGTCACCCGCTATGAGGCGCGCCGCCGCACCATCGAGGGTCGCGGGTTCCGCACCCTGGACGGTCGGGAGATTCGGCTTGCGGACGTGGAGCGGATGATCCTGGAGCCGGCGTCAGCCCACCGGCTGCCGGTCGGTGGTTCAGGTGGGCCGGAAAAGCCGGGCAGCGCCGAATGAGGCCGATGAGCGCGCGCGCCCCAGCCTGGTCCAGGTTGCGGCGTCGTTCCGGCAGGATGCCGGAATCCAATGCCACGGATGGTCACTCGCAGCGAGCACGGAACTGCAAGACTGAGACAACAATCGCCTAAGGTGACCAGCGCTCCGCCGCGGCGTCGTCGGTCGCCCGCGCCTCCACCCAGTGTTCGCCGTCGGGGGTCGTCTCCTTCTTCCAGAACGGCGCCTTGGTCTTCAGGTAGTCGATCAGAAACTCGCAGGCGCGGAAGGCATCGGTGCGGTGTCGGCTCACCACCCCGACGAACACGATCGGTTCCTGCGGCGTCAGGAGGCCGACGCGATGGACGATGCGTAGACCCAGGAGGCCCCAGCGTTCGGCGGCCTCCGCGGCGATGGCTTCCAGGGCCTTTTCGGTCATGCCGGGATAGTGTTCGAGGGTCATGGCGCTGACCTCGCGATCCGCGTTGATGTCCCGCATCAGACCGACAAAGGTGACCAAGGCCCCCACCTGGGGCTTGCCGCGCCACAGGGCTTCCTGTTCGGCGGCGATCTGAAAGGGCTGTTGTTGGACTTGGATACTGATCATGGACATCGCATGCCTTTCGGGCCTTGATCATGGGACCGGCCACGCGGCATCGTAGGGTGGACAAGCGCAGCGCAGTCCACCAGCGGCGGCGCGGGATTCGGTGGACTGCGCTATCGCTTGTCCACCCTACGGCCGGAACGATGATCAAGGCCGCCTTTCGTCTCACTACAGTTCGCCAGGATAAAGACGCAGCGGCGACTAAGCGTCGATTCGCGTTCCAGCAAGTCACAGCGGGCAAGCGTTCGGTGCGTCAATCCCAAGTGTAATCCAGTTCTCGTTCCGGCGGTCGACGGAGGTCTAGACTTGCCTCGGTTGACTCTCAGTGAGCGACTTCTGCCGTCAGGTATCGAGACGAACGCGTCACAACACGGTAAGACTCGGTCCGGTGCTGCGCTTGCAGTGTGCGTTGCGAGCCAGCCGGATATAGGCGTCGAACGCGATATCCGGCTGTAGGGGCGGGTTTCAAACCCGCCCCTATGCCAGGGCCGGGTCTGGGTATCAGGTACCACGGCAATAACGTCTTTCTGAGACAAGGTCCTCGGCGGCGACTTGAATCGATCGTTAGGCGATCACAGTCGAGGTCAGGCGCTTCACATCGGCATCGGAGAACGACATGATCAGCAGTAACCACACGAGCGCTTACGCATTATTGAGAACTGCCGTGATGGCCACGGTGTTGTCCGCTTCAGGGCTCTGGGTGACCGATAGCCAAGCCTGCTCGGAAATTATCCTCCCAGTCAATGGCGTCCAGTCGCCGGTCGTGTCGGCGCGAACACTGGATTTTCCCAATGTCGACCAAGGCTGGGAGGTTACCTTGAAGGCGTTTGAGCGAGGGGTGGAGTGGAAGTCCAGATTCGGGCTGTGGAGCGGCAAGACCTGGCATAATTGGTATGGTTTCGTCGGCATGACCGCCCTTGAGTGGCTGAAGAAGGTTCCGGGGATTGGCGGACCCTATATGCTGGATGGATTGAATGAATATGGTCTGTCCGCGGCATTTCTATGGCTGGATGGCTCGGACTATCCGCTTGTGACCAGCGGTCGCGAACAGCTTCTGTGGCTCGATACGGTCAATTACATTCTAGGGAATTTTAAAACGGTTGCAGAAGTCAATAGCGCACTAACGAATTCAAAAAACCCTGACTTTGTAAGAATCGGGGGGCTGCGGCTTATTGCGAAATTGGTGCCGGTTCACGTCATCGTTCATGATAGCGCAGGCAAATCGCTGCTGATCGAGTGGGTCGGGGGAAAACAAAATATCTATTGGGGTGATCAAATCGATAAGATCGGCGTGCTGACCAATGAGCCGCCATGGCCTGATATGCTCAAGGAACTGGCGAAACGGGACATCAGGAACGCCAATCCGAAAAACGAGATGACGGGTCTCAAGGCTGACTCCGGACCGATATCGCGTTTTACGAAACTTGCCAAGCTGCGGGAGTTCGCGACGCTGCGGAATAAAGATTACCTTCAGGTTGCAGTTCATCTGATCAACAACGTCGATGTGGTTCATGGAACCGACGTAACCCCCGACTTCGGCGATGATTACACCGGTCCGACGTTGATTCGCGACCACAAGCAGAAAAAGCTCTACTTTAAAGGGCAGAACAACCAGAGCTTTCGTCTGATCGATCTTGGTCAGATTCGTTTTGATACGGCTGGTCTATCAAAAAACGCGATACTCGCCGATCCTAAACCTGGTGATGCCTACTATGATAAATACCAGTTCAGCCAGGATGTCACCACGTTATTGACTGCGGCCAGCCTGGAGTGGGACGGGGCCGAGTCGAGCCCGAAGCTGCTGAATGTCACTGTCTCGGTGTCCACCGAGGACCTGCTCAAGCTGCCGCCGGATATGCGGACTGGAAGCATGTTCATCTATGCGGTAACCCCCTATCAGGAGGTCTACCAGTGGCTGAGCGATGGTTGGATGTCGGTGACCGATGGTGCCCTCTCGCCCGTCTACACCGGAGCACTTTCCAGCGAGACCTTTGTGGTCGATCTTGAGCGGTTGCCGGTCAGTGCAGAGAATCAGTTTGGTACGAAGATCTATGCGGGTTACGGCGTGTCAAGCACCGAAATGTTTCTGGCTGATCGCCAGAAACTGGTCTTTGTAATCGGCGATTATGCAGATTACAAGAATCAGGAAGACTGATTATGGGTGCGGGTTAGATGGTACGGCCTTGACCATCGTTCCGGCCAGTGCCCTGGCGTCGTGCACCGGAGGTCGAGGCTTTAGCCGGACGAGGGCCACGCAGATGCGATGTCGACCGGCCAAAGCCTCGGCCTCCGGTCTTCCGGCGGCCGGAACGATGATCGAGGTTGCTGCCGGCCGGTCTCGACCGGTCCGAGAAATTTCATGTCCTTCGTTCTCAAGCGGAGCATCTTGTACTATGCTCCCTCGTTTCAGGTGGGGTGATCGGCCGATGTTCGGTGCCTTGACTGACCAACCCGATGGCGAGGTGTGAGCGATGAGGATTTTTACCCGATTTCTGGTCATTGAATGTCCACAGGAACTCCACTGCGCGCCCGACGGCACGCATCCGGCGTTCGAGGTCCGATTCACCGCGGATGGCGAGATTCCCTTTCCGCAGGTCATCCTGCGTGCACCCGGGACACAGACACTGCTCAATGGCGACGCCATTCGGTCCAGCCAGGCCGCTTCCGGCGAATGGACCTATGTCGCCGCCGTGCCGGTGGGGACCATCGAAGGCCACCGCATCAGCGTCCAGATCGAAGGCTGTCGCCAGGCCGACATCGCTCACGCGCAGGGCGAAGACTGGATCAAGAAGGATCAGGATGTGCATCTGATTCATCCTCAGCAAGTGAAAGCCGAAGCCCGCGTTGCGGTATCCGGCGGTGCCGAAGTGAAACTCTATTTCGGTATCCACAAGCACATGCACCAGCCCTATTACAATACCACCGACCGCAACTACTGGGATGGCGAGAAAGACGGTATCTTCGGCTCGCGCGGCGGAAACTATACCGATTTCATTCCCAACGCCGTGCAGCAATACAGTGACGGCCAACTGCCGCATGCGGGGTTGTCGACGAGCTGGAGCGGCTCACTGATCGAACAGCTCGACCGCTGCGGCGACGAGGGCTTCTGCGGCGGCCGCTTCTCCGGCTGGAATAACGCCCTGCGCCGGATGGGCGGGCTCAAGACCGAACTTGGAAACCCGCGTGTCGCTTTCTCAGCCTTCGGTTTCTTCCATCCGCTGATGCCGCTGATCCCGGCGCAGGACATCGTTCGCCAGATCGCCTGGCATCGCGACGTGATCAAGCGCGCGTTCGGCATCGAGGCCTCGCGCGTGCTGTTCCCGCCGGAGACCGCGTTTCATGTGCGCATGATTCCGGCCTTGATCGAGGCCGGCGTGACGGCGGTGATCTATGACTCGATCCACCGCTTCCGCGCCTGTCGCGATTACCCCTATGCCGGCCTCGGCGAGGGCATGTTGCCGCCGAACGCGGCCGAGCAGACCAATCCGCCGGTGGATGACTGGGTGCAATTGCAGAATATCTGGGCCGGATCGAAAATTTCACCGCGCCTGCTGCGTCCTGAATATGTGGGTTACGAGGACCCGGACGGCAAGCTCCATACCATTATTGCCGTTCCGGCCGAACGGTATATCGGCAACGAGGACGCGCGCGGCGGCTTTGGCGCGCTGCAATACGCCGACGTGCTGGGCCAGGTCTACGAGCGGATCGTGGAAACCGGCAGCTACGATCCCGCGCATCCGCCATTTTTCCTGCTGCATTCCGACGGCGACAATCACGGCGGCGGTGCGGACAGCTACTACGGGCACAATACCGGTCGGTTGGTCGAATGGCTGCAGCAAGACAGCCGCTTCGAACTGACCACCACCGAGGATTATCTGCAGCGCTTCCCGCCTGACCCCAGCCAGGTGGTTCACATCGAACCGGGTTCTTGGGCCGGCGCCGACAACGGCGATCCGCAGTTCATGAAGTGGTTCAGCCGCTATGACCAGCCCTATTCGCCTGATCTGAACTCCTGGGCCGTGCTCACCGCCTTCCAGAATGCCGTGCATACGCTGGAAACCAGTGCGCCCGATCATCCGGAACTGGCTGAGGCCATCCGCCTGCTGTTGACCGCCGAAACCAGTTGTTATTGGTACTGGACCGGTCAGCACCTCTGGGACCAGCAGGTCACCAACGCGGCCAACCTGGGGCTGCGGCTGCTCAAGCCGGCGCTCGACGCGCTGATCGCGGCCGGACAAGACCGCCTTGGGCCGACCATCTTCGCACCCTGGGTGACGCCGGAGAATCCGGGCGGCAAGCGCTGGGGGCAGGGCTGCCTGCTCGACGCGTCGCGCCAGGGCGTCGCGCACACCTTTGTCGCCGATGTTTCCGGGTTGAAACGGGTCGACCTGGTGCTGCGCACCCCGGCCGGGGAACAACGCCTGACCATGGACAACCACGGGCCTTATCCTTGTGAAACCGGGGCCGCGGTGACCGCGGACTACCTGACCGCCGAGCTGCCGATCGGAGTCGGCGACGTACGCTATTACGTCGAAGCGGAGGATCGGCGCGGCAACCTGTCCAGGGGGGCCTTGGAGCGTATCCGGCTGCCCTGAGGCGTCGCACCGATATCCGAAAAGCTTGATACGGATTATCCTACCCGCATTATCTACGCAGCGGGATTGCGGGAAAATCCTGTACCAGATAGCGACGAATTGTCGTCTGCCTTCTTAAGGAGTGCCGACCGGAACGTCGCCGGGCGATGTGACGGTCGGCACGACGCGAAAGGCGGACGAAAAGACGAGCGAGGTGGGACAGGAATCGATAGAAATCGCCTTAACGAACACGCGATGCTTGAAGTCACAATAAAAAGCGAGGAAGACACCAACGGCCGCGGGTCGCGGCCCGGTCCTGTACCGGGCTCGTACCCGGGGCGCACCACAGGGCAATCGCTTTTCGGAGACCATCCTTCGTGAAAGCTAAAAGTACATGGGGTCAGTTGACTGCCGCGGATGCCAGCCGATCGACCGTTCGCATCGTTTCCAGGTTTTTTTTATGGTATCGCATCGAGGCCATCGAACAGAACCGGTTGAACAGTCGTCGCCGTTCGCTACGGCCGGGACAGCGTGCGCTGGTTCCCAGGTGGACGATCAGATCCGTGCGCGCCGCTGCGACCGGGCACCGGCTTTGATCTTCGACTGGCGGAGAGGGTGTCCGCTGATATGGGGTTTCAGGGTGTCCCGAATGTTCCCATAAGGTCCTTGCAGATCAAGTCACTTGCGCTTAACCTTGTCCCGAGTGTTCCCAGTTAAACCCGTGCGTTCCCGTGCACAACGGGGGACCAAACGGGGGACTGGTCAACATGGCGGACAACGAGGCGCACCATGAAAAGCAAGGTTTTGACGGCCCGCGGTATCCAGGCCCTGGGGCCGGGTAAGCATGTCGACGGGGAGGGTCTGACGCTCGTCCTGGCGGACGGTGGGCGGGGTAAGTGGGTGTTGCGCTACTTCGTCGGCGGTAAGCGGCGCGAGTTGGGGCTTGGGGGCTATCCGGCCGTGTCGCTCGCCGAGGCCCGCACCAAGGCCAGCGACGCCCGGCGCTTGGTGCGTGACGGGCAAGACCCGGTTGACGCGCGCAAGGTGGAAGTCGAGAAGGTCCCGACCTTCGCGGAGTGCGCAGCGCGCTACATCGAATCCCAGGCGCCCGGTTGGAGCAACGCCAAGCACGCGGCGCAGTGGACCTCCACCCTGGACACCTACGCCCGGCCGATCATCGGCGCCCGGCCGGTCGACCAAGTTGGCACTGAGGACGTGCTGAAGATCCTTCAACCGATCTGGACCATCAAGACCGAAACCGCCAAGCGGGTGCAAGGCCGCGTCGAGAACGTCCTCGATTGGGCGGCGGCCCGCAAGTACCGCGCGGCAGAGAATCCCGCCCGCTGGCGCGGCCACCTGGACAAGCTGCTACCCAGGCCGGGGAAGGTCGCCAAGCCGGTACATCACCCGGCCATGCCCTACCACGACGTGCCGGCGTTCATGGCTACCCTCGCCGACCTGGGCAGCGTCTCAGCCCTGGCCCTGCGCTTCCTGATCCTCACGGCGACCCGCACCGGCGAGACCTTGCTGTCGACCTGGGGCGAGATCGACCTAGAGGCCCGTATTTGGACGATTCCAGCCGCCCGCATGAAAGCCGGTCAGACGCACCGGGTACCGCTCAGCGACGCGGCCATGGACGTGCTACGGGCTCTGCCGCGGGTTGAGGGCAACCCTCATCTGTTCGTCGGTGCCAGGCACGGGAAACCGCTCAGCAACATGGCCCTGTTGCAGTTGATGCGCGGGCTCGGGTACGGGGTCGGCGGGGATCGCGGCGCTTACGTTCCGCATGGCTTCCGCTCCGCGTTCCGGGATTGGGCCGGGGAGGTGTCGAGCTTCCCGCGGGATGTCTGCGAGATGGCCCTGGCGCACGTCATCGAGTCGAAGGTTGAGGCCGCGTACCGTCGGGGGGACCTGTTCGCCAAGCGCGCGGCGATGATGGACGCCTGGGCGGACTGGTGCGGCCGTGGGGCCGGCGCGGAGGTAATCCAGATGCGCACGCACCGGACCGGGGGGAACGTGGATCGGTCGGTTTCAGGGTAACCTTTATTGCTCAAAGTTATACATTGCGTTTACGGTCACACGCACGTACTATCCGTTCCCAATCGGGAAAGAATGAACCCGAGCGACGCGCCAACGTCGCGCGGGTTCGGCCCGATCAGGGCTCGGGTAGGCCGCTACTGCATGTGGCTACCGGGCATCAAGAAACGCCCGGAACGCATTAACTTTGCTGCCGTTTCCCTGGCCTGCTATTGCTCAGTGTGATCGAGTATAGCGTACAGTAAACGGCAAGGTCAATGCGTCGGGATTGCTCAGGTACGCAATTCATGACCTCCTCACACGAAACCCTTCTCCGTCGTCGCGCTGTCGAAGCCCGCACCGGCTTGAGTCGCTCGGGTATCTACCGGGCGATGTCCCTTGGAGATTTTCCGCTCCCTGTCCAGCTCGCAGCACAAACGGTCGCCTGGAAAGAATCCGACGTGAATGCGTGGATCGCTTCCAGGAAGCCAACCACGCAAATCGGGAGGATCGCCCCAGCCCTTGCGAAAGCGGCCAAGGGGTGAACCACCATGCCCGCCATCGAACCCCAAGCTTGCCTTGGGACGGGCGGCCGTGCCCATCTGCGGCCCGTTCCTTGCCCTGAACCGCGGCCCGGCGCAGCAAGCCGGCGCGAAGATCCATGGTCGGTCGGTTTCCGGGAAT
>Ga0247839_1004252_pt1 | contig 18653 bp, 15 predicted proteins | sample LaCruzMarch2015__6_FD_192405 | JGI IMG/M metagenome (GOLD analysis project Ga0247839, IMG submission 192405) | Freshwater microbial communities from meromictic Lake La Cruz, Castile-La Mancha, Spain - LaCruzMarch2015_16m | ecosystem: Environmental > Aquatic > Freshwater > Lake | place: Spain... | reverse complement strand
TCCTGATCGACCTGGAGCAGGTCGCGCCGCAGCCAGTCGTCCCGGCGGTTGCCGACCTCGAAGAGCGGCAGGTCCAGGTCATAGACCGCCGGGTCCCCGGCCGGGCGGGCGAACTGGCGCTTGAAGCCCGGTGAGTCGCCGAGCAGCAGGGTGGCGAGGGTCTGGTCCCCGGCCTTCAGGGTGACCTTGCGCTCGAAGCCGTCGTCGGCCACCTTGTGGCGCTGCTGGGCCGCCGCGCTGGTGGCCACCGGGCTCACGCGCTTGAGTCCCGCGAGCCGGTCGATGAGTGCCGTGACCTTGGCCCCCTCGGCGGGGAAGTCGGCGAGCTCCGGTATCAGCCAGTCCTGGTCCTTACGGGCCAAGGTCACGGACTCGCCGGCGCCATCAATGCGCAGGTTGGTGACGGTCTTGGGGTCGAAGGCGAGCAGGGGGCCCTGGGCGGCGCCCGGGTCCAGGGTCCCGCGGGCGGCCCAGGTCAGGGCGATGGCCAGGACGATCTGGAGGCCGAGCAGGATGGCCGGGTAGAAGGCGGCCGGGGTGCGCAGGGCGAGGAGCCAGGCGCGCGTGGTGGTGCGGTCATGGTGGTCCATGGATCAGGCCCTCCCTTCGGGATTGGTGAGGTAGCGCGCCTGGGCCAAGTCGCGGCGGGTGCGCGCCCGGCGGGCGAGCCAGTACAGGAGCCCCACGCCGCCCAGGGCCAGGGCGTAGTTCAGATACTCATAGAAGATCCGCCCCTGACGGCTCAGCGGGACCAGGAGTCGGCTGAACTGGCCGCGCCCGCGCAGGGCCAGCAGGCCCCGGTCCTCCAGCGACCACTCGACCGCGTTCTGGATCAGCTCGATGGGCTTGTCATAGCGGGTCTGGGTCGCCTCGCTGGCGAGCCCGATGGCGGTGTCGGTGAGGAAGCTCGCCGAGCCCAGCAGGATCAGCCGCGCCGAGCTCGGGGAGGATTCGATGACCCCGGAGACCACCGCCGGCTTGGCGTCCGGCTTAGCCGGTGTCGCCGCGGCCTCATCCGGTGCGTCCGCCGGCGGCTGCTGGTCGTCCGCGGCGGCCAGCAGGGGCGAGGGCTGGCCGGCGAAGGCCGAGTTGAAACGCCCCTCCATCACCAGCCCCAGGACCTTGGTGCCGCGGTTCTTGCCGCGCGCGAAGCCCAGGTCCCCATGGGCCTTGAAGTCCGGCTGCATGGCGGCCGAGTCGCTGGTCCAGGCGCCGCTGGAACTCCGGATCAGGGTCGTGACGGCGCGTCCCTTGGCCTTCTCCTGGTCGACCTCAATCGGGGAGGACCAGTTCATGGTGATCTGGCCCAGGTTGCTCGTTATCCCTGAGTCGGCGGCCAGTCCGCCCTCGCGCACGTCCGGGAAGTAGGGGTAGTCCAGCGTCTGGATCTCCTCCACCAGGTAGCCGCCCAGGTTGCGCTGGACCGGGATCGGGAAGGGGGTGTTCTGGGGATCGAGCACCAGTGACTTGCCCAGGGTCAGCCCCTGGGTCGCGAGCCAGTCCTCCAGCCCGGTCGCCTGGGGCCGGGCGCTGATGCCCCCGCGGCCCAGATCGACCTTGAAGGTCGCCGCGGCAACCAGCGCCGTGCCCCCCTGCATCAGGAACTGGTCGATGGCGAACTGCTGTTTCTGGTCCAGGTTCTCGGGTCCCAGGACCAGGAGTAGGTCCGCGTCCCCCGGCACCTGGCCGGACTTCAGATCCGTCTCCTGCAGGGTGAAGCCGTCGCGCAGGCGCTGCTCCAATTGGCCGTAGGCGGGCCCGCGGGCCGCCGGCATCCCGAACTCACCCCCGGCCTGGGGCGGGGTGTAGACCGCGAGCGTGCGCAGGACACCGGGGGCGAAGCGCTTGATCCCCGCCTCGATGGTGCGTTGGAGTCCCGCCTTGTCCAGTGACTCGGGCAGCGGCACGGACTCGGTCCGCCCATTGGACTCCAGGGCCAGGTAGAAATAGAAGGGTGTGGGTTTGAGCAGGTCGACCACCAGCGGCTTGAAGCCGTAGCGCTCCTCGATTGCGCGCGCCAGGGCCTTGTCCGCCCCCGGGTCCTGGACCTCGAAACTGAAACGGCCATTGGACCTGGCCTGCAGCTCATTAAGCAGCGCCTCCAGCTCGGTGCGCAGCGTCGGCAGCGGGTCGGGCAGCTGGGCGGGGGCGGAGACGAAGGCGCGCAGTGTCACCGGCCCCTTGAGCCCGGCGAACAGGTCGCCGCCGCCCTGATAGCCGTAGAGGACCTTCTTGATGGCGCGGGTCAGGTCATACTCGGGGTTGCGCAGGCGCACGTCCAGGTCGGTCTCCCCGCGCACCTTGACCTCGATCAAGTCCTGGAAGCCCAGGTGCTCGAACTGGTCGCCGTACTTCACCACCAGGTCGAAATAGGAGTTGACCACCCCCGCCTGGTACTTGCTCGCGGTCTGGAAGGCGACCGGGTGGATGCCGTATTGCTCGCCGGCCTCGCGCTCCAGGTCCGGGTGGTCCGCCGGGTCGACGAATTCGACCCGCACCCGGCCGCCGCCGGCGATCTGGTATTCCTTCAGCAGGTCGCGGATCTGCGGTACCAGGGGCGCCAGCAGGGGATGGGTCTGGGCGCTGAAATAGCCGCGGATCAGGAGCGGTTCCTGGAGCTGGCCGAGATAGGTCCGGGTGGCGTCCGAGATGCTGTAGACCCGGCCTTGCGTCAGGTCGGTGCGCGCCCCGTCCACGCTGGTGAGCCACAGGTTGGCGGCCAGCAGGTTGGCGACGGCCAGGCCCGTGATCAGCGTCAGTCGGCGATGCCCCTCGGGCCGATCCGTATCCGGGGCCCAGCGCAGCCGCTCCAGGCTGTAGACGGTCAGCGCCAGGAAGGTGCCGACGATGCTCAGATAGTAATAGAGGTCACGCAGGTCGATGACCCCGCGGGTGATGGAGTCGAAGCGCGACCCGCTGCCCAGCAGGCGCAGGACCTCGCCGCCCCGATTGCCGAAGAGGTTGGTCAGGGCGTCCGAACCCAGTAGATAGAAGAGGGCGCACACCAGCACGCTGCCGATCAGGGCCACGATGGGGTTGTCGGTCCGCGACGAGACGAAGAGCCCGATCGCCAGATAGGCCGCCGCCAGCATCAGGGTCGCGACATAGGCGCCGATCACCGGACCCCAGTCGAGCGGTCCGAGCACCGCCACCGTCAGCGGCAGCGGCAGGGTGAGTGCCAGCGCGATCGCGACCAGGGTCAAGGCCGCCAGGAATTTGCCCGCCACCAGGCGCCAGGTGGGCACCGGGAGCGTCAGCAGGGTCTCCAGCGTCCCGGCGCGCCGCTCCTCGCTCCACAGGCGCATGGTGAGTGCCGCGCACAGGAAGATCAGCAGCACCGGCATCCACTCGAAGAGCGGGCGGGTGTCGGCGATATTGCGGGCGAAGAAGGCCGAGACCCAGAAGAAGACGAACAGACACACGGCCAGAAAGCTGCCGATGAAGATATAGGCGACCGGAGAGCCGAAGAAGGCGGCCAGCTCCTTGCGCGCGATACGCAGGATGTCAGACATGGGCGGCCTCCTTGGGTGCGGCGGTGCCCGAAAGGGCGGCGGAATCGGAGACGGCCCGGAACAGGGCCTCCAGGTCGCGGCGCTCCGGCTCCAGGGCGAACAGGTCCCAGCCGTGCGCCCCGACGGCGCGGGCCACCGCCGGGGCCGCGGCCCCGGCATCGGCCACCGTCAGTGCAAAGCGGTGTTGCTCCGCATCCGAGTCGAGCAGGGTCACACCGCTCACGCCGGGCAGCCCGCCCAGCATCGGCTGCGCCTCACCCGCGGTGCGGTCCAGGGTCACCAGGAGCCGGGGGCTGCGCCCGACGGCCGCGAGTTGACTGTCGAGCGCCAGGCGCCCGCCGCTCATGATCAGCACCCGGGCGCAGACCGCCTCGACCTCCTGGAGGATATGGGTGGAGACGATGACGGTGGCGTCCCGGGCCAATTCCTGGATCAGTTCGCGCATGTGCTGGATCTGGGTCGGGTCCAGGCCGTTGGTGGGCTCGTCCAGGATCAGGATCTTCGGCGAGTGCAGGATCGCCAGCGCCACCCCCAGGCGCTGGCGGTAGCCGCGCGACAGGGTCGCCACCTGGGCGCTCGCCTTGGCCTCCAGGGCCGTGCGCTCCACCGCCCGGCGGATGGCGGCCGGGCGCGCGTCGCCGGGAAGGGCGTGCAGCACCGCCTGGTACTCGAGCGCGTCCAGCACCGTCTGTTCCGGGTACAGGGGGCAGTTCTCCGGCAGGTAGCCGACCCGGCGCTGGACCTCGCGGCGGTGCTCGGCGATGTCCAGCCCGTCGATGCGGATGGTCCCGCCGCTCGGCTCGAGATAGCCGGTCAGCATCTTCATGATGGTGGTCTTGCCGGCCCCGTTGTGGCCGAGCAGCCCGACGATCTCACCATGGTCGATGTCGAAGGAGACCCCCGACACCGCCTTGAGGTCGCCGTAACTGCGACTTAAGTTCCGAACCTCGATCATGTTGACTCCCGTGTCTGGTTCTTTTGATGGATGGCCGGGTCCGCGGGACAGACCGGCCGCAACTGAAGGGGGCATAGCGTCAACAGTAGGGTGGGCAGGGTCAAGTGACCAAATGTTCAGATTCCCCGCCCGGCGTCCCCGGGTCCAGGTCGGCGCCCGAGGCGGGGGCAGCGGCGAACGGATTGCGTACCCGCAAGCGCCCATCCAGAACTTGGCCGTCCTGGAAGTCCTCTGACCACAGGGTGGTACAGCCGCAGTCCAGGGCGCTGGCGGCGATCATGGCATCGTAGACCGGGAGCCCGTAGCGTTCGGCAAGCCGCAGACCCAGGTCGTGGACCTCGACCGTCAAGGCCCGCACCGGGCACAGGGCGCGAACGGTTGCGAGGACGTCCCGGACCTCCACCCAATCGCAGTCCAGTTTACGGCGTGCCACGCTGACGAACTCGCTTAACACCTGCACGCTGATCGTCCCGCGCGACGCCAGCAGCGCCTCCGCCTGGTCGGCCTTCGTCGCGTCTTCGCTCAGCAGGTACAGGATGACGTTAGTGTCGAAAAAGTCCGTTTCGGCACTCACCCGCGGCCCTCGTGGGCATCCAGCCGGTCAAACCGGAAGTCCGCCGGCAGCCGCCCGCGATAGGCGCGCAGCCGCTCCAGCAGTTCGGCCGGGGTGGGCTTGCGTTGAACCTCGAAGCGGCGCTCGGCGGCCACGACAATCTCGATGTCGTCGCCCTCCTTGAGCGCCAATGTGTCAATCACCGCCGCGGGTAGACGCACGGCGAGACTGTTGCCCCATTTGGAGACTCGCATGGACCTGAACCTTGGTTGGATAGACGTGACCTAAATTGTATATCCAAGCGCGGTTCGTGTCAGCGGGTAGTCACCCCGCCGGATGGCCGTCGACAAGTCCCCAACCCCAGCCTTCGGGCTGGCCCGAACTCGGGGAGTTGGATCTTCCCGCGCTCGGCTTATCAAGCTGGGTCCGGTGGGGCTGACCGGCCCCCTCAACCGGAGGTCGAGGCTTCAGCCGGACGGGTTCGACGCCCGCACCAGGCTCGCGGAATCCCCGGCGTCAGCCGATCCGGATGCTCGAACCAGGCCCCTTTTCCGATCATGAGTCCGGCCACGGCGGCGTCGTCCCGTCGTGCCTCGGCCGTGGGGGCGGCAGTGCCCCTCCGGCCGCCGGTCCCGCGCGGCCACGCTTTCATGGAATCACCAGCGTCAGCCCCGGCGTCAACCGATCCGGATCGGCCAGGATATGCCGGTTGGCCTCCCGGATCGCCCGCCACCGGCCACCGTCACCATAGATGCGGTTGGCGATCAGGACCAGGGTATCGGTCGGCCGCACCCGGTAGACGCTGTGTGCCTCGGCCACCTGCGCGGCGGTGAACTGGGCGCGGTGCAGGGCCTGCTCCGCCTCCCGCACCGTGCGCCGCGGTTGGGCGTCGCCGCCGGCCTCGGCCCGGGTGAGTGCGTCGCGCAGGGCGGCGGCGGCGGCGGCGGAGCGTGCCTGCGCCGCCTCCAGGGTGAGGGCGCCGCCCGCGGGGGCCGGGACCAGCGCACTCAGGGTCTTGAGCCGTTCGTCGAGCGTGTCGCGCTGCGTCTTCACGGCCCCCAGTTCGGCGTTCAGGTTGGTCAGGCTCCCGTCGCGTTCGAGCAATTGGCCGCGCAGGTCGGCTTGGGCCTGTTCGGCCGCGCGCAGGCGCCCCAGGAGTTCCGCCTCGCCGCGGCGCTGGTCTTCCTTGCGTTGTTCGAGTTGGCGCTCCAGGTCTGCTTCGTGCTCGGTCTGGGCCGCGGCCGCGGTGGTGAGGTCGCGTACCTGATGCGCGGTCGCCGCCAGTTGCGCGGCGGTGTCGGCGTTCTGCTCCTGCGCGCGCCTGAGCTGGGTCTCCAGGTCGGCCTTGGCCTCGCGCAGCCGGACGAGTTCCGCGCTCAGCCGGGCGCCCTCCTGGGTGCCCTCCGCCAGGCGCCGTTCCGCCTCCATGCGTGCCTGGTCCGCGGACTTGCGCGCCGCCGCGGATTCCTTGAGCTTGCCCTCGATGCCGCGCATCCGCTGCGTGAGGACCTCGACCTGGGTCACCGGATCGACCGGCGGCTCGACCTGGACCTGGACCCGCCCGGGTGCCGGGGGCGCCGTCCCCGCGGGCGGTGCGGCGGCGCCGACCGGCACCTCATCGGCCCAGGCGTCGGCCGGCACCGGGGGTGTACCCGGCGCCAGGGCGAGCAGCACCAGTGCCAGGGACAGGGCGCCCCAGCGCCGGGGGAGGCCCCGCCCGCCGCCCTGCGTCAGGCGGCGGGCGTGCCGGTGGTGCCCGGTCTCAGCCAACCGACGGCAGCCCGGCCAGGGCCATGGCGACCTCGGACTCGGCATAGACCAGGTCCTTGAGCTTGCCGCCCAGGTAGTCCGTGTAGGCCTGCATGTCGAAGTCGCCGTGACCCGACAGCATGAAGAGGATGGTCTTGGCCTCGCCGCTCTCGCGGCACTTCTCGGCCTCCTCGATCGCCGCGCGCACCGCGTGGTTCGACTCGGGGGCCGGGATGATGCCCTCCGCCTTGGCGAACTGGATGCCGGCGGCGAAGCACTCCAACTGGTTGTAGGAGCGCGGGGAGATATAGCCGAGCTTGGCCAGGTGGCTGACCTGGGGCGCCATGCCGTGATAGCGCAGTCCGCCCGCGTGGAAGCCGGGGGGCACGAAGCTGGAGCCCAGCGTATACATCTTGCACAGGGGGGTCAGGTGGGCGGTGTCGCCGAAGTCATAGGCGAACAGGCCCTTGGTCAGCGTCGGGCAGGCGGAGGGCTCCACCGCGATGAACTGCATGTTGCCGCCCTCGCGCAACTGCTTGCCCAGATAGGGGAAGGCCAGCCCGGCAAAGTTGCTGCCCCCGCCGGTGCAGCCGATGATCATGTCCGGGTGGGCCCCGGCCATCGCCATCTGCTCCATCGCCTCGATCCCGGTGACGGTCTGGTGCAGCAGCACATGGTTCAGCACGCTGCCGAGCGCGTACTTGGTGTCGTCGCGCTGGGCCGCCACCTCCACCGCCTCGCTGATGGCGATCCCGAGGCTGCCCGTGCTGTGCGGGTGCTCGGCCAGGATGGCGCGCCCGGAGGCCGTGGTGGTGCTGGGGCTCGCGATACACTGGGCACCGAAGGTCTCCATGAAGGCGCGCCGGTAGGGCTTCTGGTTGTAGCTGACCTTGACCATGTAGACGATGATCTCAAGGCCAAAGAAGGACCCGGCGAGCGCGAGCGAGGAGCCCCACTGGCCGGCGCCGGTCTCGGTGGCGATGCGCTTCACGCCCTCGATCTTGTTGTAGAAGGCCTGGGGGATCGCGGTGTTGGGCTTGTGGCTGCCGGCGGGGCTCACGCCCTCGTACTTGTAGAAGATTTTCGCCGGGGTGTTCAGCGCCTTCTCCAGACGGCGGGCGCGAAAGAGCGGGGAGGGCCGCCACTGCCGATAGACCTCGCGCACCGGCTCCGGGATCGCGATCTCGCGCTCCGTGCTCATCTCTTGCTCGATCACCGCCCGCGGGAAGATCACCGCCAACTCGTCCGCTGTGATCGGCTGCTGAGTGCCCGGGTGCAGCACCGGGTCCAGCGGGACCGGCAGGTCCGCGTTGATGTTGTACCAATGCTTGGGCAGGTGTTCTTCGTCGAGCTGGTACTTGACCGTGTCGCTCATGGTGCTCTCGGGCCTCGTCGGTGGGTGCAGGAGTCGGCGGCGGGTGCCGGTGACTCGTCGGATCTGCCCAGTTTGCCAGGTTCTTCGCGCGCGCGCTTCATGGGCTGTCCGGACGGCTGGTGTGGCGGATGGGGGCAGGCTTACCGGCCGCCCCGGGCCGCAGTCCCAGGCTTCAGCCTTGGAGGTACAAGTCCAAGGCTGAAGCCTTGGACTCCAGAGGGTGGCCGCTGGCCGGAACGCCGAGCCGGAAAGGGGTCGCGAAGGCGCCGATCAGGGACCTGGGTCAGTGCTCAGCGGTCGGCCTCGTGATGGGCGGGGAACGATTACGCTGCCCGCTCGGCCGCTCCCTCACTCGTGGCGCCGGCTGCCGTGAGCAGGTCCGGGATATCGGCCGCGATGATCTCGATCCCTAACCGCTCGCAGAAACGCTGCTCCTTCTGGGTCGGCTCCGGGATCAGAGCCCAGCCGGGGGGCGCGGCGGCCGCGTAGATCATGTCCGACATGACCATGCGGTCGGTATCCCTCAAGAATCGCAGACCCAGAAAGGCATAGCGCCGGCCCTGACGGTAGGTCTTGAGGAAGGAGGGGATGGCGAAGCCGCCCATCAGTTCGGTAATGTAATCGACATAATCGGCGTCAGAGGCGATGTAGGTCGCGTCCGGGCGCGGGCTTCCCATGGGCTTGAAGAGGACCGGCAGGGCGGGGTCGACGGCGTCCTGCTCCAGTTTCCGGTAGGTCTCACCGTCATAGTGATCGAGGCGGAAGCGGTAGTCGGTCCCGCCGATGCGGCTGATGCCGCGCACCAGGGTGTGGGGGCGGGCGGCGTAGGAGTCCTGGAGTTGGGTGTCGCGGTTGATGTCGATCACATAGGGCGGCAGGCAGGACTGGAGCCAGTCGTGCAGGGGGGCGCGGGTCCAGGCGCGCTGCCCGTAGGTCGTGTCCAGGAAGCGATGGACGGCCTTGCGCCCACGCTTGAGTTCCACGTCCATGGCCGCCCGGGGGAATTCCCACATGAGCCGGGTAGACATGGGTTTGCCGTTGTTCAGCGCAATGATCAGGCTGTCACTGTCGGCCGGGATGGGCTCCCCGGTGGCGGGGTCGCGCACCCCGGCGAGCGCCCCGGGGCCGAGATAGGGGACGATGTCGCCGGCGGCGATGCCGCGCGCCAGTGTGTTCAGTTGTGCTATGACCATGATCAGTCGCTCGTTGCTGCCGTTGGTCCAATACCCCAGCAAGACTGGTGCCAGATAGTGCGGTCGGCGGTCGACGATGCTGACCAGCAGATTTATTTGCGCTCATGTGCGTTCATTTGCGGCCAAATACTCTTTTTGGGTTAAAGCACTTCCCAAGCCGACGACGAGTCTCGGACGGGATCGGGGCTGCGCCTTGCCCTACCAGGTCCTCCCCGGATTGCCGTACCGACAGGCCGCGGGGGCGCGACCCTCTCAAGCGCCTTGTCGTCTTCCGGACAGGCCGGGGTGCGATCAGAACTGATGTTTTAACGCATATATCGTAGGGTACGCCGCGTACCCGCGAAGCTGCCACGACCGCCGGAGCCGGGCACGCGATGCGTACCCGACAACTACTGGACGTTCTCACGGACGGGGCGTCGTTGTCGTTGTCGTTGTCGTTGTCGTGATCGGATTATTCGATTACGACAACGACAACGACAACGACAACGACAGCGCACCCGGGATCTCGGTCACCACATCAGTTCTGATCGCATTCCGACTGGCCGGGGCGTGTTGCAGGGGCCGGATGTCCTGTGCTTTCGTGTACATCGGTGCCCGTCCGGCGGCGGGAACGGTCGTGGTTGGCGCAGGAAATATGCGCTGAGGGTGATCTGAGTCAACGTTTCGGTCTCTTTCGGCGTTAAACTGAAAGCAGACGTGCTCGCTGAACACCTGGGGGGTCGCGGACCCGCCCCCCGTCAATTCGCAACGATTACGATGCCGTCGGCGGACCCCGGATGGGTGCCGACCAGCGCTCCAGGCGCCCCCCATGCACAGCGATTCAACCAATCGTGCGGCCCCGGCCCCCTCTGTTACCTATTTGGGTAGCGACGCCGGCCTGCCGCACCGGATTCGCCCCTTGCTCGAACGCGCGGGCATCGCGCTGCGCACGTCCGAGGGGCCGGGGGAGGCCCCGGTCGCCCCCGTGGGCGCGGGCGGCTGCACCGTCCTGATCCTCGACACTGCCCTGCTCGGCGCCGACCAGACGATCAAGGCGTTCGTGGACGCAGTGCAGCCGCCGACGATCAAGCCGCCGCTGCTGGTGGTCATCGCTCATTCGCGCGCCATCGAGTGGCGTCTCCAGGCCATGCGTGCCGACGCCGCGGCCTTTTTCGTCGCGCCACTGGCGGGCGGCGAATTGGTCGAGCGGCTGATTATCCTGTGTCGGCCCGGGCACGGGGAGGCGTCGCGGGTCCTGGTGGTGGATGACAGCGCGACCCAGGCCCTGCTCACCGAACGCGTGCTGATGGCCGCGGGTTTCGTCGTCCGGACCCTGATCGATGCCGCCCGGGTGCTGGACGTCGTCGCGGCCTTTGCGCCCGATCTGATCCTGATGGACCTGCACATGCCGCTGGCCAGCGGCGCCGAACTGGCCGCCATCATTCGCAACGAGGCGACCTGTCGCTGGGTGCCGATCCTGTTGTACTCGGTCGAGCGTGACCCGGAGCGTCAGGCCGGCGCCCTGAGCCTGGGCGGCGATGCCTTCCTCTCCAAATCGATCCGACCGGACCTCCTGGTCCGCGCCGTGACCCACCGGATCGAGGTCAATCGTACCCTGCGCCGGACCTTCGGCGATGCCGACCACCTGGACCCCGATACGGGCCTGGCGACCCGCCGCCATTTCTTCAGTCACCTGGAGCGGGCCCGCACCGGGTCGGACGCCCCGCCGCCCGGCCAGGGGCTCCTGGTGGTTACGCTGGAAGGGGCGGGCCGGCTCGATGAACAACGCGGTACCGGGGCGGCACTCCTGGCGACTGACCGCATCGGCAGCCTGATCGTCGAACGCCTGGAGCCGTCTGACCTGGCGGTCCGGCTGGACGACTATCGTCATGCATTGTTGGTCCGGCGTGAATCGGACGAGGCCCTGCGCAACCTTGCCGAGGGGTTGCGGGCGGCGGTCGCGGCGACGCCCATCCAGGTCGCGGGCAGCAGCGTGACGAGCGGCGTCAGCGTCGGGGTCGCTCTGTTGCGCCCCAACCCGGTGGATGCCGTCGCCCTCATCGCCCGGGCCGCGGACGCCTGTGACCGCGCCCTGGCGGCCGGCGGCGGCTGCACCCTGGCCGACGAGCCGCCGGCCGCGGCGCCGGTGGACGCGGTTCACGAGGGACGCATCACCGCCATGGTCGCACGCGCGCTGGGCGGTGCCGACCGCGCGAGCGGCTTCCGCCTCTTCTACCAACCCATGATCGCCGTGCAACACCAGGAACTGCGGTTTGTCGAGGTCATGCTGTGCCTGGCGGCGGGCGACAGTGCGCTGATGGCCGCGGCGGACTTCCTGCCGAGCGCCGAGCGTGCCGGGCGGGTGGCCGAGATCGACCGTTGGGTCATGGTGCGCGCGCTCACGGTCCTGATGCACCAGTGCCATACCCAGCCGGGCTTGCGGCTCTTCGTCCGCCAGCACATGGCGAGCCTGACCCAGGACGGCTGCGTTGCCTGGTTGCGCGCCCAGGTGCTCGCGCACGGTCTGTCCCAGCGCCGCCCGATCCTGCAACTGAGCCTGGGCGACCTGTTCAGCCACCGTCAGACGGGCGTCGTCCTCGTCGGCGTGCTGCGCAAGATCGGGATCGAGGTCTGCGTGACGGACCTGACCGACAGTCCGGCCGCCCTGGGCCTGATAGCAGAAATACGTCCGCCCTTCGTCAAGCTCGCCGCCGCCATGGCGCGGGAGACCAAGCCGGCGCGTCTGACCGAACTGGTCGGGCAACTGACCCGCGGCGGCGCCGAGGTGATTGCCTCCGGGATCGACGCCCCGGCCCTGGTCGGCGCGGTCTGGGCCAGCGGCGTACGCTTCGCCCAAGGCGCGGCGATCCAGGCGCCGCTGCCCGAGCCGGTGTTCGATTTGGGGGAGGTGGAGGCGGGGTAGGAAGCAATGGTGTCCGCACATGAACGCAACTGAAGTAAAGTGGACCCCAGGTCTTGGACATGGGGGCCCCACGTTACCGCTCTCGCCGGACTGCCATACTGCCGCATGGTCGGGAGATTCCTGGCGAGTTTGCGAAAGTTGGGGTTGGGCCAGGTGTTGGCCCTGCGAGAACGCTGCGGACCTGTGACACTCTACGTACCCTATCCCGAACACATTTGCTCCCACCTTAGACTCCTGATAGCGTTGACCCTCGCCCGCAATCTGATCCAGGATGCACAGGAATATAGAGGGAGGCACAGAGATGGTTCGCAACATCCCCTGCGGGACCTTCGTCAACGAAAGCGAACGCATCGCTTGCGAGCGGCTGCGCGCCAAGCTCCAGGGCGCCGAAGGCGACTGGATCATTCTCTCCAACCTGAGTCATGCCCAGCACGCCGGTGCCCGCGCGGACGAGATCGATCTCGTCGTCATCGGCCCGCCCGGAGTCTGCACGGTCGAGGTCAAGCACTGGGACGCCGCGTATCTCCGCCGGGATACCGCGACCGTCGACCACGAGGCCGACCGCATCGACGCCAAGGCGAAGCGGATCGCCGGCCGGTTGCGCACCGGCCTGGATGTCGGTTTCGTCGCGGGCAAGTTGCTGCTGACCAAGGGCGAGCTCCGCTTCCCGTCCGACCGGCGACCCAAGCCGCGCGGTATCCCGGTGTTCGGACTGCCCGAGTGGCAGGAACTGCTCAACGTCGGCGGCGGCCAACGCCTGTCACCCGACCAGATCGCCTTGGCGGCCCGCCTGCTGGAACCGCGGATCAAGGTCGCCCTCGACGGCGACCTGCGCCGCTTCGCCGGGCTCATCAACCTGGAGCGGCTCTCAGCACCCGCCGACGCCTTCCATCGCATCTATCGCGGCCAGCACCCCACCCGGCGCGACCGCGTCATCCTGCACCTGTACGACCTGTCGGCCAGCGACGATAAGGACGCCCTTACGCTGGCGCGGCGCGAATTCGACAGCATCCAGCACTGGCAGAAGGCCCAGTTCATCCCGAGCCTGCTGGACTCCTTCCAAGAGGCCGAGGGCTATCCCGGCGAGTTGCACTTTTTCTCGTTGGTGGACCCTGCTGCCCCGAGCCTCACCGAACGGCAGGCCGATTCCGGCTGGGACCCGCCGGCCAGGCTCGCCTATGCCCGTGCCGCCGTCGCCGCCCTGCAGGAATTCCATCGCCCACAGGACCCGCAGGTGGGACCGGCTTTGCACCGGCAGTTGACGCCGCGCAGCCTGCGGGTGCGACACAACAATCAGCCGCTCTTTACCGAGCTCAACCTGACGCGGTTGCAGGATGCCGTCACCGTGGCGCCAACATGGCTCGACTGCGGCGAGTTGGCGCCCTTTTTCGCCCCGGAGGTGCGTGCGGGCGGTCTCGGCGTTGCCGATACCCGTTCCGACACCTTTGGCCTGTGCGCGTCACTGCTGCTGCTGTTCGACGGGACCGATCCCCTCTCCCGCGGCATCGCGCTCGTGCTGGAGGCCGGATGTGCCCCGGCCCCGGCGGATCGCGCGACGCTGGACGAGATCGCCGCCCGGCTTGCCGCTTTCGCCGCTGCTCCGGAGGCCCGCACGGATCTGGCGCCAAGCCTGCCCGCTGCCGAGTATTGGGACGAGGACACCGTGGTGCCGTTCCAGCAGTCGCGCTACAAGATCCTGGGCCGGTTGGGGCAAGGCGGTGTCGGCCAGACCTTTAAGGTGGTCGAACTGGACCAGGGGTCGGACGAGCGCTTCGGCACCTATGTGGCCAAGCTGGTCCGTCACGCAGAAGACGGCAAGGCCGCCATTCACGCCTACCGGCTAGCCCGCGCCTATACCACGCATCCGCACCTCTCCGCCATCCACGAGTACGCCGCCGAGTGGGAACAGGACCGCTTTGTGGCCCTGCTCAAATGGGTGGAAGGCACACCTTTGCACGACCTCGCCGGGGTGTTGCCCATCCTCGCCGAGGACTTAGGCGAAGCGTCCGACGAGGCCCTCGCGCGGCGCTGGCTGCACCAGATCTGCACCGGGCTCGATGCGCTGCATCGGGTGGGGCTGGTCCATGGCGATGTCAGCCCGCGCAATATCATCATCGGCGGCGGCAATGCCGTGCTCACCGACTACGACACCGTCGCCCGCACGGGTCAGCCAGCGCGGGGCGGCACTTTGCCTTACGCAAGCCCGGCCGTGCAGTCACGCGCCCCCATCGCACCCGCCGACGACCTCTATGCGTTGGCCGCAAGCCTGTTCCAGGCCCTCACCGAACGCGACCCCTTCACCCACGGCCCCGAACGACGCAAGGACCTGGGCCTCTGCTGGGACGGCATCGACGGCCTGAGGCGCCTGCGTCCGTTCCTCGATCGCGCGACCGATCCCGACCCTGGGCGCCGCTTTCGGGACGCCGCCGAGGCCCTGACCATCCTGGATGCACTGGAACCGGAGACGGCCGATCCAAGCAGCGGCATCCCACCCCAGCCGATGGCTCCCGAGCCCCCGCCGCCGCCCCTGTCCGCCAACACCAATCCCTGGCTGGACGAACTGCTGCGCACCTACCCCGGCTCCCGTCACGGGGTGCGCGAGACCCGCGGCCTGGACTCGGCGTTCGCGATCTCGACCTATGTGGAGACCCGGCTCGATCAGGTGTTGTTCGACGACATCGAGGCGGGGTGCGTCAACCTGGTGATCCTGTTCGGCAACGCCGGCGACGGCAAGACCGCCTTTCTGCAACACTTGGCCCGCCGCCTGGGACTCGGCGAGATCCACTCCTCCCGCCGGGTCTGGGAGACCGACCTCGCCGACGGCCGTCGCCTCATGGTCAACCTGGACGGCGCCGCCGCCTGGCAGGGCCGCGATGCCAACGACCTGCTCGACGACCTGTTCGCGCCCTTCCAGGTTCCGGACTTTCCGCGGGACCGCGTTCACATCGTCGCCGTCAACAACGGCAAGCTCCTGGAGTGGATCGAGACGCGCCCCGCCGAAACCTGGCTCACCCGTTCACTGCGCCAGGTCCTGCTCTTTGACCTGCCGCTGCCCGAGTCGCGGTTTCGCCTCATCGACCTGAATCGCCGCTCACTGGTCGGCGGCATCGACGCTGATCGACAAGGGCTCAGTGCCGACTTCCTGGGGGCACTGATCGACCGTCTCATCGGTGCCCAGCGCACGCCCGACCCCTGGCAGCCCTGCCTGACCTGTACCGCAAGCGGTCGCTGCACCGCCTGGAACTCGGTCCAGACGCTGCGCGACGCCGCGCGTGGTCCCCGTTTGCGCAACCGTCTCACCGAACTGTTCCAGGCCTGCCATCAGCGCGGCGAGGTCCACATCACCGCCCGCGAGTTGCGCGCGGCCCTGTCCTATTGTCTCTTCGGCCTCGACGACTGCGCCGACCTGCATCAGAACCCCGACCGCCGCCCGGTGCCCTTCTGGCAACGCGCCTTTGACGCCGGCTCCGACCAACGCCAGGGCGAACTGCTCGCCGAGATGGCCCGTTTCGACCCGGCCCTGGAGGCCGACCCCGCCATCGACCGCGTGCTGCTGCGCCAGGATGCGGCCGTCGGCGGTCCCGACCGGCTCCGCGAGGCCCGCCGCCGCGCCTGGCTGCTGCGCCCGGATCCAGACCCGAACCCAGGCCCCAACCAGGATCAAGACGACGGCGTGCGGCTCAGTCACGGCCGCCATCTGGCCCGCTTTCGCGATCTGCCGCTGCTGACGCCGTCGGACCAGGACGCCACGCTACGCGACCTGTGCTTAGGCATCGCCCGCCTGGAAGACCTGCCCGCGCTCGCCTTTGCCCCCGACAACCTGGCCCGCGGCGTGCCGCTGCGTATCACCCCGCGCACACCCACCGAAAGCGCCTTCTGGGTGGTCAAACCCTGGGACCGGTTCAGCCTCGAACCCGCGCTGCCACTCGCCGCCGATGGATTGGAGCGCCTGCATACGCATTTGCACCTAACCTACCGGTATGCGCAAGGCGGCACTGAGACCCTGATCCTGGGCCTTGAGATCTTCCATCTGCTGCTGGAACTGAAGGACGGCACTCAACTCTCCGGGGTCGGCGAAGAGGGCGTCTTCGCCAATCTGGAGATCTTCACCCAGCGTCTGGCGAGCGAAGACGCCCGCGAACTGCACGGCTGGCATCCCAGCGATGAGCAGGGGTTGTTCCGGGTGCGGGTGGTGCCGCGTGACGGACGGCAGGTGTTGGTGCGGGAGATGCTGTGAGCGGCCATACTTGTCCATATGCCCAGTCGCGCACCTGCTATCCGCCATGAACATGGAGTGGGACCCAACAAAGAGAAGCGCCAATCTGGCAAAGCATGGCGTGGATTTTCGCGACTGCGAATCGGTCCTCTCCGATCCCTACGCGCTCATCCATGAAGATCGCGAACATGCCGAGGAACGCTACACGACCATCGGAGTCGACGACCTTGGGCGAATCTTGGTCGTCGCCTACACCTGGCGCGACCGCACCATACGGCTCATCTCCGCTCGCCGGGCGACGACCCAAGAGCGGAGCCGGTATCCCGGCCCTTAAAGCAGGCACACCATGAACAGACCCGACGATAGCGACCCACTCGATCAGGAAATCGACTTCAGCCAGGCCCACCGCGGCCCCGCCATCACCCCCGAGCGCGATAAGACCCGCGTTACAATCTCCTTGGATATAGCCGTCGTCGACTGGTTCAGGGAGCAGGTCCCGGAAAGCGGCGGCAGCTACCAGACGCTGATCAACGAGGCCTTGAAGGTTCACATCAATCAGCAGCAAAGCCGGAATGATCTGGAACAAACACTGCGGCGGGTGCTGCGCGAAGAACTCGACGCCAGGCAGGCTGCTTGAGCAACCTTTATCAAAGTGGACCCGCGATGACCACCATTACGTTGGACTTGTCCGAGTCCCTGGTCCGACAGGCAAGCCAGGCCGCACGACTCATGCACCGCCCCTTGGAGCAGGTACTTGCCGTGCTGCTGGAGGCGGCCCTGCCGCCATTGGACGACTGCCCGCCCAAGCTCCAGACCCAACTGATCGAGATGACCTGGCTAGGCGATGGCGCCTTAATGGACATCGCCACGTCCAGCATGTCGGAGCCCGACCGGCTGCGCCTTGCGGACTTGGGGTTGCGTGCCGACGCGCTGACGGCCGAGGAGCAAGAGGATCTGGCACTGTTGCGGGAGCGTTATGGCGAACTGACCCTGCGTAAGGCCCGCGCCTATGCGCTGCTCAGCATCCGCGGCGGTGAACGACTGCTCGCGCACGCGGCGGCGGCCTAATGGCGGATGCGCTGCCTAAGGCATTGCGCGAGCGGATTGCCGCCGCGGCCGGCCATCGCTGCGGATACTGCCAGACCGACCAACGCGTCAGCGGTGCACAGATGCACGTCGAGCACATCGTCCCCCGCGCCTTGGGCGGCAGTTCGCAGGAATCGAATCTCTGGCTGTCCTGTGCCTGGTGCAACAGTTACAAGGGCATCCAAGTCGAGGCACCGGACCCCAATACCGGACAGAGGGCGCCGTTGTTCAACCCGCGGGGTCAGCGCTGGGCGGAGCATTTCGCCTGGGACCCGGCGGCCACCCACATCCTCGGCCTGACACCGACCGGACGCGCAACCGTCGCGGCGCTGAATCTCAACAACCCATACATCGTACCGGCCCGCCGTCTCTGGGTACTCGCGGGTTGGCATCCGCCGAACCTGCGTGATTGATATGAACGCCACCGAAATCATCAAGATGAGCGTCGCAGAGCGGATTGAGGCCCTGGAAGCCATCTGGGATTCTCTCATGGTCGCCAACGCCAAGATACAATCGTCGGATTGGCACCAAGATGTCTTGGCCGAGCGGCGCAGACGGCTTCACGATCCGTCCGCGGAATTCGTTTCGCTGGCAGAGTTGAAGGCGTCGCGTCGGTAATGGCCATCCACGACGTTCGCGTTTCGCGCGAAGCGCTCGCGGATGATGTCGCCACCGTCGCGGCGATTCTGCCGATGAGGCGGGAACCCAAATGGATCAGGGATCAACTTGGCGCTTAATGACGGGGTAGCCGACCAATGAACCGCGAAGTCGAAGCTCCGAGATTGCGCAAGTATTCCCGTAGGATGGGCAGAGCGAGAGCGATGCCCATTCCCCGGATCAGGACCTTCGGCGATTAAGAATCAATCCCACTAGTGTCCCAACGCGTTTCGTGTACGCCCCTGTAAGATTCTGATATTTCTTTTGAAAGCGGCGTTTCTCTGAAAATCGACTTGAACGCCGCTCGCTCCGTGCGCCAATCTTCCGCCCCATCCAACGGGCGGGAGACACGGCTTCATGTACGCAGGCAAACTGGTATTCGCGCAGATCACCGAGCATCTTCCACTGCCGATTTTCCGGCAATGCGTACAGCGTTACGGCGGCCATCGCAAGAT
>Ga0247839_1004244_pt1 | contig 18670 bp, 16 predicted proteins | sample LaCruzMarch2015__6_FD_192405 | JGI IMG/M metagenome (GOLD analysis project Ga0247839, IMG submission 192405) | Freshwater microbial communities from meromictic Lake La Cruz, Castile-La Mancha, Spain - LaCruzMarch2015_16m | ecosystem: Environmental > Aquatic > Freshwater > Lake | place: Spain... | reverse complement strand
GTAATACTGGAGGATTCGCATAGCGGCCGAGTGCGCACGCTTGGAAAGCGTGTGTAGGGCAACCTACCGAGGGTTCAAATCCCTCATCCTCCGCCAAAGCGTGTGTAATCCCCAGAAGTTACAGGCGATGAAAATTTGTGTGCAGAATTGAATGATTCGCTCACTATCCCTGACGGGCCAATCTGTAACGGATAACTAAAAAAGTTCATCGCAGAAAGAGCAAGAAGTGAGCGTCCCGACTTCATTGACCCCATTACCACAATTTAAGTTCAAAAGGCATTACTTGGCAAAACTTTAGAAAAGGTCGTTCGCTCCACTCCCGTGATTCAAGGAAAGGAACAGGCACCTAAGTCAACCCCTACCTACCCATCACGCTACTATCAAAATTAAATGTTCCTGACCACTCTCTACATCTTGCTAGTAGAGAGTGGTCAGGAATCAAAACAACAAATTTAAGCCCATAAAGTTATCCGATGCTTGCCCGGGTACGAGAGTTGTTACGTGTGTGCTGATTTAAAAATCTAGACACGCTATTTAAATTGTGGAAGCCAATTCCCTAAGAATCCACATATTAGAATCGAGATCTACATTATGCAAATTTAAAGCCTGCTCTAGACTTTCTGAATTTGAACGATTGCAACTTAAACACGGAAGTCCAAGTCGAGTTAAAAAATATGACGTTTGCTCTGAATTGCTTTCAAGTAAATCCCCAATCGAGCGGTTCAAAATTGACGAGATTTTTTGGTCTGTAATTTCTACTGTCGAGTGATCTGAATGATTATTTCCAGATTGAAGCAATCGCATAAAATTTGTTGGGTAGATATCGGGATTTCGATTCCATTCCCCCCAGTAGCCAATCGCAATATGATCCCAATTTGCTTTGCCTTCAGCAAAAAGACGCAGTATGTGTGAAGGAACTGAGACTTCAAGATTAATAGGAGAATTTTCTAAACTAAGAGAACTTTCAAAATTGAAATCTTTTTTGAGAAAACCATCAGTGGATTTCACGGTAAAGTTGACCTTTTCAACCCCAAAGGCTTCTCCTTTGCTTTGAAGTTTCTCCATCTGGGAGATAAATAAGCCAAGAGTTTCTAAATTCAGATTTATCACTTCTCCTCTTGCGGAACTTCCAGTTGAAATATCTTTAGATGCAATTTTGGGCAAAGTTGAATTTCCTGATAAAAAATCAAAATTCTCTCCTGGATAAATCCCAAGAAATTCTGTAATAACGCTTTCTTTTTTAAATTTGTCTTCGATTTCTTGAAAAGTTGTGTGGGGAATCATTTCAGCGTACTTTTGGTGCTCTGGTAAAGCAAGTCTCCAATGCCCTGCAAACGGTAAAAAATACCTTGCTTTGAGTTGATTTGATCTCCTGACTAACAATTCTAGTGTATTTTCTTTTTGAGCTTCTAATAGCTTTAGTTTTCGCTGCTCGCTGAGATGAGACCATGTCAATGGATATCCGCTCGCACCCTGATCAAATGAGGAAGTGAGAAGATCTAAATCCCCAACAAGCTTTTGATCAATTACAGAACCAGCATCAACTAAGTTTAGCCATGAAAAACGAACGCCTTCATCGTCAATCAAAGTTAGCACCCCTGAATCTTCCCAAAGTGATCTTGGCCTTAGAAATTTCATTTTTATATAATCACCCACACAAAAAATCTCATTCCACAATAATGCATTTTGATTTTTAAACCCAAGTTGGTCAAGCCCTCGCTCAATAATTCCACTCGGAAATTTTGGGAAGTAGATCGGTAATTCTCGATTAATCTTCGTCAAGGTAGGAAGGTGAAAATGATCAGGGTGAGGATGTGTGATTACGACTGCACTCACTTGAAGATTTTCGGTTAACACAGCCGGTTCTGGATGGAGACGCCATGCTCCATAATATGCTGGCCCGTTTAACCAAGGGTCAAATAAAACACGCTTGTCCCGATAGGATAATTCAAGTGTAGCGTGACTGTGAATCTGAATTTGCAGTGGATGGATGAGCGGTGACTTAGGCTTTTGCAATACTTTTATAGGGAGTAAAACTTCAAAATGATTTTGTGATTCTTTTAAGATTTTTAATTTTTGAAGAGATGGGCCTGTTTTATTCTGATTGCTACCATCAAAATTATAGGTCCAGCCATGTACTGTACAAACAAGATTTGAGGATGTTGCTTTTAGCGCACCACTCATATGAGAACATTCATCATAAAGAATATGAGTCTCTCCCTCATGATTACTTATCCAAAAATTCATCTCGTTAATTGTTATTGGGATTCCACTGTTACAAGGCTGATTTTTTGGCTTGTTAATTAGGAATTTTTCAAAACTCATTTCACAAGGATACTATATTCCATCCCATCTCACTCACTCCGATGGAAAAACTCTGAAATCTATAAAAGGACTTGACATGTTCGAGCCACTGCCGTGCCACAATTTCTAATTTGAAGGTGTAACCGATATACACAAATAGTTGCCCGGCTTTGGCAAAATTTCCCCTAAACTGGCTTATCGAAGTTTTGAGAATGGATAATGTTGATGTTCGGGGAAAATTGAAGATGGTTTAAATGTCCTCAGCTCTTTCTACTATCTAAAGGGTAATTCAAAAACAACGACAATAGATCATGTGTATGCTTGTGACCTATTTACCTAAAAATAGGGAATTACCCAGGATGAATAGGATAAACCCCTCATTCTTCGCTTATGAGAGTGTTAAATCTGATCATAAATACCGTTTTTTGAGCGGTGGGGCACGAGAAACAGATTAAAACTATGAATTGAGCAATTTAAATCACGATAATATAGGCTTCCACTCATGAACTTCGAGGCATCTACCCCTACACCTCAAGTAGGCACTGAGTGGATTAGTAAAAATAATCTGGTTCGATTGGACCAAGTTAATAAAACCCTAGCAGGGACGAGTTTTGAGGAATTCGTGTCTCCAACTCGAACTTTTGCTGATGGTCAGATTTATTTCACTTTTAAAAAACAAATTTCTTCGTCTTTAAGAGGGATATTTTTGCTGGATTTAGAGTTAATGCTCAAAGAAAATATAGACTCTGGAATATTTATATGGTGTGAGCCAATCGGTGACAAAAATTCATTGCGGAATTTACGCGGTATTGAAATCATATCCTAAGGAAATTTATGAAAACATTGCATGAGAAAGAAATTGCCACTAAAGATGGTGCTCTTATATTAGATTCGCACAAATTGCCACATCATTTTGAACGTGTGCAAGCATGGGAAGCAGGTGAGCGAATTGCGCCAGTAAGTGTTGATATGGCGTTAACCCGAGCATGCGGCGCAATGTGTGCCTTTTGTTATGCAATGGTTCAAGAGCCACAAGAGCGGAGTTCTGTAAAAGTAGACACAAGTTTATCGTTATTAGATGACTTTAAATCAATTGGAGTTAAGAGCGTATCTCTAATTTCTGATGGGGAAAGTACGATTTCAAAATCTTATGTGCCATTCATTCAACACGCTGCCTCTCTAGGAATTGATGTTGGAAATGCAACAAATGCATGGGAATGGGGACCAGAAAAAATCGAAGCTGTATTGCCCCATTTAACTTGGGTTCGATTTACTGTTGCGGCTGGTAGGCCTGAGAGTTATGCCAAAATAATGTATAAGGGACCGGAACATACACAAGTTTTCGATAAAGCCATGGCAAATATTAGATATGCTGTTGAGTATAAAAAGAAAAATAATTTACCTGTAACTCTAGGAATACAGATGGTTTTATTGCCTGAATACAAAGATGAAATAATCCCTTTTTCTCAATTAGCCATAGATTTAGGCGTTGATTACGGCGTGATTAAGCATTGCTCAGACGATGAAAATGGAAGTTTAGGTGTTGACTACTCCAAATATGAACCGCTTTATGGAAAGTTAAATGAAGCTGAAAAAATGAGTACAGGGCAGACAAAAATTATTGTTAAGTGGGAAAAAATCATGGACAAAGGCAAGCCAAGTTATAATCGCTTTTATGGTCCACAATTTCTTCTTCAGATAAGTGGATCAGGATTGATTGCACCAAGTGGAATGTTTTTTAATGCCAAATTTTCGAAATTACATATTGGAAATTTTACAGAAGAGCGCTTTATAGATATGTTCAAGTCTGAGAAATACTGGCGGGCTATGAACTATTTGGCTTCACCTTCTTTTGATGCTCAAACTATGATGGGAACTTTACCAATTCAACATTACGTTAGCGTTGCGCTTGATAATCATATAAAGGGAATCGAGAAGATAACTGCTGCAACAGACGAAAAACCTATGCATGTTAATTTTTTATAAGCTTAGAATGGGCCAACAACTCCAACATCTGGCTGGTCTTTATGCTTTGATTTGTAAGGAAATTTTTCGTGAAACACAGTGATAGCCTTTCTCAAGTCATATTTGAATCCAAAATGAGATTTAATTTCTCCTAGCATTTTTTCGATGGTCGGATAGTGGTCAATGGCTAAAGCGGCAGAGCTAGGCGTTGGCTCCATTGGCAAACCAAATCTAAGTATTGGATTCGATAGCACTCCAAATAATTCAGAATAAATTGTAGATGAAACTTCTCCAGTTAAACCGAATTCAAGGTGCCCGGTATCAAGGAGAACTGCTTTTTGTGTTTTTCCAACACTTTCCAACACTGTTCTTTTGTCCCAGGGCTGGATGCTTCTTAAATTAACAACTTCGGTAGTCAAGTTAAACTCGGACAAAACCGCCGCAATTTTTATACATTCGATTACCCCATAAGATAATGAAATCAAAGTTAGATCTGTGCCAGATTTCATAATTTTTGCATCAGTGAAGTTAGGAACTCTTTCATTTTGATTAAACGTTTCCATTGTTTGATGAAGCCATCGATGTTCTATAAAGATCACTGGATTGTCACTTGCGATACTTTGTTTCATTAGGTAGTAACCATCCAAAGGAGTAGCTGGCGCAACTACTTGCAGCCCAGGCACATGAGAAAAAATTGCATGCGGAGACTGGGCATGTGTTGGCCCCTGTCCCCAACCTCTTCCTACTATCATTCTAATAACTAGAGGGACTTTATAAGCATCACCAGACATGTATGAAGTTTTAGCAATTTGATTAATTATTTGCTCTGCTGAAGTAAAGGAAAAGTCAGCTCTTTGATGCATCATCACTGGGCGAAAACCTTGCATCGCAAGTCCAAGTGCCATCCCAGAAACGGCATTCTCGGAAAGTGGAATTTCAAATATTCGTTCAGACCCGAATTTGGATTGGAGATTAGCTGTTGATCCAAAAACAGCTCCAACATCACCCACTCCTAGACCAAAAAGCATTACCTTTGAATCATGTTTCAAAGATTCTTCAAATGCTAAATTCAATAAATTAATATATGTTTGTTGCACTATTTTTCCATTTCAAATTGCGCTAAAAAATCTTGATTTTGGTTTAACATTTTCGTAAAGATTTCTTCAGTATAATCATTAATCCGCTTAGCTAACTTCTCAAAGAGTTTTTCTGAAATCACTCCAGAAATAACTATTTTGTTTCTCAAAATTTCTAAAGGATCCCGCGCACTATAAGTTTCAATTTCATCTGATTTTCTGTAACCCATACCGTCATCTAGATTTGGACCACAATGCTCGTATCTTCTAAAAGTATTTAAATGTAATAAACTAGGTTTATTGTCTCTTACATTAGACATAACTTGACCAACTTGAATATAGATTTCCTCTACGTCGTCACCGCTCCCGTTGTCGTAAATAAGTCCCATACCTTCAATCGTTGCTCTTACATTTTTAGCAACTGGCCATCTAACTTCTTTATTTGAATAGGTTGAATATCCATTGTCCTCGAGAACTATTAGGATTGGTAGTTTTTTTAATGCTGCTAAATTTAGTGACTCATAAAATGCACCAGTTTCTAAAGCTGCGTCACCCACATAAGCGACAACTATATTCTTAGAATTTAAGAGTTTTTCCGCAAGTGCTAACCCAGTTGCTATGGGTAATGAACTCCCCACGATCGGCACGCTGGCCATAAATCCAACAGATTTATCAAAAATATGCATGGACCCGCCTCTACCTTTACAGCAACCTAATGGAGATCCAATTAACTCTGAGAGCATAGAGAAAAGATCTCCTCCCTTAGCAATATAGTGTGCATGAGATCTGTGAGTTGATACAACTTTATCTTCTAATTCCAAATTGAGTGATACACCAACTGCTATTGCTTCTTGCCCGATAGAAAGATGCACTGGACAGCGAAATACTTGATTAGCATACTTCTCGGATATCAATAATTCCACAGATCTAATTAGTTGCAGATTTACAAACATTTGAATCTTTGTATTCTTTATATCATAATCTTTTCTTATCAAATTCATTAATTCTATATTCATGCCAAAATCCTTAATTGCTCTGATACATAATCTACTTGAGATGGGCTTAGATTTTGATGTATCGGTAATGACAAGATTCTTTCTTTCTGTTTTTTAGCAAATGGTATGTCCCACTTTTTCTCCGGATATCTAGAAGTATAAGCAGTTTGATCAGTGATTAAAGTTGGATAATGTATTTTTGTTTCTATGCCTAGGCTTTTTAAAGTGTCTTGAACCTTATCCCTATTTTCTATTTCTATGACGTATAAATGATAGGAGTGAAAAACCTCTAAAGAGAATATTGGATTTTGAATTTTGCTCTCACTTAAACTCTCTTGATACTGCGCAGCAAACAATCTTCTGGAATTAATTGTTGAGTCTAAATCGTCAAGTTTAATACCAAGTATCGCCGCTTGAATTGAATCAAGTCTAGACACGAACCCAAATTCAATAGAAACATTTCTAGAGATTTGACCGTGATTTTTCATTCTATTAGTTTTTTCGATCAACTCATAATTATTTGTTGCAATAAGCCCCCCATCGCCAGCTGTATTTAAATTTTTAAGTGGGTGAAAAGAGAAACATGCAACATCTGATAAATTTCCAGGTTGGTAATCTAAAAATTTGGAGCCAAAAGCTTGCGCTGCGTCCTCAATAATTAGCAGGCCATGTTTTTTGGCAATCTTGTTTACAGCTAACATGTTAGCCATTTTGCCTTCTAAGTGTACCGGCATAATAGCTTTAGTTCTTGGCGTGATCGCCCCCTCTATCAAGTCTGTATTCATCAAGTGATCAGGTCCAACATCTATAAAAACTGTTGTAGCACCAATATGCTCAATTGCAGCTACTGATGCAATGTATGAATTTGGTACAGTAATTACTTCATCTCCCCGTGTTACGCCGAGGGCAACTAAAGAAAATATTAGTGCATCTGTTCCACTATTTACTGTAGTGGCGTATTTTACGCCCAATCTTTTTGCAATTCGTTCTTCTAAAGTTTCAATCATGGGATGCTCAAGATACATGCCACTTTCTAAGACTTCAGATATTTTTGGTAATGCACGATCTTTTATTGATAGCCACTGGTTGCCTAAATCGACATAGGGGACCTTCATTTTCATAAACTATAGAATTCTTTTACTGAATTAGTTATCTCTACTAATTGTAAATCATTTAAATGTTGATCACATGGAAAAGAAATCACATTTTGTGCTTGATGGTCTGTAACTGGAAATTGCATCAAATTATAGTAATTTCCAAGTGCTTTTTGTTTATAAATTGGAATAGGGTAATGAATTTTTGCTTCGATCCCTCTGTTAAGGCAAAATTTTAAAAGTTCATCCCTTCGCTCAGCAAATACAATATATAGATGATAAACAATTCTCATATCATTTATACGATTAGGTACTTTTATCTCTGCAATTTTGTTAAAAGCATCATCTAGTCGCTTTGCATTTGAAATGCGCTTGTGCGATATAGCCACTGCTTGAGGCAGTAACCAATTGGCTACAACTGCTTGGAAGGTATCTAACCTGCTGTTATATCCAAGTATCTCAACTGTATCTCTATTGATTAACCCATGATTTCGCAAAAGTCTAATTTCTTTATCTAGCAGTGGATTATTGGTGACAATTATTCCACCATCAGACCACACATTTAAATTTTTGAGAGGGTGTAATGAAAAAGCTGCAGCATCCCCCCAAGTGCCTGCTTTTTTACCTTTCCATTCAGCAAGAATAGACTGGCAAGCGTCCTCGACTACAACAAGTTTATGTTTTTTCGCTAAATCCATGACTTTATCCATTTTTGTCATATACCCAGTGAAATGTACTGGCACAATTGCTTTAGTTTTTGGTGTAATGGCTTGTTCGAGGAGTTCGACATCCATACAGAAAGTTTCATCGACATCTATAAATATTGGTATTGCTCCAATCTCTGCAATTGCTCCAACCGTTGCAACAAAAGTATTGGCAGCAGTTATCACCTCATCTCCAGCGCCAACTCCTAATGCTCGTAGGGCAATTTTTAATGCATCTGTTCCACTATTTACACCTATCGCATACTTCGTACCAATTAAAGACGCAAAATTATCTTCGAACTCGTAGAGTGGTTTACCTAAGGTAAAATCACCTGTTTTCACAAATTTCTTTAGTTCTTCCCAGAGTTCAGGACAATTCTCAAATTGTTGACTTAAATACGAATATCGAACTGCCATATTCAAGATTTCCTAACGTTAACTATAGCTAAATGTAGCAGTAAGGCTGGTAACTGCATAAAATAGGGGGGTGTCGAGTAAAAGTGAAATACGAGCAATATTTTTAGATGCAGATGGTGTCCTCTGGCCAGATATTGGATCCGGTGGGATATTGAGTGGCCAAGATAATTCAATTAAAAATTTAAGGTTACTGTCTCCGATTAGCAGTAAGCAATATCTAAAAATTGTTATTTCTAACCAAACTTATGCTGCTAGAAAAAAAATGAGCTACGTAAAATTCAAGCTTTTTACTCATGCCTTCTTCAAGAATTTGATAAAAAAAGATTTACTAGATGATTTTGCAATCTGCTATCACCATCCTAAAGCCAAAAACTTTCTCCTAAGAAAAAACTGTGAATGTAGGAAACCATTTCCTACTTTAATTGATTCAATGGTTAGAAAACATAGTATTGTTCCTGAAAAATCTTTTCTAATTGGTGACAGAATTACTGATATTCAATCTGGCGCTGCAGCAGGTATCAAAAACCTATTTTTGATAGTCAACCCAAGAATGCTCGAAGTAAATGAAAATTTGAGTGACCAACCTTTACAAAATACATTTATACCTTTAAAAGAGCTTAAAGAGTTTTTATCTGCTAAGGAGTTGCAGGATGAAAATTGACTCTATTTTAATTCTTGCGGCTGGAAAAGGTACGCGCTTGAAGCCTTATACAGATAATTTACCCAAAAGTTTACTCCCGCTCGGGGAAACAAATATTTTGAGAAACCTTATTTTGCAATCAAAAAAATATTTTGAAGAAGCGAAAATTTATGTCAATGCATCTTATTTGGCTGAAAAAATTATAGATGAGATAGCTAATTTACCCTTAGAAATTCGCCCACGGATAATCTGGGAACAAATCCCCCTTGGCCCAGCTTTTACAGTGACAAAACACTGCAATGAAACTGAGGGTAATGTGCTCGTTCTTCATGGAGACAACTTTTTTACAGATTTGACTTATTCTGAATTTGCAAAATCAATTAATCAAAACTGTAGAAACGTCTCAATATTACTTTGCCATCAAAGAATAAAACAAAAGGCGCGCTCTCAAGTAATTGAGAAAAATGGTATCGTTCAATCAATTTCAGAATCAAGTTTTTTGGATTTAAATAATCCTCTAGCAGAAAATCATGATTCTGATTTAGTTTGGAGTAGTTCTGGAGCAATTGTAATTAAGGGACAATCGCTCGTAAATTTCATTCCTGAAAGAGGCGCTGCTTTGTCTCCTAATCTTATCAATTATATAGCTAGTCAGGAAGAACTTTTCTTAGAGAAATGTCTAGGAACTCGAGTTTCTATTGATAACGAAAAATCATACCTAAAAGCGGTTGAGCTCAGTAATGATAGTCAAAAATTATTTGATCGTTCCCTTTGACATTAACAATTTCATTTGCTGAATATTATAATATGCTTCTGATTTCAAATTTGCAAATTTGCCAAGATAGAATGCTTCCTTAAGATCATTAATAGCATCATCAACTGAATATTTGGGCATAAATCCAATTTCAGATTCAATTTTTTTGCCTGAAACTCTATATGAACGCTGGTCAATTACAGGAACAACTTTTATTTCGCAACTTTCTCTCATTTGAGATTGTACCTTTTCTGCGATTCGAAATACAGTCAAATTTTCTCCGGCAATATTATATATTTTTCTGTCAATAATTTTGGGATTGGTCTCAAGCAGCAACTTATATGAAGCGATCATGTCTTTAATATGTAAATTAGGCCGAAATTGCTCCCCGCCATCAACCTTTATTACCGAACTAGTTAAAGCACTTAAAGTTAAAACATTAACCACTAAATCGAATCTTTGCCGCCGCGAATAACCACATACAGTTGATGGACGAACAATTGTCAAGCAAATATCCTTTGATATGCTGGTTAATGCTATGTCTTCACACATAACTTTATATTTTGAGTAATCAGTTAGCGGTTCACAAATTAATTCTTCTGTTACATTTTCTTCTTCTTTAACGCCATAAACAGAGGAGGAGGAGGCATAAATTACAGCTTTAACAGAACTTTTGTTGATTTCAATTGCAAACATTGTAAAGGCGTCAAAATTTATGCTTTTGGCTAGATTTGGATTAAGTTCATAACTTGGATCATTTGAAATGCAAGCTAAATGAATACATGCATCTATCCCTTTAAGTGCTTTTCTAACTACTGCGTTATCCCTAATATCTCCCTCAATATATTCGATATTTTTCACAAAATCACCATCCAGATTTTTCCATTTTCCATCTGGATACCAAAATGCATCTAAAACTCGCACTTGATAATTTGATTCCGCAAGTAATCTTTGTAACTCAACTCCAACATATCCACCACCACCAACTAACAGTACTTTGACGTGTTTACTCATAGCACTTTTATTTTATTTATAATTCTGTCAGCCTCATATTGTAAATCAGTTAAAGTGATTGCTCGTTCATTTCCCATTACTCCAACTAACAATGAGCCTGCTATGTTGCCAAAAAAAGTTGCAACTTCTATAGGTATATCATTCATACGCAAACTAGATACGGTTGCCAGTAATGCATCGCCAGCTCCAGTTCTATCAATTATAGTTGGTGCAAATGTAGGTGAAACAATAATTCCTTTAGCTTTACTCCATGCAGTGATTCCTGCTGAGCCGTTCGTTACATAAAGCTCTTTGCAATTTAATTTGTTACCCAAATTTGTAATTATTTTCTCAAGGTTTGAAATTTTGTTTCTCATTTCAACTTGAACTTCAGAACCATTCAAGAATACAATATCTGCGTTAACATAATTTGATATAGGGTTAAACCCTCTGTTACCCGCATTTGATTGAGTATTTACCGTCACTGGTACGTCGAAGTTGAGATAGTCTTTTGTTATTTCGTGATTGAAAAAATTGTGACCGTAATCCATAACAACTAAATGATCAAATTTTATTTTTTTGGCGTCCACTAATTTTTTAATTTCTTGTGGGATGGTTAAGTAATCATCTTCATTCGGTAACTCATAGCTTTCGAAGACTCTCGTATTTGATGACCTGTCAACATATCTAGTTTTTTTGATTGACTTATTCGACCCTAAGTTAAATACATTTATCTTTTTATTTGAATCTGCCTCACTCTTAATAAAGTCTTGATCTGTATTAGCCCATTTTGTAATTACGTTTGCATTAATTCCTAACCCGCTGAAATGTTTAGCAACTGCTAGCACTCCACCAAGGTGTTGATGTGTTGTTCTTTTCTCAAATGCTATTAAAGGATCTTTTGTCACTTTACCTAGTGCATCACAGTAGATGTATTCATCAATTATTGCTTCTCCTAGAATCAATACGCTTGAATCTGCCAAGGTTTTTAGGCACTCATCAAATATACCCACTCCGAACTTATTTATTTGATCCTTTAGCCATCGCACTGTATCAAACGGAATAAAACTACTTAGATTTTTTTGTCGTTCTAAATACCCTATTCGTGCGTATGTTGAATTGATTATGTGCCACTCATATCTATCCGTACCGCTATTCATCCTATTGGCAACATATATTTTCAAATTTGCTTGGTTGCCAACAGTCACAATCAATAAGTTTTCATCTAAATTAAACTCATCAAATATACTTAAACCTTTGGCATAGTTGTTATTTACTTCTGCTTTGTTATTTTTGATTCGATTTTCAATTTCTTTAAATGCTAGTATTAAATTGGCCGCTTTTCCCAAAATACTAAACGTATCGGATACTGCATCAATTATTTGTAAAGCTTCCAGGGTGTCTAATTCAAGATCTGCAGTTTCATTCTCAACATATAAAATGGTTTTAGTTAATTTCATTTTTTCCTAAGTAACGGAACCAAGTATCTGTTGCTTCTACTATTTTTTCCTTGTCCCATATTGGTGCATCTTTCCACATATCTATATGTTTTAAAACCTTAATTACTCCTTCTTCGAATGATGTTTTGGGTTCCCAGCCCAATAAATTTTTCGCTTTTAAAATATCAGCATGAGTTCTGTCAGGTTCACCAGGACGTTTAGGTATAAACTCAACTTCGCCACCAAGTAACTCAACAAGTCGATTCACTGACTGAGGATTCTCAGTACCAATATTAATTGCTTCACCAGTCACTTGACTTTTCCCCGCTAGATAAAATGCTTGTGCAACATCGCTTACGTAAGTAAAATCTCTAACTTGATTACCGTCGCCTACGACAGTGAATGGCTTTTGAGCAAGTTTTTGGGCTAAAAAGACACCCATTACTGCCCCATAGTTGCCAGAAGTACGGGCTCTGGGCCCATAAACATTAAATAATCTTAAACTTAACCCTTTTAATCCGTACAAATTTAGCCAGTGAAAAAAAACTAGCTCGCCTAAATACTTACTTAACGCATACGGGAATGTTGGTGCAACTAGATCATTTTCATTAGTTGGAAAATTGCTTGTTACCCCATAACAAGTTGACGAAGCGGCATATATTACGCGCTTAATATTGCTAGTTCTTGCTGCTTCTAGAACATTAACAGTTCCTTGGACATTTGTAGCCATGTAATCTATTGGCCTGTCAATTGATGGAACAATATCGGCAAGAGCAGCAAGGTGAAAAACTATAGAACAATCATTGAATACATCGGGTGGAAGCGGAGTTCTAATATCATGATTAATAAATGAAATCTTCTGTGATGTTTGATCTATATTATTCAGTGAACCTGTACATAAATTGTCGATAATCAAAACTTTGTAACCATTAATTAGTAAAAGATCTACTAAATGACTTCCTATAAAGCCTGCCCCCCCTGTTACAACAGCCTTCATTTAGTTTCCACTGAATTTTTCAACTAACCTGTCCACAATATAATGAGAGGCCGTCAAATGTAAATTCTCAACAATTCCGTAGTCTTGTTTTGGGTCCGGGAAATAGATTAAATTCGCATTCTTAATATTAATGATTTCACCACCGTTGAAACCAATGAAGCAGTGGACTTCTTTCTTGGCTTCTAATGAAAATTTAATTGCTTCTAGTATATTCTTAGAACGACCTGAGGCTGAAAAAGCAACTAAAATATAGTTCGAATTTTTAAATGCTGATAGTTGTCTGGCTATTACGCTTGAATATTCGTAATCATTAGCAAAAGCTGAACTCAATGCAATTTGTGAATTTAAACAAAAGGACCTAATAGCCTGGCCTGTTCGTTTTTCCATTTGACCTAAATCTGCAGAAAAATGCTCTGCTGTAGATGCGCTGCCTCCATTTCCAATTGTAAAAACAATTGAATCAGAGTCTCTAGCTAATTCCCAAATGGAGTTAATCAAAATGTCTAAAGTCAAACCATTTTGAATTTTATTTGCAATAGAATTTTGAGACGATATATACTGAGCGAAGCTGTGCATGCTAATATTATATATGAATATTAGAAATTTAATTGTCATATCTAAAGCTCAACACATGCGAGTGGAGTATCTAAAAGTTTCATTTCGCGCAAGGCAGCTAACTTAGCTCAATCTGGCTTGTCTAAATACACCAAAAACTATAAACGGGTATGAAATAGCAGTTTTGTTAATAACATTCGGTTTTACACATTCAGATTTAACTTCTGTATTACTCTAAGCTGATAAACCAATAAATCAAAATAGAAAGTGCTATGACAAAAATCTACTTGCCCCTATCTGGGGAATCATATTGGAAATCAATTCTGTTTTTGGGCTACTTTACATTTAAGGTAGTAGTTGTACAGAAACTTAGAAACACCCAAAAAGACCCACTCTTTTCTCCTTTTTCCTAATACATTCTGTGAAATTTACTGTTGTCAACTGCGTCAATTACAAGTTTTAAAATTTGTTTTAGGGTTTTGCTGGGCTAGTTTAATAAATTTAATTTGACCTTATTACTACATTCTAAAAACACACTATATTTAATACATAGTGTATACAAAGGCGTTAATGCACAGAGCAATTAGTGTAAGATATCAACATGCGTCGTTCGAATATTAGTTCTCATGGAATTGTTTGGTTTTTTTTATCTTCAATATTTAAATCTATTTCCAAAATTTGTTTTGGGAAAGTAAAGTTTAGAATTGTTGTTGTGTATGCATCCAGATTAGGACCGCTTATCATGTCACCTGAACTTGCAAGAATAAGTCGTAAATATATTAAAGAAAATGATAAAATAATTGTAGTTGATTTTTTAGTGTTTTACTATCGGTACTCTAAATCAGAACTTAGATTTCAAACAATGCTAAGATATTGGCAAAGAAAAAATTTAAGCCTGCCAAGCTATTTATTACCAAAAAAGAATGGGCCAGAGTGGTTAAATGCTCATTTTCCAGAACTGGTTTTTAATAAAGACTCAACTGATGACAGGGAAGATGGGCCAAGATTAATTGATTATTCACCTCATTCTACTTTGCATAAATACAAAAGTAGGACAATAAAGCAAATTTTGGCTAAATACGGCGTTCATGAAGGCGAAAAATATGTTTGTATTCTAGTTAGAGACGACAATTATTTGAAACAGATGTACCCAAGTATTGATTTTAGTCACCATGATTTTCGGGACCATGACGTACAACTATTCGTACCTGCAATATCTTATTTAATTGATTGTGGGTATAAGGTTTTTAGAATGGGTTATCTCCCAAAAAATAAAACTAACTTTAAACATCCGATGTTTTTTGACTACGCATGTGATGCAAATGCATCTCTGTTATCAGATTTTGCACTTTGGACCAATTGTTCATTTGCTATTTCAACTTCGAGCGGAATTGATTTTCTTGCTAATTTAAGTAGAAGACCTTTAGGGTTGATTGATATAGTGCCGGTCAATTATGCTATGAATTCTACCTCTACAATATTAAGTTATCGAAAGCATCTATTTGATAACAAATACTTAAATAAAGCAGATATCATAAATTTAGGTTTAGGGGAGGCATTTCATAGTGAAGATTACCGGAGGAAAGATGTCATTTTGGAACTATCCTCAAGTACTGAAATTCTTGAATGCATTAGGGTATTTGAGCGCAGTGCCCGTCTAAAAAATTATTTGTTATAATTTAGGCTAAAGTTAAATACTTTCTGATAATTCTCCCAATTGTGTTAGGAATTCTTCGCCAAAAACTTTAGCGAACCGTGTGATTCTTATTTACCTATAAGCAGAGAGTTGAGTTGCTTAAAAAATTATCCAATATACTTCATGGATCGGACAATCAGATTGAAAGAATTTCCTTGAAATAATCTACTGTCTTTTTAAGTCCTTCATGCCTATTAACTTTTGGGTTCCACTTAAGAATTTTTCTGGCTTTTTCGATATCAGGTTCGCGCTGCCTTGGGTCATCTTGGGGAAGTGGTACATTTATAATCTCTGACTTGCTGTTAGTTAAAGTTACAATCTCACTAGCAAGTTGAATCATCTCTATTGGCTCTGGATTTCCTAAGTTTATTGGGATATTTAGATTTTCCTTAAAAAAAAGACTAATCAACCCATCAATTAAATCAGTCACATAGCAAAAGCTTCTTGTTTGCTTACCATCACCAAAAATGGTTAAACTTTCCCCTCTTAAAGCCTGTACAATAAAATTACTAACAACTCTTCCATCGTTAATACTCATGCGTGGTCCGTAAGTATTGAAAATCCTTGCAATTCTGATGTCGGTTCCATATTGACGATGGTAATCGACTGCAAGAGTTTCAGCAGCTCTTTTGCCCTCATCATAACAAGAACGTACTCCGATTGGATTTACATTTCCCCAGTACTCTTCAACTTGAGGTGATACTTCTGGATCCCCATAAATTTCCGATGTTGAGGCTTGCAAAAATATTGCACCTGTTCGCTTGGCTAATCCAAGCATGTTGATTGCACCAAGTACATTTGTTTTAAACGTTTGTACAGGATTTTTTTGGTACTGAACTGGACTAGCAGGACAAGCTAAATTGAAAATCCCATCAACTTCGAGATACAGGGGGAATGTAACGTCATGACGAATTATTTCAAAATTAGCGTGATCCTCTAAATGTGAAATATTCTTAATGCTACCTGTATAAAAATTATCAACACAAATTACCTCATGGTTTAATTCTAGAAGTTTTTCACATAAATGAGAACCTAGAAATCCAGCACCACCTGTTACTAGTATTTTCATTTATATCTCAACGCCAATGTATTTAGTTTCTAAAAACTCTTCAATACCAGAAAAGCCACCTTCTCGACCTAAACCTGATTGCTTAAAGCCACCAAATGGCGCAGCTGGATCTGAAATAACTCCTTTATTAATTGCCACCATGCCAGATTCCAAAGATTCTGCCACCCTTATCGCACGCTTTAAATCAGAGGAATAAACATATGAAATCAAACCGAACTCTGTTGCGTTAGCAAGTTCGATTGCTTCTTCATCTGAGTTTGTAACGACAATTGGCGCTACTGGGCCAAATATCTCCTGCGCTAATATTGGATTATCGTTTTTAACTGATAAAACAGTGGCAGGATAAAAAGCGCCGGCACCTGCTGGCGATTTTCCACCAGTTTTAACTGCACCACCTGCAGCTACTGATGAATCAACAAGATCTGCAATCTTATTGCGTTCTTTAACTGAAACACTTGCACCTAATTGGGCGCCAGCTGATGTGCCAGCCGCAATTTTTAAGCCACCCATTGCCTTAGTGAGTTTTTCAGTGAAATCATTTGCAATCTCTTTAGCAACATAAAATCTATTTGCAGCGGTGCAAGCAGCACCACCATTTCTCATTTTGGCAAGCATTGCCCCACTTACCGCATCATCAACATTGGCATCTGATAAAACTATGAAAGGGGCGTTTCCACCTAACTCCATTGAGCACCTAATAACTCGATCAGCTGCCTCTTTAAGAAGCACTCGACCAACCTCAGTTGAACCGGTAAAGGATAAATTCATAACTCTAGGATCTTTTAAAATCTTTGCAATCGCAGGCCCTGTTGGAGATGGCAAAATCAAATTAACAACTCCTGCTGGAACTCCAGCGCGCTCTAAGATTTCAATGATCGCTAAGGCTGTTAGAGGAGTCTCACCTGCTGGTTTTAGAATTACTGTGCATCCTGCAGCGAGCGCCGGTCCAATCTTCCTAGTCGCCATCGCCGCTGGAAAATTCCAAGGCGTGATTAAAAGCGAAACCCCAATTGGTTGCTTTGTAACAATAATTCTTTTATCTCCACTCGGTGATGTTCTAAACTCACCATTAATACGTACTGCCTCTTCTGAAAACCATCTAAAAAACTCTGCGGCGTATAAAACCTCACCCTTAGCATCACTTAATACTTTGCCATTTTCTCTTGAAATAATTTCAGCCAGGCGATCAGATTCAGCCACCATAATTTCAAATGCTTTGCGAAGAATTTCACCACGCAAACGTGGAGCTGTTTTTGCCCAACTTTTAAAGGCACGATGGGCTGCATCTACTGCCTGGATGCATTGCTCTTCTGATGAAATTTGAACATTAGCAATTACTGATTCATCAGATGGATCTGTAACTGGCATGGTTGATGCGCCATTAACCCACTTACCATCAATATAGAGCTGGGTAGACAGTTGCATAAAGATAAGCATACGCTCAGTTTTTACTGCTTAAAAATCAAGATTTAAACAGGCGTATACTTAATCTCTCAACTTCTACTTGGAGCGTGTTTTCAACTTTGCCTAACTCTTGGAGTGATAACGCACCAGCGCCAAAGGTGCTCAAAGAGCATGCTCATCTAAAAGATCCATTCTCCTACAAAATCAAAAGACGTCTATTAGGTAATCCTTTAAACCGCCATACTTTAAGCCACCAAAGACTTGATAAAAAGTATGCGCTAGGAATTTTATCCTCTGATTGCATCTCAAGCTCTGCCTATGGTTCTGAACAGATTTTACTTGCCTTAGTTCCAGCATTTGGACTTGCCGCTTTTGCAATGTTGATGCCGATGACGATGATTGTTTTACTTATACTTTTAATTGTTACCTTATCATATCGAAATGTAATCTCTGTTTACACAAAAATTGGTGGGGCATATATAGTCTCTAGGGATAACTTTGGCCCAGTTGTTGCTCAAGTTGCAGCAGTTGCCTTAATGCTTGATTACATCGTCACTTTGGCAATTCA
>Ga0247839_1004240_pt1 | contig 18679 bp, 23 predicted proteins | sample LaCruzMarch2015__6_FD_192405 | JGI IMG/M metagenome (GOLD analysis project Ga0247839, IMG submission 192405) | Freshwater microbial communities from meromictic Lake La Cruz, Castile-La Mancha, Spain - LaCruzMarch2015_16m | ecosystem: Environmental > Aquatic > Freshwater > Lake | place: Spain... | reverse complement strand
TAGCCGTCTGGTCACCTACACCATTTCCGGCAAGCGCGGCTCAGGTATTGTTGAGCTGAACGGTCCGGCCGCCCGGCTTGGATATATCGGCGACAAGGTGGTCATCATCACTTACGCCCAAATGAATGAAGCTGAGGCGAAGGCCAATCAGCCGACCGTTATTCTTGTGGACGAAAAGAACGCGATTCGAAAAGGCTAAGTTTCGGCGGTTCTTTCGACTGTATGTTCGGTGGTAGAGCCGGAACTTAGAGCGAATCTCGTAGATCCGGCTTTTCTTTTTCATCTGTAGTGCTTTCGCACGCATAAACAGAAAACCCACCCCGCCGTTTCGGCACCCCTCCGCCGGAGGGATCATATAGAGACACGCTTTTCATTCCCCTCTACGGGAGGGGTGGCTGCAAGCCGGGGTGGGTTGTGTGATGTCGCAATCGTTTGGCGCACTAGCTTGCTCTACGAATCTAGGAATGGAGCGCTGGATCCACTCCGGTTAAGGCTAAGTTCAGGCGGTGCTTTTTATCGATCCGGTACGGGAAAAGCGGCGTCAAGCCGTCTCGCGCCATAAATAAAAAACCCCGGTGAAGACCGGGGTTTGTGATGCGTTGCAAAAGGAAGTTATTTCACTTTCGCAAGCTGCTTGCTGCGAACAAGCCAAGAACCTATTCCGCCGATAATAAAGAGCATGTGGGTTGTGGGTTCAGGAATCGCCTGCACCTGAGCAACATTGGAACCTACATTGATGGAATTCCCATAGGTCAAATCAGTATTCATTTGTATGTTTTGTGCTGCATCTCCAGGAGCGATGTTGGTGAGAAGGGCGATCGGTGTCGTGTAGTAATAAAAATCATCGACGGCAATGCTGTTGTCCTGAAATATGCGGGCATATACATATCCAGCCGCATGAGTATTGGTTGTAAAGTTTTGCAAACCAAAATAACCCCATTTATTCCCGGCTGTTATTGTAAGTTGAGCTAATACCACATCATTACTACTGGCCAAACCGCCGGTAAGCGCAAAATCTGCAACCGCATCTGAGCTATAAACCAGCTGGGCAATTGTTGATTTCCCTGATCCTGCCGATGTTAAGAGCGCCGCATTTACATCCGTTCCCCAATACCAACCCAAAGAACCGAACCAGTCAACATTTACTTCGCCTCTGGCGTTGAACGCCAACGTCAATAAAACCATTATTTTGGTTATTTTTTTCATCACTTTTTCCTCATAATCAGGTTAGTGAAATTAGTTGATTGTATACGGCTGAACTTCATTCACAGCTGCATTGGTGGCTGATTGATAAAAAAAGCCCTGCCCAACTCGCAACTGAAGGTTAGTAGGAATGTTGCTCCACCCGTCACGGTCTCTTGAGTAACCAACCCAGCCGTTGTTCCAAAACGAAATTTTATCACCAGGTAATGCATTCTGAGCCAGCGCCGTGTTTGTAAAGGCGACATCTGCGGGATAGGGGTAGGACATCAGAGCCAGCCCAGCTACTTTATAAACCGTAGAGGTTGAATCCTGGGGAACATCGCCCGATACGTAGATGTTAGTTCCTACACCAGCGGGTAACGAAACGAAAACACCCCGGCCTCGCGGTATCGTGTTGGTTCCTGCTGTATCCCATCCGTCGCGCAAGCAAACAAAAGAATTATATTTTTGTTGTGTTGGATTCCAGATGGAAATTTTCGAACCTGGTGGGAGATTCCCGAAAAGTCCCTCTATCGTATTGCTGGTATTAAGAAAACTGGTCGCCACCAATACTATTTGATTTGTAGGTATGGTGATTTGGTTGTAACCGACCACATTAGCGGAAGAGACATTGGTTTGTGCGAACGAGGCGGCTGAAAAAGCGACGCCAGAGATCAAAATTGCTACCATTTTTTTCATCTGAAGAACCTCCTGTTTGTGAACTATGTGCATTTAACAGACACAATATACTCATTCTGACCATTTCCATCCAGTTTTATTTCCATCAAATTCTCATCTCTGAAAACAAAAACGGGGGCAATTACCCTGAAATCGTCCCGGTCAACTGGTGTCGGTATGCAGGAGAACCCACCCCGCCGTCCCGGCACCCCTCCGCCGGAGGGGATATTTTTTCACTCCCCTCCACGGGAGGGGTGGCTGACCTGTCTCGCCGGAGCCTTAGCGAAGGCGGAAAGCCGGGGTGGGTTATGCGGTCAATCGTTAAGCGCTCGAACTGGTGCCGGCAGGTAGGGTTCCGGTGTTTTCTGCCGAAACGGTTGAAACTTGCAGGACGATGAAATAGGATGCGCCGCATGAGCAAAAACCAGCGTCCCGGTTGGGATGAATATTTTATGGACATCGCCCACGTCGTATCGCGGCGGGGCAACTGCTGCCGGCGTCAGGTGGCGGCGGTGATTGTGCGCGACCGGCGGATTATTTCGACCGGCTATAACGGTACGCCTCGCGGAATCGCCAATTGCGATGAAGGCGGCTGTGAGCGTTGCAATTCCGACACGCCGTCCGGCCATTCGCTGGGTGATTGTATTTGCTGTCACGCCGAGGAGAACGCGATTGTGCAGGCGGCGTATCACGGTATTTCGGTGAAGGACGGGATTCTTTACTGCACGATCAGTCCGTGTCTGATGTGCACGAAGATGATGATTAACGCCGGGCTTTCGGAAGTGGTCTATGAGCATGAATATCACTTCAATGATCAAGCCAAGGCGCTGTTTGCCGAAGCGGGCGTAAAATGCCGTCAGTTTTTGCGGGAGGGCGGAAGCCGTTGAAGCGTTTTCTTTCATTCCTCGGTACGTTCCTTTTGCTGCATGCTGTTGCGGCGGCGAAGGAGTTTCCTTTTCCTCTGAATGAACGGCTGGACTACCATATTTCGTGGAACGGAATTCGCGTGGCGTGGTCGGTTTCGACCACTGCGATGGTCGAAACGAACGGTACGAACTATGTAGCGGTAAGGGTGGAGACGCAGACCTATCCGGTTTTTGAGGTTTTCTATAAGGTGAACGACCTGCACGAATGTCTGCTGGATCCAGAAACGCTGCTTCCGGTCCGGTTTGAGAAAAACATGAAGGAAGGCCGCTCGCATTATCACGATGTGACAACCTTTGATTATGCAAACGGAACGGCCCGTTTCGAGAATCTGGAAGCCGGTACGGTGACTAACGTGCCGATCAGCGCCGCCACCCGCGACTACCTGAGCTTTATGTATTTTATGCGCGGTCAGGAACTGGTGCCGGGCACGACCGTGACGCATCAAGTGCTGGCGGACGACAGGGTCTACGACGTGCTGGTTCATTCGGAAAAAGTGGAAGATATCGGCCTGCCGAATTACCCGGATGTGCCGAGCCTGCGAATCGAACCCGAGGCGGCATTTAACGGTTTGTTTGTCCGTTCCGGAAAAGCTACGCTCTGGGTGTCACGGGATAGCAGACGGATTCTGACCTGTTTGAAAGCCTGGGTTCCGTTTGGACGGGTTACAGTTAAACTTTATGATGTGTCGGGTGCCGGTGATGATTTCTGGATTACGAAGAAAGAGAACCATGGCGAAACAGAAAAATAGCCGCGTGATCGGCGTGATACCGGCGCGCTGGGCTTCCACGCGTCTGCCTGGCAAGCCGCTGGCGATGATCGCCGGTAAGCCAATGATTCAGCGCGTGGCGGAGCAGGTGGTGAAAGCCAAATCGCTGGCCGCGGTTCTAGTCGCTACTGACGATCAGCGTATTATGGATGCGGTGGCTTCCTTTAAAATTCCCGGCGTGAAAGCCGTCATGACCCGCGCCGACCATCCGTCGGGCACCGACCGTATTGCCGAAGCCGTTGCCGGTGAGGATTGCGATGTGCTGATCAATATTCAGGGCGACGAGCCGCTGATGGAGCCGGCGCTGATTGACCGGCTGGCCGATGTCATGACTTCCGGCGACTGGGATATGGCGACCGCCGCCGCGCCGATCAAAAACGAAGCCGACCTGAAAAACCCGGCGGTGGTGAAAGCCGTTTTCGCCCGCGACGGACAAGCACTCTATTTTTCCCGCTCCGTTATTCCGCACGTCCGTGACGCCGGAACCGATGCCGCTGGCGCGCACTGGCGGCACATCGGCATCTACGCTTACCGCCGCGACTATCTGTTAAAACTGGTGGCGGAGCCGCCGTGCCGGCTCGAAAATCTGGAAAAGCTCGAACAGCTCCGCGCGCTCTACATCGGTTGCCGCATGAACGTTTTGCAGGTGGATGATGTCGGTATCGGCGTCGACACACCGGAAGATATTGTGAAGGTGGAGAAAATTCTGAGCCAAAAAGGAATTGAATAGCCGTGCCGACGATTAGCATGTTTTACGGGATCATTGTCCGGATGTACTGTGATAAGGCGGAGCATAATCCGCCGCGTTTTCATGCCTACTATCAGGAGTATAAAGCGACCGTGAACATCAAGACCTGCGAGATTGAGACGGGGAAGCTTCCGGCAAAGCAGGCGAAGCTGGTGCTGGCGTGGGCGGCCATTCATCAGGATGAACTGCTGGCGGACTGGGAACTCGCAACCAATGGGAATTTGCCGTTTAAAATTGAGCCGTTGAAATAAAATGACACCGACTGTACAGAGTGCGATAGCACGGCCTGATTATCAGGTTGAGCTTTTGTTTGATAACGGAGAGAAACGTCTGTTTGATATGACGTCTTATCTGGACTGCGGGGTTTTTGCGGAGCTGAGAGACCGGAAGCTGTTTGAAACGGTGCGCGTAAGCTTTGACGCGGTTGAATGGGACAACGGTGCGGATTTATGTCCGGAAGTGCTGTATGAAAAAAGCCGTCCGGCGGAACAGACGATGATCGCGGCGGAAGAACCGGGGATTTACAGGAGAAAAAATGACTAAAGTGGTGAATGTGAACGGGGTGAAGTTCGGCGGGAATAATCCGCTGGCGCTGATTGCGGGGCCGTGCGTGATTGAAAGCCGCGAGCTGTGCATGGATATGGCGAAGCGGCTGGTAGCCATGTCGAAGAAGATGAACGTGCCGCTGATTTTCAAGGCGTCGTACGACAAGGCGAACCGGACGTCGATTAATTCGTACCGCGGACCGGGCATTGCCAAGGGGCTTGAAATTCTGGCGGAAATTAAAGCCAAGTACAACGTACCGATTCTGACTGACATCCACAGCGAGCAGGATATTCACCTCGCCGCGCAGGTGGTGGATATCATTCAGATCCCCGCGTTTCTCTGCCGTCAGACCGATATCGTGGTGGCGGCGGGCGAAAGCGGCAAAGCCGTCAATGTGAAGAAAGGCCAGTTTCTCGCGCCGTGGGACATGAAGAATGTGATCAAAAAGCTGGAAGAGACCGGCAATACGAAAATTTTACTGACGGAGCGCGGCGTTTCGTTTGGCTACAATACGCTGGTGGCGGATATGCGCAGTCTGCTGATTATGCGTGAGCTGGGCTATCCAGTAATTTTCGATGCGACGCACAGCGTTCAGTCGCCGGGCGGACAGGGCGACTCGTCGGGCGGCGACGGCCGGTTTGCGCCGTATCTGGCGAAGGCGGCGGTGGCTGTCGGCGTGGATGGAATTTTCCTTGAGACGAATGTGGATCCGTCTAAGGCACTTTCGGATAAGGCGAACGCGATGCCGTTTGCGGAGGTTCCGAAACTCTGGAAGAAACTGAACGCGATTAATGAAGTGAAATGAACAAATCTTCTAAGAGTTGGAGCTTTCTGGCGGCGGTTTGTGTACTGGCGGTTGGTGCGGCGGCGCAGGAGCAGGGCATGGAAATGTCCGGCTTCCGCGTACCGGAATATGACGATCAGGGTAATATGACCGCGCAACTTTTCGGCAAACACGCCGAGGTTCGTGCCGGTGGCGAGGTGAAGATCGAAAAACTGCATCTTGAGTTTTACCAGACCGGTGAAAAATTTGTGACGGTTGAATCCCCGTTCTGTTTTTATAACTCACAAAAACGCGAAGCGTATTCCGATGAAGCCGTTTCTGCGGTAGCTGATAAAATTCAGGTGACCGGCCGCGGGTTTGAGTGGAAGCCGTCGCTGCACAGCGTACGGATTTTCAATGATGTTCATGTGGTTCTGGAAAATGCCGGAAGCTTGAAAAATACACTTCTCTCCGGAGGGCTGACAAATTCTGTTCCTGCCAGCGGAGGCGCGGTTACCGGCGGGGTTGTTGTCATCACTTCAAAGGAGCTGTTTCTTGATTACACTGTAAAAATGGTGCAGTTTGAAAAAGAGGTGTACGTGAAAAGCAGTGACGGAACAGAAATGCGCTGCGAGAAATTGAGGATTCCGCTGAACGAAAGCCGTAGCGCCGGTTTTCTGGATATCCCCGGAATGACGGATGCTGTTACTGAGTAACTTTATGAAAATAAACAGTAAAATCTGGAAGCGCGCAGTCTGTATCCTGACGGTACTGCTGGCACCTTTTGTGCAAGCCCAGATGGCCGGCATGGAAATTTCCTCGTTCCGTGTGCCTGAGTATGACGCGAAAGGCGTGATGACCTCGCAGCTCTTCGGCGACCGTGCCGAGGTAGGCGAGGACGGTGTGGTGAATATCACCGGACTGTGCATCGAATTCTATAAGGAAAGCAATACGGTGATGCATGTGACTTCGCCGTATTGTTTTTATAATCAGAAAACGCGCGAGGCTCATTCGGATGCACCGGTGGCGGCAGATATGGAGCGGATGCATGTGCGAGGACAGGGCTATTCCCTGAATCCTAGTGACAACACGGTGCGGATTTTGAACCAAAGTCAGGTGACGATTGAAGGCGGCATGCAAAAGGTGAAGGGTGGCTCGCCATCAACCGGGAATCATGGAACGAATGATGTGCCGGGTCTTGCTACGCTGGTGGGTAAACGCGGAACGAATGATGTTACCGTCATTACCTCCAAGGAACTCTTTCTGAATTACAAAGCCAAAACCGTCCGTTTCGAGCAGAATGTACATGTACAGGATCCTAAAATGGCGATGGATAGCAGTACTTTGGAGGTGCGGTTCGGTGAAAGAAATGAAATTAACTGGATCGAGGCTTTGGCCAACGTTAGAATCGTGAGCGAAACGCGGCAGGCAAATGCAGAGAAAGCCGTGTATGATGTTAAGACCGATGAATTTATGCTGGAAGGCAAGCCGAGTTTGAAAGATGGAAAAAATACACTGTATGGCGAGCGGATCCGTTTCTGGCGGGCAACCGGGCGAATGGTGTGCGAGCCGCGGGCTCGTTTGGTGATTTATCCCGACAAAGGCTTAAAAACTGACTTTTTTGAGAAATAACATGGAAGAGACCTATTTAGTCCGGACGGAAAAACTGGTTAAGAGCTATCGTGGGCGAACCGTGGTGAACGAGGTGGATATTAACGTCCGCCCTGGAGAAATCGTAGGATTGCTTGGCCCGAACGGTGCGGGCAAGACAACGACGTTTTATATGGTGGTCGGTCTGATTCGCCCGACAGGCGGCGAGGTTTGGTTTAAGGATCGTAATGTTTCCAATGTACCCATGTATAAACGCGCTCGCATGGGGCTGGGGTATCTTTCGCAGGAGCCTTCTATTTTCCGCAAACTTACCGTGCAGGAAAACGTGATGGCTATTCTGGAAACACTGCCGATTTCGGGCCGCGAGCGCCGTGACCGGCTGGAGTTTCTGCTCAATGAACTTAAGATTTCCCACCTGGCTAAACAGCGGGCGTACACGCTTTCCGGCGGGGAGCGCCGCCGGCTGGAAATTACCCGCGCGCTAGTGACCAATCCGTCACTGGTTCTTCTCGACGAGCCGTTTAGCGGGGTTGACCCGCTGGCCGTTTACGAAGTACAGGAGATCATCAAAGATTTGCGTGCGAAGGGTCTCGGTGTGCTGATTACCGACCATAACGTGCGCGAAACGCTGGCGGTGGTGGATCGCGCCTATCTGATGTGCGAAGGCAAAGTGCTTCGTGAGGGAGCCAGTTCATTTTTGGTTAACGATGAGATGAGCCGCGAACTCTATCTGGGTCCGCGGTTCAGTATGTAACAGCGAAAGGAGAAGTTCATGCAGGTACATATCACAGGAAGGCATGTGGAGATAACAGATTCAATCCGGGAGCACATCTACGGCAAAGTAGAAAGAACCTTGATTGACTGCCCGTGTATCGAAGATGTACGCATCGTCCTCGACTTGCAAAAGCGTGAACATTTCGCCGAAGTTCTGGTGCAGGGGAAAAACATTCATGTGGAGGGCAAGTCGGCCTCTGAAAACATGTACACATCTATTGATGAAGCGCTTGAAAAGGCCGAACACCAGCTGCGTAAGCTGCGCCAGAAGGTGCAGGATCATCACCATCACCCGGAACGTTAGAAGGATTCACTGCTGTGGCGATTACACTGAAAGACCTGCTTGAGACAGGAGTTGAACGCCTGTCACTTGAGTTGATGTGGGGTGAGGGGTATCTGGACCGGGAGATTGAGGAAAAAGCACTCAATCGACCCGGTCTGGCATTGACCGGCTTCTTTCAGTATTTTGCCCAGCGCCGTTTGCAGGTGTTCGGGTTGGCTGAGTTTACCTATCTTAAGAGCCTGAGTTCCGAGGAGCGCGCGGCCCGTCTGCGCGAAATGTTTGAAAAAAATATTCCCGGTGTGATTATTTCGCGGAACCGGAATCCGCTGCCGGAGATTCGGGCGCTGGCGGAGGAGTATAAGACGCCGCTGTTTCGCACTACGATGATCACCAGTCATTTTATCAATGAATGCACTTTGATCCTGGAGGAGCTGACAGCACCACGCGCCCGGATTCAGGGTACGATGCTCGAAATTATGGGTATTGGCGTTTTGCTTCAGGGGCAGGCGGGCATCGGCAAGAGCGAAACAGCACTTTCCCTGATAGGTCGTGGTTATAGCTTGGTCGCCGATGATGTGACGGAGATGGTGCGTGCCGGTGGACGCGTGATGGCCTTTGCTCACGAATTGACCCGCTATCATATCGAGATCCGCGGTGTTGGCATCGTTCATGTGCCGAGTCTTTACGGTGTGTCGGCGATTCGGCGCGACGCCATGCTCGATATAGTGATTAATCTGCACCCTTATAAGAACGATGCGGAAGAAGAGCGCACCGGTATTCAGCCCGGGAATATTGAAGTGCTGGGAATAAAATTCCCCTATTATGCACTGCCGGTCAGCCCCGGACGCGATATGGCAAATATTGTTGAAGCTACCGCATTAAACTATAAACTTAAGTTGCTTGGACATGACGCGGCGAAAGAGCTGGACGAAAAGGTGATCGGAACTTTTCTTCGTAAAGTGGGTAAATAATGGCTGAAGAACGGAACATAGCACGCGAATTTGAGGTACTGAACAAGTACGGCATCCACGCGCGGCCCGCCGCGTTGCTGGTCAAGGCGGCAGGTAAATTCGAATGCGATATCTTTATCGGCCGGAAAGGCGACGAGGTTTCCGCCAAAAGTATCATGGGGCTGCTTACCATTGAAGGGCATCAGGGTGCGCGTTTGATCGTGCGCGCGGTCGGTATTGATGCCGAAGCAGCTCTGCTCGAAATCTCAGCACTGTTTGAGAATAAATTTTTCGAGGAGTAGGGGAGTTGTTCGAAACTTACACTACTCTGAATGTCGCGAGCTGGCTGAAAAGGCCATAGCGACCCATGCCGCAGAAGATATTCTCTCCCAATGCCGCGAATTGCTGATAAAAACCTCTCCGGAAATTCTTGAATTGATCAGCTGAAGCAGGTACATTAAATAGAAATCCATCCATCCGGATAAACGAATTGATAGAGAGGACCCCGCGCTATGAGTAAGATCCGTGCCGACCATGTTTTTACATCTGAATCGGTCTCTGAAGGCCATCCTGACAAAGTATGCGATCAGATATCCGACGCGATTCTTGATGCCTGCCTTGCACAGGATTCCAAGAGCCGGGTCGCCTGCGAAACGCTCGTCAGCACGAATCTGGTCGTGAATGCAGGTGAAATCACCTGTTCAGGCTGGGATAAAATCGAACCGGAAGCGATCGCTCGGCGGGTCGTCCGTGACATCGGCTACGACCGTGAAGAGCTGGAATTTTGCTCGGAAACCTTCACCTACATTGGGCGCCTGCATGAACAGTCCCCTGACATTGCTCAGGGGGTGGATGAGGGGCGTGGACTTTTTCTGGAGCAGGGCGCAGGTGACCAGGGTATGATGTTCGGCTACGCTTCCGACGAAACCGAAGCGCTGATGCCGGCACCGGTTTATTACAGCCATCTACTGCTCGACGAACTGCAGAAAATCCGCAAAGCCGGAACCATTCCCTATCTGCGGCCCGACGCGAAGTCACAGGTCTCCATCCAATATGTGAATGGCCAGCCGCACCACATCACCTCAGTCGTGGTTTCGCATCAGACCGCCGACGTCCCGCTTGAAAAAATTCGCAAAGATCTGATCGAAGTTGTGCAGCAGGTGTTGGGTCGGACCGGTCTGCTCAAAGGCAATGTCGAATACTTTATTAATCCTACTGGTAAGTTTGTTATCGGCGGCCCCCATGGCGATGCCGGCCTCACCGGACGCAAGATCATTGTCGATACATACGGCGGCGTTGGCAGTCATGGAGGTGGCGCGTTCTCTGGCAAAGACCCATCCAAAGTGGATCGTTCGGCGGCCTACTATGCGCGCTACGTCGCTAAGAACATTGTCGCTTCCGGATTGGCGAAAAAATGCGAAGTGCAAGTAGCTTATGCTATCGGTGTTGCCAAGCCGCTAAGTATTAACGTCGACACGTACGGCACCGGAAAACTTGAAGACAATCGACTTGAAGCGATTGTTTCATCCGGAAAAATATTCGATTTTCGTCCCGCAGCGCTCATCAAAGAACTGGGATTGTTGACACCAAAAGGTTGGTGTTATCGCGACACCGCTGCCTATGGACACTTCGGACGCTCGCAGTTTCCGTGGGAAAAAACGGATAAAATCGACGCGCTCAAGGCCGCCGCGAAATAGTTTGGCTTTTGCGGTTGATTCACTAAAGGTCACACAGTACATTCTGCGCTTCTTTGACGCACCCGTAGCTCAATTGGATAGAGCATCTGACTACGAATCAGAAGGTTACAGGTTCGACTCCTGTCGGGTGCACCACTCCCCACCGCTGACAAGTTCTGCCAGCCCTTGCCGAAACTCCTTGATACCAAGCACTTTCGACAAGGAGTCTAGGAAGGAAAGTTTGTCAGTCTTTGACAGGCCGTGCTGCCCAAAGACACCGTTTTGGGGCGCTATTTGGGGCGCTCCGTGGGGCGATGAATAAGAAGGTAGTAGATTTACCGCCGCTGCAACCGGAAGCCGTGACGGGTCAGTATAACGCATGGTCATTTTTAAATCACTGTGACCCATCATTTCTTGCACCATTCGCGGAGGAATTCCGGCGATATGAGACTCGGTGCAAAACGTATGCCGGAGCGAATGGAAAGTCACTTTGCGGCCAAGTTCATTGCGAGCAGGTATTCCAGCACGTTCGATGTCTCTCAGAAATGTTTCACATGTCGGCATCTGAAACGCCGCATCACCAGCCGGACGACCTGTTTTTACGTGGCGTAACACATCCAAAAGCGCAGAGGGAAGGGCAGCGCGTCTTTCCTTGCCGTTTTTTGTTACCACAGAACGCACTAAGATCGACGGGGCGGATGAATCAAGGTCAATATCACCAACACGAATCTGTTTAAGTTCACCTCGACGAATTCCAGTAAGCACCGCTGTAAGATATACCGGACGGCGAATGTCAGACACAGCCAGAAGCGCGGTGACTTCATTCACACTCAAAACTCTAGGCGAATCTTCTTCCCACTTCCGCCGATCACACCGGAGACCTTCCAGCGGATTTTTTTTTAGATATTCGTTTTCAAGAAGCCAATCAAGCAGGCCGTTAATAGTGCAGAGGTAATTATTGAGCGTTTTGGGTGCCAGCTTCCCGTTGCGGGCGCGCCAGTCATTGAAAGATGTTTTGTCGATGTGCCGGATATACTGCCAGCCGCAATCCTTGAAGAGCCGTTTTAATTGGCACTCGATTTGAAGCATGTAACGATCGGCCAATCCGAGCACAGACTGTTCGTGCAAATACGCCTGCAAATGCTTAAGAAGAGGTTTTTCAGCGGCCACTTTTTCTTTGCCAGTAATGGAAGCAACTCCATACGCTTCACGTTCCATCTGCCGATACCAATCATCTAACAGCTTTTGCGCTACGGATTTATCCCGCCTGCCGGTCGAACGGTAAATGATAGGGTCGATTGGCCGGACTCTCATTCGCGCTTCGTATATGCCATCAGATTTTCGATGTAAATTTTTCATGCCACCACCCCGTTTTTGCTGGTTTGCCGCTGAATATACGCTTCTAAGTCAGCGAGGCGCACCCGGTTCAGGCCGCCTATTTTGACGCAGGGTAATTCACCCAACTCGAATTTACGATACACACCGCGCACCGAAATCTTGAGGACTGTTGCCGCTTCCTTGAGGGAGCAAAGTTGTAAGTTGTAATTTTTCTCATTCATTGTCGTGACTCCTTTTTTTCGTGTCGTGATATTTTTTAACCAGAAAGGGTTCGCACTTGGCGCGGACTTCGTCAGGCATTGTGAACCAAAGGGTATAGACAGAGTCGAAGGCGGCAGCCATTGCACCAAACTCGGCATCGTCCCTCGTTTCGTTCAACGCATAGCTTCGCATCGCATCGAACTGTTCGGCGGACGAAAGAAATATAAACATAGAGCCTTCTATCTTTTGGAAGGGGACTGAGGAGATTACTTCTTCGAGGAGCATGGCCGGTTCAAAAACAGCATCGGCAATCTGTTTGAAATGCTCAGGCGCGTTGTTGATCGCCTTGGAAATAGAAACGTGACTGAGTTTGACATTATGTTCTTTGGCCAGCCACTCACTGATTGCCTGAGCCCCCATTCTTTTCGATGCAATGTAAATAAACGGGAACAGCTCATCGACTACACCGCGAGCGGTAAACTTTGCCGTGGTCGAATGTTCTGCGAGACTTTTCCCAATGTCTAAAAATTTGCTCATGCGCCCTCCTGATTTATTGGCAAGATACACCGTTTAAATTAAGAGTCAATATCAAGTTAAACAAATTAAAAACGCTAGTGATACACCCGCCCGCTTGTGGTTGCCCTGTTTTTATTGGTCTGCTACGTTCCTGCAATGCAGTCTACTTTTGAAACCGCCTTTGCCGCTGTGCAGGAACTCGCCAGCGACTTTAAAGCCAACGAACGGCACTATCTTTCCCCCGGCTATCAGGAAGCTGAAGTCCGCAAGGCCTTCATTGATAAATTCCTGATTGCACTGGGCTGGGATGTAAACCACGACCACCAGAAAAACCCGTTTGAACAGGAAGTGCATGTTGAACGCGGTGTGAACATGCAGGGAGCGCGTAAACGTGCCGACTACGCTTTTTACATCGCGCCCAACTTCCGGGATGTCCGCCTGTTTGTCGAAGCGAAGAAACCGTCGGGCGATATTGCGACGGCGCAAAACTATTTCCAGACAATCCGCTACGGCTGGAATGCGCAGACGCCGGTTGCCGTGCTGACCGACTTTGAACAGTTCCAGATTCTGGACTGCCGCTACAAGCCGGACGTGGACACCGCGCTTTCCCATTGCATCCAGAAATTCCACTATTCGGAATACGCCGATCACGACAAGTTCGCCGTCATATATCACCTGTTTTCGCGCGAAGCCGTTGCCAACGGTTCACTCGACAAGTTTGCCGCAGGGCTTCCCAAAAAACGCGGCAAGGCGGTTCAGCGCGGCCTGTTTAAAGGCGGCTGGCAGAGCATCGACGAAGCGTTCCTTGAAGACCTCGACGGCTACCGCGATGTGCTGGCGCGTTCCTTCAAAAACCGGAACCCGCAACTCGACGGCGACGCGCTGACCGAGATTACCCAGCGCACGATTGACCGCCTTGTTTTCATCCGCTTCCTCGAAGACAAAATGATTCACCCCGAAAACCTGATTTCAGAGTTCGGGAACAAAGGCACGGCGTGGAAAGATTTCGTCGCGGCTTCGCGGAAGCTGGACGGAATTTACAACGGCATTGTTTTCAAACAGCACACCATCCTTGACGCGGCAGGCTTCAAGGTGGACGACAACGCATTCGCTGACATTTGCGAAAAGCTGGCGCACGTCAATTCGCCTTACGACTTCAACAGCATCCCGATTCACATTCTCGGTAGCATCTACGAACGGTTTCTCGGCAAAGTCATTGTCACCACCGACAAACGCGCAACGCTGGAAGAAAAGCCGGAAGTCCGCAAAGCGGGCGGCGTTTACTACACGCCTGAATACATTGTCCGCTACATTGTCGAAAACACCGTCGGCAAACAGATTGAAGGCAAGAGCCCCGCGCAGATTGCAGAAATGCGCTTTGCGGATATTGCCTGTGGTAGCGGATCGTTCCTGCTTGGTGTGTTTGATCTGCTTTTGAGCTATCACGGCAAATGGTTCACCGCCAACCCGGACAAAGCCAAGAAAGCCGGTTGCGTTTTGGGCGACGACGGCGCGTGGCACCTTTCCCTGAAACAGCGGCGCGAAATTCTGGTAAACAACATCTACGGCGTGGACATTGACAATCAGGCCGTGGAAGTCGCTCAGCTTTCGCTCTACCTGAAACTGCTCGAAGAAGAAACCACCGCGTCCGCCCGCCAGCATCAATTGGAATTCCACGAAACGATTTTGCCGTCGCTGAATAAAAACATCGTTTGCGGCAACTCGCTCATCGGCACCGATATTCTGACCGGCCAGCTTTTCGCCAGTGATGAGGAACGAAAGCTCAATCCGATGGATTACAAACAGCGCTTCCCGGAAATCATGAAGCGCGGCGGATTCGATGCGATTGTCGGTAATCCACCATATGGGGCAGAAACCGCTGAATCTGTGATTGCATATTTAAGGCAACATTATGAGACGCTTGCAAATTCACTGGATACTTTTATCGCCTTCGTTGAAAAAGCTTCTTCGCTGACAAAGCCAATGGGACGTTTTGGCTATATCATTCCGTCTGGCTGGGTTTCAACGCCATCTTGTCGCAGGTTGCGCCGATTTTTCATGGCAAGCTTTTGCCCTGAATCTTTCGTTTCGCTTCCCTACGATGTTTTTACAGGTGCGTATATTGACACGATGGTCGTCACAGCTCGTAAGAAGTCGAATGATCTTGGCGGGAAGCAAGGCAATGATTCAACGATGAATCTTTTCGTCTTCCCAATCCGATTCAAGATCAATGGGACAGAAGACTTTGATCGGTTCAAAAAAATCGGAGACTTTACCAGCTGGCTTGCGAATCCTGATGCTGAATTTCTAGTGACGGCTTCGAGTGAGGAGTCTGGTCTAGTCGCGAAACTACGAAGCCAGAAAGCGAACTTCAGCGATGTAGTTGATGTAATGCGTGGGCTTGAGGAGTTTCATCCAAGGCTATCAAAAGAAATGCAACGCCCAGCGCGAGCATTCAACGGCGAAATGAGACGCTACAAGCTGAATTTAGGAGATGAGGCATTTGAAGACTACACAAAGGAAATTGAAGCCGCCAAACCTGTGCGTTTTTTTTCGGGCAAACGCATTCTCTTGCGGCAATTAATCAGTCGAAAATTTCGACTTCAAGCTGTTTGGGCTGAGGATATGTTCCTAACGAACCAATCGGTTCAAAGCCTTATTCCGAAATGCAAGGACGTTGATTTGCTCGCGGTACTGGGAATTCTTAATAGTCGTCTCATCTCGTGGTTCTTCTGCCAAATTAACACTGTTGCGCGCCGAGACGATTTTCCCAAAACCATAATCAAACAAACGCGTGAGCTTCCGTTTCCCGCTCAAATTGAAGCCGGAGCCCAAAGCCGCCTGAGTCGGCTTGTAGAGCAAATGTTAACGGCGCAAAAGCAGCTGGCCGCTGCGCAGAGCGACAAGGATAAAGAGTATTACGACCACCGGTGCGAATCCCTCGACCGCCAGATCGACACGCTCGTTTATGAGCTTTACGGCCTCACCGATGAAGAGATTGCGATTGTGGAGGGCAACGCATGAAAGACGGAGATGTGTAATGGGGAAGTATGATTATGTTAGATACAAGGACAAATGCCATTTCTGCGGCGAACCTTTGAGAGAATTCCAGACCAAGGACGGTCCGTGCGACTTCTTACGATTACATCCTGTAGAGGTGCGCAGATTCTACGAGTATTGTCGTTACTGTACAACAGGACACGAATATTTTACCAAGCGGAAAATAACGGCGGAAACAATTAAACTCGAAGGAATCCGGGTTAAAGTCACCAAGCTGAAGACGCCCGTGAAGGTTATTAAGCTCAAAGGCAAAAAGAGGGGTGATCTTACGAGTTTTACTGAGAAAATGGAAAATGGTGTGCTGATCCGGACAGAGATATTATTTTCGGACTGGATAAAGCTGAGCGACGAGGAAGCTTACGGGGCGCACAACGAAGGAAAGCTTAAACTTATCCCGCTGTAATTCTGTAGAAACAGGCATGGAGCCTATGAATCTTAAAATGAAAAAGAATCCTTCCAGATACTGGAGCACGGGAATTGAAGGCGAGTGGCAGCCCGGTTCCCGCAAGCGGGTTCTACGCAACCTCAAGGGAATCACTCTCAAAACAGAAATGGATCGGCTCGAAGCCGACGCCTTGCTTGCTGTGCAGGAACGCTATCTAGGCATTATCACCGCCGAAACACCGTTCACTGCCAGTTTAATCTGCCAAATGCACAAAGACTGGCTGGGCGGAATTTATGAGTGGGCAGGACGCTATAGAACCGTTGAAATGCAGAAAGGCAGTTTCCGCTGGCCGCCCGCAATCCGTGTTTCGCAGAATATGGCGGCATTGGAAAAGGACTTTCTGAAAAAATTGACGCCCTGCCGGGCGGGAAAGCTGGGAAAAGTTTCCGCCGCCGTCGCGGCCATTCACGCCGAACTTTTGCTGGTTCACCCATTCCGGGAAGGTAACGGAAGGCTGGCCCGCTGGCTGGCTGATTTAATGTTCCTGCAAGCCGGATACCCGCTTCCGCTCTATAACTTTTCGGGACGCGGTTCTACGAAGAGAAAAATTGAATATCTCAACGCCGTGATTAAAGGCTACTCGCAGGAAACTCAGCCTTTAACAGATTTTTTCAGGACATGCGTGGAAGACCGTATGCGGGAACCAGAGGCATGAAAACACCGTGCGCCCTCGAAAATAGAAGACTCGCGGACGCTATGGGTCAGCATGGCAAGCCGCTTTGCGGGATTGCTCAAATAGGGGTTTTGCTGTACCAGTGTTTTCATGCTCATAATATGCCTGAAATTCCGATGGATTAGAAGAAAATTGGTCGCTTTGAGGTTAATTTAATTTTGGAAATGAAAAAGCTTTCGACCCAGCAAGTAACCCAGCAAGTAATGAACTATAAAACATGAAATCCTCAGACTTCAAAATCGGGATGGAATTCGAGATGTCCGGCAAGCGCTGGCTTTGCACGGATGTCGGCACCCGCACAGTCGCGGCAATTTGTCTGGCTGACATTCCGAAGGATGACCCGCGCTGGCTAAATGGCCCGCCTTACGCCGTTGCCGAGCAGGTGATTGATGAAAACGATCTTCCCGCTTGTTCCGCCGATGGATTTGAAGCAGACGGCTTTGATTTGTCCAACGCCAAGCCAACCCGGTTTGCTTAAAAACCTTGCCCCTTAAATGTACCTTCACTTGTAATTATGTGCAGGGGTTTTTATCCTGTTTTCATTCTCAACCCATAATCCAAGGTGCCCGCCGCTACGTATTCGAGGAACTCTGGCACGGTACGGATTTCTTTGCCTTGAAATCTGGCCGCAGCTTGCCCGACGCCGAGAAGCTGTTTGAGCAGGTTGCGGACATCGGCCTTTTCTTTGGGTAGAGGTTCGAGCGGTAATCCCGGAGGCGATCCAGCAAAGTTTTTGAACGCCTTGCGAACTTGATTCCACAGCGGAAGCATTCGCGCCTTGGACTGATTTTTGTTTTTCCTGTCCACTGGATTGGCCGTAAACCGGAGCCAGTCATACGTCAGGTAGGCAACCAGATCGGCACGTTTAGCATAGTAGTCTTCGACCGTATCAATTCCCCGTTCTTTGAGCGCGTCCCGGCGTAATTCAAACTCCACACGGGTTGCAGCCTCCGGCATGGTGTTGCATTTCCAGCGGTAAACTCTCATGCAAAGATTTTTATGCGGATTGGCTTTCAGTTCCACTTCCGCCTTTTTGTCATAAATCCGGCACATCAAAGGCGACTTACCGATTGAAACCGTGACCCCGGTTCCAGAATGGCGAGACTTTGAAACCGCCCGGCAGATATACCGCTCTTCCAAAAAAGCCCGGTCAAACGGTTCAATAGCCACTTCCGGCATATCTAGGCAGATATCCACACGGGAAAGTCGGTTGCGGATGATCTTTCCGCCAAGGGCTTGAATCATCCGTGTAGCTTTTTCGTAAGCTTCCCTTGCTCCAATAGAAAGGCAGGCCTCCCCATCGGCCCAGATAATGACGCTGGGAAAATTTTTGTGTGGGGTTTCCCGCTCCGCAATCAGCACGGTCAATTCTTCATATTCCAATTTGTAGGCAAAATAAGGCCCCTTTTTCCCACCTATCCGAACTCCCATCCGGTCAACGGTTGCCATTCCGCCCATAAACAAAATTGCATCCCAGTCCGGTGGAGCACCTTCGATGGCAGCGTCTTCTTTAGCGCGTTTAAGTCGATCATTCAGGTTGTC
>Ga0247839_1004231_pt1 | contig 18710 bp, 17 predicted proteins | sample LaCruzMarch2015__6_FD_192405 | JGI IMG/M metagenome (GOLD analysis project Ga0247839, IMG submission 192405) | Freshwater microbial communities from meromictic Lake La Cruz, Castile-La Mancha, Spain - LaCruzMarch2015_16m | ecosystem: Environmental > Aquatic > Freshwater > Lake | place: Spain... | reverse complement strand
TCTAGATAAGTTATCACCAGAGGCGCGCTCCATCATCCGCGCACAAGTCACTCGCCGCTCACTACTAGTTGGCGCCGGAGCTATTGGAGCTGCAACATTTCTTGCATCATGCTCAAGTGATTCTGAGACAGGAGCTGTAACCTCACCAGAGGATGTTGGTGGAACAGTTCGTTGGGGTAATTGGACGGCATACCTTGATCAGAAAAAGGTTGATGGTAAGAGAACCTATCCAACGCTAAATGCTTTTACTCAATCCACTGGAATCGATGTCGATTACCTAGTTGATTACAACGACAATGATGAGTTCTATGGCAAGGTTCAAGAGAATTTAAAGGCAGGCAATGACATTGGTTATGACATTGTCACTCCAACTGACTGGATGGCTGCCCGCTGGATTCGCCTTGGTTATGCCCAAGAGCTTGATGCATCAAATATTCCAAATAAGGGAAATATCCTAGATACCCTGGCAAATGTAAGCTTTGATACTGGAAGAAATTACTCAATGACTTGGCAATCAGGCTTTGCTGGATTTGGCTGGAATAAAGATGTGATTAAAGAGGATATCGTCTCTGTTGATCAACTCTTCAGCGCTAAATACAAGGGACGGGTAGAAGTTCTCTCTGAGATGAGAGATACGATGGGAATCATCCTGCAATATCAGGGCGTAGATATCTCTCAGCCATTTACTGAAGATGAATTTATGACTGCTATTGATTTCCTAAAGAAGATGATCTCTGATGGATTTATCCGCCAGGTTAAAGGAAATGATTATCTAGAGGATCTCGCTAATGGCGATGCCATTGCAGTTATCGGCTGGAGCGGTGATATGTTCTCTGAGAACCTATCTGGTCAGAACTATGGTTTTTCAATCCCTGAATCGGGCGGAACTCTATGGAGTGATAATATGCTCATTCCTTCAACTTCAGCGAATAAATCAAACTCTGAGCAGTTGATGAATCATTACTACGATCCTGCGATTGCTGCTGAAGTTGCGGCATGGGTTAACTACATCTGTCCTGTTAAGGGAGCTCAAGCAGAGATGGAGAAGATTGATCCGGAGCTAGCTAGTAGCCCATTTATCTTCCCAGATGATGAGACTCTCTCTAAGGTGCAAGTATTTCGCGGCTTGAGCGCTGAGGAAGAATTTAACTTCTCAGCTGCTTTCCAAGAAGCTATCGGTGCATAGACTAAATCGATAAGTGAGCGAAAAGAAGAAAGTAGAGGGTGATCTCCGGCTAGATCAGGTCAGCAAGACTTTTGGTGATTTCGTTGCAGTTGATGATCTCTCGCTAGTAATTCCGAAGGGTTCATTCTTTGCCCTACTGGGCCCTTCGGGATGCGGAAAGACCACAACGCTTCGGATGATTGCAGGGCTTGAGGAGCCTAGCTCGGGCAAGATATTAATTGGCGATACCGATATCACCGAAGCAAAAGCCCATGAAAGGCCAGTTAATACAGTCTTTCAAAACTACGCCTTATTTCCTCACCTAACTATCTTTGAAAATGTCGCCTTTGGTCTGCGTCGAAGAGGGATAAAAGATGTTAATGAAGCCGTTGAGAAAGTATTAAATCTTGTCGAACTTGCTCATCTAAAGAATAGAAAACCAGGTCAACTCTCTGGTGGTCAACAGCAACGTATTGCACTTGCCAGAGCGGTAGTTAATCGCCCTGCGCTCTTACTTCTCGATGAGCCGCTAGGAGCGCTAGATCTAAAGCTCCGTCGCCAGATGCAGATTGAATTGAAGTGGATTCAGACCGAAGTTGGCATCACCTTTGTTCATGTTACCCATGATCAGGAAGAGGCCATGACAATGGCAGACACGATTGCAGTTATGAATAACGGAAGAATCGAACAGATGGGCTCGCCTGCAGATCTATATGAGAACCCAAGGACTGTCTTTGTCGCTAACTTCCTTGGCCAATCTAATTTTATTGAGGGCGAGGTTGAGGCAAGTGATGGCGAGAACTTAGTTGTTAACTTGAAGGGAAGCAAGATTGCGCTACCTAAATCTAGAAACAATGCAAAGAGCAGCTCGCTAAAGCTTGGCATTAGACCAGAGAAGTTCAGACTCCATACCGCAGATGAGAAACTCACTGGCAATTTCCTAAAAGGTGGGGTAATTACCGATATCTCATTTTTTGGGGTAAGCACACAATATCTAGTTGAAATGCCTTGGAAGCAAGAGTTAATGGTCTTTGAACAGAATGATGGCGGCGCACCTGATCTTGAGAAAGGCGATGCCGTAACTCTCTCATGGGAGCCACAGTTCACCTTCGCTCTCGACGGTGATGCAAAATAAGTAGCTAATAATGTCTATTGCCCATACCAGCAGCAGTGAAAAAGTCTTTGCTCCTGCTAAGAAATCTCATCGCACCGCCTATCTATTACTTGCTCCAGGACTTGTCTGGCTTTTAATATTCTTTGCCTTTCCGCTATTGAATTTAGCTGAGACCTCTACCAAGACGCCAGCTCCATCCTTTGAAACTGGTGAATTTGTCCAGACATTTAGGTTTGCAAATTTCATAGATGCCTTTAGCGCTAATCAAGAGCAATTCTTCCGCTCATTTTTCTATGCTCTCTGCGCTACTGTGCTGGCTCTAGCGATTTCTTATCCACTTGCCTATGCAATTGCATTTAGAAGTGGAGTATGGAAGAACTTCATGCTCGTTATGGTAATTGCGCCATTTTTCACCTCATTTCTCCTGCGCACTCTTGCCTGGAAGCAGATTCTTGGAGCAGAAGGTCCGGTGGTCTTGGTATTGCAATTCTTAAGAATTTTGCCAGCAGATGCCACCATTACAGCTACCGCTTTCTCTGTGATTATGGGACTTACCTATAACTTCCTTCCCTTTATGACTCTTCCGATTTATGCCTCACTTGATCGCATCGATTATCGATTACTTGAAGCTTCCGGAGATTTATATGCAAATAGCGCAACAACATTTCGCAAGGTGACCCTTCCGCTCTCCATGCCAGGAGTCGTTGCTGGAACGCTACTTACATTTATCCCATCATCTGGCGATTATATAAATGCTCAGCTCTTGGGAAGTCCCGACAATTTCATGATCGGAAATGTAATTAACTCTAGATTCTTTCGGGTGGTGGATTATCCAACTGCGGCTTCGTTATCTTTTATTCTGATGGCAAGCATTCTGGTATTAGTTGTTATCTATATTAGGCGAGCTGGAACGGATGAGCTGGTATGAAGCATTGGCTCTCTAAGAATTTAATTCGCATCTATGCTGCCGCTGCAATTTTCTATATCTTGCTGCCAATTCTCTATACCGTAGCTTTCTCATTTAATGATGCTGATAAGCGCAATATTGTCTGGCAGGGCTTTACCCTTTCGGCTTGGCTAAATCCTTGTGCACCAATCGGAATTTGTGAAGCTTTAGGAAACTCATTCAAGGTTGGAATTACAGCAACGATTGCCTCTACGATTCTTGGCACCATGATTGCATTTGCCCTTGGTAGATATAGCTTCCGTGGACGTGCAACGACAAATCTCTTGATATTCCTGCCAATGGCAACCCCAGAGGTGGTCCTTGGCGCATCACTTCTCTCCATGTTTATTAACATTCAAATAGGCGCAGGGTTGGTTCCAGTAATAATTGCTCACATTATGTTCTGTATTTCATTTGTAGTGGTCACAGTAAAGGCGCGCGTTGCAAGCCTTGATCCAAAACTTGAAGAGGCAGCTCGCGATCTCTATGCCAATGAATGGGAGACTTTTCGTAGAGTCACATTCCCGCTAGTTGCACCTGGAATCGCTGCTGCTGCTTTGCTGGCCTTTGCCCTTTCATTTGATGACTTCATCATTACAAACTTCAATTCAGGAACGCTAAACACATTTCCTGAGTATGTATGGACCGCATCTCTTCGCGGTGTCCCACCACAGGCCAATGTCATCGGTACACTCATGTTTGTGATCGCCCTAGCTATAGTTTTTGCCGGACAAGTTATTAGTAAACGGCGTCAAACAAGACGATGATGACCAATATGCACTCTGGTCAATTCATTATCACTAAATTCGACCCAGATAGCGAATTAATATTTCTTAATTCAGGTCATTTTTCAATGACCATGGGAATTCTAGCTAGAGCTAATGAAGTGATGAGCGCTATGTGCTTAATTTTCCTAATTTATGTTACTGAGGGAAAACTATTTAGTAGAGTGCGAAAGAGAGTATGAACCCCACTCAAGATTTTGAAATCATAAAGAGCAGAGTTATTCCAGTATTAGTCATTGAGGATGCCTCATGGTCACTAGACTTAGCATCTACTTTGGTTGAGGCTGGTCTACCAATTGTTGAGGTGACTCTTCGGACTAAAGCAAGTTGGGATGCCCTAACAATGATGCGAGAGGTGCCAGGATTAGTTTTGGCTGTTGGCTCGGTCTCATCAATCGAGGATTTAACGAGAGCTAACGATTTACAGGTTGATTTTGCAGTATCTGCAGGGATTCGATCAGATTTGATTGAAAAAGCTTTTGAATTGGAGCTTGCCTATATTCCCGGAGTCTCAACTCCATCTGAAGTATTACTTGGCATCAAACATGGATTAACTACTCTCAAGTGGTTTCCAGCTGAAACTTTGGGGGGAGTTCCTGCGTTAAAAGCTATTTCGGCGCCTTTCCCCTCGCTTAGATTTATTCCTACCGGTGGGATCAACTCCGATAATGGAAGAAATTATCTAGAAGAGAAGTCAGTGAAGGCAATTGGAGGTAGCTGGATGTTTCCTAAGCAAGCTCTTTTGGATAAAGATTTGAGCACTATAAGTAGACTTGCGCAACAGGCATCACTTCTTTAGGAGAGAGTAAATGAAGATTAAAGAGAGTGGAAGATTTGATCTAGTTTCATTAGGTGAGGTGATGCTCCGCCTTGATCCCGGCAATACAAGGGTTCGAACCTCTAGAAGCTTTAATGTCTGGGAAGGCGGAGGGGAGTACAACGTCGCTCGTGGATTGCGCAAATGTTTTGGGAAGAAAACTTCGATTCTTACTGCTCTGGCTGATAATGAAGTGGGTCGCCTGATTGAGGATTTAATCTTGCAGGGTGGCGTAAATACTGATCACTTAATTTGGCGCGAGTATGACGGAGTAGGTCGTAGCGTGAGGAATGGCCTTAATTTCACCGAGCGAGGTTTTGGAGTTCGTGGCGCAGTTGGCGTCTCTGATCGAGGGAGAACTGCTGTAAGTCAGCTAACAAGCAAGGATTTTGACTGGGAGGAAATATTTGAAAAAGAGGGCAGTAGGTGGCTCCATACAGGAGGTATCTTTGCTGCTCTATCAGAAAGTACTGCTGAAGTAGCTCTTGAGGCGGTGCGCAGTGCGCGAAAATCAGGAGCAAAAGTTTCCTATGATCTAAATTATCGACCAAGTCTCTGGAAATCAATCGGTGGAAGAGAGAAAGCCCAAGAAGTTAATCAGAAATTAGCGGCCGAGGTCGATGTTCTCATCGGAAATGAAGAGGATTTTGAAGCATCGCTCGGGATTGAATTAGAGGGTTCAAACCAAAGTTATCAAGGACTTAATCTTGACTCATATAAAAAAATGGTAGAGAGAGCTGTGCAGATTTATCCCAATTTGGAGTTGATTGCAGTAACGCTTCGAGAGGTCAAGAGCGCTTCACGAAATGATTGGAGCGCCATTGCCTGGTCTAAAGAGAGCGGTTTGTTGGCTGGGAGAAAGTATGAAGACTTGGAGATATTTGATCGCGTTGGTGGGGGAGATAGTTTTGCATCTGGATTGATCTACGGCCTGTTAGAAGGCTTAACTTTAGAGAAGTCATTAAGTATCGGCCTAGCTCATGGAGCTTTAGCTATGACAACTCCGGGAGATACCAGTATGGCAACGCTAGCTGAAGTTCTTAAGCTAGCTGAAGGGGGTAGCGCCAGAGTTCAGAGATGATTTTCTCTATCTCTTAGCGCGCCATCCAACCACCATCAACGGTGAGGATTTCTCCATTTATATATTTTGCTGCCTTTGAGGCAAGAAAAACGGCAACTCCAGCAATATCGTCAGGCTGACCCCAACGACCAAGTGGAATTCTACTTGAGATGGATTCACTACGTTTTGTATCTTGGCGCAGGGGTGCCGTGTTATCAGTTTCAATGTAGCCTGGAGCGATTGCATTTACATTAACACCTTTTGAACCCCATTCATTTGCTAAAGCCTTGGTAAGTCCCGCCAATGCATGCTTGCTCGTTGTATATGCCGCCACATTCACTCCACCTTGAAAAGATAGCAGAGAGGCGATGTTAATGATCCTTCCCTCTCCTGCTTCAATCATTGTCTTGCCAACTTGCTTTGTGATAGCAAATACTGAGTTTAGATTGATGTCAAGCACCTTATTCCACTCATCTTCTGGCATATCGATCGCGGGAGAACGAAATATTGTTCCGGCATTATTTACTAAGATATCAAGCCTTTTTCCCTCTAATTCAGAGGTGACTCTCTGAAGGCTTGAGGAGTCTGATAGGTCGCAATAAATTTGCGCCACATCCTTTGAGAGTGAGGAAATCTTCGAAGTAGTTTGCTCTAGGGACTTTGCATTTCTTCCCACGATAACTAAATCCGCTCCTGCCATCGCCATAGCAACTGCGATTTCTGCACCTATGCCTTTACTTGCTCCCGTCACTAAGGCAGTTTTCCCCGCTAGCGAGAATTGCTCGTTCAGCCAATTTCCGCTCATTTTAGTGAGTTAGTTGGGACAGCGATGAAGTCAGTATAGGTAATATTTTCTCCAGCTGTGGACCAAACAAACTTGTAATTTGTTGTGCCAGCGCCGGTGTGAATCGACCAAGCGGGGCTAATGACACCTTCCAAATTTGCAAGGAGAAAATTCCTCGTTTTATCAGGTTCTCCGTAGAGATGAACTACTTTGTTATCCGCAGGAATATCAAAATATAGGTAGGCCTCTGTTCGTCTCTCATGGACGTGGCATGGCATCGTATTCCAGACATTGCCTTGATGAAGCGTCGTGATACCCATTGCCATTGATGATGAAGATACGCCTTGTTCGTGGATATATTTTCTTAGAGTGCGCTCACTGGCAAACTTCTGATCACCAATAACTAAAGTTTCTGCTTCGCTCTTTTTGATTAGAGTCGTTGGAAACTCAAGGTGAGACATGCTCGAAGATGCGTAAATAGTTCCACTTCCTGAAACTTTGATTTCTTTACTACCGCGGCCAATATAGATGATGTCTTCAGATTCCAAATCAAAATTCTTTCCATCTACAACTACCTTAACGCTTCCGACAAGGCAGGCTAAACCCATTTCGCGTCGTTGAAGTAGGTAATCAACGCCGAAGTCCTCCGGAGCAACTATTTCTATCTCACTTTTTTCAAGTAATACTCCGCCGAGAAGAATTCGATCATGGTGAGATTGCACCCAGGTCAAGGTATTAACCTTGAATAGCGCTTCGATAACCAGTCGTTCCCGCAGATAATCAGATGGCCGGCTCTGAACGTCTTCCTTTGTGATTACTGAGCGAATGTCCATCCCATAATCCTACCTATAGGTTCAATGTAAAGAAACGTTATCAAATTCTGAGAATTCTGGAGTCCCTTAAAGGTTGTATTTAAACCTATTTTGCCTTTAGATACTCTTACGCGGTCGAACCTTCGACACCCTTATAGAGAGGCCTTAAGAGGAAATATGAATAAAGTAAATTCATTTAAAGTTATCTCCGCCATTACTTCCGTTGCACTGGCTGCTTCGATGTCAGTATTCGGAGTATCAACCGCTCAAGCCAATACATCAGGGCTACTTCCAACAGCGAAGCAGCTTTCAGATTGGAAGGGCAAGGAAATCACTTATTATTTCTACAACGATAGTCAAGCAGAGCTTGACACCACAAAGGAACAGATTGCGGCTTTCGAAAAACTCACTGGCGCAAAAGTCAAGCTTGATGTCATTCCATTCACAAGCCTTGATACCCAGTTGCAAGCACGTATTGCTGCCGGTAACGCCCCGGATGTTGCTCGTCTGAATAATCCTGGTCTTTACCAGAAAGTGGCAATGAACTTGGAGACTCACTTTGGAAGAAATTACAAGTCAGAGTTTGTTAAAGGTTCAACGCTTCAGGTGACAGATCCGGTTACAAAGAAATTGATTGGTGTTCCTTATGACCTCTCAATGAATGGACCGTTCATTAACGTTGATATGTTCAAGAAAGCAGGCGTTGCTGTCCCTACTTCATGGAACTGGGATGAGTTAATTGCAGCAGGTAAGAAAGTTAGAACTGCTACTGGCAGTGAATACGCCTTTGCAATGGATAAGTCTGGTCACCGCATGTCAGGACCAATGAGCAACTTCGGTGCCTACATGATTAGCGCGCAGGGTAAAAACGTTCTTCGTTCAACCCCTACTCGCGCTACAAAGATTCTCAAGAAAATCACTGATTTATACGCAGCAGACCTTGCCCCAAGAGATCTTTGGATTGGAACTGGTACCAAATACTCATCTCCAACCAATATTTTCCTTGCGCAACAAACTCCTATCTTTCTCTCCGGAAACTGGAACCTAGCTTCGCTGGCAAAGGATGCAAAGTTTGAGTTTGCCGTAGTTCCAAATCCACAGGAGTTAAATGGTGGCGGATGGCCGGGGGGTAAGTTCCTAATGGCAATGCAAGCAAGTAAGACACCTGATCTAGCTGCCTACTTCTTGCACTATCTTGCAGATACAAAGCAGATGGAAGAAATGTGCCAAAAGGCATTCTGGATTCCCACCAGAGGTGACCTCATTAGTTCTGGCGTCAAGTACCCAACGCGCTCTGCTGATATGGCTGTTTATCTAGCCGATACTGCAAAAACCCCAGCGTTGACCTACGGAATCCAAGCGTTCCCAACGCTAACTGGAAACGTCTATAACAAACTACGTGATTTAATGACTGAAGTTATGGCTGGCAAGATAACTGCCAAAGAAGCTATTCAGCAGCAAATCACATATATTGACGCTCAACTGGCGACAGTTAAAAAGTAGGGTAGATAAGTAATTCCCTACGTGAGTCTCAATTGAAAGTTCGAGGGCCAAAGGAAGTAGTTCGTCGGCGTCCAAGTAAAAGTTGGCGCCGGCGAATTACTCCTTACCTGTTCATAGCGCCAAACCTTCTAATTTTCCTCACTTTTATTATTTGGCCTGCTTTTCGAGGTTTTTACATCTCGTTTTTCGACAGCATTGATGGCAGTAATTTCACATATGTGGGGACTGCAAATTACGAGGCTATATTTAGTGATCCGCTTGTAGCAACTGTTGCAAAGAACACCACCACCTATGTCGTCTTCTATATGTTGATTTCTACCTTGCTTTCCTTGGCATTTGCAATCTTTATAAATGAACAGAGATTTGCTAGAAATTTCTTTAGGGCAATCATTTTTCTTCCAGTAATGCTCTCTCCGGTCGTAGTAGGTTTGATCTGGAATGATGTTTTAGATAGAAAAGTAGGGCCATTAAATGCACTGTTAGAGATGGCTGGAGGCGGTAGTCCAGGCTGGTTAGTTGAACCCACCCTAGGAATGATTGCGGTTATTTTTGTGGGAATCTGGGTACATCTCGGTTTTTATACAATTATCCTTCTTGCGGGTCTGCAAGGAATTGATCGAAGTCTATTTGAAGCTGCTGCGATAGATGGAGCAACCAGGTGGCAGATAACTACAAAAATTACATTACCGCTGCTAAAGCCAACGACCTTAATCATTATTATTCTTGCCACAATTCATGGTTTCCAATCCTTTGATTTCATTTATACGTTGACCGGCGGAGGACCTCTTGGAGCAACAACATTGATTGTGCAATACATCTATGACCGAGCTTTCCAAACGCCAATTCAATATGGCCTAGGAAGTGCGGCAGGTGTGATTCTATTTATGATTATTTTTGCATTTACTGCTCTGAACTTCTTGATTGGTAGGAGGAAAGAGGCGGTATGAAGAAAACAGTAATGAAAGGAAGTACCTATAACTGGACCTCAATTAGCAAAAAGCGTCCACCAAGTACTGGAGAAGTTCTTCGCACGGCAAGCCTATTGGCTCTATCGTTCGTAGTTTTAGCCCCTGTGAGCTGGTTTGTGCTCTCATCTTTTAAAGATTTAACTGATTTTAGCTCCCGGCCCCCAATGCTATTTCCGACCCGGTGGGCTACTGAGAATTACTCAGAGGCTTTTGCTATGTATGACTACACTCGTTATTTCCTCAATAGCTTATTTGTTACTGTTGTGGCGACTCTACTTACCTTAGTAATCAACTCAATGGCCGCCTTTGCCTTCGCAAAATATAACTTTAGAGGAAAAGATGGCCTATTTATCCTAACTCTTGCGATGATTATGATTCCACTTCAAGTAATACTTATTCCTATGTATTTAGTAGTCTCATCTCTCGGCTTAGTTAATACTTATTGGGGCATGATTATCCCTGCCGCTGCAACACCAACCGGCGTCTTTGTTATTCGCCAATATATGCTCACCATTCCTGATGAATTACTGGAGTCAGCACGAATGGATGGGGCGGGGGAATTTAGAATTTATGCTCGGATCGTGATGCCTTTAGCTCGTCCTGCACTTGCAGTAGTAGCTATTTTCTCAATTCTTTGGCGCTGGAATGATTTTCTCTGGCCGTTATTGATTGCTCAAGAGGAACGGTTATATACCTTACCGGTTGCATTGGCTCTCTTAAATGGTCAATTGGTAGTTCCCTACACCATAGTTCTTGCTATGTCGGTCATGTCTATCGTTCCTGTGTTATTTATGTTTGTCTTTATGCAAAGACAGATTATCCAAGGAATCGCTCATACTGGAATCAAGTAATTCCAAGTTGAAGATTTAGTAGAATACTCCCGTGGAAATTACTCCAAGATTCACCTCTTGCTTTAATCGCACCATTCATCAGTTAGATCGCCGTGGTTTTATCCGGGATTGGCTAATTTCTGACGCTTGGATAGCCCGTGCTGACGATTTGGATCAAGTATTGTCAGGCACCGGTAACCCTTTTGGTAAAGATGGACGATGGGTTCTCACCAACGGTCCAGATATCGCCGAGTTAAAAGCAAAATTATTTCAAAAAAGGAAATTTGTTGTCGAGCAGAGTCTTCCCACTGTAATTGAATCAGGTAAAATTTCGTGGAAAGCACCAGGAGTTGGCCAAATTGACACGGGGCTCTGGTGTCGCCTGCATACAGGCGATGATGGTTACGTTGATTGGAGCCACTTTTCATACACCCCCGAGTATCGACATTCATTGATGGCCACTCAGATAGAGGTGGATCAACCCGAATGGCGCAAACTCAAGTTTGAAAGCCCGGGGCCAATCCAGGTTTGGCTAAATGGTCAAATTATTTTAAGTAGTGACAAGTTTGGTTATATGCAACCAGTAGTAAATGAAGTTGAGACTTTACTACCTTCAGGAATTAGTGAGTTAATTATTTCGCAGTGGCAGATATCTCTACGGGAGGTGCGCCATGTTGTAAGAGTTAGTGTAATTGGCTTACCAGTACGTATCGTAATTCCATCTAATGGGGCAGACGAATATGCCTCTGAGATAGCAGAAAGAGCTCTGGAGCAGATCAGAATCAAACAATGGGCGAGGGACAATGACGATATTGAAATTTTAGGCCCAATTGGTCTAAAAATTAGAGTGAAAAAAGTACGAGATTTAGGGCAGGGAGTTTCAGTTACCTTAAAGAAAGGCAGTGGAAAGATTTCAGTTACTCAGCTACAAAAGGCTGCAGCTGATGCAGTAGCCAATGAGTCTGGGTCTCTAGATGGAGATGTCACTGCAACCATGCTAGATACCGGTGAGATTTTTCTCGAAATTAAGGTCGATTCAGCTGATACTCCTGTGAGCCGAGTCTTTAGAACAGCTCGGGTTCCAGAGCGAGTTAGAACTAAGGTAACAAAATTAGAACCTAATGTTTGGCGGGATGAAGTTTTAAGTCACGTTTCAGAGAGTTATCCATCCTCAGCCCGTGCGCTAGCTCGTAGAGAATTGAACCCTAAATACGTTGTGACTCGAGAAGATCTCAAATCTGCCCTCTCGATGATCAACTCCAAAGCCGATTGCGCTGACTTTGAAGCCGTGGGACTAATAAACGTGCTGCATAGGTTCAATCAAGCTAATTGGGAGATTGGTCTAAGGGATGAGGTCATCAAATCTCTAGTTGATTTCAAGTATTGGATTGATCAGCCAGGTTTAGATGCCATGTGCTATTTCACAGAGAATCATCAATTGGTCTGGCATACAGCAGAACACTTAATAGGAGATTATTTGAAAGATGAGAAGTTTTCCAATTCTGGTTTTCAAGGCAGTGAACACTCAACTCATGGCCAGGAAATGGCGCAGGAATGGTTGATTAGAAAACTTGAGGGCGGATTTAGTGAGTTTGATTCAAATGCTTATCTAGCAATTGACACCTTGGCTTTAATTTCTCTTATGGAGTTTTCACCGTCAAAGAAGATTAGACAATTTAGCGAAGCACTTCTAGATCGAATGCTCCTATCTCTTGCCAGTAATTCTTGGCGAGGAATCCATGGCGCAGCCCATGGTCGTAGTTACACCACCACCTTTCGATCCTCACGTTTTGAAGAGACTGCGCCGATAATGTGGGCGCTTTGGGGAATGGGATCATTAAATCTGGCAGTTCTGCCCGTTACCACTCTTATCACTGCAAAGAGATATGAGTTACCCTCGTTGATTCGTAAGGTTGCCCATTCATTAGATAAGACTTGGAGCGGCAGACAGGTCTACCGCGGAAAGTATCGATTCACAAGTGATCTTCTTGATCGTCCTTACAACTCTGATTTAAGAATATATCGAACAGCAGATGGAATGCTCTCATCGGTGCAGGATTATCGATCCGGACTTCCAGGGCTCCAGGAACATGTGTGGGGAGCAACGCTTGGAACAGAGGTGCAGGTCTTTACTAGTTATCCAGCTGCTTATAGCCATGCCACATCAGTGCGGCCAAATGCCTGGGCTGGACACTTAGTTCTACCAAGAGTTCGCCAGATAGAAAATGTTGTTCTAGCTATTTATCCAATAAAAGATGATCTCTATCCAGATTTCACTCATCTTTGGTTTCCAACGCCATTTATGAATGAATATGTGATCAAGGGAAGCTGGATTGCAGGCCGTGTGGGTGATGGATATATCGCTGTATCAACTCCGGGAGGAGTCTCTCCTCGATTGAATGGAGATACTGCTTATCAAGAGTGGATTCCGAATCAGGATGGTTCCTTATATGTAGCCCTCTTTAGTGACAAAAAATCCTCCAAGAGCTTTAAAGCTTTTGTCAGTTCATTAAAAGAGCCAAAATATGATGAGAAGAATCTTCACATTTCATTTAAGCACAAAAAAAGTTTTGAACTAGGCTGGCTGAATAACCTAGAATTTAATGGCAGTCATAGTGAATTAATTGATGGTTTACCTGAAAGGCCTCCAAGGCTTGAAAATCCTGCCGTAACATTAAGTGGTGACGATGAAATTCTTAGAGCAAATTTCAAGGGAGAGCGTCTAGAGATTGATCTAATCAAAGGTACGCGTCTCTATCCTGAATCAAAGGCTTAATCATGGTTGGAGAAGACATTACCTCTAGCGCTCTGGAGCTACCTCCTAAGAAAGCAAGAGGTGCTACTGAGTACAGCGAAGTTGAATTAAAAGAAATAGCCACCCGTATCATTTCAGCTACCTGGAAGGGTGGATTGCCACAATGGTCGTGGGGTGAGGGAGTTTATCTCTTGGCTCAAATTCGCTACCATCAACTTAATAAAGAAGAGATTCCTGGTGAGTTGATTTCTTGGTATCAAAGGCAGACAGATTTCACCCTTGGGCATATAAACAATGTTGCTCCTGGGGCTGGAGCAGTTCATTTAGATAAAGCTGGGCTATTTGATGCTGGGACGATGAATCAAGCGCTGATTAATTGGCTCTCAGCTACCAACTCAGCAACCCGTGATGCAAATGGCACGGTAGAGCATTGGCCAGGAAGCATCTGGGCTGATACCTGCTACATGCTTGGCACTTACTACTTGAATTATGCAGTGGTCAATAAGGATGTAAAGTTTTTAGAAATAATCGAAGATCAGCTCATTGCTCATCACTTAGCGTTGCAGAATCCTGAAACCCACCTAATGGCGCATGGTTCTCATCGGGGCGAGACAATTTGGAATTACTGGGGAAGAGGTAATGCTTGGATGGCGCTCTCTGGGGTTGAATTTCTTGATGCAGCTGAAGTTTTGGCGTATGAATCCGAGGGAATTTCAAAGATTAAATCATCGCTAGATAAACAATTAACTGCATTATGCGAGCTACTTCCAGAATATGGAATCTGGGATGTTTTAGTAGATGGTCAAATAGAGAACAAGGGTGTTCTTGAAACTTCTGCCACAGCCGGAATTGGTGCAGCTATGGTCAGAGTAGCTCGACACCTACCAGAGAAAAAAGATTTATTCTTGAAAACTGGGAAAAAAGCGGCTGCAGCAGCTCTGACGTACGTAGCGGATTCAGGAGTACTTGAACGCACTAGCGCTGGAACTGTGCTTCAGTTAATCCCTTTTGGGTATAGCGTTATTCGTAGCGATCGAATGCAGCTCTGGGGCCAGGGTTTAGCTCTGAATGCAATCACTTCTTTGCAGCACGAGCAAATCAACCATCTTGGTGTTTAGCTCTACAGAGCTAAAGTGGGGATAGGATTTATTCATGACCAACATTGGAAATATGTATGGCCCGAATTTTACCTTTCTAATTTAATTTTCATCTTATTTAGTTTTTAACTTTTCAACCATACATACGAAGATGATGTGTGGTTTTGAAGTAATTAGATTTTAGTGCAATTTGTGCGGGAAAAAAAGTTCAAATTTTCTCACTTACCCTTACGACGCTCAAGAAAGTCAATTGAGCGCATTTGGAAATAAGAAGCCAGGCCTCTTATAAGTGAAGTTTGTAAGTAACTAATGCACCAGAGAAGACCAATAACTAATAGGCCCAAAAAGAAGTATGCCCCACCTGGTCTTGCAACAAGTAAAAAGATCACTAAGAGAACGGCTCCGATGGTATTTAGTATTTGGAGAACAGATCCAATTTTCTCAAATAGTGTTCCATAGCGATTCACCCTCTGAGCAGCATCTGTCCCAGCATCGGTGGAAGGATTAAGCGCAGGGGATTTTGGCGTTATGTAGGTTTATTTGTTCTCATATTTGTTCTTGTACTTGGAGCAGCCAGAGCAGCAAACTTGAAGGTTCCTGGTGAATTAACGAAAGTTTCACTCAGAAATGTGATTCTTATCCAACCTGGATATGTGTTTACATTCTTTATTTTGCAGTTCGTTCTAATATTGGTTGCTATGGGAGCCTCATACGCCCACTACTCATTGCCCTTAGAGAGAATTCATATGTATATGGGTAGAACTAAGAAGAACCATAAAAAGCAGGCAAAGAACTTGAAACAGTTGAGAACCTTAGAATTCAAACTTAAAAAAGAGATTGAGAGTCGTCCTCAGATTGAGAGAAGGGCAAAGAATAGAGTTCGTGCAACAATCCATGAATACTATTCAATAGCCCAGGCCTATAAGTCTGGCAATCTAAGAGGTCGTGCAAAGACAGTGAATCCAAATCTAAAGGCATTTACTGCTCCTAAATTGAATGTTCCTGACTGGTATAATGAATAGAATCAAGGACTAGATAGTCAATAGCAATCTCACCCTTACATTTCCTTTAGATCCCCCGCATATTGAGCCTGGATCTCTATACTAAACTGTCACCATGGGGAGATTTTTGAGAATCTTCAAGATCCTTGCGATATGTATTTCGCTAGTTACCTTGCATCTATCTGTTCCCTCATCCGCCGTTGAATTTGGCCAGGATGCCACTGGTGATCCGAATGCGGTAATAGTTGGAGGGGCATCAGGGTTTCTGTATTCAGACAGAATTGTTTTTACAGCAGCACATGTCATCGACAGTACAGGTGGAGTTGATTATTGGGAAAAAGAAGGCGTTATCTACGCCCCAGGAATTGTGAGCGTGGTAGGGCAAAAGAGGTACAAAGCCAAAAAGGTTCTCATTGCGCCTACATACCGACCAAGAGTTGGCAATGATCAAACCCGTGTTGACGATTTTGCAATAATTATCCTGCAAGAGAGTATACCTATGATGAATGAGGTACTTGTTGCTTCAACTGAGGAAATAAATAGATTTATAAATGATAAAACTCCTGTGTCAATGATTGGCTATGGACTTCAAAACCCTTCACAAAGGACTAATTCTGATTGGCGAAATAGGAGTCCTATGAAAATGACAAGTTTCGTAGTCAGTAATGAAGAATTGAGAAATTACTACACTGTCAATGCCAATAAATTTTATCAAAAAGCAAATCAAACAATGTTGAACTATGGGATACCAAATACTGAGCAACATGGTTCGGTGTGCGATGGTGATTCTGGAGCAGGATTCTTCGTTGACAATGGAAATAGTCGCTACTATCTGGGTCCTGTCGGTGGGCAGCAAGCAGGTATTCCAAATTGTAGGAACGATGGTTCTCAGTCATTTGGCATTGGAGGAGGAATGACTGGAATAACAGCAAGTAATAAGTTCTCTACTCTAATAAAAGAAGCAGAACAGATTGTTGCAGAAGACAAGCAAAAGGAATTTTTTAAGGCTGAAGAAATTAGAATTGCTGCAGAGTTGAAAGCAAGGCAAGAGGCAGAAGCAAAGGCAAAGGCTGAGGAAGAGGCACGAGCAAGGGCTGAAGCAGAACTAAAGGCAAAGCAACAGGCAGAAGCAAAGGCAAAGGCTGAGGAAGAGGCACGAGCAAGGGCTGAAGCAGAACTAAAGGCAAAGCAACAGGCAGAAGCCAAAGCAAAGGCCGAAGCAGAGGCGAAAGCAAAGTTGGAGGCCTCTAAGAAGAAATCCACTATCACCTGCGTCAAAGGCAAACTAACCAAGAAAGTTAAAGCAATAAAACCAAAGTGTCCGAAGGGGTACAAGAAGGTTATTCAAAGTAGCAATAGTTGATCTCTTCGTTCTTGGGTTGGGATACCTAGCATTGACCATATTCCATAAATCTATTTCCTTTGGGGGATAGGGGAATTGGTCAAGAGGTAACCTATTAATAAGCATTGTCCATTCCCTCTTGGTAGAAGATGCTAATTGCTTATTTTCTAGTGCATATTGTGCATATTCTTTACAATTTGAAGCATACATACTTGGTGTATTGGTCATTTGATACCTTCCTTATAGAATAGGAAGATGAAAAAGAAGTTTAGAAAGTAAATAAATGACCAACATTGGAAATATGTATGGCCCGAATTTCACATTCTTGGGTATCCCTGCCTGTGATTTAGATAAGCCTGATACCTACAAAGGCGCTGATGTAATTATCATTGGAGCTCCGATAGATAGCGGAACTTCTCATAGATCTGGCGCAAAGTTTGGTCCACAAGCAATTCGTATGGGCGATTATCTGCCCCATGATGGCGAGAGGCGACATCTTGCATTAAGAATTGATGGGTTAAAAGAGCTAAAGATATTTGATGCTGGAGATCTCTTAATGCCTCCAGGAAATCTTGAAGAGGCGCTACTAGTTTTAAAGAAAGCAACAGAGAAGATCTCAAGGGCTGGAGCAATTCCTGTAGTTCTTGGGGGAGATCACTCAATTGCATCTGCAGATGTTGCAGGAATTGCAGAGCACTTAGGTAAGGGCAGAGTTTCAATGATTCACTTTGATGCCCACGCTGATACGGGAGATCTTCAATTCGGAGCTCTTGTTGGCCATGGAACTCCAATGAGAAGACTTATTGATTCTGGATATGTTCGGGGAGATAGATTCTTACAACTTGGCCTTCGTGGGTATTGGCCAGATGAAGTAACTTTAAATTGGATGAAAGATAAGGGAATGCGCTCCTATGAGATGACAGAGATTCATCATCGCGGGCTAACTAAAGTTCTTGATGAATCATTTGCAACTCTTACAAAAGATTGTGATGGCGTATTTTTATCTGTTGATATTGATGTAGTTGATCCGGGAATGGCGCCAGGAACTGGAACTCCAGAGCCAGGTGGAATGACTTCAAGAGAGCTATTAGAGGCGGTAAGAAGAATCTGTCTAGAACTTCCAGTAGTTGGCATTGATGTTGTTGAAGTATCTCCGCCATTTGATTCGGCTGATATCACAGCAATTCTTGCAAACCGAGTAGTTCTTGAGGCGGTTAGCGCTATTGCAAAGCGCAAAAGAGGCGATAGTTACTTGCCAACTCAGAATTTACTTGATCGTTAAGCCTGAGCAAGACCTGCTTCAAGAACTTCCAGCGCCTCTTTAAGAAGGTGCTCTGGCATGACAAGTGGTGGCAAGAGCCTAATTACATTGCTATAAGTTCCTGCAGAGAGAATTAAGACTCCATTTTGCTGGCAGTACTTAATAACAGATGTGAGTGCGCTTGGATTTGGCTCTTTGGATCCAGGAATTACCAATTCAAGTGCCTGCATCGCTCCGCGCCCTCTAACATCTCCAATAATTGGATACTTCTTCTTCATAGCCTCAAGGCTATTTCGCATAATTAATCCAAGCTCATTTGCTCGCTTGACTAAGTTTTCTTCCTCAATTGTTGCAATAGCGCCAAGGGCTGCTGCGCAGGCGATAGGTGATCCACCAAATGTTCCACCAAGACCGCTGGCATGGATAGAGTCCATGACATCAGCTCTTCCTGTAACTGCTGCAAGTGGAAG
>Ga0247839_1004230_pt1 | contig 18712 bp, 19 predicted proteins | sample LaCruzMarch2015__6_FD_192405 | JGI IMG/M metagenome (GOLD analysis project Ga0247839, IMG submission 192405) | Freshwater microbial communities from meromictic Lake La Cruz, Castile-La Mancha, Spain - LaCruzMarch2015_16m | ecosystem: Environmental > Aquatic > Freshwater > Lake | place: Spain... | reverse complement strand
CGGACTCTCGGGTGGCCAGATGCAGCGGCTTTGCATCGCGAGGGCGATCGCCAACCGCCCGAAGGTCCTCCTGATGGACGAGCCGTGCTCCGCGCTCGATCCGATCGCCACGGTGAAAGTCGAGGAGCTGATCCACGAACTCAAACAGGAATTCACGATCGTCATCGTCACCCACAACATGCAGCAGGCGACGCGTTGCTCGGACAGAACCGCCTTCTTCTACCTCGGTAAACTCATTGAATACGCCGAGACGCAAAAAATTTTTTCGAACCCCGCGCAGAAGCAGACCGAGGACTACATCACCGGCCGCTTCGGTTGACGGGCCGGCAGCCCCGCGAGGTGGGATGCGAGGGTGGCCTTGTCCGGAAAATGAGGGAGGGAACCGTCGGGAAGCAGAAGCCCGAACCCCTCTCCATAGGCGCTGCCGTTGATGACGCAGCCGTCCGTGCGCGTCTCCTGAATCTGTGCCGCACCGCGCGAGACCGCCTGCTCTCGCGAGCCGTCGAGCTCGTATTTCCAGCCGATGATCCGCGCTTCCGGAAACCAGCCCCTCATCTCGGAAAGAACTTTTTTTGCGGGCTTGAGGGTGAGGCGGATCGATCCTGAGCGGCTGCTGAGCTTTGACAAGCCATCCGAGCCATCGATGCTCTCCAGAACAAAGTCGCAGAGGGCCGCAGCGTGGAGGATGACATCGGGAGCGCGCCCCAGCGAGCGCAGCCCTTCGGCGAGGGATCCATTCGTCGTAAACACGCGCATGATCGCGCCGGCGGGAGCGGGAAACGAAGCGGCCTCGCCGCGGAAGCAGACCACATCAAAACCTGATTTCAGGAACGCCTCCGCCAGCACGGACCCGATCTCCCCGGTGGAAAAATTCGTGATCCGGCGAACCCCGTCGAGCGGTTCAAACGCCGGACCGCAGGTGATGCAGACCAAGGGTTTCAAACGAGTATTCAGTGTTCAGTGGTTCAGTGTTCAGGGAAATCACAGAACACGCGGCAGTCTGCCACTGAAAACTGAAAACTGAAAACTGAAAACTTGCCTAATGCCTGAAATGACGGGTGCCGGTGAATACCATGGAGACGCGGTTCTCGTCGGCTGCCTTGATGACTTCGGGATCGCGGACGGAGCCTCCAGGTTGGATGGCGGCTGTCGCGCCGGCCTCTGCTGCCGCGATCAGGCCGTCGGGGAAGGGGAAAAATGCGTCGCTGCAGACTGCGCTGCCCTTGAGCGAAAGCCCGGCCTCATTAGCCTTCCAAACCGCGATGCGGGAGGAATCCACACGCGACATCTGCCCGGCACCGATCCCGAGTGTGCGGTCCTTGCCGGCATACACAATCGCATTTGATTTCACGTGCCGGACGACTTTCCAACCGAATTCCATCGCCTCGATCTCGTCCTTGGTCGGCGGGCGCACGCTGACGACCTTGTGCTCCAGGTCCGGAATGTCTGCCGAATCGGAATCCTGCACAAGAAGGCCCCCGATGACGCTGCGGACATCGCGGCCGTTCTGGGCCAGCGGCTTGAGGATCCGCATCAGGCGCAGGTTTTTCTTTTTTTGGAGAAGCGAGCGGGCGTCGGATTCAAAATCCGGAGCGATGATCACCTCGCTGAAAATTTCCGAGATCGCCTTGGCGAGCGGTAGGGTGACCGGAAGGTTGCAGATGATGATCCCGCCGAACGGTGCCTGCTTGTCGGTGGCGAACGCCTTTTCCCACGCTTCGCGCAGGTCGGCGTCGGTGCCGACGCCGCACGGGTTGGTGTGCTTCAGGATGGCGACAGTGGGTTTGGAAAATTCCTCGATGAGGTTCCTGGCGGCGCTGATGTCGAGGATGTTGTTGTAGGAAAGCTCCTTGCCGTGGAGCTTCTCGAAATAATCGTTGAAGTTGCCGTAAAGCTCGGCGTGCTGGTGCGGGTTTTCGCCGTAGCGCAGGCGCATCTCAAGCGGCAGGTCCATGCGGAAGCTCGCGCAGGTTTCCTGCTCGCGATTGAGAAAATCCGCGATGGTGGCGTCGTAGGCGGAGGTGGTGGCAAACGCTTTGATTGCAAGCCTCTCGCGGAGCTTCCGGCTCGTCCTTCCGTCCTCCTCGCGCATGTCATCAAGAACAGCACCGTAGTCGGCCGGGTCGGTCACCACGCAGACCGACTGGTAGTTCTTGGACGCGCTGCGGATCATCGACGGCCCGCCGATGTCGATCTGCTCGATCGCTTCCGGCAGGGTGACTCCCTCTTTGGCAATCGTGGCCTCGAACGGATAGAGGTTCACGACCACGAGGTCGATCGGCTTGATCCCGTGCGCCTTCACCTGTTCCTCGTGCTCCTCGTTGCCGCGCAGGTAGAGGAGTCCGCCATGGATCTTGGGATGAAGCGTCTTGACCCTCCCCTCAAGGATTTCGGGAGAGCCGGTGAACTGGGAGACCTCGACCGTGGCGATGCCGGACGCCTGGAGCGACTTGGCGGTTCCCCCGGTGGAAAGGATCTCAACCCCCATCGCGGCGAGTTCCCGAGCAAAGTCCACGATGCCGGTTTTGTCGGAAACAGAGATCAGAGCGCGTTGGATTTTCATTTCAGGAAAGCAATGGTTTATGGATTCGGCCGGTGGAGTTCAATCCCCATCCATCAGGGCAGTTTCACAGGCGACCCTCGTCGGCGTCGATGTATTGGAACATGGTCTGGATCTCGTCGCGCGCCTCGAACCCGCTCTCCTTCTTCCTGCGGAGGAGGATTTCGGTCACCTCGTCGTTCCATCCGCGCTTGCTCATGAACCCGTTCCAGACTTCGATCTGCTCATCGGTCGGTTTGGTTCCGTTGGCGAAGCACCATTCCAGCACCTGCTGGTCGTTCAGGCCTTCCTGCACCTTGCCCCGCAGGGCATCATATTTGACCCCGAGGAAATCCACGCAGCGCTCGTCGAATCCCTTGCCGAGATTCGCATGGAGATCCGGGTGCAGCTCGCCAGCCGCGAGCAAGCGGATTTTTTCGACCATGCGGCCGAAATAGACGATTCCGCCGGTTTTTTCCTGTGGAGACTTCGGGTATTTCATGGGAGGGATGATGCGCCCGAAGCTATCCCGCGCGCAAGGGAGTTCTCAAGCCCGACCGGGCCGTAACTTCTAGAGCCCCTCCCATTCGATCCATGCCAGATGGTCGGGTCCCTTGCCCCAGCCGATAAGCACCGTCACATCGTGTGCGGACAGCCGCTTATCCACTTTTATTATTTTCGGCTTTTTGAGCGATTTCTTTTCCTAGGTGGCGGGTCGCCGGAAGACAGTCGCGAGGACCGTCAACCTTCGTGTTGCAAGCGAGCACGCCAGCAATCCGGGTGCCGGCTGTGGTGTTTGACCGCGAGAATCCGGATGTGATCGCCCGGGGCCCGGTAGTAGATGGCAAATGGAAACCGCAGCAGCAGGAATCGGCGCACGTCCTTTTCAAGAATCCGCCATCTTTTCGGCGACTCGATGATGCTGGCTGCAGCCTTCTCCATGGCGTCTAGAAACTGAACGCCCAATGAGGGAACTTGCTTCTCGTAAAATTCCGCTGCCCGGATGAGTTCCGACTCGGCATCCGGGTGGTAAATCACGCGCATCCGATGGCGAGGCGGGCTGCGAGCATGACGTCGCTGTGGGAGCGTCCTGCGACATGGCCGGCAGAGAGTTCCTCATCGCGGCGAATGGCTTCCGAAAGAGCTGATTGGGCATCTGCGTCGTTGAGACCTGTGTCCAAGCTCTGCCAAAGTTCCTGCGCGAGCAGGAATCGCTCCGCCAAAGGCAGAGTCACAGCTTCTTGAATAATCTGTTGCGACGACATGATGAGTTATCATGCGACAGGAACACATGCGCCGCAAGTCAAAGCGACAGGTCGAATTCGGTTCAGGCTTCGACAACTGTCGGGTTGGCGGCGAAAACGACCCGGATGCGCCCGGGCGGAATTCGTCACGCCTTCTTTGTTGCTCCGTGGCGGGATCGGGGGGCATGATAGGTGGCTTGTGAACGGACCATTGATCATTGCCGGCAGGGAATTTTCCTCGCGCCTCCTCCTTGGCACGGGAAAATTCTCCTCGAACGAAACGATGCGCGACGCGCTGGCGGCGAGCGGCACCGGGATCGTCACGGTTGCGCTTCGCCGCGCCAACCTGAGCGGAAAGCAGGACCCGTTTGCAAACATCCTCGATTTTGTGGATCCCAAAAAATATCTACTCCTGCCGAACACCAGCGGGGCGATGAACGCGGAGGAGGCGGTCCGCCTGTCGCGGCTCGCCGCCGCCGCCGGGTTGCCGATGTGGGTGAAGCTGGAAATCCATCCGGACCCCCACTACCTGCTCCCGGACCCGGTCGAGACGCTAGAGGCCGCGAAGATCCTCGTGAAGGAAGGGTTTACCGTGCTGCCCTATATCAATGCCGATCCCGTGCTCGCACGGCGCCTTCAGGATGTGGGGACGGCGACCGTGATGCCGCTGGGGTCGCCGATCGGCAGCAACCGGGGCATCGAGACACGCGCGCAGATCGAGATCATTATCAAACAGGCAACAGTTCCCGTGGTCGTGGACGCCGGCATCGGCGCACCCAGTCATGCCGCAGAGGCGATCGAGCTTGGCGCGGACGCCGTTCTGGTAAACACCGCCATCGCGGCAGCGGCGGATCCCGTCCGCATGGCGCGCGCGTTCAAACAGGCTGTTGAAGCGGCACGCGAAGCCGTCGAGGCCGGCCTTCCCATGCGCCTGGACCGGGCTTCGGCCACCAGCCCGCTGGCCGCGTTCCTCGACACCCTCTGAGCCCATGTCCGCGGAAACACTGACCCCGATGATGCAGCAGTATCACGCCGTGAGGCGCGAGCTGCCACCGGGGACGTTGCTCCTCTTCCGGCTCGGGGATTTCTACGAAATGTTCGGCGAGGACGCGAAGGAGGCTTCCGGAGTGCTGAATGTCGCCCTGACCAAGCGCGGGACAACCCCGATGTGCGGGGTTCCGTTCCACGCAGCCAAGGGATACATCGAGAAGCTCATCGCCGCCGGATGGAGGGTCGCGATCTGCGACCAGGTCGGGGAGGTCACCGCGGGAAAGCTCGTCCGCCGGGAAGTCTCCCAAATCCTCAGTCCGGGTACGCTCGATGATTTCGGGCTCGACGACCGGAAACCGAACTATCTCGCGGCCGTCTGCGAGCGCCGCGGCTCGTTCGGCCTTGCATTTGCCGACCTCAGCACCGGGGAATTCCGCCTGACCGAGCTGGAGTCGATTGGCTCGCTTCTCGATGAGCTCGCCCGGGTCAGCCCGGCGGAGATCCTCGTTCCCGAACAACAGGCAGAACATTTTGCATCGCTCGAAAAGCCGGCTGTGATGGACGGCTATCTTTTCGAGCCGGAGCCCGCAGAGGAAATCCTGCGCGGGCATTTCAAGGTCCAGTCGCTCGACGGATTCGGATGCGCCGACATGGCGGCCGGCACGGGTGCCGCGGGAGCGTTGCTCCATTACATCACGCGCCAGATGAGGCGCCAGGCAGGCCATCTGCGGCAGTTGAGACCTTACCGGCGCGGCACATTTCTCATTCTGGACGCATCGACACAAAGTCACCTGGAACTTGTGACCTCGCGTGCCGGCCGGGGAATGACTCTCCTCGGGACACTCGACCGCACGGCCACCCCGATGGGGGCGCGACTCCTGCGCGAGTGGGTTCTCCACCCGCTGCGCGATGCGGATGAGATCGAGCGGCGACAGGAGGCGATTGCGGCCCTGCTCGACGACGCCCTGCTCCTCGGCGACCTGCGTTCCCGGCTTGCGGAGATCCGCGACATCGAGCGGGCGACCGCGCGCCTTGGCGGTCTCTCCGGCAATGCGCGCGATCTTGCGGCGCTTGCCCAATCGCTCGAACGCATCCCGGTCCTCGCCGCCTCCCTCGGCTCCGGTATCAAAATGCCATCGGAGCTACTCTCAGGAATGGGCGGTCACCTGCATTCTTTGCCCGAGCTCACCATGCGCCTTCGTTCGGCGCTGGTTGACGAACCGCCGGCACTCGTCCGCGAGGGCGGCATGATCCGCCCGGGGTTCGACGCAGCGCTCGACGAGCTCCGGTCCGCATCCCACGAGGGAAAGAACTGGATTGCCACCCTCCAGGAACAGGAAATCGCGCGCACCGGGATCAAATCGCTCAAGGTCCGCTTCACCTCGGTCTTCGGGTATTTCATCGAGATCACAAAATCGAACCTCTCCTCGGTGCCGGACGACTACATCCGGAAGCAGACGACGGTCAACGGCGAGCGGTTCATCACCCCGGCGTTGAAGGAAGTCGAAGGGAAAATCCTCGGTGCCGACGAGCGCGCCCGCGCCCGGGAAATCGAGATCTTCGCGGACCTCCGGGCAGCCGTGCTCGCCGAACTCGCCAGGCTTCAGGAGACCGCGAACACACTGGCTGTCCTCGATGCCATTTGCTCGCTTGCCGAGACCGCCCGCATGCACGCCTACTGCCGTCCGGAGATCGAGGTGTCGCAGGTCCTCCACATTGAGGAGGGACGCCATCCGGTCCTCGACCAGCAGCCCGGTGGGGAGCGTTTCGTTCCGAACGACACCGACCTCGGGATGGATGGGAAAACGTTCGCCATCATCACCGGGCCTAACATGGCCGGGAAGTCCACCTACATCCGGCAGGTCGCCCTGCTTGTCCTCCTCGCGCAGATGGGAAGCTACGTCCCCGCAAAGTCGATGCGCTGCGGGCTCGCGGACCGGATCTTCACCCGCGTGGGAGCGAATGACGACCTCGCGCGCGGGCAGTCGACATTCATGGTCGAGATGAACGAGACCGCGAACATCCTCAACAACGCGACCGCGCAGAGCCTCGTCATCCTTGATGAGATCGGCCGTGGAACGTCGACATTCGACGGACTCTCGATCGCGTGGAGCGTGGCGGAATACCTCCACGACAAGATCGGATGCCGCACGCTATTCGCAACCCACTACCACGAACTCACTGATCTCGAACGCACGCGCCCGGGCGTCCTCAACCTCAACGTCGCCGTCCGCGAGTGGAACGACCAGGTCATCTTCCTGAGAAAAATTCTGCCCGGCCGAGCAGACCAGAGCTACGGGATCCAGGTCGCCCGCCTCGCCGGACTCCCCGACGACATCATCTCCCGGGCCAAGGAAATTCTATCCAACCTCGAAAAGGCCGAACTGAATGCCGAGGGCGAACCAGCATTTGCCAAGGGCCGCCGCAAGCGGCTCGTTCCCGACCCCGCAGCAGCCTCGCAGCTCACGATGTTGTAGTCGTCACTCGTCGGACGCGCGGAGTTTTGTCAGCACGCTGAAGTCCTCGAGCGTCGTGGTGTCGCCGGTGATGGCCGAGCCCGATGCAATCTGCTTGAGAAGGCGGCGCATGATTTTTCCGCTGCGCGTCTTCGGGAGGGATTCAGTGAAGCGGATGTCATCCGGCTTGGCGATGGGTCCGATCGCATGGGCGACGTGGCGGCGGATGGCTTCGGCGAGTTCGTTGCTCGCCTTGTGCCCGCTGCGGAGCGTGACAAATGCGACGATGGCCTGGCCTTTGACGTCGTGCGGGCGGCCAACGACGGCAGCCTCGGCGACATCGTGGTGCGAGACAATCGCGCTCTCGACCTCGGCGGTGCCGAGCCGGTGGCCGGCAACGTTCAGGACGTCGTCGATGCGGCCGACGATCCAGAAATACCCATCCTTGTCGCGGCGGGCCCCGTCGCCGGTGAAGTAGCACCCCTTGACCTCGCTCCAGTATTGTTTCCGGTAGCGGGGCTTGTCGCCATAGATCGAGCGGAGCATCGCGGGCCATGGCTTGCGGATCACAAGCTTGCCGCCCTCATTCGGGCCGACTTCCTTTCCCTTGTCGTCCACGATCGCGGCATCGATCCCGAAAAACGGAAGCGTTGCCGTGCCGGGCTTGAGCGGGGTGGCTCCAGGCAATGGAGAAATCATGATCGCACCGGTTTCGGTCTGCCACCAGGTGTCCACGATCGGGCAGGTTCCCCCGCCGATGTGCTTGTGATACCACATCCAGGCTTCGGGATTGATCGGTTCGCCGACGGTGCCGAGCAGACGGAGCGACGAGAGATCGTGCTTTTTCGGCCATTCGTCGCCCCATTTCATGAACGCGCGGATGGCGGTCGGAGCGGTGTAGAGGATCGTGACCCCGAACTCGGCGATGATCTTCCAGAAGCGGTCGGGCTCCGGCCAGTTCGGCGCGCCCTCGTAGAGGACGCAGGTCGCCCCATTGGCCAGCGGCCCGTAAACAAGATAGCTGTGCCCGGTGATCCAACCGACGTCAGCGGTGCACCAATAGACGTCGTTCTCGCGCAGGTCGAAGACATACTTCGTCGTGGCGGCGGTGCCGGTAAGATATCCGCCGGTCGTGTGCAGGATGCCCTTTGGTTTCCCGGTCGAACCGCTCGTGTAGAGGATGAAAAGGGGATGCTCGCTGTCCACCGGATGCGACGGACATTTCGCGTCCACGTATTCGGCTTCGCGGTGCCACCAGACGTCCCGGCCCTCTTGAATGTGAATGTCGAGGTGCGTGCGGCGGAAGACGATCACGCGGCGGACCTGCTTCACTCCCTCGAGCGCGTGATCCACATTCTGTTTGAGCGTCACGATCTGACCGCGGCGATAGCCTCCGTCGGCGGTCACGACAACCGTCGCTCCGCTGTCAATGATGCGGTCCTTGATGCTCTCGCTGCTGAAGCCGCCGAAGACGACGCTGTGGACCGCGCCGATGCGGGCGCACCCGAGCATCGCAATCACCGCCTCCGGAATGAGCGGCATGTAGATCAAAACCCGGTCGCCGGATTTCACGCCGTTCCGCTTCAGGATATTCGCAAAAATGCAGACCTCGCGGTGAAGCTGGTGGTAGGTCAGCGTGCGGCGCTCGCCGGGCTCCCCCTCCCAAATGATCGCCGCCTTGTTGCGGCGTGGTCCTTCGAGGTGGCGGTCGAGACAATTCTCACTCGCGTTCAAATGTCCGCCCACGAACCATCTGGCAAACGGTGCCTTCCAGTCCAGAACCCGCGTCCACTTCTTCGTCCACTTCAGCGTGGCAGCCTCTTTCGCCCAGAACTTCTCCGGCGACTTGATCGACTCCGAGTGCAGTTTTTTGTAATCCGCGAAATTGGAAATCAGCGCCTTTTTAGAAAATTCCTTCGCAGGCTTGAAAACGCGCTTTTCGACGAGATGGGATTCGATGTTTGTGCTCATGGGGAAAGCTTGGAATTTAGACAGAAAGCCCCCGGCAACGCAACCGCGCTTTTTGACCACGGTCAAAACAGAAAAGCTTTGGAGTAGCGCGATCACGCTACGCCAAAGCTTCTATCCTCCGGCGATGGCGGGGACGATGCTGATTTCGTCACCGTCCTTCACAGTCGTGGCCTTCTCTTCGAGAAAGCGGATGTCCTCGTCGTTGACGAAGATGTTCACGAACCGACGGACGTTGCCCTGTTCGTCGCAGATGCGCTCGATGAGGCCGGGAAACGACTTGTCGAGGTTGGTGAGGATTTCGCCGATGGTCGAACCCTCTGCGGGAACGACTTCCTGGTCGTTGGTGAGCTTGCGGAGGGGAGCCGGGATGCGGACTTGGATGTTCATGAGAAGTTTTACGGTTAAAGGTTGTAAGTATTAAGTCGTCGGGATTGAGGCTGCATTTGATTTCGGTGGCTCTTTAAACTTAAGACTTAAATCTTAAGACTTCCTGCGACCGCAGGGTCCTGGGCGATAAGGGCCTCGAATTCTCTCAGGCTCGGGTTGATGAGGCGCGGTTCTCCACAGTGTCCATGGATCGCCTCCTGCGTCTTGAGACCGTGTCCGGTGATGCAAAGGACGATGCTTTCGTCGCGCGGGATTTTTCCCGAGTCGATGAGTTTTTTTGCGCAGGCGACGGTGACTCCTCCGGCCGTCTCGGCAAAGATCCCGGCGTATTCTGCGAGGAGGCGGATGCCATCGATGACCTCTTCATCCGTGCAATCCTCCGCGCTTCCGCCGGTCTCCTGCATGCTGCGGATGGCGTAATAGCCGTCCGCCGGCGTGCCGATGGCGAGGGATTTGACGATGGTCTGCGGGTTCGGAACCGGCTTGACGATGTCGGTCGCCTTTTTTTGCGCGGCGGCGATCGGAGAGCAGCCGGTCGCTTGGGCACCATGGACGGAAAACGGGGTCTCCTCCAGGATTCCGACCCGGACGAATTCCTTGTAAGCCTTGTGGATTTTCGTGAGGAGCGATCCGCTGGCCATCGGGATAACCGTGTGGCGCGGGAGCTTCCAGCCGAGCTGCTCGGCGATTTCGAAACCCATGCTCTTCGATCCCTCCGCGTAATACGGGCGGAGGTTGACGTTGACGAAGCCCCAGCCGTATTTGCCGGCGATTTCCGAGCAAAGCCGGTTGACCTGGTCGTAGGCGCCGTGGATGCCGATGACCTGGGTGCCGTAGACGAGCGAGCCGACGACCTTGCTTTTTTCCAGGTCAGCGGGAATGAGAACGTAGCTCGTGAGCCCGGCGGCGGCGGCGTTTGCGGCCACCGAATTGGCGAGGTTGCCGGTGGATGCGCAGGCGACTACCTTGAAACCAAGCTCGCGCGCCCGGCTCAGGGCGACCGATACGACCCGGTCCTTAAACGACAACGTCGGGTAGTTGACGGTGTCGTTCTTGATATAGAGTTCTTCGACGCCGAGTTTCGCTGCGAGGCGGTCGGCGCGCACGAGCGGGGTGAACCCGACCTGCTGGCCAACGGTCGGAGCGCCGTCGATCGGCAGGAGTTCGCGGTAGCGCCACATCGTCTGCGAGCGCGAGGCGATGACATCGCGGTTGATGCGCTTTGCGATCAGGTCGTAGTCGTAGGCCGCCTCCAGCGGGCCGAAATCGAATTCGCAGATGTGAATCGCCTCCTTCGGGTAGAGGCGTCCGCACTCGCGGCACTTGAGGTTTGAAAAGAATGTTTCGCTCATGTTCGTCGGGTCTTCTCGGGAGCGGACGAAGAAACAAGCCGGTTCATGCCAACGAACTGACTCACCTCATCTTTCCCCCGGATAACCGCTTGCGCGGTCAGCCGGAGCTGGATTTGGCACCTGGGCCCGGGCTGCGCCGCCTGAATCAGTCAGGCTTCACATCCCAGCGGTTGCCGTGGTTTCATCGGGCCAGTCCCTCAACCACTCTCGATAAGATAGTGGCGGAATGTTGGTCAGGCAGGGGGCTTCGTCAAGCGGAAATCTTGATGGCCAGCAAAAAACCTCACGCTCCCATGACAACATCCAAGGTCCTCTTCCCTCGCATCCGCACCGTCAGGCACTCGTGGACAGGCTTCATTTTCTGCTTTTGAAAACGAGCAGCGCCCAGCCGATCAGAAACAGGATGCCGCCGATGGGAGTGATCGCACCGAGCCAGCGGATATTCGTCAGGGCGAGAACGTAGAGCGACCCGGAAAAAACAGCTATCCCCGCAGCCCAGATCCATGTGACGACCGGCCTGCGCTCTGCGGCCCAAAGCGAGGCGACCGCATGAACGAGGTGGTAAAGCACCGCCGTCTGCCAGATCGCCAACGTGCCGTTGGCAGCAAGGACGTCCTTCAATCCATGGGCACCGAAAGCTCCAAGCGCAACTCCAGTGAAACCGAGAAGCGCGGCGATGGAAATGGGCGACATGCAGGCACTCTGTCGCAAAGTGCCGCCCCGATCAATCCCGGGAAACATTACGCTACTGGCAGAAGCACGCAGGGTTCCTCCTGCAGCGGCTGGTTTCTTTTCAAGACAAGTAATTTCCACCAAACGCGCGCGTTGGCGGCAACGATGAGGATGACCAACACGAGAAACGTCCCTGTCACCAGGCTGTTGACGTGGTTGTTAAGCACCTGATGCTGCCAGGCATCCACCTGCGCTGGAGTGCCGCCGGCTGCAATTTTATTGCCGAGTTCCTTGGCTGCGCTGAGAAATCCGAGCCGCGGGTCAGCAGCAAAGATCTTCTGGAATCCGGCGGTCATCGTGACGCAGAGCAACCAGCAGAGCGGGAGGACCGGGACCCAGATGTAGCGGAGCTTTCCCATTTTCAGGAGGACGGTGGTGCCGAGGGAAAGAGCGATGACGGCGAGGAGTTGGTTGGCGACGCCGAAGATCGGCCAGAACGAGTTGATGCCACCGAGCGGGTCAACGACCCCCTGGTAGAGAAAATATCCCCATGCCGCCACGAAGGCGATGCTGGCCAGCCAGTTGCCAGCGGTGGACTCGGTGCTTCCGAGTGGCTTCCACACGTAACCGAGCAGATCCTGCACGAGAAACCTCCCGACGCGGGTCCCGGCGTCGATCGTGGTCAGGATGAAGAGCGCCTCGAACATGATCGCGAAGTGATACCAGATCGCGATCGCGGTCGGGTTGTCAACGAGGCGCGAAAACATTTGGGCCATTCCGACCGCAAATGTGGGGGCTCCGCCTGTGCGGCCGATCATGGATTTTTCTCCGACGTTTGCCGCAAGCGTGGCCATATCTTTTTCGGTGACCGGGAACCCGAGGGCTGTGATTTTTTCGACCACGGCGGCGGGCTCGCCCTTCATGTTGATGGCGAAATATTCTCCGGGCGGCATCGTGCAGGCGGCGATGAGCGCCATGATCCCGACCAGCATTTCGGTGATCATCGCACCATAGCCCACCAGCCGGATGTCCTTCTCCCGTGCAAGAAGCTTGGGCGTGGTTCCCGAGGAAATGATGGCGTGAAATCCGGAGACGGCGGCGCAGGCGATGGTGATGAAACAAAATGGAAAAACCGCCCCTGCGAAAACCGGCCCGGTGCCGTCGATGAACTTCGTGAGCGATGGCATCTGAAGAACGGGAGCAATCACAAGAATCGCGACAGCCAGAAATCCGACAGCTCCGATTTTCAAGAATGAGCTGAGGTAATCGCGGGGAGCCAGAAGCAGCCAGACCGGCAGCACCGAGGCCAGCAGGCCGTATCCCATGATCAGCCATGCGAGCGAAACCTCGCTGCAGTGGAACCATTGTTCGATGCCGGTGCCCTGGATCCATCGTCCGCCCAATACCGAGAGAAGCAGTCCGGCCACGCCAAACGTGCTGATGGTTTTCATCCCGCCCCATTTGTGTTTCATGCCCAGCCCCATCGCCATCGCAAGCGGAATCGTTGCCACAATCGTGAAGAGCCCCCACGAACTCTCGGCGAGGGCCTTCACCACCACCAATGCCAGCACAGCGAGCAGAATCACCATGATGGCCAGAATGCTGACCAGGGCGATGAATCCCGCAAACGGTCCGACCTCGTCGCGGACCATGCGGGCGAGTGATTTGCCGCCCCGTCTGACCGAGCAAAACATGATAATGCTGTCATGGACGGCCCCTCCGAGCGTGGCCCCGACAAGGATCCAAAGCATGCCCGGCAAAAATCCGAACTGTGCGGCCAACACCGGTCCCACGAGCGGGCCCGGCCCGGCGATCGCGGCGAAGTGGTGTCCGAACACGACCCATTTGTTGGTGGGCTGGTAGTCCTTGCCATCCTCGCGCTGCACGGCGGGAGTTGCCCGCGTGTCGTTCAGCGTCAGCACCTTCGCCATCAGCCATGCCGAGTGAAACCTCCACGCGATGGCAAACACGCAGACCGATGCGATGACGATCCACAGGGCGTTGACCGGCTCCCCGCGGGATGACGCCAGCACCGCGAGAGCAACAATGCAAAGGATGCCGGTCAGCGACCAGGCAGCCACCGCAATCCAGGACATGGGTTTCTTTTGCATCTCCGGTGCGAAGACAAGCATTTCGCCGCCGGCTTTCAAACGAAAACTTCCGGGGCCGTGTCCCGCCGGACATCCGTGAGCCCGCTCAACTGGACATCAAGTCAACTTCAAGTTAAACTCCACTTCATGAGCACGATCACGATGCTGGAATTGCGGCGCGAGTCCGCCGCCGTGTTGAGCCGCCTTTCAAAAGGCGAGCGGCTGATTCTTTCGCACCGGGGCAGGCCCGTGGCGCGGCTGGAACCGGTAGGGAATGCGGAACAAACGCCTCCCGATGCGGATCCCTTCCTGAATGTGGCATCCCGTGCGCTTCCCTCGCCGAAAGGCCCGACCAAGCACCGTCAAATTGACGCGATCCTCTATGGCAAACAGTGAGGTTTTTGTGGATACGGCCGGGTTTCTCGCGCTCTGGGACCGGGGGGACGAACACCACGGCCGGGCGGTTGTGCTCCAGAAAAAACTGGCTGCCGCAAAGCGCCGGTTTCTAACGACCGATTATGTTCTTGATGAAACGGTCACTCTTCTTTTGATGCGCCACAGCCATGCTGCCGCGGTCGATTTTCTCGACACGATGGAAAAAACGCAGCTCGTGAGAACGGAGTGGACGGATTCCCTGCGTTTTTCTTCTGCGGCTGCGCTGTTCCGGCAACACAAGGACAAAGAGTGGTCATTTACCGATTGCCTGAGTTTTACGGTGATGAAGGCTTTCGGCGTCCGTGATGCGTTTACGACCGACCGCCATTTCCGGCAGGCTGGTTTTATTCCGATGCTCGGAACTTGAATAGGTTTTGCTCCATATGAAACGGGTTGTCCCTGCCATTGTTTTCCTGGCCACATGCTGCGTGGCGGCCCGGGCCTTCGAACTTCCGTCGAACTCAAGCCAATGTCTTGTGGCGACGGCGCGGGATTGGGATTCCTCCTCGGCCACGCTCCGTTTGTTTGAAAAATCCGGCGGGAAGTGGCAGCAGGCTGGCGGGGAATGGAAGGCCCGGCTGGGAAAAAGCGGCCTTGTCTGGGGGCTCGGTCTGCATCCGATTCCTGAGGGCGTCCGGATCAAGCGGGAGGGGGATTGGTTCACGCCCGCCGGGGTTTTCCGCATCGGCGGAGCCTGGGGTTATGCGGCCGACATTGTGCGGCGTCCGGACATGTCCTACACGCGGATCACTTCGCGGGATCTCTGGGTCGAGGATCCTTCCTCGCCGGACTACAACCGCCACATCCGACTCGATCAAGAACCCTCCACCGCATGGGAAAAGAAACAGCAGATGAAGCAGGATGACCCGGCTCACTCGCTGAAGCTTTTCATCGGGCACAATACCGGGTCCGCCATTCGCCCGGGGGCGGGCAGTTCGATCTTCTTCCACATCTGGCGGGCGGATGGCGGCAAGCCGACCGCAGGGTGCACCACGATGTCGGAGGAGAATCTTCGGGCACTCATCGCCGCTCTCGATCCGTCCAGAAACCCGCTCTACGTCATCCTGCCCGAAGTCGACTACGCACGACTGAAGCCTGCCTGGAAACTGCCCTGAACTATCTCAAAATCTCCCGCAATTTTTTGGCGGCTGGAGCGGGGACGAACGGGCTAACGTCGCCGCCCAGGCGGGCGACTTCCTTGACGATGCGCGAGCTGAGGTAGGTGTAGTCCTCTTTCGGGGTGAGAAAAACCGTCTCCAGGCGCGATTCGAGCTTCCGGTTCATGAGGGCCATCTGGAATTCAAACTCGAAGTCGGAAACCGCGCGAAGGCCGCGGATGACGGTGAACACGTTTCGCGACCGGGCGAAATCGACAAGGAGCCCATCCAGGGATACGACCTCGACGGCCGGATTGTCCGACGTGCTTTCCTTCAGCATCCCGATCCGGTCGGCGACCGTGAACAGCGGTTTTTTTCCCTCCCCGGTCGCCACGGCGACGATGACGGATTCGAAAAGGTGGGAGGCCCGGGAAATGACATCGAGGTGGCCGAATGTGACCGGGTCGAAGCTCCCGGGGTAGATCGCGCGGCGGTGGTTCACTCCCATTCGATCGTTGCGGGCGGTTTGCTCGAGACGTCGTAGCAGACGCGGTTGACGCCCTTCACCTCGTTGATCACGCGTGCGGAAATCCGACCGAGCAGGTCGTGGGGAAGGCGCACCCAGTCGGCGGTCATGCCGTCGAAGCTCTGCACGATTCGCAGGGCGATCGTGTAGTCGTAGGTTCGCTCGTCGCCCATCACGCCGACTGAGCGCACCGGGAGAAGGACGGCAAACGACTGCCAGACCTTGTAATACCAGCCGGACTTCTTCATCTCCTCGATCACGACGGCATCGGCATCGCGGACAATGCGGAGCCGCTCGGGAGTGATCTCGCCGATGATGCGCACGGCAAGCCCGGGTCCGGGGAACGGCTGGCGGTGGACGATTTCCTTTGAGAGCCCGAGTTCGGTTCCGACACGGCGGACCTCGTCCTTGAAGAGCTGGCGGAGCGGCTCGACGAGCTCGAATTTCATCCGCTCGGGCAGCCCTCCGACATTGTGGTGGCTCTTGATGAGCGCGGCAGGGTTTCCAGAAATCGAGACGCTTTCGATGACGTCGGGATAAAGGGTACCCTGCGCAAGAAATCTGTATTTTCCGGGGGCCTTCTTCTTCAAATCGCGGGCGGCGGACTCGAACACCTTGATGAACTCGTTGCCGATGATCTTGCGCTTGCGCTCGGGATCCGTGACGCCCTTGAGCTTCGTAAGAAATTGCTTCGAGGCATCGATGGTCCGCATCTTGATCCGGAACTCGCCGGCGAAGAGCTTCTCCACGGCGGCCGCCTCGTCTTTGCGGAGCAGGCCGTTGTTGACGAAGATGCAGGTCAGCTGATCGCCGACGGCCTTGTGGATGAGTGCCGCGGCCACAGAGGAATCAACTCCCCCGCTGAGACCGAGGATGACCTGACTGTCGCCAACCTGCTCACGGATCTCGCGGCAGGTGCGGTCGATGAACGACTCCATCGTCCATGCCGACCGGCAGCCGCAGATCTTGTGGACGAAATTCGCGATGATCTCCTTACCGCGGGGCGTATGGACGACCTCCGGGTGGAACTGCAGGCCAAAGATGTTCCGTTTCGTGTCGCCGATGACCGCGTGCGGGGAGTTCTCGGTGCGCCCGAGCGCGCGGAATCCCGCGGGAAGTTTGGTGATCTTGTCGCCGTGGCTGTTCCAAACTTCCAACTCGGCTGGAAGTTTGTGGAAGAGCTCGCAGCGCGGGTCTCCCTTCAATTTTCCCGGGCCGTATTCGCGGCGGTCCGAGCGCTCGACTTTGCCGCCAAGGCCGTGAGCGATAAGCTGCATCCCGTAACAGATCCCGAGAACCGGCACGCCGAGCGCGTAGATCTTTTTGTCCACCTGCGGGGCCTTCGCGGCGTAGACGCTCGCGGGACCGCCGGAGAGGATGATCCCGGAGGGCTTCAGCGCCCGGATCGCGGACGCCTTCGTGTGGAACGGAACGATCTCCGAATAGACGTTGCACTCACGGACCCGGCGGGCGATGACCTGGGTGTATTGCGATCCGAAGTCGAGGATCAGAATTTTCTCAACGGGTGGCTGATGGTCGCTCATGGAAAAATAAATTGGAAATTGCGCGGCCGCCAACCTCGGAACGATCTTCAGGCCATCGCTGCGTTCAGCGGTATTCGGGCCCGAAGGAATCCTGTGTGGGATCGTTCGGGACAATCGTCCCTCGTCCCTGGATACCGTTTTGAAATTGTTGCCCGACGCCCGAGACGTCCTGCTCGGCCACCGAGCAGGCTCCCATCAGAAACAGAAGGGCCACGCTGAAGATCAAGATCACGCCTTTCATGTGGCGCAGAATAATGATTTGTTGCGTCATGGCAAACAGGATTCCTCCGGATCTTTTGCTGGATTTTTACCGGCGCGGGGTTTTCCCCATGGCCGATGCCGGTGGCATGCGCCTTTTCTCGCCCGACCCCCGGGGAATCATCCCGCTTGGGGATTTTCATATCCCCCGTGGAACAAAAAAGCCCCTGCGCGACCCGGAGTGGGAGGTGCGCCTGGATTCGGCCTTCCCCGACGTCATGCTGGCTTGCGCAGAGCGGGAGGATACATGGATCGACGAGACGATTTTTCACAGCTACGTCGCCCTGCACAAAGCGGGACATGCCCACTCGGTGGAAGTCTGGCGGCAGGGCGGGCTGGCGGGAGGGCTCTACGGTGTCAGGATCGGTGCAGCATTTTTCGGGGAATCCATGTTTCACCGCGTGGCCCACGCCTCGAAGGTCGCGCTCTGCCATCTCGTCGCGATGCTGCAGTCTGGCGGTTTCCGGTTGCTTGACACTCAGTGGGTGACCCCCCACCTGGCGGGATTCGGCGCGGTGGAAATTCCTCGCGCGGTCTATCTCCGCATGCTGGCCCAAGCCGTCGCCGAAGAGGCCTCACTCCCCGACAAACCGATGGCATGGCTGGAGGTGGAACGCCGCATCAAAAATTGTCCCTCGTGAGGGATAGGCAGGTTAGCGGGATTTCGGGCCGTCATCCTCGAGAGCCGCTGCGTGATCGGCCACCACGACCGGCGCGCCGACTTTCAAGAGCCCGAAGAGAAATATGGCGGTTTCCCGCTTGAGGCGGATGCATCCGTGCGATGCGGGGTGCCCAGGAACGTATCCCACGTGCATCCCCACGCCGGTATTGGTGAGCCTCATCCAATATGGCATTTTGGCTCCCTCAAAGGTGGCCCCTTCCGCCGGCACATCACGTGTCGTGTCGGCATCCGACACGAGGACGGTCCCCGTGGCATCCACAATTTTGCCGTAGAGATTCGAGGAATAGTCCTTCTGCTTTCCCAAGACCGTGTATTCCCCGGGAGGCGTCGGGTGGGAGCGCTTTCCTGTTGCGACAGGAAAGTCCATGGCGATCTGCCCATCCACGAGGAGCAGTCCCCTCTGCTCGGACAGCGCGATCTCGACCCTGCAGTTCTCCGGCGTTGCATTGGCGAGCACCGCTTCGTTCCG
>Ga0247839_1004217_pt1 | contig 18760 bp, 19 predicted proteins | sample LaCruzMarch2015__6_FD_192405 | JGI IMG/M metagenome (GOLD analysis project Ga0247839, IMG submission 192405) | Freshwater microbial communities from meromictic Lake La Cruz, Castile-La Mancha, Spain - LaCruzMarch2015_16m | ecosystem: Environmental > Aquatic > Freshwater > Lake | place: Spain... | reverse complement strand
TGAACTAGAGAATAGTTCTTGGGCTTTTAATATGATTCATTTATTATTAAAATCAGAAAAAGCAAGAGAAGTGATTTGGGAAGATTGATTTGATGAGAAAAAGAGAGAGAATATACAAAAATATTATAAAGAAATATAAAAAATGAGTTTGTTAAACAAACTCATTTTTTATATTTCTTTTAATATTCTCTCTACATGCCTTGTAGCCTTAACATTTCTCCATTCATCTATTACTTTTCAAGTTGAATCCACTAAAAAAGTTGATCTTGTGACTCAAATACTTTTTTTTCAATAATTAATTTTTTCTCAATAAACTCATAATTCATTGTGTAAAATCAACTCCGGATCAGAGATTAAATCTATTTCTAAACTATATTTATCTATAAATCTTTTATGACTTTCTATTGAATCCTTTGATACACCAATCAATCAAACTCACTTATTTTTGAATTCATCCTTCATACTTGAAAAGTCTTTATTCTCTATGGTACATCATGGTGTATCATCCATAGGATAAAAATATAATATAGTTTTATCAGAGAATGATAATAAGTCTTTTAAAGTAAATTCTCATTGTTCTCAATTATAAGCTACTGCTTTATATTTATTATTAATATTTAACTTCATAATAACATCTTTATAAATTAAAATAATATAAATTTTTGTCATTATTTTACACCTTATGAAACAAATTCCCCAAATAACTTTATATCGATTTTAGAAATTTTAAAACCTTCTGGTAATATTGGTAAAATTACTTCATAATCTATATCTATAATTTTTCAAGTATTATTATCAACCAAGTGAATATGATTTCAAATATTTTTTTCAAAATATGCTTTTTTTCATATTCATATAATTTTTTTTAAATATCCTTTATCAGTCAGTTCTTCAACATTTCTATAAATTGAAGATCTACCTGCCTCTGGATATTTATTAGAAATTTTATCAAAAATTTCTTCAACTGTTAAATGTCTCAAATTACAAATTTCAATAATATCTTGTGTATAATAATGTGTTTTCACTAAACAAAAATTAATATTAATATGTATTATAATAAATAAATAATAAATAAATGCAAATTTATTTTGAGAATTATTCTCATTAATAAAATATTATATAAATTAAGGTCAAAAAAATCATAACTTATTATAATAAATTATGATTTTTGTATAGAAAAATTTTTACTCGCATATTTGGGTTATACGACTTACTATACCATCCCTAAAATAATCTACATTACCAAACTGAGTAAAATGATCAAAATCTAATTCATTTACATTTCATCCTCAAGTTTCTGATCAAATTTCTTCTCAAATTTGTTCAAGTTCTATAATAGCCTCTTCAAATGCGCTACGTCCCATATTATAATAAATTAAATAAGTAAAATTAATTAAATCAAATGAATATATGCTATATATATATTTAATCTAATTATTAAGTAAATATACTATATTTATAAATATCACTTTGTCAATATAATTTTGTAAAAAATGATATATTATTTATTTTATAATTTTAAATTTTACTTTTTAGATTAATAAATAAAATATTACATTATTATTTTAATAAAAAAAGATGACTAAAAAAATTTGATTGATTATTCTGGATTGATTTGGTATTAATGAAAAAATTGAAAATAATGCAATAAAAAAGACTAATACTCCAATATTTGATGAATTATTTGCGACAAAACATACTAGTTTAGAAGCATCTGAAGAATATGTATGATTACCAAAATGACAGATGTGAAACTCTGAAATTGGACATATTACTATAGGTTCAGGTAGAATTTTGAAACAAGATCTAGTAGAAATAACAGATTTATTTAATGAAAATAAGTTTAAAGATTTAGAAGAATTTAAAGATGCATTAAAACATATAGAAAAAAATAATTCAAAAATTCATCTAATGTGATTATTTTGATCATGATGAGTTCATGCATATATAGAACACCAAATTTGAATAATTAAGATCATTCCAAAAAATATAAAAGTATGTCTTCATTTATTTTCTGATTGAAGAGATTTGGCTAGAGATTCTATGAAAAAAGAATTTGAAAAATTTTTAATTTTTCTTAAAGATTATGAAAATGTTGAAGTTACGACCATTTCAGGAAGATTTTATGCTATGGATAGAGATAATAACTGGGAAAGAATAGAAAAAACTTATGATGTAATGACTAATCCAGATAATATTTCAACTATTACACCAATAGATTTTATAAAACTAAATTATGAAAAAGAAATTTATGATGAATTTTTTAAGCCTACAAGTTTTACTTGAAATAAAGTAGAAAAATGAGATGTCCTATTTCATTTAAATTTTAGATCAGATAGATGTGTACAATTAACAAAAGCTTTTTATGAAAATGAATGTCCTTTTCAAAGAAAAAAAATAGAAAATCTATATATATGTACTATGAAGAAATTTTATAAAGAATATGATTGAAATGTTATAGTAAAAGATATAGAAGTAAAAAATACACTTTGAGAAGTATTATCAAATAACAATTTAACCCAATTACATCTAGCAGAGACTGAAAAGTTTTCACATGTAACAAAATATTTTAATTGATGAAAACAAATAGTTTTTCCGTGAGAAAAAGATATTCTTATTCCCTCTCCAAAAGTCTTAACTTATGATCTAAAACCAGAAATGTCTGCTCGTGAAATATTTGAAACTTACAAAAAAGAGTTAGAAAATTTTGATTTTACAGTAATTAATTTTGCAAATTGAGATATGGTTGGTCATACATGAAATATGCAAGCTGCAATAAAAACTGTAGAAATTCTAGATGAAATTGTCTGAAAACTTATAAATATAAGTAAACAAAAAAATATAGATTATTATATAACAGCAGATCATTGAAATTGTGAAGTAATGTTTGATGATAAGTGAGAAGTTGTGACTTCACACACTACAAACAGAGTACCATTCTGGTATATAAAAAATTGAGAAATAATAGAGTTAAAAGAAAAAATATGAACAATAGCAGACATAGCACCAACTATTTTAAATAACTTTTGAATAAAAATACCTAGTGAAATGACTGGGAAGATTTTGGGATAAGAGATATTTTATTATTTTTTGATTTTAATATTAAATTTTATATATTATTATCACATTATTTACTAACAAAGAATTTTATGTACAAAATTAAAAATTTACTAGCTAGAGAAGTACTTGATTCTAGATGAAACCCTACTGTTGAAGTGGAATTGACATTGGATAATTGAATTATATGAAAAGCTATTTGCCCATCTGGAGCATCTACTTGAATACACGAAGCTCTAGAATTAAGAGATTGAGATAAATCTAGATATTTATGAAAATGAGTTATAGAAGCTGTTAAAAATGTAAATATTTCTATAAAAAAAGATGTAGTTTGAGAAGAATTTGCATCTTATAAAGAACTAGATACCTTATTAATAAGACTTGATTGAACAAAAAATAAATCAAAATTCTGAGCAAACGCTATATTACCTGTTTCTATGGCATTTGTAGATGCATGTAGTAAATCTGAGAATAAAGAAATATTTGAATATTTATGAGGATGATTAGGAAATACTCTTCCTTACCCAATGATGAATATTATAAATTGAGGTTCTCATGCTGATAACAATGTAGATATACAAGAATTTATGATAGTTCCAGTTTGAGCAAGTAGTATAAAAGAAGCAGTTAGAATGTGAGCTGAAGTTTTTCATAATCTAAAAAAGATTTTACAATGAAAATGATTAGCTACTTCTGTATGAGATGAATGATGATATGCTCCAAATTTGTGATCAAATGAAGAAGCTATACAAGTAATTCTTGAAGCAATTGAAAAAGCTTGATATACAACAGACCAAATTAAAATAGCGCTAGATGTGGCATCAAGCGAATTTTTCAAAGATGGAAAATATAATTTAGTTTGAGAATGAAAAATCCTAGATTGAAAAGAATTAGTAAATTTTTATAAATGATTAGTAGAAAAATACCCAATAATTTCTATAGAAGATTGATTAGCTGAAGATGATTTAGAAGGTTGGAAATTAATGGAAGAAATACTTTGAAAAAAAATAATGACTGTTTGAGATGATTTATTTGTAACAAATATAGAGAGACTTCAAATGTGAATAGATAAAGATCTAGCTAATTCAATACTAATAAAATTAAATCAAATAGGAACAGTTTCAGAAACAATCGCTGCAATAGATTTAGCTACAAAACATAATATGAAATCTGTTATTTCTCATAGATCATGAGAAACAGAAGATACATTTATAGCTGATTTAGCAGTTGCTAAAAATACAGGTTTTATTAAAACAGGATCTTTATCTAGAACAGATAGAATAGCAAAATATAATAGACTTATTAGAATAGAAGACAAATTATGAAATATGGCTAAATATGGAAAATAAAAAAAATTACTTAATTTAAAAATTAAGTAATTTTTTTTTATTTTACTGGTATTAATACATGCACAACAAAGTCTTTTTCTTTTACTCAATCATTTATTCAGCTTTCGTATAATTCTATTGGACTATATGATTTATTAATTTCTAGTTTATTATATTTTACATACATATATGCTCAAGTCCAAGAATTTGGTATAAATTTGAAACTACCATAATGCGAAGTAATTGCAACTTTTGTTTCATCTAAAATTCATAAAGTATATGTTGAAATTAATGCTGTTTGAAAATTCTTATAATCTGCTTCTGGTATTTCAACACATGCCTCAAATTCATAATAATCATTTACCATATCTGTTTTCAAATATCTAACAAAATAACATAATGATTTAATCTTGTGTTCATTTATAATATCTCCAAAACTAGTAAAATCAATTGATAATTTACTTCACAATTCTCCCAATTTGCAACTTCACTTACTTCAAATATAATATTTTTTATTCAATTTATCTACTCATATATATTTAGTTTCTGTTTCTAGTTTTCATTTTTCTATTAATTCTTTAAGCATTATTAATCACCTTTCAAAATCATGTTCTAAATACGAAACAGTTTTTTTTCTTAAAAAAAATAAATATAAAGGAAAACTTCAATCCATTCTCCAAGTAAGTTCTACTTGTTTTTCAGTCAATTTAGTTAAATGAAAACTTGCAGTATTATTTGATTTAAAAGGTTTAATAAAATTTAAATCATATGTTATATACTGTAAATGATTTATATTAGTAATTATTTGCTCTCACTCTCAAATCATGTTTCATTTCCAATGTTCTTTATATCAAATAGTTCATGGATTTCAAAAAGTTTTATGTTTACAATCTTTTTCCAAAATCAACCAAGGAGACCAAATATTTTTATTTTTAATTTCAGATATATATTCCCAAACTTTTTCTAGAGTGGAATCTATAATTATACTTTTTTCTACTTCAATATCTATTTTAAAAATACCCATATTATATATGTTACATTATAAAAATATTTTTTATTATTTATTTTTTTCCTTTAAAAGTAATTTTCAAGATACAATATAATAACTATTATTATTATTATCTACCAATCAAGAATACTCATAATTTTTTAAAGAAAAATTATCTAATATAAGTTTTACATCTATATTTTTTCACTCTTTTACGATTACAAGGGGTTCATCTATTTGTGAATTTCAATATGAATCAATGTCTGTTTTGTGTGCTTCAAAAAAATCTTTATACTCGTTTGAAAGATTAAATTCTTCATAAAATATTCATGATTTTTTTATAATCAATTTTTCTGTATAATTATCGATTTCAGCAAAATATAAATCCTTACTAAAATTTCAAGATTCTCATTTATGCTTATCTTCAAAAATATAAGCATTCAAAATCAACAAATAATCATAACTAGAAACATTAGTTATTTTATTAACATTATTATAATCCAAATTAAAAATTATATATTTTTGATTTTTGAAATCTGATTCATTATAATATGGTTTAATTTTTAATTTTTCAATAATTATAGTTTTGTAATTCCAAGAACTTATTCAGATATAAATTTGTTTTTCTAAATCTTTTTTTTCTTTTTCGTACTGTTTTATTATATTTTCATCAGATCATGTATAACTATTTATATTTTCATTTAAACTAGCTAACTGACCACTATGACTTTTTTCCCAATCTACTTTATCTTGATTTTTTATTTCTTCCAGTATATTTCAAAAAACCTTTCACATACTATCACAACCATGAAAATCACATAAATAACTTATCTTATCATAAATCTTACCTGAAAGTTTTGGTTCTATATCATTTTCTTTTTTTAATAAAACAACTTGATTTCACTGCAAAATATTTGCAGTTTTTAAAGATTGTTTCAATAATTCTAATTGTCTACTTTCAGGAAAACTATATACACCCCAAGGTCAAATAGAAATAACCATTATAAAAAAAGTCAATAATAATGGTATATAAAGTAAATATTTTTTCTTAGAAAAAATATAATAAAGAGATATAAAAAGTAAAAATATTCAAAACACAACAACTAAATATCTATTTATTGTTAAATCATATTGATTAATTCTTAAATAAATAGCATAGAAAAGCATTGGTGTTTGAAATAAAACTGCAAAAGGAAAAATTTTTCTAAAGACTCTTACTATTGAGGATTTTTCTTCAAAAGTGTAAGAAAAGATATATATTAGATATCAAAATAGAGAAAAAAGAATAACCATCCAAGAAATTATTCATTCTGGCCAAGTAGAAAAATTCAATAAAACTTTTATAGAATAAGCATAAAGTATGAAAAAATAAATTATTATAAAAGGAAGAGCTATATAATTACTTAAAAAATTATAAAATTTATTTAGTTTAATTTTTTCTAATAAAGCAAAATCTAACTCTTTTTCTGGTGCTATTATTAAAAAATAAATAGGTGCAAACAAAGATAAGGAAAATGTCGCCCAATATCAATATAAATTATCTTCTTTAAAATATTGATTCAAATCAAATAAAGCAAATATACTTGCTAAAGCAATAAATCAAAGTAACATCAAAGAAAATCATACAATCAAAGACATAACAATCTTCGAAGTAAGTGAGTTAAAAAATGTATAATATATATCATTATCTACATCTTTTTTTATTAAGTTTTTTATAAACGATGTAACAAAAACAAAACTTATAACTCATATATAAGTAACAACTATATATATAATTACCTCAAAATAAAAATTATTAAAAAGATTTTGCTCAAAACTAAAATAAAAAGCAATTCAAAAAATTATACTTAATAATTGAGTTATACATATTTTCAGTCTAGAAAAATTCAGTTTTTCAGTAAATAGATATATTCAAATGGAAAAAAAATATACAGTCACCAAAGATAATATACTTTTTCAAATGATATTTATATTATATTGTGTTAATACTTCAGAATTATAGATTAGATACTCAAGAATAAAGAAGATAACAACACTTGAAATAAAAGACAATGGAAATCTTTTGAAAGATTTATTTATATTCACCCAAAAATTTTCAATGGAAAATTTAGTAAAAATATTTTTCATAATAATATCATTAAGAAATATTCACAATTAGAAACTCTTAAATTATATATTATTATGTAGAAAATCAAAATTTATAAATGTTTTTCTAATAATTAGTAAAAAAATACTTACCCTTTCCTACTCATCCAAATATCATCTTGCCTAACTAATTTTCTGTAATCATTTTTATTTATTAAAACTTGTTTCAAAGCTTCTTCGACAAAAATAGTATTTTGGCTTCATTTAAATAAAATTATATATTTTTCATTACTATTTAATAATTCACTTTTTAAATAAATTCATGCTTGTCTTGAAGACAAGTAATTTTTTATTTCTTTAGGAAAATATTTTCTAGTTTCTAATCAGACTGTAATTAGTAAATCATAATCTTTTAATTTTTGATACAAATTTTCGTGTAATTCTTTAGAATATTTTCAAAGTTCTCTCATATCTCAAATAACAAATCATAGTTTATAATCTGGAAACAAACTTTTTCTCAATATATGAGTATTTTCTATCATCATTTTCATACTTTCAGGTCAAGCATTATAGGTAGAATCAATTAATATTGATTGTTTGATTCAATTAAAAACAGTAAATCTTCAAGGTTGATTTTTTAATTCTAAAAATTCTTTATTAATATCTATTCAAAGTCAAAAATCTTTCAATATTAAATAGGATAATTGTATATAAGAAAAATTTTCGCATCAAAGAATATTTGTCTTAATATCTATTCAATCAAAACTAAGTTTTGAATATATTTTTTTTCATTTTAACAAATAAACAAAATCAAATCATGAATTATTAAAAAATTGCTTATTAATTATTACCTCATCATATTTTATCCTTGAAAAATCATCCTCATAATTTAAGTATGTTTTATCTTTTGTAGCAAAAATTAATTTAAATTTCTCATTACCAATATCTTCTATTGTTCAAAAATTTTCAATATGAATTGATCATAGTTTTGTAAAAATACTTATATCTGGCTTAACAATACTTACTAAAAAATCCATATCTCAAGGATGATCTATACCATATTCTAGAATAATAATATCATATATTTTTCTTGATTTTATTGATAACTTCCTGATTTTGATACAAATTTTAAATAAACCAATTATTCAAGGTATAAATTCTTCTATTCCAAAAATAGAAAAAATAAATCATAATTCTGAATTATAATTTTTCGGTGAAGTATATATTTTTTTGTTAATTATGTGCTTTTCTAAAACCTTGTACAAAATCATTCTACAACTTGTTTTTCCAACATTTCATGTCACTCATATAACATAAGGTTTTGTCTCTTGTATAAAGTGTCTAGCATATTTAGCTAATACATAATATATGATTTTTAAAATTATTTTTCTCATTACTAAAAAATTAATCAATTAATTCATTGTAATTAACCCAAACCAATGCATCTAAATGAAGTTCTGGAATACCTAATTTTTTGGATAAATCAAAATAAAACTCCTTTATCTCTATTATATTATTTTTTTCATTATTTGAAATATTATCTCATTTATATTTTTCATATAAATTTGTAAGCCTTGAATCAATAGGAATAGATATACTTTCTGGAAAATAGACTAATTTATCAAATACATTTCTAGCACCATACGAAAACATCTTTATTGCAAAAACTATAGTTTTTGCATCAGGTTTTTGATTCATAGTTTTAGCAAGTTTATCTCTGAGAATTTCCATATTATCATAATAAAATTCTACATCTTTTGAAAATTCTCCCAATAAATTTTTTAATTTTTCTAATCTAGAAATTTTTGTATCAACAAATCTCTTATTATTTTTTGATTGCTTAATAAAATTACTCAAATTTTCAACTATTCACTTTTCACTATTAACTATTCACTTATTTCTGAAATAAGTACTAAACTCTTCCCAATAGTCTTCTCACTTACCAGATAATTGATAGCAAATAATAGAGTTTGCTAAGATTAAAGATAAATAATAACTTTTTATACTAACATTTTGATTAGAAAAAAGACTAAATTTATCCCATAAACTTTTTAATGCAATATATTGTCTATCAGATTCTTCTATTTTTATAGAATCATCTATAGAATATTTTTTAAGTTTTTCATATAATTCATTCATATATTAATTTTTAAATATATATTTTATCCATATCTTTTTAAAAACCTCCATCGAAAGTGTTGATAATAAAAATCAAATTGTTGGAACAATGGCATTTATAAAAGGCTTACCAAGTCATGCAAAATAAAAAAATAATACAATTACAAAATATGTTAAAAATGCAATAATAAATTTTCTAAAATAGCTAGTTTCCCACGCTTTATCTATTTCTACCTTAATATTTCTTTTTTTTATTAATTTAATTTCGTTTTTTATATCCATATTATTATATTAAAAAATAAATATCTTTACAAATTCATTAACCAATAATTATATATATTATCTTTTTTTACTAATTTCCATCCAGTTTTCATATAATAATTATTAAAGCCTGAATTCAAAAAACAAGTTGTTTCAAAACTTTTATATCATGTTTTTTCTAGCATTTTTTTAATTAATCATTTTCAGGTTATAGATTCATATAGAGCAAACTGGTATACTGAAACTATATTATCTGTCTTTCTATGGTAAAATCTTAATGCCCCAAGAATATTATTTTCATATTTTAAAATAATAATTTGTTTTCTTTTTATTGCTCATTTTATTCAAAAGGGACATAAAAATTCGTTGCTTACTATTCAAGAATTTCACTCCTTGATATATTCTCAAAAAAAATTTTGTACTTGCTCTATTTCATTAGTTTCTGATAACTTTAATATTATTTTCATAATTATTTATTTAGTAATTTCCTACACTTCAATTTCATTTCAAATATCCTTATAAGTATCATAATAATATTCTACAAAATGTCTTACAATACTATTAAGAGGTAAATAATATCATTGTTCTTTAATAGTATATGTTTTTAAAAATTCTCCTGCATCTATTTTATTTATATAAATATTTATCAATTTTTTATAATGTCTTATATAAACTTCTTTTAATTTTTCGTATGTTTCATCATTAAACTTAAACTCTATTTTTTCATCACTGTTCACAAAAATAATTCATGATTCAAATAATATATCAAGATGAATAAGAGCTTCACAATAATATGGCTCTACTTCATTTACTTCTTTATATTTTATTAGGCTTACACATCTATAAATATGTTCAACGAGTAAAGATTCTTTTAAATCTGGTGCTAAATTTTCATTATAAAAAAAAGTAACTAATCACCCAGTCGTCGCTTTGAATTCTTCTATTTTTTTAAATACTCATGTTTTTTTATTCATAATGTTTTGAGTATCGGTATCAAGCCACAAATTATGTCAATATTCATGTCCAATAGTTAAGATATCATATATTTTATAAAATACTTCCTCATTTCAATGTAAAAGTTCTCTATATTTTTCTAATAAGTTTTCATCAAAAATAATATTATCTATTTCCATATATGGACTATTTCTCTTGTTTTTCAATACCATTTCAGGAAAAGCAAAAATCTTTTTTCCATACATTTTACTAACTACTTCATCATTTGGAACAACTTGAGCAGAAAATAATCAAGTCATTTTTGAACTATAATACAATACAGGTGAAGATAAATAAAATTGTACTCTATTCAAATTTGATCTTGAAAATTCAAATATAGATTTATAATTATCTTTATCAAATTCTAAACAAAATGTTTCAAACATGTTTAAAATACTTGCCTGAATATCACTTTCATAGACTGTATTTTGAAGTCTTAAATCCCATTCTGGAGCCACAGCTTTTCTATATTCATCTTCATAATATTCTAGGGGATGACCGATTTGAAAAGGTGTTTTTATTTGCATCCAATATTCATCTACATTTGACCATTTATTTACTAATTCGTTGGTATTTGTTTCTAATAAAGCCTCTTTAATAGAATTTAGATAATTTATATAATCATTTTTTGAATAATATACTTCATCTTCTAATTTTGCTAAATTTTCTACAAATAATTCTATTTCTGATACTATTTCTTGTACTTCATTTATAAATACCTCACGATATGAAGTAGATATATATTTTCAATCTTCATAAACTAATGCTGTATATGATCTATCTGCTAATTCTCCATTATGACCTAAATCAAATAAATTATTTTTATTTAAATAATCCATTATATCATTCGAATCATTATCGAATTTTTTTTCTAATTCTCTATTTATTCAATTTACTATATGATTTTTCCAAGGAATAAATAATTCATTAAAGGCCAATCAAACATTTGCTACTCATTTAAATATTTCTAAATAAAATGGTGTTAATAATCATTTTTCTTCTATAACAGTTATAATAACAGCTTGCATTTCACTATGAAAATCACAGACAAATTTATAAGCTAAATCTAATATTCTTACTTTTTCTTGAAATAACTCATCTCATTCATAAGGTGGAGATAAAGGAGGATTTTGTTCTAAATATAATGTTAATGGTCTTTCATTTAAATTAGTTATCCTTGCATATGCAGCATATCTAGTTTCCTCATTTTTTTCCAATCAGATATAATCCAAAAAATCATCAAGTAATACTCTTTGACCACAATCATCTTTTACTCAATCTAATAAATTATGTAAATTATTTTGTAAATTATTATACAATTCAATAACTTCTTTAATATTATTTTCTAATTCTATCTTATCCATTTTTTTATTTATAAATTAAATTTATTTAATATATATATATTAATCAAAATACAATTTAAAACAATTGTAGTTTAAAAAAAGTAAAAACATATACTTTAAATATACTTTTTAATATAAAATATTTGCATTCTAAAAAAAATATGTATAATACAAACGAAATCTAAACAATTTCAATTATTTTACCATATTTAACAATAATATTATGGATTTAAACAAAGCGCAGATTATAGGTAGAATTACTCAGGATTTAGAGTTGAAACAAACTCCAAATGGACAAAGTGTTATTAGTTTTTCATTAGCTACTAATAGAAATTGGACTGATTCTAGTTGAATAAAACAAGAACAGGTTGAATTTCACAATATAGTATTATGGTGAAAGCTAGCAGAAATTGCTCATCAATATTTAAAAAAGTGAAGTAGGTTATTTATAGAATGAAGAATACAAACAAGAAGTTGGGAAGCTCAAGATGGAACGAAAAGATACAAAACAGAGATAGTATGAGAAAATATGATTATGTTAGATTCTAAATCTGACTCAGAATGATTTACTCCAGCTAATAATTGATTTGAATCGACTAATTCAACTCCTGCAGTGAAAAAATCAACACCAAAGGAAGAAGAAGAAATTTCAATTGATGATATTCCTTTTTAATAAAAAAATCAAAACTTTTACAAGTTTTGATTTTTTTGTGGTTATTGTTTTGATGGTAATAAACTATGAAATAATTATAATTCATAAAATTCATAAAACAATTGAAACAGCAAATGCAGATAATACATATCTTCAAAATACTTTATCTCAGAATTTATAAGCTATTAATCATTTAACGGTATTATTAGACATTACTGCAAGTAATATAGTAGAAACTGCTATAGAAGAACTAACTAACATATCTTTTGCTTGAACAGTCATTGTTTGTGTAATTGCATCTACATCTGCAAATCAAGATATTATTCAAAATGCATAATAGAACACTGATTCTCACCAGATATCTTTATAAAGTACTCATATTCATGCTAAAAATTTTAGAAATAAAACAAATAATCAAAATTTTATTGCTGGTTTTATACTAAAAGGACTTTCTATTTTTCAATCCAAATCTAAATTTCTACCTATATTTACATCTTTAGACTTAAAATAAAAATAAATTGTGAAAACAAATAAACCTAAAAACATCATAATTGCAGGTAAAAATATTGTTCATATTAATGCAAAATTTATTATCAAAACTATTATTATTACTCTAATTAACATTACAGAGTTAGCTAAAAGTGTTCATAATGCATAAATACGATAATTTTCAGGATCTTTTAGACTTTGTTCACTCATAGCAGCAGTAACAGCTGTTGAAGAAACAAGTCCTCATACGAAACTAGATATTACTACTGAACTATTTTTTCATAAAAATCTAGATAAAATATATCATATATATCATATAGCTGAAATAGCTACAACGAAAAACCAAACTGAATAAGGATTAAAAAATTCCATTTGGAAAATATTATTTTTTATATCCATTGCTCAAGAAATTCACAAATTATTTAAAAGTGAAGCAAATGAAAATTTTTCATCAGGTAGCAAAGGAAGAATAACAAAAGATATTACTGCAAATTTTATAGTATTTTCTAATTCTTGTCTACTTATACTAGAGATAAATTTTTCTGACATATTTTTAGCTGCCAATAATATAGACATCAAAATAGTAAAAATTATTGGAAATGTTATATCAACTAATACACAAGAAACTCATATAAAAAACACTAATACTCCAGCTATTTCTGTAGTTATTCAAACATCTTTATTCTTAAATACTACATAAGTATGTGAAATTATGATAAAAATAGATACTATTATTAAAGTAACAATAACAAGATATCATGTATCATAGTATTTATCAAACCGCATTGATAAAGTTCATAATATAGAAATTAGTGCATAAGTTCTTATTCATCAAAATGAATTATCGTTATCAATTTCATTTTCAATATCAACTCATCTAATTTTTCAACAACCAAATAATCCCGATAAAGAAAAGGAATTATCCTTATCTATATCCTTATCCTTATCCTTATCCTTATCTATATCCTTATCCTTATCCTTATCCTTATCACTATCAACTATTACTTGTTTTTTATGAGGTAAATCCCTTTCTAATCATATAAAACCACCTAATAATCATGATATCAATATAAGCAGTATTAAATTGCTGTCCATATTTATTAAACTTAAAAAATAGAATACAAAATAATATTACCATAATTACTCATTTAATACAAATATTTGATTATTCAATGTTCTCTAATTCAAAAATTTCTCAATTATAATTCTTTATTAATACTTTATTATTATTTAAATATATTTTTTTTATTTCTAAATCTGTCTTATATAAGATATTTTTTTCTTTTGTCGTTGGATTATAATAAACTACCAAATTATTATCAGTTTCAAATCATAAATTTGTAAGTATTCTCTTTTCATCCTTTTTTACTATTCAAATATATCAATCATCATAGATTATATAATCATTAAAATATGTAAAATATTCAAGAGTTTTATTAAAAATAGAATAATTAAAACTCCCCTTATTAGTAACAAATATTAAATTATTATTACCTACTTTTTTTACATAAATAACATCTATATCTAAATTAACTTTAACTATATTTTTATAAATACTATCATAATAAAATTTATCACCTCAAACCTCAATATATAAATCACTAATTGATCAATCAACTAACTCTAGTCTTAAAAATTCAGGACTAACTAATTCAAAATTTCAAATTTTATTATCATTAACATATAAATCTAATTTATTTGAAAATTCCAAAAAATATATTTTTTTTCAATTATCTAAAGTAAAGGTTTTATATTTTGTATTATTTGCTTTTAATTCTTCTATTTTTTGCTGGTTTGTAGTCTCTACTTTATCATTTATTTGTTTTGTTAACACTATATCTTTTTTAACTTCTTTTTCTTGTTCTATTATTTGTTGTTGTTCATCTAATTGTTTCTGTATTTTAAGCTCTTTATTTGGTAAATATGTTAAATTATAATACAAATATCAAACTCAAATAAATCAAATAATAATAAGGACTCAAAGAATTCTATTACTCATAATCTTTTTATTAAAAAAATATTATTCATATATTATAATGTTTCTAAAAGTTTGCAATGTTTTTTCTTGATAAAAATATAAATAGTTATAAAATGTATCAATAAAAGAAATAATAACTATTAACTTAATAAATATGTTAATTGATTGAAAAAATATTGCATTACAGATCTATGATAAAATCAAGGCAAAAGTAAGTATGATGGATAAAAAACCTACTTTATGAGCTATTTTGGTATGAAATAATTCATCAAGTCTAAGATATATAAATCAAAAGAGAAAATGGGCAAAATATACATGAATTAATTTTGAATTACTGGAATTAAGTGAAGATATTACAGAAAAAAAATTACTTAAAAAAATTGAATCATTTAATAAAGATAAAAATATAAGCTGATATATAGTACAACTACCCCTTCCTAAACATATAGATGAGAAAAATATTATAAATGCAATATTACCAGAAAAAGATATTGATTGATTTCATCCTGAAAATCAGGGAAAATTACTTATTTGAGATAAGTCATGATTTATACCATGTACTCCTGCTTGAATAATGGAAATAATAAAATCTGAAGACATTGATTTAGTTTGAAAGGTTGTATGTGTAATTGGTAGAAGTAATATAGTATGAAAACCTGTAACAAATTTATTAATAAATGCATGAGCAACTGTTATAAGTTGTAATAGTAAAACCATGGATTTAACAAGTTACACAAATAAAGCTGATATAGTAGTAGTTGCGGCATGAAAACCTAATTTACTAAAAGAAAATATGTTGAAAAAATGATGAATAGTTATAGATGTATGATTTACAGTTGTTGATGAAATAATATACTGAGATGCTGATACAGTTAATATAGATAAAGCTTGACACAAAGTTACACCTGTTCCAGGATGAGTATGAGCTCTAACAGTAGCAATGTTAATGAAAAATACATTAAAGTCTTCAAAAGAACAACAATAAATCATATTTGACTACTAAATTATAAAAAAGTTTTGACTTAAAAAAGTTTTTTAATAAAATATGTCTCGCAAGTTACAAGAAAGATATGCGGGCATAGCTCAATTGGCTAGAGCATCTGCCTTCCAAGCAGAGGGTTGTGGGTTCGAGTCCCATTGCCCGCTCCATTTAAAAAACTAGCAAATAAAAGTAGAAAGTACTAAATCATTTACTACTTCTCTACTTTTATTTAATGTATGGGTGTATAGCTCAGTTGGTTAGAGCGCACGACTGATAATCGTGAGGTCGGTGGTTCAACTCCACCTATACCCACCAAAATAGTGAATAGTGTATAGATAATAGTGAATAATTATAACGGAAACTGGCGCAATTGGTAGCGCACGCGTTTTGGGAACGCGGGGTTGTGAGTTCGAGTCTCGCGTTTCCGACCATTAATACACATTAAAAAATAGTTTATCAAAATATAAACTATTTTTTTTAAAATTTAATAAATTAGCTTCTATCTTTATTCATAGCAATTAATGCTAAATCAACTGCTTCTGCATATACTTTTGGATTTAAATATAATTGACTATGTCATCATTTAACACTATAAAAACCAGCAACTTTTTTTCATAACTCCTTTTGTCTTTGAATATCTTCCATAGGATAAGTTTTATCATCAACTCAATGAATAACTGAAACTAAAATATTTGGTGATTTAATTTTTAAATAATTCAATAAATCTTTTAAATCAACTGATACTAATGATTTACTTTCATTATATGCTCTTACAGGATTTTGTAAATAATATTTTACAGCTTCTTTAAAAGCAACAACTGCATTATCAACTCAATTTTTTACAAATACCATATTTTCTTTTACCTGTAATTTATATCTTTGTCTTATATTTTCAAATGTATCTCAATCAATCATTCATGAAGGACTAACTAATACAATATTTCATACATTTAATGGAAACTCTTCCTCAATCATTATAGCTGCCAAAATAACATCTATTGATCAAGCAGATTGTCAAACTAAGTCAATTTTTATTTGTTTATTATCACCGCCTTCAATTATTCATTTAAAAACTGTATATATTGTCGATGCTCTTCTCAATACTTCTTTTGGAATTTCTATTTGTGTAGGATTTTTTTTAATTTCACCAAAAATTCTAGGGTGATTAAAAGTTAAACTTCTTCTTCAATTCATAGAAAATGTCCCCATAGTTTCTTCAATAGATTTTGCAGTCCTTGAAAAACCAGGTGCAAATAATAAGGTATTCTTTTTAGGATCATTAATTGCTGGTGAAAAATCATAGACTTCTATTCATCAAATAGTACTTCTTCTTACTTCATATTCACCTCAATTATTTTGACTACTATTCATATTTAATATTTTAGTTTTTCTTATAAATAAATTATTCCAATTTTTATTTACTATGATAAATCATATTTTACACCAAAATTATATAATTGTCAATTTTGTTAATAATGATTCATTTTATAACTTATTCTCCTCTACTTGAGTTCTAATCCTATCTACAATAACCGACCATTTGTCAAAATTAGAACAAATAGCATTAGTTTTACTTAAACTAGTGCTATTTTTTGTTAGTTATAACCTCTTTTTTTAGGTTTATATTTTTTCTACATCATAATTATTAAATAAAATACCTATTGTTAAATCAAAATCTTACATATATTTATCAATTTCTTTATCTAATCTATCAACAGATAAACCTCATAGTTGCATAAAGACCTCATGAAAAGAATTCGGAATTAAGAATCTTCTATTTTCATTTGTATAATATCATAGAAAAGCTGACATTACATAATTTTTATTATTTTGTAGTTTTCAAGTTTCTTTGTCCTTAAATTCATCTACTCATCATGATCTATTATATAAAAAGTCCTTATACTTAACATAATCTAAATACCCAATTCAATCAATAAAATCCTTATATAAAATATCTGCTGCATGATTAACACATGCAACTCAAGCTTCATAACAAACATAGGCTGGATAATCTATGTTTTCTGATCTATTAACAATGTTAAAGTTATCAATTATTTTATCACCACCTTCTAGATATCATATCATAATATAATCCCAAGATCTATTATCTGTAGATCTATTTCTTCTTAAAGTAAACTTTACTTTCCCTTCTTGATTTTCTTTTTCTTTAATACTTTTAAACATCAAGCATATTAATTTTAATCTTTTTTTTGTTTCTTTATTATTTTCAGGAGAAAAAATGTTTTGTTGATAATCTTCTAATGAATAATCAGAAAAATTACCTCCTAAATCATAAATCCGACTGAATCTATCTGGAAACCTTGAATCTTCAAGCATTATCATAGATTTTAACCATAAATATGTTTTCTGATCTATTAACAATGTTAAAGTTATCAATTATTTTATCACCACCTTCTAGATATCATATCATAATATAATCCCAAGATCTATTATCTGTAGATCTATTTCTTCTTAAAGTAAACTTT
>Ga0247839_1004211_pt1 | contig 18775 bp, 24 predicted proteins | sample LaCruzMarch2015__6_FD_192405 | JGI IMG/M metagenome (GOLD analysis project Ga0247839, IMG submission 192405) | Freshwater microbial communities from meromictic Lake La Cruz, Castile-La Mancha, Spain - LaCruzMarch2015_16m | ecosystem: Environmental > Aquatic > Freshwater > Lake | place: Spain... | reverse complement strand
CAAAAATAAAATACAAAAATAAAATACAAAAATAAAATACAAAAATAAAATACAAAAATAAAATACAAAAATAAAATACAAAAATAAAATACAAAAATAAAATACTTATATTATATATAAATGCGCAAACCATTACGTAAAACAGTAAAGCGAAACAACAAAGCAGGAAATAGATTTTTGGAAAGTAAAGTTCATATAGCCAGTATGTTTAATGGAACACAACGAGATGTAACAAATATGGTATTACGAGATTATGCGGCATCCAGAATACAAAAAAATAGACAAACTATGGTAACTAAACGTAATTTTGAAGTTGGTCTTGCTATTTTTTATAATAATTTAACAAGATTTATGAGTGTTTTAAGAAGGCTATATCCAGCACTAACTACACTAACTGCTATAAAAGATGATATATTAAGAACTATGCCAGATAGAACGGTAGCAGGATTCTTACATCTACCTAATCTTTATGGGGAAATTAACAGACTAAATAATTTATTAAGTAACCACTTTCCGCCAGTAAATGAAACGGAGAAGCATGAGTTAATAGAACTTGTGAATTTAATTATACAAACAATGAACGAACCATTACATGCTCGTGTTAGTGTTCCATTGTTACCATATAGACAAATTAGAGTTTATCAACCACAAACACAAGAACAAGGAGAAGGAGTAAAAAGAAAAACGCGACGCAAAAAAGCAAAAAAAAAGCAAAATATTAGCAAACAATTATAATATAATATAATATAATATAATATAATATATAATATGCCGAATAGTATGTCATCTAAAAAGAAATATGGCTCAAATCCCGTTCTAAGTCAAATTCATATACAAGATTTAGACGAAAACGCGCGGCAAAAACACTTCAACGCACATTTAGAAAGGCTTTAAGTCAATGAATATGTGCTATATGTGCGGGTTCTATGTTTAGTACTTCAAATATAAAAACACTAAATTGCGGCCACAAATTTCATAATGAATGTATAGCTGCTTGGCTCAAAGTAAATAATGTATGTCCTACTTGTAGACGCGTTCAACCTAATCCTGCTGGAACTCGTGTTAATACATTAGTAAATGACAGAACATTTGGCAATATACCGCTTTCTATGCAATAATTCTATGCAATAATTCTATACAAATAAAAATATTATACTAGTATAATATAATAATATGCCACTATTTAATAAGAGAAGACCAAAAAAGGTAGCAATACTAGTAAGCACTAAAAGTAAAAATAGAAGTAAAAGCAATTCTTTTACGCGAAAACGTAACCTAATTGCTACACGATTTGTTAGTAAGCTTAACACATACAAATCAAAAATATTAGAACGTAATACAAAGTCAAGAGCTCTAACACAAAAACTAAGAACTAAATTAGTGTCAGCTTTAGATACTATTCAAAAATCAGATGACTGTTCATTATGTTTATCAAAAATAGACTTAAAAGAACCAATAACAACCTTAGAATGTAGTCATAAATTTCATAGTAAATGTTTATATGATTATATAAATAAAACTCGTGACTTAAGGTGTCCGCTGTGTCGAGCATCTATTGAACTAACAAGTTTAGACTCAAATAAACTTTCAGAAGTGTTAGGTCTTAAATTAAAATCAGATGCTGCGGAAGCGAATGTGCATACAACAAGAGCTATGTGGGTGGAAGCAACTGCTTATATAACTAGAATAAACGAAGACATAGCATACAACCCCGAACTTATAGCAGTTATGAGCCGACGATTAGAAAGAGCTACTCAAGCAAGAGATGAAGCACATGACATGTATAATGATGCATTAAGACTTTATGCAATAGCATTTGAGAAATATTATACTTATATGTATGTTAATGATATTGATAATACTCGTGTTACACAAATAGTATAACACCATTAGCTAATACTATTATTTAACACTATTTAACACTATTTAACACTATTTAACACTATTTAACACTATTTTTCAATATATAAAATAGTTTCATAACAGCGTCATACAATAGCGCGACAAAAATATTAAATATTTCTAAATAATAATCCAAAGATGCTGTTAAAAAATTCCCATTATAATCGCGTTGTGCTACAATATTTGTAGCATATACAACATATATAGAAAATAACAATAATGTAAAACCAAGTAACGTTTTTTTAAATATAGAAGACAAATATATAAAATATTGAATAATGCTAATAATTAACAAAACTAATAAGACAAAAAATAGTCCAAGACTAATTTTATAAGGTATTTGAATAGCGCTTGATATAAGAGCTAGGTCAAACGCAAATAGTGAAACAAATATACTAATAGAGCCTATAAATGCTGTTCTAATGGTCTCTTCATCTACAAATGGTTTTATGTCTTCTAAAATTATTCCCATTGTTATAGAAAATAACGAAAATAGTATAAATTTTAACCAAATTGGCATAGGAATAACATCTAAAATAATTATAAAAACGAAACTTAATATATGTGCGGCAATAATAAGTAGTCGACGTAGTTTGTCATCCTTAGTAAATTCAATGCGGTCAAAATTTATATGAACGTAATAAGTAATGGCTACTTGAATTAGCAAATTTATTAAAATTAACATAAAGAAGAATTTTTTAACATATAAAAGCTTAAACAATTGCGAAAAATCTGTTTTATTAATTTTTTTATTACTAATACTTGTAATGCTTGTGATGCTTGTTTTATTAAAATTCATTATGTAATTTACCTTATAATATATTATATTATATTATAAATTCTTATAAATTCTTATAAATTCTTATAAAATATTATATATTATTATCTTAGTAATGCCCAACTTTATTTCTTCACTATTTAAAAGTACAAGAAAAAGTACAAACAAAACTACAAGCAAAAGCAAAAGCAAAAGCAAAAGTAAAAGCAAAAGTAAAAGCAAAAGTAAAAGCAAAAGCAATTCATTTACACGAAGGCGCAATACGTTAGCAAGAATATTTGTAACTAATATAACAAAAACTATTAAGCGAAGAAAAATATTAGACAACTTACGTAAAAAAAGTAGTGCGCGGAAAATACAAAAATCATTTAAGTCCGCATTAGAAAATGCATTAGACACGGATGTTTGTTCTATATGTTTAAGTAATATGTTGTTCGAAAAACTTACAACCACTTTGCCGTGTGGTCATAAATTTCATACTAAATGTATTAACTCATATATTACAAAAAATTATTTACCAAGATGTCCACTATGTAGGGCTCCAATAGCAGCTAATCTAACCATAAATCAAACCATGAATCAAACCATGAATCAAACCATAAATCAAAATAATATTGGCTCTAGACGTTCCATTTATCGAACATCTCGCAATCAGCATAGAACTAGACAATCAAGTCAAGTAAATATAGCCAGTTTACACAATGAATGGTCAAGATTGGTTAGATCAGTAACCGATGCTCGGATTAAATGGCAGAACCAAAGGACTAAAGCACGCTATGCTCGTGAAAGAGCAAATAATGCTAATTTTTTTAATCGTTCAAGATTAGTAAGAATAGCAGAACGCGAAGAATTGTTGGAAACTACTTATTTAACAGAGAGAGAAAGGCGTATAAGAATAAGGGTTGCATTTGAAAGACGACATTCACATATATTAAGTCAAATTATTGCTAATTCAAGAAATCCAACCAATTATTCAAATAGCAATGTAAATAATTTAGCAGCCGGTTAATATATATAAAAACAATTTAAAGACACCTATACAATGCTATAGTATATAAAAAGTGCTATTTATTTAGGTCTAAAACATTTTTAAATATAAAAATTCTAAAACATTTGTAAATATAAAAATTCTGAAACATTTTTAAATATAAAAGTTATTATTTAATATTATAAATAATATATAATATTAAGTATGTTAAGACTATTTATTGTCAACAATATAATGTTAGTATCATTGATTCTATTTTTAATATTATTTGCAATATTATTAATATATAAACCGATACTAATGTTTGATAAAAATGGAAAGCCACGTGAGTTTGGAATAGGTTATAAAAATAAAACAATATTACCATTATGGTTAATGGTAATTATTTTAGCAATACTTATATATTTTTGTATATTATGTTATATAAATTATAATAAATATTTAGCTTAAACACTGGTAATATTATGATTTATAATATTAAATATGTATGTATAAGTTAATCGGTGTTTTCCACATAGTCCGCGCCCTCTGCTTCAGCATTGTCTAAATCATTTTGAATTTCTTCCAATGATTTTTCACAGGACATATTTATTATATAATTATAGCTAACTGAAGTAACTAATACACCAGCTAAGGCATACCATGTAATTTTTCCAAGTACATTTTTAATTACTAATAGTTTATATAAGTTTTGAATATGAGGATTATTTTCATTAGTATTATCTGATACATTTTCTGCAGTATTATCTGACACATTTTCTGCAGTTTCTTCTTCCGTCGCATTGGGATTTTTTAGTGTAATAATTTGTGCATTTATTAATGAGGTAATAAAACTATTGAAGTCTGTACGATCAATATCTATTTGATTAATAAAATTTGATTTGTTATGTTTAATATTGGCAATAGCTTTTGCTACATCACCATTAGTAGTGTTTTCATCATTAAGTATTTCAGTTAACGTTTTTTCAACACCCAAAATACTAATTACTAAATATCCAATAGTATTAGAAAACGGGGATATCCATCCGGGAAATAATTTTAAAACTACATATAGAGAAAAAAAGATTATAATCCAAGGTAGTAGTGTAGCTAATAAAATATTAGTCCATTGTATGCTCTGACTATTACACAATGCTTTTGATATTGTTGTATTTATAAAATATGAGCCTATTATTAATATGCATATATATATAATATTTAAGAGACTACTGTCTTTTGCTTTTTCTATAGATTCAATTGACCTAGCATTTTGTATACTAATTAATGTAAAAAGTGTAAATCCCAGAGTTATAAAAAAAAAAAATATTAAAGCACTTCCAGGAACAGGAACAGGCGCAGCAGTTGTAGACATTTTATTTATATTATATTATATAAATGTATTAATATAATATAATATAAATAAAAACATAATAATTAATTATAAAAATTAATTAGTATATTAGTATAAAAATTAATTAGTATATTAGTATAATGAATTTTAATATACTTGATTATACCAATTTAAAATATAATTCAGCAAAAAATAGTGCTAATTCTACAAATGTTAGTGTAGACAATCCAAAATTAGTAGATAATAGTGTTAAGCTATTTTTTAAAGAAGTACTAAAAGGTTGTAATAAATATAAGCAAAAAAATTACAATACTTACTATAATATTATGATGTTTTTGGCTTTTTCTTTGATTTTGAGTATATTATTATATACTCGTTATAAGGGTGCAAACAATAATAAATCTTATTATGAAAAATCATTAAAGGATAAAGAATACATAATGTCAAAATTAGTTTATTATAATCGTCAAAATCTTGATGAACAGCAAAAAATTAGAAACAATATGATAACAAATTTACCCGATTATAGCAATCATCCTGAAGCTAATTTATTACATAAGGCAGTTTATTTTTCTTAAAACATTAAAACATTAAAACATTAAAACTTTAAAACATTAAAACATTAAAACATTTAAACATTAAAAAAAAAATGTTTCTAAATTATAAGTTTATAATATAATAACTATGGACACTGATTCATTAAAATCATATTATGATGAATTAGAACAATATTATAAATTAAAAACAAAATATGAAGATTTTAAGAGAAAAAAAATTAATGAGTTAATTGGAAATAAGGCCATAGATTATAATGAAAAAAAACAAACATTGGCCAAATATAAGCCAAAATGTGTAAATTGCAAAGCAGATGGCGGAACTATTTTTAAAGAGACACCAGATTTATTACGAGTTACTTGTGGAAATAGAACAAACCCATGTAATTTAGATATGACAATAAAGCGAAAACAGTTTGCTGAAATTAACAATCAATTATTGAAATATTCACATGAAATAGTGAATTATAAAAAAAACATTATATCTACAAAGCTAGATTTTTTATTTAATTATATAGAAGAAGAAAAAGCGGTTGAGTTATTTGAGACATTAAAAGTTCAATTAAATAATAGTCAAGAAAGTTATAATAATTTAGTGAATTTATACAATTCAATAACAAATAATGAAGAATTAAAAACAATGATTTATGAAAAAACAAACGAATTTGAAGTTAATAAAAAACAATACAGTGAAGCTCTTGAATTATATAAAACTTCAGGTGAAGTTGTATATTTAATAACAGCTATGGAAATACACAAAACCAAGCTTTCTCTTATTGGAAAAGATTTAATGAATTTAAAATATAAATCGTGTTATGTTGAAAAAAACGAAGAAGATAACTATATATTATTTCAAAATACTTATGCATTTGAAGATTTAATACTTGAAATAAATGATAAAAATAAAGTATTATAAAGTATTATAATATATATAATATGATAGCGTTTAAGTTTCTAAACTACACAACAAAATATATAAATATTAGTGTGTTTCTAATAACATTTTTATTGGGACTACTATATATTTATTATATTGACTATAATAGAAGAGTAATAGTATATCCATCCCGCTATAATATAGATAAAATAGAATATAAAGATGAGGCTGAAAATTGTTTTGAATATAAAGTTAAAGATGTTAAATGTCCAACTGATAAAAGCAAGATAGAAAATTTACCATTAAATTAAAATTAACTAAAATCGGTTGAATACTCTAAAGTTTTACTTTTTGAACCACATGGTACGTGTTCTTCTACTAAACTGTAACATTTTGTTTTAGTGCTGTCACTAGCAAAAATTTTATCACGTAATTCATTATGCTTTGGACCAATGAATTTATAACAATCTTTAGAATTGCATACTTGTCTAAACAGTGTTGATAATCCTAAACCTAATAATACTGACAGTATAATTTTCCCAAGATTTGTATGTAGTAAATTTTTTACAACATTGTTAATCATAATTTATAATAATATAGTATATATTATAGTATATTATTATTATTTCATAAATAGTATTTATGAAAATAGTATTTATGAAAATAGTATTTATGAAAATATTATTTATGAAAATAATATAAAAGCAAAACAAATTATATAAATAGAAGACTATGTCTGACCATTCTGATATGGAAACTTTTGCTTTTCAAGCCGAAATTAATCAATTAATGTCATTAATTATTAATACATTTTATTCAAACAAAGAGATTTTTTTACGTGAATTAATTTCTAATGCATCTGATGCTCTTGATAAAGTTAGACATTTATCGTTAACAAATAAAGAAGTGCTAAGCACCAATAGTGAAATGTATATTAATATTATTCCAGATAAAGCAGCTAAAACATTAACTATTGTTGATTCGGGTATTGGTATGACAAAAGCAGACATGATTACAAATTTGGGAACCATTGCGCAATCGGGGACAAAAGGATTTATGGAGGCAATGAAATCGAGTGGTGATGTTAATCTAATTGGGCAATTTGGAGTAGGATTTTATTCAACATATTTAACTAGTGACCGCGTTATTGTTACATCAAAACATAATGATGATGAACAATATGTATGGGAATCGAATGCCGGGGGATCTTTTACAGTTAAAAAAGATAGTAGTAAACATCCACTGGGTCGCGGAACAAAAATTGTGTGTTACTTAAAAGAAGACCAGCTTGAATATTTAGAAGAACAGCGAATTAAAGACTTAATTAAAAAACATTCTGAGTTTATTAATTATCCTATTAGTCTTAGTGTTGAAAAAACAGTAACAAAAGAGGTTGAAGAAGACGAAGAAGACGAAGAAGACGAAGAAGACGAAGAAGACAAAGAAGACAAAGAAGACAAAGAAGACGAACCTGTAATTGAAGATTTAAAAGAAGATGAAGGCAAAGAGGAAGACAAGAAAGTTAAAACTAAGAAAACAATTACCGAGGTTCATAAAGAGTTTGAATTATTAAATAAGCAAAAACCTATTTGGTCTAAAAAACCAGAGGATGTTTCAAAAACCGAGTATGTTGAATTTTACAAAGGATTAGGAAGTGATTGGGAAGAATATTTAGCAGTTAAACACTTTTCAGTTGAAGGACAACTGGAGTTTAAGTGTCTATTATTTGTTCCGAAACGTGCACCATATGATATTTTTGAACCAAAAACAAAGAAACAAGGAGCAATTAAATTATATGTGCGTCGTGTGTTTATTAGTGATAACTGTGATGAATTGATTCCTGAGTGGTTAGGATTTGTAAAAGGTGTTGTAGATTCTGAAGATTTACCTCTAAATATTTCCCGTGAAATGCTACAACAAAACAAAATTCTAAAAGTGATTAAGAAAAACATTATTAAAAAGTGTTTAGAATTATTTGCTGAAATTAAGCAAACCCCAGAAGACTATGTAAAGTTTTATGAGCAATATAGTAAAAATATGAAACTTGGTATTCATGAAGATAGTTCGAATCGTGAAAAACTAGCAGAACTGCTTATGTTTCATAGTTTAAAATCGGGCGCTACCATGATTTCATTTAAACAATATGTAGAAGCTATGAGTAAAACCCAAAAAGCTATTTACTATATTACCGGTGAATCACGAAAAGCTGTTGAAAATTCGCCCTTTATTGAAAAATGTAAAAAGTGTGACTTTGATGTATTATTTATGACAGAACCTATTGATGAATATTGCGTTCAACAATTAAAAGAATATGATGGAAAGCAATTAGTATGTGTAACCAAAGAAGGTGTAACATTTGAAGAAAGTCCACAAGATAAAACAGCTTGGGATAAATGTGTTGAAGATTTTAAACTATTAACAAACACTATTAAAACTATTTTAGGAAGCAAAGTTGACAAAGTTGTACTAAGTGAACGTGTTGTTACAAGCCCGTGTGTATTAGTAACAGGCGAGTTTGGGTGGTCTGCTAATATGGAAAGAATCATGAAGGCACAAGCATTACGTGATCCAAATATGAATTCATATATGGAATCTAAAAAAACAATGGAAATTAATCCTACCCATCCTATTATTAAAGCATTAAATACACAAGTAAATGACCAACGTAATGCAAATAGTCTAAAAGATTTGGTTAACCTATTATTTGAATCATCTCTTATTAATAGTGGATTCAGTCTTGAGGAGCCGTCTACATTTGTAAATCGTATTAATCGCATTATTGAAATGGGTCTTTCTATTGACGAAGAAGACAATGAAGACAACGAAGACAAAGAAGACAAAGAAGACAAAGAAGACAAAGAAGACAAAGAAGACAACGAAGACAACGAAGACAACGAAGACAACGAAGACAAAGAAGACAAAGAAGACAAAGAAGAAGAAAGTAAAATGGAAGAAATTGACTAAAACATTAAAACATATACAAAATATATTATTTTTGCTAATTGCGTTTTTAATTCACTAAATATTTAGGTGTTTATATTAATTAATGTCTTCAAGTGGATTAACTTATATAAATGAATTGCCTAATCCTAATCCAAATTCTAATATGCAAATAAATAGCGCCCAACAACAACTATTAATGCAACAACAACAACCACAAAATATTATTTTGAATAAAAATGAAATAATTTCAAACCAAAACAGTCAGATGCCGGGTCCTGCTATTAATCAATTTATACCATCAGGAACGTACAGCACACAAAACCCGATGCAACAAAACAGTAATCAAATAACGATGGAGCATAGTGTTGTAAATCAACAACCAAACTACAATGAGCTTGTAAATCAAATACAAAAAGCAAGTTTAAATGGTTCAACATCATTACCGTCACGAGATATACCAAATAATTCTATACAAATTTCAAATGACGAACAAATAAAGCCTAATTATATACCACCACCACAAGTACAAGAAGACTATATAAAAAACAACGAAACACCCGATTACTTAATCGAAGAAAATAACAGAAAAACACGTAATGTTAATTTTTATGATATGTTATACAATGAAGCACAGCTTCCACTAATAATAGCACTTGTATATTTTTTATTCCAACTACCAGCTATTAAAAAATACAATAAAAATTTATTACCATTTATGTTTAAGATTGATGGCAATCCTAATTTATATGGTTATATTTTTAATAGCGTCCTGTTTGCCTCTATGATATATATTTTGCTAAAAGTTATGACAAAATTTGTTTAGACTTTAAAAATTGCTAAATAATGAAATCAAATAAAAATAACTAGTTTGCTAATTATTTTTATTTAGAATAGTGTCTTCCTACTTTCATCCACAAAAGTATGCTGATTGTGAAACCCACTAAAAATCCAGCTACACATTGATCGGGATGTTCTTTCATAAAAGGTCTGGTAATAAACGGTCCAATAAAGAATGTTAAAATTGAGTAAAAAATCATAATGGCAATTGACATCGGTGAACTTAAATGAGACATTTGTATATTGTAACAATATACTATTTTTTTGGCTTTCTAAGTTTATAATGTTTTTTTGATTTTGGGGGTCTTATATTATCTATTTTTCTATGTCTTTTTCTATGTGTTTTATTTCGCCTTTTAAAATAATTTTTACCTACGGCCATATCAAGTGGATTCATTTGGTCTTCAACAAATGAAGGTCTAGTTGTCCCTATATTAGGTTGGTGTCGAAGCAATGGTGGTTCAACAATAGGCGCACTAGCAACCAATACTTCATTAAGAATCGCAAATTCACCAAGAGCACTACTAATTAAAGTATTAAGTTTATAGTATCTGCGATTTTGTCTTTAACAGTCACTATATTTAATAGTGAAGTATGAACTTTCATGGCTTGAACGGAAATAGCTCCTGAACTATTATGAAAAAAAGGCATCCAATACTCTAAAATTACTAAAAAATAGAAAATAGAAAATAGAAAACCCTTATACTTTTTTTCCATATTTACAATATTGTTTTTGAGAGAATCCACGAGGACGTTTACAATTAATAGATTTTTTATATTTTAAACTCCATGAGCCTCCTCTTTTAGCTTTTGCTCCTTTTTTATGCGTAATACGCCTTCTTTTTTTGCCGTGTGCCTGATTTAACTCTCGGTCTTCTCTAAGCAATTCATTAAGTTGTGCTTGTAAATCGGCTATTTCTTGTATTAAAGTTGTTTCTCGTCTATTTAAATCAATTACTATCTCTTCATTTGCTAACAAACTTTGTAGTGCACTATTACTTTCAGCAACTAATGGTATAACACTTTGTTGGCTATTAGCAATAATTGTATTATGAATATTACTATAAATATCATAATTATCAATTATACCATTGCGGTCATGAGGATTAGCGGTTCTATGTGCCTCATAGTTGCGTCGCGACCTTTCGAGTGTGTCTCCTGGATTACCTTGCAATTGTTCTTGCGTATTTAGCGTTGTTTGTAGAGTTGCTCTTTGTATTGCACTTTGCATACGTTGTCTATCAGTAACAATCCTAGTATTTGCTATAGTTAGTTCAACATTAATAACACTTAGTTCGTTATTTAATGTTATTAAATTTGTTTGTAAGCCGTTTATTGTTCTATTTAATGTTCGTTTTCTTCTTGCTAAAGCTCGCCTTCTTCTTAGTGAAGCAATCTGTCTGGGTGCTGCATCTCTTCTACTTATACTTCTTATCCCTTCAATGGCATCTGGCATATTTTATTATTATAATAATATAATAATATAATATATAATAATATAATATATAATAATATAATATATAATAATATAATATATAATAATATATTATATATATATAAATAACACGTTATTAATATTATCTTTTACTGGGCATAGGTAAAGCTAATACTCTTTTTATAGATTTTTCTTGCCCAACGCTTCTATTGAATTGTTCGAGTTGAATTTGTAAATCAGTAATTTTACGGGCTAAAGGAGTTTTTTCTTTACTACTGTCACCAGCAGAAACAAGCTTTGCCTGTGCCTCTCGTAGCTTTTCTTTAATCATGGCATTAGTTGCATCAATCATGGAGTCTCTTGAAATATGTTCAATTATATTTGTAACAATTGACCCTCTTCCTTCATCATAAAATTCTCTATCGTGTGCAGCTATACTGGCTTTGTTTAAAATTTCGCCAAGCATATCAGACAATTTACCGGTCGTCTCATCAAGTTTAAAATCAAGTTTAGTTCTAGCTCCTCCAAATTTTTTTGATTTATATTTTTGCTTAACTAGTTTTCGTAATCTATGTTTTTTTGTTTTTTTGTTTTTACCATTTTATATATATAATATATATATAAAATGAATTTTCTATTTTATATTTCTAACCCCTAACTCGCTGTGCTTTTTTACGAGTTAAATGTCGCTTTCTTTTTCTGCCATGTGCCCGATTTAACTCTCGGTCTCGTTTAATTAATTCTTTAAGTTGTTGCTCAAGTTCGCTAACAATTCCTTCTAGTTCTTGTTGTTGTTTGTATAATGTATAATGGCGCTCGCTTGCTGCTTTATAAATCCCTTTTGCTATTTCTTTTTTTGCTATAATAGATGCCATACCCGATTCCATTAGTTCCTTAAAAACATTAGAAACATAATTATATTTTAGTTTAAAATTATCAAAATAATTTTTGTCCGTGTCTTCAACTTCATTGTATATATATTCATAATACTGCCCCTTTAGTTCTTTATATTTCATTCCTAGATCAGACTGATTAAAATTCTCAATAATAGTATACCTTAATCTATCTCGCTCTTGTTTTACAGCTTCATAGTGGTCGTGCTCATCTTCTCTACGACTTAGTGCTAGGTTGACTTCTATTGTTAGTGTAGCAAGTGCTTCGCGTTGCTGTTTTAAATCTGCTTCTAATTCTCTAATTCTATTTGCTAAATCGGTTCTTTGTGCTTCTAAAGCCAGTGTGCGTCGTGCTAATGTTATTGGTGAGTTTTGCCTTGCTGTTTGTCTTAGAGTTGCAGAACGCAAACGCATTCTAGGGGTTCTGCGCTCATTGTCATTAATAGCAGACATATTATATTATATTATATTATATTATATTATATTTTTGGTTTCATTTTCTTGTTTTCATTTTATTGTTTTCATTTTCTTGTGTTTTTGCCTTTTTTATGTTTTTGTCTTTTTGTTCGACGTTGTCTGTTACCGCGTCCAATATTTAACTCATCGCTTTGTCTAACTAACTCGGTGTGTGTTTGTATTAAATCATGTATTAATAGCAAAAGAGCGTGTAGTTGTTGAGACAAACTAGAATATAATCTAGATGATTCATCATAATTTCTCTGTGCTAAATCTCTTTCTGCTTCTAGAGGTGCGAGAAGAACTTGGGTATTAGCAAACATAGCATCGTTAAGAGAATACATTTCTGTTTGTAAACGTTCTATAGTTTCTGTATCATATGGTCTATTGCGTTGATATTCGTGGAGTATTCGTTCTACATTATCATTACGTTGTCCCACATCTGTTTGTATTAATTCTTCTATTTGACTTCTTCTTGATGTATTTATTATTAATCTTGATAATAAATGGATTCGTCGTTCATCGTCATTAATACGAGTTTGTGCTAATTGTAGTTCGCGAAAAAGAGCTGCTTGTTCTAACTTTCTCTTCATCATTTCTGACTCCAAAGTGTGTATTTCTTTTGCTAAAGCCCGATTTCTTCTTGCTAAATTTTGATGTTGTTGTGTTAGTGCTAATGTTGATAATCTTAGTCGAGTTCTAACTGGTGACCTTGGTGACACCAAAGGTGGTTGTTCTACAATATCTGGCATATTATAATGTTATTATATTATAATGTTATAATAATGTTATATTTTTAAGAGTACCGGTTTTTGCCTTTTTTACGAGACAATCGTGCTTTTCTTTTTCTGCCCTGACCTTGTATTCGGGCACCATTTCTAGCTCGTTCTCTATCAAGTAAAGCAAATAATTCAGTTAATTTAGGCATATACTCATGAGTTTGAATTCTTGTAGTTTCGGCAACTATTTCACGTTGTTTAGTATTTGCTTTTACATATTGGTCTTTAAGAGTTTCTATATCAGCTGGTGTCATTCTATCTCGATTATTTGTGCTTCCCATTAAAATTGCTTCTATTCTATCTTGTTCATCATTAGCAACTTTTGATAATTGCTTTCGATATGCTATCAAACTACCTAATTCACGCGTTTCTCTACGTAGTTGATCTTGTCTTAGAACTACTGGGTCGGGGGGTTGTATTTGTATTAATCTTGTTGCTCTCCGTGTTCTGGGCATTTATATTATAATAATATAATAATATAATAATATTATTATAATAATATATTATTATAATAATATAATAATATGCTTACATTATTCGAAGTATTAATTTATATAAATGATACATAATAATAAATGTTCCAATAAATCCTAACGCAACATAAGTATCGCTAGTTAGCTTATGTTGCAATCCATAATATGCCAACGCTATAAACCCAGGAATAAATAGTATATAATGCATAATATAAAGAACATTCCTAAAATTGGTAAACTCTAAATTAGGAACTGGAACAAATAATAATATACATAGCCCCAATAGTATTAGCAAATAGTAAATCCAAGATGGAGACTTGTTTTGAAAATAACTAATGTATACTAATGATGTTCCAATAACTAATATATGAAGAATATTGACATATTTCATAGGCAAATAGAATAAGCTAAATCGAGTCATTTATATATTATAATATATACTTTTTAATATATAGTATAACCTTATTATTTTTTAAAGATATTCATTTATAATAATATTTAAATGAATAACACTGTTCAAACCGACGAGGGAACCATTTCTAAACTAATTAATTTTAACAACATAAAAAATTGAATTGCTTTTTATAAATTGAATACTTATCATAATACAATATAGAGAAAATGGAAACTAAACCTGAATTAAATAATGAAGTTAAAAGTATTACTACTATTTGTGAAAATAGTGAACTCATTAATATAAATTTTGAAAAATGTGTTAAAGGTTATCATTTAATTAATTCGTCTCCCATAAATGAAACAATATGGGAGGACATCAATGCTACAATATTATCATCATTACGAATTAATATTTATTCTAAAAGTGACGGAAGTCATTCATCTGGTATGGATATTAATTGCTCATTAGGAAGAATTAGCAATAAATCCGCAAAATATTCCAATAATAAAAAAAGTATTGATATTAGTTCTTATAGATTAACTACGGTTTGTAGTGAAAAAAAATGTGGAACGCCAAGAGAAATAATTGAAGAAATTAATAAACGAAAAAATTTTGACTATTATTCATTTATAGTAAGAGAGGAAACCGATAAAGAAAATATTAGTTATGATTGGTTATTGATACCAAGTACTAACTTAATTTTAGACCCTTCTTCATATGTTTGGGAACCTACAATTGGAAAAAGAGGAAAAAATAAAGATACACAAGTTGGATGGAATACAAATGAAATTAATGGGTGTAAAATGTCAATTACATTTAGTATGTCATCTCAATTATGGATACATATTGAAATGACAGAAGAAATAAAAAAGTTTATTGTAGCATCTGCTGTCGTAGAAAATAAACCAAAATACAATTATATTGATTTACTTGATAAATTAACTAATATTTAATTATTGTCAATATCATTTAATCTTTCATTTGCTGTATTAATATAATCATCATTAATTTCAAAACCAATAAAATTAACGTTATTTTTTTTTGCTGAAATACACTCAGAACCTGAACCAACAAAAGGAACTACTAATAATGTATTAGAAGTTTTATTTAAAGATGCTTTTATTAAAGTATCACATAAATTTAATGGTTTTTGGGTTGGATGATCAACACGTTCTTTTTTTCCTGCTCCACCTGCTAATGCTGGAATTTTTATAACATCTCTTGGTAATGCTCCCCCTTCGTGGGCAGTATATGTTGTTTCTTTATCACCATTACTAAATCTACCTACTGTTGATTTTCTAACTTTTCCTGCGGCATTTTTTAGAAATGTTTCCGTATAAGGTTCTCTAACGTCATCACGATTAAATATTGGTTTTTCTTTATAACAACATAAAATGCTTTCATGTGTTCTTTGCCAAAAATTTAGTGATGGGGTTACTTTATTAGTATAATGCCATACTAACCATCTTACATTACAAGTTAATCGTGTTCTTATAAAAGCAAGAATTTCACTAAATCCGTATATATATAAAGTTCCTTGTGGTTTAAGTATTCTTAAACATTCAGCAATCCAATTATCACACCATAATAAATAATCATCCATCTTTTGTTTATCACTATTATTTCCAAAATCCTTTCCAATATTATATGGAGGGTCACAAATTATAATATCTACACTTTCACTTGTAATCTTTTTCATTCCAATAACACAATCTTCATTATATATTTTATTTATTTCTAAATCTTGTTTTGTTATAACTTCATTCTTAATTTCTTCTTCATCATCTTCAATTATTAGTTCAATATTTTTTTTTTCAATATGTTTATTTTCAAGTAAAGCAATTAATTCTTCTTTATTTTTTGATTTACATTTTTTAATTTCATTTTCTTCACACTTCAATAAAAGTTCAGTTTTTGATAATTTGGTCAAATCCATTTCAATATTATTCTTAATGGTGATATTATTTAATTCAATTTTTTCATTATTTAATAAAAAACTCATTTATATATTTACTAAATATTGTATGACTTCTTATGAAAAGAAGTAAAAGTAAGACCATCAAAATTGATTTTACATTTTTGCGTTTTTTTAACGCAAAAGTCGGCGTTTTAAATGTCTAAAGGTCTAATATATAATATAACCTTATTATTTTTTAAGATTACCAATATAATATTTTGGTAAAATCTTATTTTTTACATAACTAGGATGATTGTTAGCTATAAACAGTTGTGTTGCGTCTTTACCTGCAGCTTTCATAATAATTTGCCCCCCAGGGTGTTTTGGAATCCAAGAAGTAATATTATACACCTTGTTTTCAATTATAGTCCAAGCATCATCCTTTTTATTATGCTTTTTAACTTCGTCAACTGTAAACATTTTCTTATGACCGCCAATTTTTTTTGTATGTTTAACTATCTTTCTCTTTATAGTAGAATTTAAAATAAGAGAGATTTTAGAAATACAATTTTCAGATGTCATTAATGCACCTTCGCACCATGCCTGATATTTAGAATAATTCTCTCCAATAATATAAACATTTGACAAAGGATTTATTAATTTATAACTTAAATAATCCGAATCAACATTTTTCTTCCAATTGGCAACACCCGCATCCCAAAAATACAGTTTAATATATTTACTTGGTGGAACACTTATGTTATATATGCTAAATACTTGATTTAGTCTATTATTTAGCGTTTGCTTAACATAGTCAAGTCCTTGCTTTGCCAATAAATTATTCCAATATTTAGCATTAGCACAATCACTGTAGCTTGACATAATTAATCCATTATTAGAACTAATAGGGATTACAAATTGAATATGCGTGTTTGTAATAGTTTTTTTAATATTTTTAAACCAAGACTCTCCATTTGTTTTATTATAAACTTCAAAAATACGCACCAAATTAATAGAGTTAATAGAGTTTAACTCTCTCAATAATGGTTTAAATAATGTTAATTTTTCAAGACTCTGTTTTGGTAGAGCACATATTAAATGATGACAATAATGTGTTTCTAGTGTCGACTTTTTATAGTTACCAACATTTATACTAAATAACTTAGTATTATTATAAGTTACATTTTCAACATTAGAGAGATTTTGAATCTTTATATTGTTTTGTTTATAACCCTGCGTTTGTTTTATAGCCGCTAATAAATGGTCTATTATTTGTCCTAACCCACCATTTAACGTAAAAAAAGTAGATTCTTTATTATAGTCATATTTAAAATAACCAATAGCATCATAAGCATTTAATTCATTTAAATCTGAAGAATATTCAAAAACAGAAGCCACTTTTTGAGAGAATGAAGCCGATACATATTTTGTAAGTAATTCACTTAAATAAAACTTTTGTAGCACCGACTTGCCTAATTTGGAAATTAATGGACTAAAGAAAAATTTGGTTAATTTATCCATAATAGAGTCTTTAAAACGCGTTTTCTCATACACTTTGTTATTTTCTGTTACTTCTATATATGTTTTAGTATTTGGTATGTCAACAATTTTAGGTTTTAGACCAAGTTCATTTATTAGTTCATTTATAAGTTTATGATGATGACCCAATCGTCCAGCACCTAAATCCATTACATAGTCTTCGCCATCTATTGTTTCTTTATAAGAATAGATTCGACCACCATAACGCTCTCCTGATTCTAATAATAGAATTTTTAGATGTGAAAACGTTTTTGACAATTTATATAAAGTATAAAGACCAGAAATGCCTCCACCAATAATTACTAAATCATAATTTTTAGTATTATTATTTTTTTTATTTTTGCGTGTATTATTCATTACACACTATTATTAACTTATAGCAAGATAATAATAGTATAAAACAATAGTATAAAAACAATAGTATAAAAATATATAATTTTTATATTTCTCTCATGTTCTAATTCTCTCAGCTTCTAATCATTTAAACGACTTAGATGCCTAATAACATTCATAGAGTTAGTAACGCGTTCTCGTGTCCGTCTTAATTCTTCACCGGCATCTTCTTCATTTCTAAGTAAATTAATATAAGTTGGTGAGTTTATACCGAGTAGTCTTCGAATCCTATTAGAGCGTTCATAGTCGCTTGTCATTGACAAGGTATTATTATATGCTTGTGTTGCTAATCGTCGTTCTTCTA
>Ga0247839_1004208_pt1 | contig 18785 bp, 17 predicted proteins | sample LaCruzMarch2015__6_FD_192405 | JGI IMG/M metagenome (GOLD analysis project Ga0247839, IMG submission 192405) | Freshwater microbial communities from meromictic Lake La Cruz, Castile-La Mancha, Spain - LaCruzMarch2015_16m | ecosystem: Environmental > Aquatic > Freshwater > Lake | place: Spain... | reverse complement strand
CATTTCCTCCGCCCGAACCCCCGAGAGTTTATAAATAAGTCGTTCAAGGGGACCGAGTATTTTATCAACCCATAAAGGTTTCCCCTCAAAAACCTTAGCCATGTAAAGCCCCAACGGTTTGACCAACAACAGAAGAACAACCAAATACAGGACCCATTGAACCAAGTTGTTTGAATTCATTAGAAGATCTCCGGTTTAAGCAACGCGACGGTCAAATAAACAAACAAGGCCACCGAAACAAGTCCACTCACCCAATAAATCACAGTCATAAACGCCCTCCTAGAGCTTTTCGCACAACAAAACAAATCCAATAGATAACGCAACAAGTCCCAACGATAATCCAATACACACAATGTCCATCGGTCTCCTCCTGTGCAAACTTTCTGTGTCCAAAATACCAAAGCCCCCCCTATACATTCCATTACGGGAGCGTTAATTTTTTGTTAATAAAAAAAGCCCGCCATTCCGGCGGAAGTTGGAAGTTTTTATGTTTTTGGTAGGAGTTTTATTGGAAGAGTTTTTTTGAAAAATCTTGTAATACTCAGCCCTCACTCGGCCCTTCGGGCCCCCTCCCCCCGAGGGGGGAAGGAAATCAGGGTTTTCCCTCTCCTCTTGGGAGAGGGGAGGGTGAGGGACCTGAACCGTTACAAAATCTTATTCGTTCGACACGTCCAATCGATACCCAACACCGGGCTCTGTTTTCAACCAACGGGGCCTCACGGGGTCTGGCTCGATTTTATGGCGGAGCTGATGAATAAAGATGCGGACGGATTCCGGGGTCACCACGCGGTCCTCTCCCCACACCGCCTTCATTAATTGTTTCTGGCTCACCACTCGGCCCGCGTTTCGGACCAACACCGCTAACAATTCGTATTGAAGGGGACTCAAGCGAATTTCTTTTTTGTGAAGCCAAACACGACGAACGACCAAATCCACTTTCAACCCTTCGTGTTCATAAACCGGAGAAGCGTCTTCGGGGGCACGTTCCACGTGACGCAAAGCCACGCGCAGGCGCGCCATCAGTTCAGCGACACCGAAAGGTTTTGTCAGATAATCGTCCGCCCCAGCGTCCAAACCAGCAATTTTGTCTTTCTCCTGCCCCCGGGCGGAAATAATAATCACAGGAGCGGATGTCCACGTCCGCAGAGTTTTTAGAACGTCCAAACCATCCCCGTCCGGCAAACCCAGATCCAAAAGGATCACATCGGGTTGGCGTGAAACAGCCAGATCAAGCCCCCCTTGGCCCGTGGTCGCTTCCACAACGTGCCAATCCTTATCCTCCAAAGAGGAACGCAAGAACCGACGAATGGCCGGCTCATCCTCAATGATAAGCACTGTTTTTATATCACTCACGGGTTTGTCCCGTTGGCAATGAAATGAAAAAGACAGCCCCGCCACCCGGTCGGTTTTCGGCCCAGATCCGCCCGCCATGGGCGTTCACAATCGCACGACAGATGGAAAGGCCAAGACCCGCTCCCGGCGAAGATTTGCCATGATAAAACTTATCAAACACCCGTTCCTTTTCGTCTTCTTTTAACCCAGGCCCTTGATCCGAAACGGCGATTAACACGCCGTCTTTCTCCTCCGTCACGGACACATCAACGCCACCGTGTGGGGGTGTGTGACGTATCGCGTTTTCCAGAAGGTTCACAAACACCTGTTCCATCAAAATCCCGTCCATCACAACGGGAAACAAATTCTCGGGAATAGAAACCGCCACGGGCCGAAGACCCAAGGGTTTTTCCAGTCGATCCAAAGCACCGCCAATCACCTCTTCCAACGGGTACAACTCTGAACGAATACGCACAGTCCCGCCCTCCAAACGAGTGGCCTCGAGGAGATTGTGCACAAGCCGGGACAACCGCAAGGCTTCGTCTTGGATGGTTTCAAGCAATTCCCGGTCTGGGCTGTCTTTCGGGAATCCTGGTTTTTCAAGGAGGGCACTGGCGGAGCCAACAATGGCGGTGAGCGGCGTACGAAAATCGTGGGACACAGAACTCAGCAACGCGCTTCGCGTCCGCTCCGTCTCCACGTCCACTTCAGCTTTTCTGGTCTGCCTCGCCAATCGATGTAGGTTCATGGAAAGCCCTATTTGATGGGCCAAAGAATCCAACAACAGTTTTTGTTCGGGGGTCGTGAACAGATCAATAACGCCAGGTTTCACCCCGAGAACTCCGATCGGAACACCTTCCCCCCGGAGAGGAACGTAGAGGGCATCGACGTCCGGAACAGAAGACGTGCCCCACCCAGCCGGTTGACCGCTGTCAAAAACCCATCGCACCACGCCCCGAATTTTATCGCCGACAGGGAAGTCCCCAAAACAAACGGTCAAATCAAGAACCCCTTCGTTGTCAGGGAGAAAAACGGCGGCGGTGCCATCAAAAATCTGAGCGACATCGCTCACCGCCGTTTCCAAAACATTTTCAAACCCTTGGGCACCGGTCAACCGTTGGGCGAAAGTGTGCATCGCGACCGTTCGCCTCTGGGCCTGACGAGCCGATTCCGCTTCTCGACGGAAACGAATCGTGAGACGACTGATCGTCATGGCCGTGATCAGCATGACGATGAAGGTCCAAACGTATTGAACGTCCTCCACGCTGAACGTAAACCGGGGAGGCACGAAAAACAAATCGAAACAAAGAACGCTCAAAACCGAAACCAGCCCCGCCGGCCCCCGATGCCCCTTCGCCGAGACGACAAGAACCCCCAGCAAATAAAGCATAACCAAATTGGTCCGCTCAACAAACGGAAACAAAACAAACCCGCCCAACGTGCAAAACACAACCACCACCCCCGCAAAACCATAGCCCCTCAAGGAGGCCGAAACATTGAGAGGTTCTTGGCGAAGGCTAGAATAAGAATTCGGCACGTGGTCCAGAATAGGGGTTTGATCGTCGTTGCGACTTTCGCCGGAATACAGCCGTAAACCCGACAGAAAGTTATCGAGAAAAGGAAGAAAGGAACTCATTGCCTTTTCTTATGTTCGTCATTCCGGCGAAAGCCGGAATCCACGGGGTTTTAACGCTTTTGATTGGAGATCGTTTTAAAAACTTCCAATTCTTATTGTTTTGCATTCTTCGTCGCCGCATACCGATCCATCAATTGCCGTTCCGCCCGGGTCAAACTTCCGACCCCCTTGTGAGAAATTTTTTCCAACAAACGGTCCACTTCTTCGCTTAACTCGTGCATCACCACCGGGGGCGTTTTTTTTCTAGAGAAACGGTCCAAGAATCGCCCCCACCAAAAACGTCCCATCAAACGCCACCGACCGTGACTCATGTACAAATACCCGGTCACCATCCCCCCCAAATGAGCGATGTTGGACACCCCAGACGTCGAACCTGAAAAACTTAAAAAGAACTCAATCACACCAAAGAGAATCACCGCGTAGCGGGCTTTCATCGGGATAATCAGCCATAAATAAAAAACCGCGGACGGATACATCATGGCGAAAGCCACCAACAAACCATAAACGGCCCCACTGGCTCCCACCACCGGAAGAGTGGACCAAGGCCCCACCGCGATGTTCGCGAGAGCGGCCCCGGCCCCACAGAGGAAATAGAAAAAGAGGAAAGAACGAGTCCCCCACGAGCGTTCAATCTCCCGGCCCAACGCCCACAACATAAAAGCGTTGAAAAAGAGGTGGAGGATTCCGCCGTGCAGGAAAAGGTAGGTGAACGGCTGCCAAAGGAAAAACCGTTGGGTCACGGCCCAAGGGGTTAACCCCAACCAAACAACCAAATCGGGCCCCCCCACCCGAGGCAAAAAGGCTTGCAGCACGAACAAAGATCCGTTCGCCACCAGCAAGCCTTTCACCCCAGGCGGAAGAGCCCGCCAAGAGAACATAGATTGAATCATTCGTTTAGTGAAAGGAGAGGTTTCCCTTGTCTGTTCCGACCCCCTTAAAAAAAGGGAGGCCAGGAGCAACGCCAGTAACTTAAGGATCGTCATTCCGGCGAAGGCCGGAATCCAGTCTTTAAAACTGCGTTTAAACCTCTATTTAAACACTGTACCCCGGCTTTCACCGGGATGACGACTCTTTTCCAGCTTAATTACTGGCATTGGGGCCAGGGGGGATTTGCCTTTAAACCTCATCGCCTCCCCTATATTTTGTTCCCCAATCGTTCCTCAGCGAAGTCCCAATTAATCAGATGGTCCAACACGGCCTCCACATAATTCTTGCGAAGGTTCTGGTAATCCAGATAATAAGCGTGTTCCCACAGATCAATGGTCAGTAAGGGGTTTTTCCCTTGGGTCATCGGAGTCTCGGCGTTGGCCGTGGAAACCAGCGACAGGGCGTCTCCTTCTTGAACCAACCAAGACCACCCACTGCCAAAATGACCGATGGAAAGGTTTAACAGTTTTTCACGAAACGCGTCAAACCCACCGAAACTTTTTTCGATCAGGCTCAACAACGTTCCCTTGGGTTTCCCCCCGCCTTGGGGCCGAAGACTTTTCCAGAAGAAACTGTGGTTCCACACCTGAGCCGCGTTGTTAAACACCGGGGCCGGTCCCTTCCCTCCAGCGCTGGCCCGAACGATTCCGTCCAGATCCATGTTTTCAAAGGGAGTCCCTTTGATCAGCTCGTTCAACTTGGTCACGTAAGCGTTGTGATGCTTCCCGTGATGAAACCCCAGCGTGTTCGCACTAATGTACGGAGCCAACGCGTCCGAAGCAAAAGGCAACGCTGGCAAAACAATCGTGTTTGTCATCATAATTCCTCCTATTTTTTCAAACCAGACAATTCTTTATTGAAATGAGTCCAAGATTCTTTTAGGTCCGACACCAACCCTTTCAATTCTTCTTGATTCACGTCTTTCAAGCGACCATACCGCTCACTCACAGAATCCACCACCTCTTGAAACGTGGCTTTGTTAACGTCTTTCAATCCCCCGAGGGTTTTTGAAATTTCCCGTTTCATCCGTTCCGCCCACAGGTTGGTGCTCTTACGAAACTTCGGGTTCTTTCGATAAACCAAATACGCCCCAGCCACAGCGGCCACCGCCAATCCCAACCCCGTCCCCAACACTTTCGTCAATTTACCCATAGTACCTCCCTTTAATTTTATAAAAAGTTTTTGTTCATCATTCCCGCAAACGCGGGAATGAACCCCAGTGTAGGCCCAACAGACAACCGGACATTTGATGCAGAATTTGGGCAATGTTCCCCCCTTTGAAAAAGGGGGGGGCGGGGGGATTTGCCGTAAGTTTCTTGGAAGTCCTTTCTCACACTTTTAATGAGACTTCCTTAGACGCCTCTAGGTTACAAATTTTTCCTTGATCCCCCCTATGGACGTACACCGTTTGCGTTGGAAACGCAAACGAAATCTTTTCTTTTTGAAAAGTCTCCATAATTTCCAAATTAATACGTTGCTGGGCGTCGGCGTAAACATTAAAATCGTTGTTCAAAACAAAATAAACAATTTCAAAAACCAAACTGGAATTTTCCATCGCGATGAAATGGGCCCGATCAAAACGTGTTCCTTCCACTTTCTCAACAATGGTTTTAATCAGAGGAGGAACCGCCTTCAGTTTCTCCACAGGGGTGTCGTAAGTAACACCCACGCGAAACAGCACACGGCGCAGTTCCATCCTCTTCAAGTTTTGCAAACGGGAGGTGGTTAAATCGGTGTTTGAAAAAACCAACTCCTCCCCATCCAAGCTTCGAAGACGGGTGGTTTTTATGCCCACGTATTCAACCGTTCCCCGTTTTTCCCCCACCACAATAAAATCCCCTATTTCAAAAGGACGGTCAAACACAATAGAAAAATAACTCAACAAATCGCCCAACAACGCCTGAGCGGCCAACGCCACCGCCACGCCACCGATCCCCAACCCCGCTACCAACGACGATATTTTAAAACCCCAATTGTCCAAAAGGAAAATCACCCCGCCGGCCCATAAAAAAACCGTGACAATGGGTTTTAAAGCTCGAATCTGTTGTTGGGAATGGGCGTCCCCTTGGGATTTTCTCGTCAACCCTGAAACCAAAAACCACAGCCCGTGGTCGAGGAAACGAACCGCAAAAAAAACAAGGAGAAGAGGGGTTGTTTTGGCCACAACGTGATGGAAAGAAGCGGGAAGATTTAAACTTCGAAGGGAGACCACAAAAACAAAGTAGGCCAGCAAAGGACCGACCACTTTTTCCAAGGCGTCCACCACCAGATCATCGAGGGTGTTTTCGGTTTTATCGGTCCATTGTTTTATTCGGCGCACAACGAAACGACGAATCACCCACAAGAGCAAAAACCCACCGACAAGGACACCCAAAAACCCAGCGTAAGCCCACAAAGTGTTACCGAAAAAAGACAACGCCATTATCTGACTGTTTAACAACGGTGACCTCCTTACAATCCAGTCCACAATTTAGGCCGGACAGTAAAAACGCTGGGGCGCATGGATTCGAACCATGGGATGACGGCTCCAAAGGCCGTTGCCTTACCACTTGGCGACGCCCCAAATTCAAAAAACGGAGGATTGAACCCAAATTTTGCATTAGACCGCGGGATTCGACGAAGAATGCCGGACATTTTCTTCCTTAAAAAGTTCGTCCATGCAACCAGCATGGCCTTCACTTTTTGCGTCGAAACTGCCTCGGCCTTCTTCGTCTCGGTCCTCGCGTCTAATGCAAAATCTGGGTTCAACACGGACTCCCTCCCCTTGACTGATTTTTCTACGCAATTGCTAAAATAGGGCTGGTTTCTTCCAAAAAATCCGGTCGAGGAGGTTGTCTTTGGACATAACATTGGCCACACCCGCCTTGCTGTTTCCAGCGGTTTCGCTTCTGATGCTGGCTTACACCAACAAGTTCTTGGGATTGGCCAGCGTCATTCGACAGCTTTACAGTGATTTTTTGGTGTCCCCCCATCCCATCACGCTGGCGCAAATCGTTCATCTTCGCCGTCGCATCCGCCTCATCCGAGACATGCAATTCTACGGTGTCCTCAGCCTCTTCTTTTGCGTCGTTTGCATGGGACTCTTGTTGCAAGATTTTCAAACAGCGGCCCGATGGGTGTTCGTTTTTTCGTTGGGGCTCATGATGGTGTCCCTTTTGGTTTGTCTTATGGAGATTTTTATTTCTGTGGACACACTGAACCTCTTACTAAAAGCTATGGAAAAAGACAACGCCTAACCCCAATGCCAGTAACTTAAGGTTCGTCGTTCCGGCGAAGGCCGGAACCCAGTCTGTAAAATCTTTGTTTAATAACCAGTTTCAATTCCTAGATTCCGGCCTTCGCCGGAATGACGAGCACTTTTTGCCTTAAGTTACTGGCATTGGGCCTAACCCCAATTCTTAGTTCAGTTCAAAAGAACGAAGGATTTGTTCGAAGGGAATCATGTAATCCCACGTGCGGTCCGGGGCGGCGGCACAGAACAGGAGCCAAGACGAGGTGGGGCGCTCGGTGACGAACACCCGAAAAATATAAACACCGCCAAGGGCTCCGGGACCGTAAAACTGACCGAGGAATCCGTACCCAGCGGGGTAGAGGACCCGACGGCCCTGAATAAAAACCCACCCACGGTCTTTGGCGAAACGTTCGGCCACGTCTTGGGAAGAAGAGGAATCCACCAAGGGCACACGGCGAAGTTCGCCCCAGGCTTGCCCTCCCTCTCGACGAAAAGCCACGACGGCTTGGGCACTTTTGGGTTCCCAACTCCATTCGTTGGGAATGGACAAAGAAACACCGTAACGCTCTTGGGTAAAACGCCGGCCCACCACCTCCCCCCGATCTTCCTGGGCCACCCGGGGCAACCGGTCCTTCATTTTCTGATAAACAATCTCGCCCCGCTCTCCTTTTTTTTGTGCAAAAAAAGGACGGTCGATGTAGGCTTTGGCCAATCGGATACGATCTTCCGTGGGGGGATGAGAAAGAAGATAGGGCTCCCACCGCTCGGCCCCGTCGCGTTTTTCTAAAGTGTTTAACCGTTCGTAAAACGTGAGGGCCGAGTGGGGATCGTAACCAGCGGAAATCATGTACCGAATTCCCACACGGTCCGCTTCCAACTCGTGATCTCGACTGTAACCCAACAAATAAAGGTTGGTGAACAATTGCCCCGTTTGGGCCACCATCAACATGGCTTCGGGCCCTAAGCGAAACCCCGACGCAATGGCCCCCAACGTGGTGAGAGCCCCATACCCCATTTGTTTTTGAATCATCCCCACAGAATGCCACCCGGCCACGTGCACGATTTCGTGCCCCAAAACTGACGCCATCTCCGCTTCGCTTTGCATCTCTTCCAAAAGACCCCGAGTGATAAAAAGAAAACCACCCGGAGCGGCGAACGCGTTGATCATATCCGTGTCCAGAACCGTGAACCGATAATCCACGTCAGGGCGATCGCACACGGCCGTCAACCGATGACCCACGCTGGAAACATACTCAGACAAAACAGGGTCTTTTAGTTCGGCGTATTCCTTAAGAATGTTTTTTTGGGTTTCTTCGCCAATGTTACGCTCGGCCGCTTCGGAAATAAGACGGGTCTGTTTTTGGCTGGTGACAGGGTTTCGAAAACAACCAACGGCCAACAACCAAGGGAGAATCGCGATGACAAAAAAACGGGAAGACAACGTCCGCGGGAAAAACCTAACCCGGACGAGTGAAGGAGAAGTGTTTAACCCGGTGAATGTTTTCTCGAAATATTTGATGGTTTCTCCGATCGAACGACTCGTCCGAGTTGTCTTGACCGTTCTCTCGGATCGTCTCTTGTGCCCTTGAAAACTGTTTTTTCAAAAGGGGGAAGATCCTATTAACGGACAGGCTCTCAAGTCTCTTCGTTCTAAAATCTTTGACAAAACGTCAAAGATTTTAGAACGAAGAGACTAACGATCAAAAAACGTCCGAATAAGAGCAATCACCCGTTCCACTTGATCCACACGGAGACCTGGATACAAGGGCAAGGACAGAACCTCCAGAGAGGCCCGTTCGGCTTCGGGGCAAGGGGAGAGATCGGCCCCCAAATGGGCGAAAGCCGGTTGCTGGTTCAGCGGGGTGGGATAAAAGACACCGGTTTGCACGCCCCCGTCCAATAAGAATTGACGGAGAGCGTCCCGGCGGGGTGTTCGAACGGTGAACAAATGATAGACCGGTTCGGCCCCGGGGATCACGGTGAGAGGACGCACAGGGGTACCGGCCAACCCTTGTTTATAAACAGACGCCAAGGAACACCGCTCGGCCGTCCATTGGGAAAGTAAGGGAAGTTTTAATCGGAGAAGAGCGGCTTGGACGTTGTCCAACCGTTCGTTGTAGCCAAGCTCCAAATGTTCGTATTGGGCTCGTCGTCCGCAATTGCGGAGACGTTGCAATCTTTCTGTGATTTGGGCGTTGTTCGTGACAGCCATGCCCCCATCCCCGAAACCACCCAAATTCTTTGTCGGGTAAAAACTGAAGCAACCCACGTCTCCCAAAGACCCCACAGGAGTCCCTTTCCATCGGGCTCCATGGGATTGACAAGCGTCTTCAACAACCACTAAATTCGCCTCTCTGGCTAAAGACAAAAGAGCGTCCATGTCCACGGGTTGTCCAAAAAGATGGACGGGAAGAAGGGCCTTCGTCCGCGGGGTCAGGGCGTGGGCGATCTTCCGAGGGTCTAGATTTAATGTCTCAGGGTCCACGTCCACAAAACGAGGGGTGGCCCCCACGTAAAGGATGACGGCGGCCGTGGCAAAAAAACTAAAGGGGGTGGTGATCACTTCATCCCCGGGGCCAACCCCCAGAGCCCGCAACGCCAGTTCCAAAGCGGCTGTCCCGGACGAAATCCCCACCCCGTGAGAGGCTCCAACACGGAGGGCAAACTCTTCTTCAAACAAACGAACGTCTTCGCCGAGAATGAATTCGTTTTTTCGATAGACCCGACGGAAAACAGCGAGGGCCTCGTCCTCAAACCCTTGGTGAACCAGAGACAAGTTTAAGAAGGGGATGTGATCCATCGGTCGAGGGAACAACGAGGGTTGCGATTTAAAATCAACAGCAACGAAACGACCAACAGAACCGCGTCCATGGTCAACGATTGGCGAGGCGTGAGAGGAGGCCCCAAACGACCGAAACAACCGCACTCGTTGAGGGGAAGGTGACGATAAAGCGATTGAGCCAAAGCGGCAACAAAAGAAGCAAAAAGACCCGCGGACACCAAAGCCGAGGTTCGTGTGAAAAATCCCGTTACTAAGAAAAGCCCCACCAAAAGTTCAACCCAAGGAAGGACGTGGGCCAAAGGCCGGATGAAAGCCATGGGAAAAATCCAATAGGATTCCAACACCGCCGCCAACTCCGCCGCGGGACGAACGGCTTTCAAATACCCCGACACCATCAAGACGGAACCGGGGGCCCATCGAAGAAAAACAGCCCCCCAACTCCAACAGGACCGAAGGCGTTCGTTCACTTGTTTAACTCCTCCAAGACAAACCGCTCGCCAAAAGCTTTCAATTGCGTGTCGCCCACCAACATTCGGTCTTTGATCAAAAACGTCGGTGTGGCGGGGATGCCCAAGGCGTCCGCCCGGGTCCGCTCGTCGGTCACGATCTTTTCCACCGCTGGGGACTCCATGTCTTTCATAAAAAGGTCTCCCTTCAACCCCAAGCTTTCGGCGTAAGCTTTCAGCAACGGTTTTGCGTCTTCGGCGGTGCTCCACTCTTTTTGGGTTTCATAAAGGCGGGCCGCAAATTCCCAAAATTTTCCCTGTCGGCCCGCGGCTTCCGAGGCTCGAGCGGCCCAAACAGCCCACTTGTGTTGACGCAAAGGCATGTGATGAAAAACCAGTTGAACGTCTTTGGGGTGGCGGGCGTAGAGGGCCTGAAGATCGGGATGTCCATCGGCACAACGAGGGCATTGAAAATCCGAATACTCTCGGATGGTGATGGGAGCCGACGCCATCCCCAAGCGACGGTAAGGCGGAGCGTCTGAGGACAAAACCGGTACACGACGGCCCAGAGCCACGGCGGAGATGGCCAAGGAAACGAGAAGGGTTCCAACGGAGAGACGACGTTTTAAGAGTGTGTGTGGTGTCATTTTTTCCAGAAATTTTACGCCAACCACGACCCCGTCCGCTCTCGCGGGCGGGGTCTGAAGGTTGGCGTGGGGGCCGCCAAGGCTAAGACATCGGCCGGCGGGCGACCCCGGTTGAGGATGATCTTATTTTTTCCCGGCTTTTTTTGCGGGTTTTTTCTTCACGGCTTTTTTTGCTGGTTTCTTGCCTGCCATGGTGAGTGACTCCTTTTTTCGTTTGACGTGGGAACAACCACTGCCTATGAACGCTATTGTATTTAACTCGGAAAGAGAAGGCAAAGAAAATCGTGTATTTTTTTATTTTCCTCGACGGAAAAATAAAAAGATAAATGGTAAGATTGTTTTAGAAAAATAACGGATGTTTCAAAAAAGCACCGGCGTCCGACGTAAGTTTTTTTTAGGAGGGATTTTTACGCTAAAGACAGACGCGTCCCGACGGTCTCGAAAACTCAATGAACGACCCCGCGGGACAGGACCCGTTCTTTATTGGATGAGTCGAGACCAACGGGCGACCAACAATTGGTCTCTTCTTTACGCTCAAGAATTGGCCTTAGAAACAAAATCCGCACTGGCCGTGGGGTTTGCCCTCTCATCAAAATTCCCTGGGGCCACGGACCGTTCTTACGATTTCCTATTAAAGGGATTGGCCTCGACGGAAAAAAGACTAAAATTGGCCGGTGTTCCTTTTTTTCTTCTGGAGGGAAACCCCAGCGACACGGTGCTCTCGTGGGCTCACCGTTGGCGAGCGGGAGCGGTGGTGACGGATTTTGATCCCCTCCGAATCAAACGAGAATGGAAAAAACGGGTGGCCGAAAAACTCCCGGTGCCTCTCTGGGAGGTGGACGCGCACAACGTCGTGCCGGCGTGGATCGCTTCCCCCAAACAAGAATACGGGGCCTACACGTTGCGTCCTAAATTGCATCGGCTTTGGACAGATTATCTCACGGCGTTCTCCCCTTTGATTCAACACCCAGTTCCTTGGCCGACAAAAGTTCCGTTCATCCATTGGGAACACGTTCAAGAGTCCCTCCCGACGGACAAAACGGTTTCACCCGTGAAGGGAGTGCCCCCCGGTGAAACCGAAGCGGCAAAAGAGCTGGGATCGTTTCTTAAAAATCGTCTGCCCGGGTATGCCTCCCGTCGAAACGACCCCAACGCCGACGGACAATCCCACCTCTCCCCTTGGATTCATTTTGGACAGATCTCGGCCCAACGGATTGCGTGGGACGTTCGACGACGGGCGTGGGAAACGGACGACGGGCAGGCTTTTTTGGAAGAGTTGCTGGTCCGTCGAGAGCTGTCGGACAATTTTTGTCTGTACAACGACGCGTATGACACGTTCGCTGGGTTTCCCAACTGGGCCCAACAAACGTTGAAAGAACATCGTTCGGATCCACGCCCGTTTCTTTACACCCGGGAACGCTTTGAGCACGCCGACACCCACGACGCTTTGTGGAACGCGGCTCAAAAAGAAATGGTGACGAATGGAAAAATGCACGGGTATTTGCGCATGTATTGGGCAAAAAAGATTTTGGAATGGTCACCGTCGGTGGACGAAGCCATGGCCACGGCTCTTTACCTCAACGACCGGTATTCTTTGGACGGACGGGACCCCAACGGCTACGCGGGGGTCGCGTGGTCCTTGGGCGGGGTGCACGACCGGGCTTGGTTTCCACGCCCAGTGTTCGGAAAAATCAGATTCATGAGTGCGGGCGGTTGCCGGTCCAAGTTCGACACCCAAGCTTACATCAACCGAACGAAACACCTGTAAAATCTTTGTAACCGCTCAGGTCCCTCACCCTGCCCTCTCCCAAGAGGAGAGGGAAACCCATGATTTCCTTCCCCTCTCGGGGGAAGGTGGCCCGAAGGGCCGGATGAGGGCTGAGTAGTTACAAATCTTTTTCAATTTGGAAAACCACGGTTTCGCTGAGCAGATTGTGAAGGAATGGGGCCTGACCTTGGGCGGTTAACCCCAACGATTGAATCACGTTTATTTTTTTTTCATCACAAAAAACCTCAAAATCTTTCATGGACAAATAGTGAAGGTTGGGCGTGTTGTTCCAACGGTAGGGAAGGGCCCGGGACACGGGCGTTTGACCTTTAAAAAAGAGATCCAGCCGAGCCCGCCAGTGGCAAAAGTTAGGAAACCCCACGATCGCCTGACGACCCACCCGAAGAGCTTCGGCTAAAACGAACTCCACGTTGCGAACCTCCTGCATGCTTTGGTTCAGGATCACGTAGTCGAACGACGCCGAAGGAAAATCCCCCAAACCGGTCTCGATGTCGCCGTGGAGAACCGTGAGACCTTTTTCCACGCATTGGTAAATGGATTCTTCTTGCCATTCAATCCCTTGCCCCTTGACGTTTCGTTCTTTCACCAAAAGATCGAGTAAATCCCCGGTGCCACAGCCCAAATCCAACACGGTGCTCTGGGGTTTCACCATCCGGCAAACGGCCCAATGATCGGGCCTCACGTCGCGAGAACCTATTTTCATCGGGACCCCGATTTTTCGGTTTCAATCGCTTCGCTGGTTTTAACCAAAAAGGGGCGAATCAGGCGGGCTTGTTCTTCCCATTCCAACAAAAACGCGTCGTGACCGTAAGTGGAGTGAACGTCCACGTAAGTCACGTCCGCCTGATGGGCACGAAGGGTGGTCACAATGTCCCGGGATTGATAGGACGGGTAAAGCCAATCGGACTTAAAAGAGACCACCAGAAAACGCGGAAGAACCTTTCCTGACGAGACCAAAGCCCCGTTCGATAAATCAAAATAGTCTATGGCCCGGGTGACGTAAAGATAACTGTTGGCATCGAAACGACGGACGAAATTGGCCCCTCGGTAACGGAGATACCCCTCCACCTCAAATTCCGCGTCAAACGTGAATTTATACCCCTCACTTTTTAAGCGGCGTGAAAATTTTTCTTCCATGGACTGGTCGGACATGTAGGTGATGTGACCAATCATACGGGCCAAGGCGAGCCCCCGTTCGGGCGGAGGTCCCCCGGAATAATCCCCCCCACGCCAATCCGGGTCCGCCATCACGGCCTGCCGCCCCACTTCGTCAAAAGCGATTTGTTGAGGGGAATGCTTCAACGCCGTGGCCATGCAAATAACACTGCGCACCCGTTCCGGGTAAAGAGCCGCCCATTGAAGGGCCTGCATCCCCCCCATGGACCCGCCCGCCACGGCCAGCCATTGGGTGAGGCCCAGATGGTCCATCAAGTGTCGCTGAACTTCCACCATATCGGCCACGGTGATGACGGGGAATGTTAAACCGTAAGGTTTTCCCGTGGCCGGGTTGACGGACGCCGGCCCTGTGGACCCCGCACAGCCACCGATCACGTTGGAACAGACCACGAAGTATTTGTCCGTATCGAAGGCCCGCCCGGGGCCCACCAAAGGACCCCACCAACCGGGATTCGAGGCTTCGCCGGCCGCGTGGGAATCGCCGGTTAAGGCGTGGAGGAGGAGGATGGCGTTGGAACCCGTGGCGTTGAGTTGGCCCCAGGTTTCGTAGGCGACGGAAACAGGCCCCAGCGTTTGGCCAGAGACCAAACGCTGGGGAACTTTATCCGCAAAAGTAAACAGAGAAATGTTTTCTTTTGATGGAGATGTTGATGAACTCACGCGCTCCCTCCGTTGTCACGCCCCCCGAAGGGCTTGGTCCACATCGGCCCGAATATCGTCAATGTGTTCGATCCCGATGGACAGGCGGACGAAATCCGGTGTGACCCCCGTGGCCAGCTGTTCGGCCGGGGACAACTGTTGGTGGGTGGTGGTGGCCGGGTGAATGGCGAGGGATTTGGCGTCGCCCACGTTGGCCAAATGAGAAATAAGTTTTAGCCCATTGATGAATTTCACCCCGGAGGCCGCCCCGCCCTTGATGCCAAAGCCCACGATGGCCCCGGCCCCGTGGATCAAATATTTTTTGGCCCGGTCTTGTTCGGGGCTTCCATCGAGTCCGGGATAGTTCACCCAGTCCACTTTGGGGTGGCCTTTCAAAAAGCGGGCCACGGCTAAAGCGTTTTCCGAATGGCGAGGCATACGCAGGTGAAGGGTTTCCAACCCCTGCAACAGCAGAAACGCGTTGAACGGTGACAAGGCCGGTCCCAAATCACGCAAGAGTCCCGTTCGAGCCTTAATAATGTAGGCGATGTTCCCCATGGGTTTCAGGGCTTCCACAAAATTCAAACCGTGGTAGGAAGGATCGGGCTCAGCGATCAACGGAAATTTGCCGTTGGTCCAATCGAATTTCCCTGAATCCACAATCAGCCCTCCGAGAGAAGTTCCATGCCCTCCGATGAATTTTGTCGCGGAATAAACAATGATGTCCACGCCGTGATCGAAGGGGCGAAGGATGTAAGGGGAAACGGTGTTGTCCAACACAAAAGGAATGCCACTGTCGTGGGCGACCTTCGATAATCCGGCCAAATCCGCCACATCCAGTTTTGGGTTCCCGATGGATTCCGCGTAGAGGGCTTTTGTTTTGGGGCCGATCAATTTTTTAATGGCCTCCAAGTCATTGGATTTGGCGAATTTCACCGTGATGCCCAAACGCGGGAACGTGTAGTGGAACAGGTTGTAGGTGCCCCCGTAGAGGTTGTCCGTGGACACAATTTCGTCCCCGGCCTGGGCGATGTTGAGAAGAGCCAACGTGATGGCGGATTGACCACTGGCCACGGCCAAAGCTCCCACGCCTCCATCCAACGCGGCGATGCGTTTTTCCAAAACGTCCGTGGTGGGGTTCATCAGGCGGGTGTAAATGTTGCCGAACTCTTTGAGGCCAAACAGATTGGCCGCGTGGTCCGTGCTTTTGAACTGATAACTGCTGGTCTGGTAGATAGGAACGGCCCGGGAACCGGTGGTGGGATCGGCTTCTTGGCCTCCGTGAAGAGCGAGGGTTTCTGCTTTTAATTGGGAATCAATGGCGGACATGGTGGATCTCCTTTGAGGGTCACAGAGCCATAAAAAAAGCCCGTGCCGGTGTTGGCGGCGCGGGCCATCAAAGGGACTTGAGGTACGCGACCGCTTTAGCTCCCTGTTCGCGACATAAACAACGCCGCCGGCCGGTGCAAGTTGATCATTAAAGTCTCGCCGTGAATAAATTATGCCCTATTATGACAACTTATGTCAAGTATTTTTTCCCCTGTGGTTCAGGCAGTAGAAAGAAGGAATTAGATAATTTGAACGCGCCAATGGAGGGGTGGGACCGGATTGTCTCTCCAATCCTCGGCTTCGATTACAATGTAACGTATCTTGCCTGGAGGATCGTGGAACGTGTAAGTGACATCTTTGGTCAATCGGGTGGGCCGATCGGAATATTGAAAATCGAAGTAGAAGCCAAATTTCTTATTTCCAGGGTTGCTGGCACTCCCATGCAAAAGAATTTGTTCCTTATTGATGGTGCCTGCCGGGTCATCGGCAACCCAGAGACTGACGGTTTTCCACTTTATCCCCGATCCAAGATCATTCAGAGTGACGGAAGCAAAATTGTAGGTACGGTTACTGAGCACCGGGGTCGGATCGATAGAAGGGTCTTTAAACAGGGTGTCCGCGGTGGCCCAGTCCGGCAAGGGAAGAGCCGGCTGAGCGCTAATCTGGACATCGGGACCCGTCACGTCCGAAGGATTTTCCCACAAATCCACGGTCCACGAATGGCTGGTTTTGTAGCAGTGCAAATCGGCAAACTCCGCCGTGAACTTGTAAGTGCCATAGGAAGGCCACTCCGATGGCAACTCATCCTCGTCCACAATGCGAATTTTTACGATGCGGGTGTTTTGCCAAGAACGAGCGTCCCGCCATTCTTTTTTGTCGTAGCTCACTGTGTAGGGGCCACCCATGCCGTGGTAGGTCCACGTACTCCCAATGGGGGCGGGTCCCTCAATTCGGTAGGCCATAAATTCTCGCCCTATTTGCTGGGCTCCCTCATACTGAACCCGCCAAAAAGCTTCGGGGTCTTCCGCTTCTACCTCGATCAAGGGACTCCGGCCGGGGTAGGGACCGGGCGGTGGAAAAGTCCGGACAAAGGGAGGATGGACATCAACGACCAAACCAAAAACACTAAACGCCGACGCTTGGCCTTGGTATCTTTTTTGAAAGGCAATGTAGATGTAACGATCGAGGTTCACGGCTTTTAGTGCGTCCTGAACGGTCTTCCAGCCGGGGTTGGTGTGATCCGCAAAAAACACATCGTCCCTCCAACCGGCTTGCCTTACCAACGGGATCACAGCCGTTGGAGGAGCGTTGGGGTTCACCGTGGGGTCTGGATCGGGAACTCCCGAGGTGGGCTGGGTGGGCTCAAACAACCACACGTAAAGATCCCCTTGAAGAGCGGTTTCCATTTGCAAGAAAAAATTTCCCAAAGGCCCATTCTCTGGTTTTGGACGCAGCACTCTCTCGGTCGGTCCGGTTTCGGAATCATTAACCCAGATGTCTTCGTCCAGAGTATCGCACCGAACCCATTTGTTTGCCCAGAGATAGTAGCGGTGGTAAGCATCCGTGTTAATAGATCGTACCGACTTGTAGACGAGGTGTTCTTTTCGGCCTCCATCCGCCTTACAAATAAGGGCCCCGATAGGCCGATACACGTTTATTTTCAATTGCGAAGATCCGTGGGTTTTTTCCATAGAAGCCAATCGCGTCTCCGTCTGAAAAAAATTTGACCGGGCGACGTTTTTCCCATTTCTATCAAAGAGAAGAACGGTCACGTCTTTCATCCCCGTTTGGGGGGTCTCCCCTGGTCCGTAATAGGTCCCATCCCCGTCAATGTCCCTAAAACAAGCGTTCGAATTGTCCGGGTCACAAACCACCGCGAGACTGGTAGGGGAACCTCCGACTTGGAGCTCATCCGTTCGATGGTGTCTATGATAGCGCCAAGGGACGGTAGCTCCGAGACGGATACTATCCGACAAAGATATATTACTTTGCCGAATCATGTAGCGAACCGACACCGTAAAATAACCGTACCCGGCGCTAAGAACCAGATCGTTCAAAGCATAAAACGTTGGGGAAGAACGGGCCACATCCCACTGGATAAGATAATCTCGATCAAAATGGTCTTGGCCCACAGCGATCTTGTTGTTGGAATCACGTGGCGGATTCATGGTTCGCGGGTCCAAACTGTAAAGATGGTCAAAGGGAATGGCTTTCAGTCTCGTCGCAATTTCTTCCGCCACAGTGGCCGCTTCGGCTTTTTTTCGGGTTTTCTGGGACAGATCCACCAAACCAACGAACCCCTTAATGAGGGCCATTCCTAGAATTAAGAAAAGGGCACTGCCCACCACCAACTCCATGAGGCTTAGGCCGGCACTTTGGCTTCTAGGGGAAAAAAGCTCTGGGCTTTTCCTTTTCTTTAAATTCATACGAAACCTCCTCCGGACTTACTTATCATTCCAATCAACAATTAGTGGCACGGTTTTCCGACTGGCCACAACGGGTTTTTTGGGGAAAAACCGCGGACCAAACACCGCCAAATCCGGGTCCGCGGTGGTGGTCAAACTGACAACACCGCTGGGATGATTGTCGATAAACGTTCCATAGAGAGTTCCGCGAACATCTAAAGTTGTGCTATTGCTTAACTGAAACCCACCGCGGGCGTAATAAAATCCGACCAATTCCTGATTTGCCCCTCCTGCTCCCCCATCAAAAGTAACAGTACCTTGGGCTAGGACTCCAAGAGAAACCTGATTCTCTCGTAAAAAGTCTCATTTTTTGGGGTCAGATCAATCAACCCGCCGTTTAAAATCCTGCCAAACCTATCCCGGCGTGCCTTGTGCAGGGCGTTTC